>LNAP01000233.1_pt1 | contig 62417 bp, 62 predicted proteins | sample 602601 | NCBI WGS metagenome assembly LNAP01 (sample SAMN02440304, study PRJNA202911) | soil metagenome | biome: Subtropical and temperate rainforests or woodlands; isolation source: soil samples (1 kg each in a 20% v/v slurry with milli Q water) were... ...
TCCTTGAGTTTCCCACAGGCTGTACATATAATTGCGCGTCATTTTTTCGACCGCACACAAACACGTTCCTTGCTTCCATGGGCCGCGGTTGACCCTGACAGGAGGCTGAATAATCCGTAAGGAGCAATTCGATGCGTCATTACGAAATCGTTTTTATGGTTCACCCTGACCAAAGCGAACAGGTTCCGGGCATGATCGAGCGTTACAGTGCAGTAATCACTAACGCAGCTGGTCAGATTCACCGTCTGGAAGACTGGGGCCGCCGTCAACTGGCTTACCCGATCAACAAACTGCACAAAGCACACTACGTTCTGCTGAACGTTGAAGCTCCGCAGGAAGCGATCGATGAGCTGGAAACTAACTTCCGCTTCAACGACGCCGTTATCCGTAGCATGGTTATGCGTACTAAACACGCGGTAACTGAAGCATCTCCAATGGTTAAAGCAAAAGACGAGCGTCGTGATCGCCGCGAAGACTTTGCTGAAGCTAACGATGATGCTGAAGCTGGGGATTCTGAAGAGTAATTGCCGTGACGGCGAATCGTCTGGTGTTGTCGGGCACTGTGTGCAAGACCCCCATTCGTAAAGTCAGTCCTTCGGGCATTCCACACTGCCAGTTTGTGCTAGAGCACAAATCGTCGCAGCAGGAAGCCGGATTTAACCGACAAGCATGGTGCAGAATGCCCGTGGTTGTCAGTGGACAAGCGTCACAAGCATTAACTCACAGTATAACGGTCGGCACGCAACTCACTGTGACCGGATTCATTAGCTGCCATCAAGGGCGCAATGGTCTGAATAAAGTGGTGTTACATGCCGAGCAGATTGATTTGATAGATTCTGGAGACTAGCCTAATGGCACGTTATTTCCGTCGTCGCAAGTTCTGCCGTTTCACCGCGGAAGGCGTTGTAGAGATTGATTACAAAGACATCGCTACACTGAAAAACTACATTACCGAAAGCGGTAAAATTGTCCCGAGCCGTATTACCGGTACTCGTGCAAAATACCAGCGTCAGCTCGCTCGTTGCATCAAGCGCGCTCGCTACCTTTCATTGTTGCCATACACTGATCGTCATCAGTAATCGGCCACTGTCTATTAACGACTTTGAGAGGATAAAGTAATGCAAGTTATTCTGCTTGATAAAGTAGCAAACCTGGGCAGCCTGGGTGATCAAGTTAACGTTAAAGCGGGCTACGCTCGTAACTTCCTGGTACCACAGGGCAAAGCTGTTCCTGCTACCAAGAAAAACGTTGAGTTCTTCGAAGCACGTCGTGCAGAACTGGAAGCCAAACTGGCTGACGTTCTGAACGCTGCTGAAGCTCGCGCAACTAAAATCAACGAACTGGGTTCAGTAACCATCGCGTCTAAATCAGGCGACGAAGGCAAACTGTTCGGCTCTATCGGTACTCGCGATATTGCTGATGCAGTAACTGCTGCTGGCGTTGAAGTTGCTAAAAGCGAAGTTCGTTTGCCGAATGGCGTTCTGCGTACCACTGGTGAACACGAAGTTGAGTTCCAGGTACACAGCGACGTATTCGCTAAACTGAACGTAGTTGTGGTTGCTGAAGCGTAATAGCGCTGAAGTTAACCTGTGAAACGCCGGCCATGTGCCGGCGTTTTTGTATGTGTCGACAACGCAGCGGAGACGCCGTTACCGGTACACGACATGGCGCAGCAGCAGGAAAGACACCACCGCCAGGCCTGCTTCCACCAGCGGCTTTGCCAGCCATGCGTACTGCAGGCCCAGCGCATGGTCGGCGGCGGCCACCAGCAGCGTGCTGGCCAGGGTCAGCAGCAACCACAGCGGCAGGAATCGTGCGAAGCGACGCCACCCCAGGCGCTGTCCGTTGGCGTCGGCGAAGGTGATGCGTCCATTGAGCCAGAAACCCAGCAGCATGCCGGCCACGCGTCCGCAGACGTTGCCGGGCGCAGCAGGCATGCCGGCTGCCGTCGCCAGTACGAACACCGCCCAGTCCAGCAGCAGCTGCAGCAGGCCGATGACGAGATAGGAACGGCCTTGGCGCAGCAGGCTCATGGTGCCGGGGTCATGGTGGGGGCTCCATGTTAACGGCCTCCGTTCTAGAATCACCGCCATCGAATCGTGGACCGCCCGCATGACCCAACCCCTGCACGTGATCATCCTCGCCGCTGGCGCCGGCAAGCGCATGAAGTCGGTGCTGCCCAAGGTGCTGCAGCCGATTGCCGGCCAGCCGATGCTGGCGCATGTGATCGCCACGGCGCGCGAACTGCAGCCGGCCGCCATCCACGTGGTGTACGGCCACGGCGGGGACCAGGTGCGGCACTACTTCGCTGACCAGCCGGACCTGTTGTGGGCCGAGCAGGCGCAGCAATTGGGGACCGGCCACGCCGTTGCCCAGGCCATGCCGGAGGTGCCCGACGCCGCACAGGTGCTGGTGTTGTACGGCGATGTGCCGTTGATCCGTGCGCAGACCCTGCGCGACCTGCTGGCCCAGCCGGGCCGGCTGGCCGTGCTGGTGGCCGATGTCGAGGATCCCACCGGCTATGGTCGCGTGCTGCGCGATGCCGAAGGCAAAGTCGGGGCGATCGTCGAGCAGAAGGACGCCGATGACGAACAGCGCCGGGTGCGCATCATCAACACCGGCATCATCACTGCCGAGTCGACGGCGCTGCGCCGCTGGCTGTCGCAGCTGTCCAACAGCAACGCGCAGGGCGAGTACTACCTGACCGATGTATTCGCCTTTGCCGCCCGCGAGTTCACTCCGGCGGAGATGGCCCTGGTGGCCGATGTACAGGACGCCGAAGGCGCGAACGATCCGTGGCAGCTCTCGCAGCTGGAACGGGCCTGGCAACGGCGCGCGGTGCGCGCGCTGTGCATCCAGGGCGCGCGCGTGCGCGATCCGTCGCGGGTGGATATCCGGGGTGAGGTGATCGTCGGCAGCGATGTGATGATCGATGTCGATGTGATCCTTGAAGGCAAGGTGGTGCTCGGCGATGGCGTGACCATCGGCCCGTTCACCCGGCTGAAGGACGTCACACTCGGCGCGGGCACCGAAGTGCGTGCGCACTGCGATGTGGAAGGCGTGATCAGCGAGGGTGCGGCCCAGATCGGCCCGTTCGCGCGCCTGCGCCCGGGCACCGTGCTGGCTGATGGCGTGCACGTGGGCAACTTCGTGGAAACCAAGAAGGTCACCCTGGGAGTGGGCAGCAAGGCCAACCACCTCACCTATCTGGGCGACGCGGTGATTGGCAGCAAGGTCAACATCGGCGCGGGCACCATCACCTGCAACTACGACGGCGTGAACAAGTCGACCACCACCATCGGCGACAACGCTTTCATCGGCTCCAACAGTTCGCTGGTGGCGCCGGTGCTGATCGGTGAAGGCGCGACGATTGCTGCCGGTTCGGTCATCACCCGCACTGCGCCGGACGGCAAGCTGACCGTGGCCCGCGCGCGCCAGGAAACGATCGATGGCTGGCAGCGCCCCATCAAGAAAAGCTGAGCCGAGGCCACCGCGCGTCGACGAGCTCGACGCGCTGCCCCGCATCGAACAGCGTGCGGGTGAACTGCTGCGCGGGCACGAGGCGTACCCGGTGTTCTCCGGCCATGGACTGGACCTTCCCACGTTGCAGGCCGGACTGCGGCGTGGCCTGTTGTGGATCATCGAAGGCGCCGCTGGCGGCATCGCCGGCTACCTGCTGGGCGGTACGCTCGACGGCGATTTCCATGTGCTGCAGATGGATGTGGATCCCAATCATGCTCGCCGAGGCTACGGACGGGCGTTGCTGCAGCATGCACTCGCCGAGGCCAAGGCGCTTGGCTATCCGGCGGCGGTGCTGACCACGTTGTCCGATGTACCGTGGAATGCGGCGTTCTATGCCAGCGAAGGATTCACCCTGCTGCCGGAGCCAGAGTGGGGCGCGGGCCTGCGAGGGGTGATGGCCGAGGAGGCCGCGTTCGGATTCCCGATGCACCTGCGGGTGGCGATGCGACGGGTGCTTTAGTTTTGCTTCTCCTGTTGATTGCTGAAGGTTGATAACGGTTCATGGGTGTCACTTTTCTTTTCGCGCGAAAAGAAAAGTAACCAGAAGAAACGCGCCGCCGGCCGCGAGCCGGGGCCGCCGAGCAGTTGATCGGTGCCGACGGAGGAGGCCACCAGCGGCAGGATCGGTCCGGCCAGTGGACGCGGCGCCGGTTGTCCGGGCAGCGCGTTGGCATCGGGTGTCGCCGGTTCGGTCGGCAGCTCGATCGGCGCCGAACGCGATGCCAATAGCCGCGTGATCTCGCGCTCGACATAATGCGCCAGCTTGCGCGCGCCGGCCTTGGTGAAATACACGCCGTCATAGGAGCGCAGCCGGCGGATCTGGCCTTCGAAGTCGGGGCCTTGCTGCAGGAAGCGGCCGGCTTCGTCGACAAATCCGTCCCAGACATCGACATAGGTGATGCCGGCCTTGCCGGCGGCATCGCGATACAGCGAATCCAGGAACAGCATGTCCGCGGTCGCCTTGGGGCCGCGCACCGCGGGAAGGCCGACCCACAGCACCGGCACGCCCTTGGACTTCAGCACGCCGATCATCTCTTCGATCTTCTTGGAGTAGAGCTCGACCCAGAGCTCGTCGCGAAATTCGTAGAGGCCGTTGGCGTTGCGCGTGGTCTTCTCCGGCGCGATGACCGGCGGTGCGTCGCCGTCGGCTGCGTCGTCCGACAGTTCGGTATCGACCGGCTTGGCGTCGGGCTTCGCGGCGTCGGTGGCGCGATCCGGCTTCGCGCCGGGCTTGGCGTCAGCAGACTTGGCGTCAGAAGACTTGGCGTCAGAAGACTTGGCGTCAGAAGGTTTGGCGCGGGCGTCTTTCTTGTCGTCCTTCTTCTCGCCCTTCTTGTCGGTGGACTTGTCGGATTTATCGACCGCCGGTTCGCGGATCGCGATGCGGTCGCTCAGTCCGAGCATCACGACGATGGCGTCGGGTTTCTCGGTGGCGAGAATGCCCCTGGCGGCGGCGGCCCAGTCGGCCGGTTCACCCTTGGGCTGATACTTGATGAGGCCGGAGACGGTCTTGTGCTTGCGGATCACGCCCATGTCGGGCTGCTCCGCATAGGCGTCCTCGAGACCGTAGGCGAGCCAGTCGGCCATGGCGTCACCGAGCACCAGCACGTTGCGCTCCGCCACGGCCTCGCGCTTCGCCGGCGGCGGCGCCCTGGAAAAATCCTCGCGCGGCCGTTGCGGGGCCGGTTGCTGGAACGGCGCAAAGAAGTCGCCGCCAAACCAGCCACCGCCGCCGCCGCCATGGGGGCGCGGTGCCGGACGCTGCTGCTGCGGAGGGCCGAAGCCGAAATCGAAGAACTGGGCCGATGCCGGTCCGACGATCCCGACCAACAGCGCGATCGCAACCGTCAGCGCGACCAGCGGGCCGGTATCGGTGAACACGCGCAAAAATGATTTCGGCTTTGGCATGCGGTTTTGTCGCAATGGATCGCGTAGACACCAGTTATATTAGCGGAATCAGGCCGCAAGCGGGCAATTTCCTCACCATAAGCCGGGCATCGCCCGCTGCCGTCAAGGGCGGGCCGCAAATGCCGTCTTCATGGTTATTTTTGAGGCCGAAACCGCGTTTTACCGTCCCCTCAGCCGTTCCAGCACGTCGGAGGAGGCAAATCCGTCGGCTGGCGTTCCGATCGAGGCCTGGAAGCCGCGCAGCGCCTCTCGCGTCTGGCTGCCGAACTGGCCGTCCGGAGTGCCCCGGTAGAAGCCGCGCTGGACCAGGAGCTGTTGCAGTTCCAGCCGCTCGGAGCGTGACAATACCCGTTCCTGCCGCGGCCAGGGCTGCACGAACGGCGCGCCGCCCCGCAACCGGTCGGCGAAATGGCCGATCGCCAGCGCATAGGCCTCCGCCGGGTTGTATTTCATGATCACCCGGAAATTCTGCAGCATCAGGAAACCCGGCCCCTCGGCGCCGGCCGGCGCCAGCAGATAGGCCTTGTCGGCCGGATGCGGGAACGGCTTGTCGCCGGCGCGCTTGAGGCCGAGATGCTGCCATTGCGCAACCGTCATCGCCTTGGCGCGGTCCGCCAGCATGTAATTGAAGTTGGGAGGCACCACGACCTCAAAACCCCAGGTCTGGCCGGGCTGCCAGCCGTCCTTTTTCAAGTTGTTGGCGGTCGAGGCGATCAGGTCGGCGGGATTGTCGACCACGTCGCGGCGGCCGTCGCCATCGGCATCGACCGCGTAGCGCTTGAATGCGGTCGGCATGAATTGCGTCGGCCCGAACGCGCCGGCCCAGGAACCGCGCATCTGCTCCGGGCGCAAATCGCCGCGGTTGAGGATTTCCAGCGCCGAGAGGAACTCGTCCTTGAAATAGGCCTGGCGGCGGCCGATGCAGGCCAGCGTCGCGGTGGAATTCAGCACGCTGCGGTCGCCCATCTGGGTCGAATAATTCGACTCGATGCCCCAGATCGAGGCGATCGCATAGCGGTCGACGCCATAGGCTTTTTCCGCCGCGTCGAATTGCGGCTTGTATTTGGCGAGGATCTCGCGGCCCTTGGCGAGGCGATTGTCGTTCACGAGAATGTCGAGATAGTCCCAAATCGCCTTGGTGAATTCCGGCTGCGAATCCATCAGGTCCATGATGCGCAGGTCGGGCGTCAGGTCGGCGGTGAAGCGCTCGAAATTCTGCCGCGTGATGTTGCGGCGTGCGGCATCGGGCCACATCGAGGCAACGCAATTGTTGAAATTGGCGGCCGCCTGGCGGATCGCGCTTGATGTCATCAGGGGATGGCCGGAGGCACCGTCCTCGCCGCTCCAGGGCGGTGGCGCGCCGTCGGGGCCGGGCGTCGCCGGCGGCGCGGATGTTCCGGATTGCGGGCCCGAGAACATGTTACCGAACAGGTTCGAAAGCCCGCCGCCGGGCGACTGCGCAGAGGCCTGGCCGGATAGCAGCAGCGCCGCCGCGAGCACGATCGCGCCGGTTCCGCTTTTCTTCGATGGTCCCGTCCGCCGCGTCATGCTTTGCCTGCCCGCCTCAAACATCCCGCTTTCAGAAGGCCCCGTCGCAGTTTCCAATAGCTTAACAAAGGCGAGATTTTGTTGCTGCCGGCGTGCGACGAATGGGCGTCACACATCAGCCTTTGTTCCCGGATGCAAACCGGCTACCAACGTGCCATCAAATCGCTATTCCGCTCTCCTGAGATGCCCTCATGAAAATCCGCAAAGCCGTCTTTCCGGTCGCCGGCCTCGGCACCCGCGTCCTGCCCGCCACCAAGGCGATGCCGAAGGAAATGCTGACCATCGTCGACAAGCCGCTGATCCAGTATGTGGTCGATGAGGCCAAGGAAGCCGGTATCGAGCACTTCGTCTTCGTCACCGGCCGCAACAAGGGGGTGATCGAGGACCATTTCGACAAGATGTACGAGCTCGACGCCACGCTGGCGGCACGGGGCAAGAAGGCCGAGCAGGAAATCCTGGCCCGAGACCAGCCCGAGGCCGGCGCCATGAGCTTTACCCGCCAGCAGGCGCCGCTCGGTCTCGGCCACGCAGTATGGTGCGCCCGCGATATCGTCGGCGACGAGCCGTTCGCGGTGGTGCTGCCGGACGAACTGGTGCTGAACACGCCGGGCTGCCTCAAACAGATGATCGAGGCCGCGAACAGGCTTGGCGAGAAATCCAACCTGATTGCGGTGGAGGCCGTGCCGGAACATCTGACGCATCAATACGGCATCTGCGGCGTCGGCGAGCGTCACCCGCACGGCAACATGTTCGAGGTCGACGGCATGGTGGAAAAGCCGGCCAAGGGCACCGCGCCGTCCAATCTCTCGATCACCGGGCGCTACATCCTGCAGCCGGAGATCTTCAAGATACTGGAAACCCAGGAGCGTGGCGCCGGCGGCGAGATCCAGCTCACCGATGCCATGATCGGCCTCGCCAGGACGCAACGCTTTTATGGCGTCGAATTCGAAGGCGAGCGGCACGATTGCGGCTCCAAGGCCGGATTCCTGCGCGCCAACATCGCCTTCGGCATGGCGCGCGCCGATTTGCGCGACGGCCTGCGCGCGGAGATGAAAAACTATCTGGAGAGGTGACGGTAAAAGGGCAGTCCACACCGCCGTCATTGCGAGCGAAGCGAAGCAATCCATCCCACCACGGAAAGAAGGAATGGATTGCTTGGTCGCTTGCGCTCCTCGCAATGACGAACAAATTGGTAATGCGTGTTAAGCCGCCAGCGTCAGCTTCGGCATGCTGGCGAGCACCGAGCGGTTGCGGCCGTTGGCCTTGGCGGCATACAGCGCCTTGTCGGCAGCCTCCAGCAAGGTGGACCAGTCCATGGCCGGCTCAGGCGTCAGGCTCGCGACACCGATGCTGACGGTGGTCTCCTCGGACCATTGCTGGACTTTCAGCCGGATCGTCTCCGCCACCCCCAGCGCTTCCGCCGGCGAAAGCCCCGGCAGCAGCACGGCGAATTCCTCGCCGCCGTAACGCGCGGCGCAATCGCCGGCCCGCTTGGCCGTATCCGAAATGCAGATCGCGATCCCGACCAGTATCTGATCGCCGGCCTGATGGCCGAAGGTATCGTTGTAGGTCTTGAAATGATCGGCATCGATCATCAATAGCGCCAGCGGTATTTTCTGGCGCATGGCGCGCCGCCATTCGTCGTCGATCACGGCATCGAACTTGCGCCGGTTTCGGAGGCCGGTGAGCGCGTCGGTGGTCGCGAGTTCTTCGAGCTTGTCCTCGGCCCGGGCGCGGCGGCCGATTTCCCGCGCGAGGAACAGCGTTACGCCGAGCACGAAGGCGATCAGCGCCGACATGATGGCGCCGATCCGGATCGCCTCGGTACGCCACAGGCTGAGAATGCTGCTCCAGGGTTTTCCGACCAGGACGACGAGCGGCCTGGTGCCGTCGCGCCAGACGACCAGCCGCGATGCACCGTCCAGCGCGTCAGTTGCCGAATAGGATCCGCTTGGTTCGGACAATGCCTGGATCACGCCGGCTACATGGCTGAGATTCCTGCCGACCACATCAAGGTCGAAGGGGCGGCGCATGATCACGGTACCGTCGCGGCTGAGAACAGTGATGCTGTCGTCGGGGTCAAGGCGGAGGCGGCCGACAAGGTCGTGGAAATAGCCGAAGCGGATCGAGCCTGCGACCACGCCGAGGAAGCTGCCGTCGGCGCCGGAGATGCGCCGGCTCAGCACGATGGCGTAGGCGCCGCGATGCAGCATCGGGCGGCTGATGAACAGGCCGACATCGGGATCGTCGCGGTGAACCAGGAAGAATTCCTCGTCGCCACGAGTGTCGGGTACCGGATCCAGCGTCGAGGCGTCGATGGTCAGCCGCCCATTCGCATCGTACACCTGGATCGCGCCGAAATGCTTTGCGGTTGCGGCGTGATCGAACAGGATCAGATGCCGGATCTCCTTGCTGACATCCTTGATCTCCGGCATTAGCACGCCGCTGACGACGGCGCGCAACGACAGGTCGTAGATTTCGATGTTGCGGTTGATGTCGGCGTCGATGCTGGAGGCGAGATTCTCGAGCGTCCGGCGCGCCAGTTCCTCCTCGCCGCGGCGCATGTCGAGCATCACGCTGGCACAGATGGCGGAGAAGCCGATGACCGTCATCACGGACGAAGCGATCAGCAACTTGGCGGATAACCGCCAGGGCCGGCCAACCACGTCCTTGCGCCGTCCGAATAGCATTGCTCGCTCCCGATCATCCGGGATGCGCCTTGAGTGGTTGCCGCGGCCTTAAATGACGACAACGATGCGGCAATGAGTTAACGATTGGTTGTCGGGACGGGATTAATGCTGCCAAGCGGATTAGAGCATCTGGTTGAGGGTAAACACAGGACAATACTTGATCGGACCACGGCAATGCCGTAGGAGGCAGAAATGACAAAAGCCGCATTCGACAAGATCAAGGCCGGGCTTGGCGATGCCAAAGCCTATCTCGACGGACCCGGAAGCAAGCGCGGCTATGGGATTCATGTTCCGGCGCGGGTGGACGTGAAGAAAATTCGCACGCGGCTTGGTCTGTCGCAAGAGAGCTTCGCGCAAACCTACGGGTTCGCGCTATCCGCCGTGCGCGATTGGGAACAGGGTCGCCGCCAGCCGGAACGGAGCGCGCGCATCCTGCTCAAGGTCGTCGAGAAGGAGCCCGAGGCCGTCACGCGGGCGTTGGCAAAGACCGCTTGACCATGCAGCGAGTTTGCCCGTGAACGATTACGATGCGTTGCGCGATTACCTGAAGAAGCAGACGCTTCCCGAGTTCGTCCTGACCTTCGATCAGATCGAGGAGATCATCGACGCCGCGTTGCCGCGCGCGGCGCATCGCGCGTCGTGGTGGGAGACGTTGCGCAGCCCGCAGGAGAAGATGCCGCAGCGCGAGGCGTGTATCGAGGGCGGCTACATCGCGACACGGCAGGCGGATGGGAAGAGTGTGAAGTTTAAAAGGATGAAGATGGGGCGATAGAAGAAGCCCGCATCACTCGGTGCTGTCATCGCCCGGCTTTGACCGGGCGACCCGGTACTCCGAGACGTTAATGATAGAACCGAAAAGCCGCGGCGTACTGGACCCTGCCTTCGCGGGGTACGACGACTATTGGTGGAGACGCAGTCTCTCGCCTCATTCAAGGATTAGCTCGCCGCCTCGAGCCGTTCTTCCGTTAACAGCCGCATCGCGGCATCGGCGTCCATCGGCTCGCCGAAGGCAAAACCTTGCGCGTATTCGCAGCCGAGCTGATAGAGCTCGACCGCGTCGGAATCGGTCTCGGCGCCTTCGGCCACCACGTCCATGCCGAGGTCGTGGGCCAGCGCGATGATCGATTTCAGGATCACCGGCCTTGTGCCGCGGCTGGTGGTGCGCACGAAGGACTGGTCGATCTTGATGGTGTCGAACGGAAAGCGCTGCAGGTAGGCCAGCGACGAATGGCCGGTGCCGAAATCGTCCAGCGATAACCCCGTGCCGAGCTCGCGGATGCGGGTCAGCATCTGCGCCGCGTGCTCCGGGTTCTCCATCACGAGCGATTCGGTCAGTTCGAGCTTGAGCGTGCCGCGCGCCACCGAGGAACGCGACAGCACGGTGCGGATGTCGTGGATCAAATCGTGGCGCAACAGCTGCCGCGAGGAGACGTTGACGCTGGCGAAGATCGGCTCGCGCGAGCGCATCGCGCGCTGCCAGATCGCAAGCTGCTTGGCGGTCTGGTCCAGGACGAACATGCCGAGATCGACGATCAGGCCGATTTCCTCGGCGATGGAGATGAATTCCACCGGCGACATCCGGCCCAATTTCGGATGATCCCAGCGCGCCAGGGCCTCGAAGCCGGCAATGGAGCGGTCTTCCAGCCGCACGATCGGCTGGTACAGGATGGTGATTTCTTCGCGCTCGATGGCGCGGCGCAGTTCGGATTCCAGCGTCAGCCGGTCGGTTTTTCGTGCGCGCATCGCGGGTTTGTAGACGTCGATGCGGTCGCCGCCGATCCGCTTGGAATGATACATTGCAAGCTCGGCGTCCTTGATGATCTCCTCGGAGAGCTGCGTCTGCGGATCTGACAGCGCCAACCCGATCGAGGCCGTCAGGAAGATCTCGCGCTCGTTGAAGGCGATCGGCGCGCGGATGGTCTTGCGGATGGTTTCGGCGAAGGCGGTGATGCGCGCCGAATCCTGTTCCGACATCAGGATCAGGCCGAACTGGTCGCCGGCGAGCCGTGCCAGCGTGTCCTGGGGTTTCAGGATCCGGGTCAGCCGCCGCGCCAGCGTCAGCAGGATCGAATCGCCGACCGCGATGCCGACGGAATCGTTGACCTGCTTGAAGCGGTCGAGATCGATCACCATCAGTGTCGGCCGCAGGTTCGGCATGGTCTTGGCGAAATTGGCCACCGCGTTGAGGCGATCGATGAACAATTGGCGGTTCGGCAAGCCCGTGAGGTTGTCATGCACGGAATCGTGCAGCAGGCGTTCCTCGGCGTTCTTGCTTTCGGTCACATCCGTCAGCGTGCCGACCACGCGCGAGACTTCGCCGTCGGAACCCACCACAGGACGCGCCTTGAGCGCGAACCACATGAAATGGCCGTCCGGCGTGCGCAGCCGGAAATCCTGCACCAGCCGGCCGCGGCGCTGATCGAGCACGCTGTCGAGCGCCGCGCGAAAACGGTCCTGGTCGAGCGGATGCAGCACCTCGAGCCATTTCGCGGCGGGGCCTTCCAGCGTGCCGCGCTTGAGCCCCAAGAGGCTCTCGGTCTCAGGGCTGGTGAAGACCTTGTCGGCCGAGACGTCCCAGTCCCAGATCAGGTCGCCCGAGCCGGTCAGGGCCAGCGCCCGCCGCTCGACGTCGGAGACCACGCCGGTGGAGGCGCCGCCACCGGCGAAGGCGTGCTGCATGACCGTAAATCCGATCAGCATCACGATCAGCACCAGGCCGCCGAGCAGCGCCGGGCCGACGATGTCGTTGGTGACGCTGCCGGCCACCGTCATGCCGGCCGCGACCACCCAGACCACCAGCAGGAACCAGGTCGGGATCAACAATACCGCGCGGTCGAAACCGTGGGTCGAGAGATAGACGATGAGGGCAAAACCCGCGAACGCGATCAGGACCAGCGACATCCGCGCGATGCCCGAGGCGACCGCCGGGTCGAACAGTGCCAGCGCCACCAGCGAGCCGAGAAAGGCCAGCCAGCCGATGGTGATGTGGGAGTAGCGCACATGCCAGCGGCTGAGATTGAGATAGGCAAACAGGAACACCAACAGCGTCGCGGCCAGGATCGCTTCGCCCGCCGCGCGCCAGACCCGCTCGGCATTGTTCGACATGTCGAGCACTTTGCCCCAGAAGCCGAAATCGACGCCGATATAGACCAGCACGGCCCACGCCAGCGCTGCGGCTGCGGGAAACATGATGCTGCCCTTGACCACGAACAGGATGGTCAGCACCAGCGCCAGCAATCCGGAAATCCCGATCACGATGCCCTGGTAGAGCGTGAACGAGTTGACCTTGTCCTTGTAGGCCTCGGGCTCCCACAGATAGAGCTGCGGCAGTTTATCGGTGCGCAATTCCGCGACAAAGGTAACGACCGCGCCGGGATCGAGCGTGATGCGGAACACGTCCGCCGTCGCGCTCTCCTGGCGCTCGGGACGGTCGCCGATCGATGGCGTGATGGTGGCGATGCGCGACAGCCCGAGATCGGGCCATATCAGTCCCGAGGACACGATGCGGTAATGCGGCGCGACGATCAGCCGGTCGAGCTGGTCATCGGTGTTGTTGGCGAGCGCGAACACCACCCAGTTCTGTCCGCCTTCGCGGGCGCGCACCTCGATGCGGCGGACGATGCCGTCGGTGCCCGGCGCGGTGGAGACCTGGATGCGGTCGGTGTCGCTGCGCTGATGATCGAGTACCGCGGTGAGGTCGATCGCAGGCGCGTCACTGCGGACGCTGACGGCGTCGATGGCGCGCGCGGGCGGCGCGGCGGCAAGAATCATGAGGCCCAGCGCGAGGGGCGCGAGGCACCTGATCAGACGCAATGTCAGTCTCCGCGATACCAGATGTTTCCGGGCGAAGCGGTGGCCCGGCGTTGCGCGATAAATGACATGAAAGCGAGGAAAATCAAAGGGTTTCCGGCCGGGTAACGCCCGCCGGCGTCAAACGGCCAACACAATTTTGCCAATATGTTCGCTGGTCTCCATGCGGCGATGCGCGTCGGCCGCCTTTTCCAGCGGGAAAGTGCTGTCCATCAGGGGTTTCACGCGCCCTTCGCGCAACAGCGGCATCACCTTGGCCTCGATCGCCGCGACCATGGCCGCCTTGTCCTTATTGCTACGAGGACGCAGGGTCGAGCCGGTGTGGTGCAGCCGTTTCACCATCAGCTTGGCGAAATTCACGTTGGCCTTGGGCCCGCCGAGAAATGCGATCTGGACCACGCGGCCCTCGACCGCGGCGGCGTCATAGTTGCGCTCGATGTAGTCGCCGCCGACCATGTCGAGGATCACGTTGGCGCCGGCGCCGTCGGTCGACGTCTTCACTTCTGCGACAAAATCTTCGGTCTTGTAGTTGATCGCCCTGTCGGCACCGAGCTTGAGGCAGGCGTCCGCCTTGTCCTTTGATCCGACGGTGACGATGACCTTGGATCCGAAGGCTTTCGCGAGCTGGATCGCCATGGTGCCGATACCGGAGGAGCCGCCATGGATCAGCAATGTCTCGCCCGGCTTGAGCGCGCCGCGCTCGAACACATTGTGCCAGACCGTCATCAGGGTTTCCGGAGTGGCACCGGCTTCCAATATCGACAGCGCCGGCGGCACCGCCATGGCCTGGGCGTCCTGGGCGATGCAATATTGCGCATAGCCGCCGCCGGCGACCAGCGACATCACCTTGTCGCCGAGCTTGTGTTTGCTTGAGCCCGCGCCGATCGCGACCACTTCGCCCGCGATTTCTAGGCCTGGCAGATCGCTGGCGCCGGGCGGCGGCGGATAGGCGCCGGATCGTTGCGCCACGTCCGGTCGGTTGACGCCGGCCGCCAAAACCTTGACCAGGATTTCGCCCGGCCCGGGTGCTGGTACCGCGCGGGTTTCGGGCAAGAGCACCTCCGGGCCGCCGGGCTTGCTGATGCCGATAACGGTCATTTGCGCGGGCAGCGTTTCCATGATTTGTCCTTGCGAAAATGCTCAGGATTTTGAGGCGCCATCTGATTAGCCAGCCGCGCTCCGGCTGGCAACCGCCTCAAGGAACCGGTGAGCACGGAGGACAACGCATGGCCATCGAAGATGACGACCGACCGCGGAAGAAGGTCACCCATGAGATCGGGCAGGATTTGTCATTGTTGTCGGTCGAGGAATTGACCGAGCGCATCGCCCTGATGAATTCGGAGATCGAACGGCTGCAAGCCGCCATGACCAGGAAGCGCGCGTCCAAGGACGCGGCGGACAGTTTTTTCAAATCGTGAGATCGCCCGACGATCTTCAACTCTCACTCTCGTCATGGCCGGGCTCGTCCCGGCCATCCACGTCTTCTCTTCGGCATCGAAGTAAAAGACGTGGATGCCCGGCACTAGGCCGGGCATGACGAGGATAGAGCGCGCGGTGCCTCGTCGCCGCAACTCGGCCAGTGGCCGACATGGCAAAGGAACCCTAAACAAAATCGTTCGTTTACGGCCCGTTAAGCTTTCTCGATTATGACTTCGATCGTCCTCGTTTGGACACCGAGTGGCTCCTGTCCACTCTGTTTGACGCCTCCCTGTTATCAACTTCAAAGCCGCCGGAAACGGCGGCTCTTTTTTTGGGCGTCTTGTCACCGCGCTGGAAACCATAAAAAGTCTTGTGGCTGGACTCCCGGCTGCGGGCGCGCAATGATTTGTTCATCATAAGCCGGTGCTTCACAGCCGGCGGGGTAAACAGTGGCGTTGAGGGCGTTAACCATGTCGGACCGTGCGCACGGCGAAACCGCGCTTGTTCAATTCAGCGAACGGCTGACCAACTCCGCTGCCTTCGGAACCCTGTTCCGGGAAGGCATGGATCTGGTCGAGGAGACCGCCGCGTATCTCGACGGGGTGGGCCGCGCCGAGGCCAAGGCGCTCGACCGCGCCGTCAGCCTGACCTATGCGACCGAAAGCATGCGGCTGACCACCCGTCTGATGCAACTGGCGTCCTGGCTGTTGCTGCACCGTGCGGTGAAGGAAGGCGAGATGACGCTGACCCAGGCCAATCGCGAAAAGACCAAGGTCAAGCTCAGTGCCTCCGATCCCGGCCCGGTCGACATGATCGAAAAACTGCCGCAGCAATTGCAGGACCTGATCGAGCGCTCGATGGCGCTGCAAAGCAAGGTCCGCCGCCTCGACGGTTCGATCCACGCGCCGGCGGCGGAACGCGCCGCGATCGGCAATCCGCTGGTGCCGCAGCTCAATCGCCTGAAGGCGGCGTTCGAGCAGTAATTTCCGCACTTTCATCGCGACCCGGACCTGTTTTCCGGCTCTGGATGTTTCGCGCCGCTCGCAATGACGGCACAAGAAAAGCCCCGGTGTGAAGCCGGGGCTTTCTTATTGATCGGGAAGGCGGTGATCGAAGGCCTGAGCCCTCAATCCTTTTTCAGAAAGCCCGAAAACTTCTTCTGGAACCGCGATACGCGGCCGCCGCGGTCGAGCAACTGCTGGGCGCCGCCGATCCAGGCCGGGTGCGATTTGGAGTCGATATCGAGATTCAGCTTGTCGCCTTCCTTGCCCCAGGTCGAGCGCGTCTGGTACTCGGTGCCGTCGGTCATCACGACCGTAATCGTATGATAATCCGGGTGAATCTCGGCTTTCATGACATATCCTTCGGCGCGCCGGCGCCTGTCTTAGAATGGGCTGTAAGGGACGGATTTGGGCGGCTCTATAGCCCAGTAAGCGCCTTGAAACAAGCCGGGTATGTTCCCGGATTGGTAATCTTCCGGATTTGCCAGCGGTGGCGGCGGAGCCTATCTGGGAGTGAGAAGACGATTGGTCTTGGCGATTGGTCCTGATCTCATGAGCGCAGTGGAACGGGTGGACGACCCACGTGGCGAAGTTTCCCCGCGGCGCGATTTGGCTGCCGTCGAGGCGCCTTCCCTCGAAGAACAATTGATGGAAGCGCCCGCCAAAGGCAGCGCGCGGCTTCGGCCGTTGCTGGCGCTGGCGCCCTACGTGGCGCGCTACCGCGGACGCGCCATTCTGGCCTTGATCTCGCTGACCGTTGCGGCGATCACGACCCTGATCGTGCCGGTCGCGGTGCGTAGGATGATCGACTTCGGGTTCACGCCCGAAGGCATCGCCATGATCAACTCCTATTTCAGCGTGATGATCGCCGTGGTCGCGGTGCTGGCCGGCGCCAGTGCCGCGCGGTTCTATCTGGTGATGACGATCGGCGAGCGCATCGTTGCGGATTTGCGGCGCGACGTGTTTGCCCATTTGATGTCGCTGTCGCCTTCGTTCTTCGATTCCGCGCGCAGCGGCGAACTGATCTCGCGGCTGACCGCCGACACCACCCAGCTCAAATCCGCGGTCGGCGCGTCGGTATCGATCGCGTTGCGCAACCTCATGCTGTTCATCGGCGCCACCGCGATGATGGTGATCACCAGCCCGCGGCTGTCCGGCTTCGTGCTGCTGGCGATACCTGTAATCGTGCTTCCGCTGGTGGCGTTCGGGCGCTGGGTGCGGCGATTGTCGCGCAACGCCCAGGACACGCTGGCGGACGCGACGGCCTACGCGTCCGAACTGGTCGGCGCCATCCGGACCGTGCAGGCCTATACCAGCGAACGGCTGGCCGATGCCCGGTTCGGCGGCGAAGTCGAACAGGCCTATCAGGCCGCGCGCAGTTCCACCCGCGCGCGGGCGGTGCTGACCGCGATCATCATCTTCATCGTGTTTACCAGCGTCGTGGCGATCCTCTGGGTCGGATCGAACGACGTCCTGGCCGGCTCCATCAGCGCGGGCCGGCTCGGCCAGTTCGTGTTGTATGCGGCTTTTGCGGCGGCCGGTCTCGGCCAGCTCAGCGAGGTCTGGGGCGAGGTCTCGGCGGCTTCCGGCGCGGCGGAGCGGCTGTTCGAAATCCTTCGCGTCAAGTCGCAGATCACGGCTCCCGCGCTGCCTCGCGCCTTGCCGGTACCGGCGCGCGGCGATGTCGCTTTTGAGAATGTCGGATTTGCCTATCCGACGCGGCGGGATGTGGCGGCGGTCGACGGTGTTTCACTGTCGGTGCGCGCCGGCGAGAAGGTTGCGATCGTCGGTCCGTCGGGTGCGGGCAAGAGCACGCTGTTCCACCTGCTGCTGCGATTCTACGATCCGGTATCCGGCTCGATCTCGTTCGACGGCGTCCCGATCAGGACGGCCGATCCGCGTGAACTGCGTTCGCGCATTGCGCTGGTGCCGCAGGACTCCGTGGTATTCGCCGCGAGCGCGCGGGAGAATATCCGCTTCGGCCGGCCCGACGCCGACGATGCCGAGGTCGAGCGCGCCGCCGCCCTCGCGCACGCCACCGAATTCATCCGTCGCCTGCCGGGCGGTTTTGAGGCCCAGCTCGGCGAGCGCGGCGTGACGCTCTCCGGCGGCCAGCGCCAGCGCATTGCGATTGCGCGCGCGATCCTGCGCGACGCGCCGCTATTGCTGCTCGACGAAGCCACCTCGTCGCTCGATGCGGAAAGCGAAACCCTGGTGCAGACCGCGCTGGAAGAATTGATGCGTCACCGCACCACGCTGGTGATCGCGCATCGGCTGGCCACGGTGCTGTCCTGCGACCGCATCATGGTGATGGACCAGGGCCGCATCGTCGAACAGGGCACGCATGCCTCGCTGGTCGCAGCCAACGGACTTTATGCGCGGCTGGCGAGATTGCAGTTCGAGGGGGTGTGATTTCGTTCCCCTCTCCCCTTGTGGGAGAGGGTGGCTTCGATGCGAAGCATCGAAGACGGGTGAGGGGTTCTCTCCTCACAGGATGATCTAGCGATGACGATAGAGACCCCTCATCCGGCACGGACTTCGTCCGCGCCACCTTCTCCCACAAGGGGAGAAGGGAAGAGGTGCCGCTACCCCTTCCACTCCATCTTCAGCACCGGCCGGCCCGAGGTCGGATTCACGTCCTCTCCGGCGTGCACAAAACCATTCCGTTCGTAGAAGCGGATGGCGCGGGCGTTGTCCTTGTTGACCAGCAGCGTGACCCCAGTGGGCGACAATCCCTTCGCCTGTCCAACCAACGCGTTGGCGAGTTCCGAGCCCCAATGATCGGGGTCGACCACCAGTTGATCGAGATAGCCCTTGGCATCGATCGTCACAAACCCGATCAGCGCGCCCGCCTGTTCCGCGACAACGATCGCGGCATGCGGCACCAGCTCGGTGCGCCAGCGCTCGCGCCACCATGCGACGCGCGCGCCGAAATCGATCGACGGATAGGCCTGCTGCCAGCTCTGCTGCCACAGCCCAATCGCCGCGTCTTCGTCTTCGGCGCGATAGCGGCGGAGCTGAAACGCCTGCGCCACTACCGTTCCGTCAGCTTCAGCTCGATGCGGCGGTTGCGCTTGTAGGCCTCTTCGGTGGGAGCGGTATCGAGCGGCTGGAACTCGGCGAAACCGGCCGCGACCAGCCGCTGCGCCGGCACGCCGAGCGAGATCAGATATTGCACCACCGAGATCGCGCGCGCCGACGACAATTCCCAGTTCGACTTGAACAGCGGGCTGTTGATCGGCCGCACGTCGGTATGGCCGTCGACCCGCAGCACCCAGGCGATTTCGCTGGGGATCTGCTTGTCGAGATCGATCAGCGCGCTGGCCAGCTTGTCGAGTTCGGCGCGGCCCTCGGGCAGCAGCAAGGCCTGTCCGGTGTCAAAAAATACCTCCGACTGAAAGACGAAACGGTCGCCGACAATCCTGACATCCGGCCGGTTGCCGAGAATCGCGCGCAGGCGGCCGAAGAACTCCGAACGGTAGCGCGATAGTTCCTGCACCCGCTGTGCCAGCGCGACGTTGAGCCGCTGGCCGAGATCGGCGATGCGGCCCTGCGATTCCTTGTCGCGCTTCTCGGACGCATCGAGCGCCTCTTCCAGCGCGGCAAGCTGGCGGCGCAGCGCGCTGATCTGCTGGTTCAATACTTCGATCTGCGCCAGCGCACGCGACGAGACCTGCTTCTCGGAATCCAGCGCCTTGTTGAGTTCGTTGGCGCGGCCCTGGGCGTCGCTGCCCGCGCCTGCAAGGCCTTCATAAAGGCCCTTGATGCGATCGCGTTCGCTCTCCACCGATGCCAATCCCGCGCGCGCCTGCGAGAGCTGGTCGTTGAGGTTGAGCCCGGTGAGTTTTTCCAGCGACAGCAGATCGTTCAACTGGGCGATCTTGGCGTTGAGCGCTTCCAGCGCCTTGTCCTTGCCGGTGACTTCCTGCGACAGGAAGAACTGCACCACCAGGAACACCGACAGCAGGAACACGATCGAAAGCACCAGCGTCGACAGCGCATCGACAAAGCCCGGCCAATAGTTGAAACCGGATTCGTTGCGGCGTGCACGGGCGAGGGCCATTGAGAAGTCTCCGCGTTGGTCTCGTATCCCGGACGCGACGCAGCGTTCTTACGCCGCTCCGCAGGGACCCATGTGGACGACGGGAAATGGGTCCCGGCTCAGCGGCGCATCATTTCATGCTGCGCCGCGTCCGGGACACGAGTCTCCGTCGCTAACTCTTCTCCGGCTGGCGCGCGATCCGCTCCAGCAGCTTCTTGATCTCGCGGTTCTGCTCGCCCTGGCCGTCGGCCCATTCGCGGATCATCTGCTGCTCGGTCCGCATATGCGCGACCAAGCCCTGGATGGCTTCGGCGAGATTGGCCATCGCGGCGGTGGTGCCGCGGCTTGCGCCGCTCTCTTCCAAAGTCGTCCGCAACCGCTCGAGCGCCGCCTGGAGCTCGCCGCCAGTTCCGGCCGTGCCGCCTTCGCCGGAATATTCCCGCACCGTGGAGGCGAGCCAGTCTTCGAGGTCGGTGTAGAAGCGGTTCTGGGCCTGGCTCGATTGCAGATCGAGAAAGCCAAGGATCAGGGAGCCGGCGAGGCCGAACAGCGACGACGAAAACGAAATGCCCATGCCGCCGAGCGGCGCAGCCAGACCCTCCTTCAGCGTGTCGAACAGCGAGCCGGCGTCGCCGCCCACTTTAAGGCCGTCGATCACCTTGCCGACGGAACCGACGGTCTCGATCAGGCCCCAGAACGTGCCGAGCAGGCCGAGGAACACCAGAAGGCCCGTCATGTAACGGGAGATGTCGCGGGCCTCGTCGAGCCGGGTCGCGATCGAATCCAGCAGATGCCGCATGGTCTGCTGCGAAATCGACATCCGCCCGGTCCGCTCGCCGCCGAGGATCGCCGCCATCGGCGCCAGCAAGGTGGGACGCCGGTCGATCGCGAGGCCGGGATCGGCGATGCGGAAATTATTGACCCAGGCGACCTCGGGATAGAGCCTGATCACCTGCCGGAACGACAGGATGATACCGATCAGCAGCACCGCGCCGATCAGGGCGTTGAGGCCGGGGTTGGCGAAGAAGGCCGTGATGATCTGCTTGTAGAGCACCACCGTGACAAGTGCGCACAGCACCAGGAACACCAGCATCCGTACCAGGAATATGCGTGGCGAGGACAGTTTGCTCAGTTCGATCTCCATCGCGGAGCGGGAGGAGGGGCCTGGAGGCATTTCCATTGTCATCCGTTGCGAGGAGAAGCTTTCGGACCACAATATGACACAGCGGCGCGGGGAAAAAAGATCAGATACGCCGCCGCCGGTTGGCTATTCACTGTATCGATGGCGGCGAAGTGCATGCTGCCGAACATGGCAAGCGCGGCGCGGCGGATCATTCCGCTCCTGCTTTCGCAGATGACGGCAGCGAATCGATTCGCCGCCACCGGTCCGACAACCTTGCCGATTGTGTCTTGGCCGAGCACGCAAAAGGTCTATTGATACCGGTTCCGTCACTAGACTTTTTTAATGGCGCGGCCGGGTTCCATTCACGATCGGGTGAGTGAACGAAAACCATTATTGATTCAATGACATAACCCTCTGTGACATTGGGCCGCCGCAAAGCGTATTGCGTCGCAACACAGGTGATTTAATTTAGGTAGCATCGGTGGTTCGGCATCAGCGGCGTATCTGCGCAAGCATCTGCAATCTTCATCCGGACTTAAAGGTAGGGCGGCAACTTCAATGGCGGTATTTTCTATTCGATCGGCATGCGCCGCATTAATGCTGGCTGCCGTCGCGCCGCTGCTCGCCGGCTGTGAAGAACCGACTTCCGCGGTCGCTGCCGCGCAAACCTCCGAACCCGACGTCAGTATCGTCACGGTCCGGCCGCAGGCGCGTGCGATCGTGCGCGAGCTGCCCGGACGCGTTGCCCCGACCAGGGTTTCCGACGTCCGCCCGCGGGTGTCGGGCATCGTGGTCGAGCGCATGTTCCACCAGGGCAGCGAGGTCAAGGCCGGCGATCCGCTTTACCGGATCGACCCGCGGCCGTTTGAAGTCGAGGTGCAATCCACCGAAGCGGCGCTGGCCAAGGCCGTAGCTGCCTTCGATCAGGCGGCGCAGCAGGCACGGCGAATTGCGCTCTTGACGAGCCAGCGCGCCACCTCCGAGGCCGAGAACGAAAAAGCCAATGGCGCCATGCGCCAGGCGGAAGCCGAAGTCGAAGGACGCAAGGCGGAAGTCGCCCGTGCGCGGCTCAATCTGAATTACGCGACGGTCCGCGCTCCGATCGACGGGGTGGTCGGCGCGGCACTGGTGAGCGAAGGCGCGCTCGTGGTACAGAACGAGACCAATCTCGCAACCATCCAGCAACTCGACCCGATCTATGCCGATTTCACGCAATCGGTCACCGAGCTCAATCATCTGCGGCGCTCGCTCGAGAGCGGTGAACTCGACCGCATCGCGCCGGACGCCGCCAGGGTCCGCCTGGTGCTGGACGATGGCGGGGTTTATGCCGCCCCCGGCAAGCTGCTGTTCTCGGATGCTCGGGTCGACGCCCACACCGGGCAGGTGACGTTGCGCGGCGAGTTCCCAAATGCCAAGCGCGAGTTGTTGCCCGGCATGTATGTCCGCGTCCTGATCGAGCAGGGCATCGATACCGATGCCATCGCCGTGCCGCAGCAGGCGATTCAGCGCAATGGCGGCGGCGGCAGCGAAGTGTTCGTGGTCAAGGACGACAACCGTGTCGCGGTGCAGGCCGTGCGCACCGGATCGATCCAGGATGGCCAGTGGTTCGTCACCGAAGGATTGAAGGCCGGTGATCGGGTCGTGGTCGAAGGCTTCCAGAAGTTTGCCGCCGGCGACAAGGTCAGGCCGTTGGCCTTTACCGAAGCGGACGCGTCGGCCGACACGGCAATGGCAAGGCAGACCAAGCAAGCCGCGCAGCGGTGACGGCAGATGCCCAGCTTCTTCATTGACAGGCCGATCTTCGCCTGGGTGGTTGCGCTTTTCATCTGCCTGATCGGCGCGATCTCGATTCCGCTGCTCGCGGTGGCGCAATATCCGATCATCGCGCCGCCCTCGATCTCGATCAGCACCAGCTATCCCGGCGCCTCGCCGGAAAACCTCTACAACAGCGTCACAAGGCTGATCGAGGAGGAGCTGAACGGCGCCAACGGCATCCTGAATTTCGAATCCACCAGCGACTCGCTCGGCCAGGTCGAGATCATCGCCAACTTCGTGCCCGGCACCGAAACCAGCGCGGCTTCGGTGGAGGTGCAGAACCGCCTCAAGCGCATCGAGGCGCGGCTGCCCCGCGCGGTGATCCAGCAGGGCATCCTGGTCGAGGAAGCCTCCAGCGCCGTGCTGCAGATCATCACGCTGAACTCGACCGACGGCAGCCTCGATGAAGTCGGCCTCGGCGATTTCATGATCCGCAACGTGCTGGGCGAGATCCGCCGCATTCCGGGCGTCGGCCGCGCCACCCTCTATTCCACCGAGCGTTCCCTGCGCATCTGGATCGATCCGGCAAAACTCGTCGGCTACGGCCTGACCGCCGAAGACGTGAACAAGGCCATCGCCGCGCAGAACGCGCAGGTCGCCTCGGGCAGCATCGGTGCCGAGCCGAGCACGGATACGCAGAGGGTCTCGGCGCTGGTGCTGGTCAAGGGCCAGCTCTCTTCTCCGGAAGAGTTCGGCGCCATCATCCTGCGCGCCAACCCGGACGGCTCGACGGTTCGCCTGCGCGACGTCGCCCGCCTCGAGATCGGCGGCTTGAGCTATCAGTTCCAGACCCGTCTGAACGGCAAGCCGACAGCGGGCCTTTCGGTGCTGCTGTCGCCGAGCGGCAATGCGCTTGCGACCGCGAGTGCGGTCGAAGCCAAGATGAAGGAACTGTCCCGCTTCTTCCCGGCCAACATCACTTACGAAATCCCCTACAACATCACGCCGGTGGTGGAGGCCTCGATCGAAAAGGTGCTCTCGACGCTGGTCGAGGCGGTGGTGCTGGTGTTCGTCGTGATGTTCCTGTTCCTGCAGAACATCCGCTACACCATCATTCCGACCATCGTGGTCCCGGTGGCGCTGCTCGGCACCTGCGCGATGCTGCTGGCGGCGGGTTATTCGATCAACATGCTGACCATGTTTGGCATGGTGCTCGCGGTCGGCATCCTCGTCGACGACGCCATCGTGGTGGTCGAGAACGTCGAGCGCATCATGGCGGAGGAGGGCCTGCCGCCGAAGGAGGCCACCCGCAAGGCGATGTCGCAGATCACCGGTGCCATCATCGGCATCACGCTGGTGCTGGTCGCGGTGTTCATCCCGATGGCGTTCTTTCCGGGATCGGTCGGCGTCATCTACCGGCAGTTCTCTGTGACGATGGTTTCTGCAATCGGCTTTTCGGCGTTGCTGGCGATGTCGCTGACGCCGGCGCTGTGTGCGACGCTGCTCAAGCCGGTGACCGCCGGCCACGGCCATGCGAGCAAGGGCGTGTTCGGCTGGTTCAATCGCGGGCTTGAGGGCACCAGGAATCGCTATTCGCGCGTCGTCGGCCACTCGCTCAAGCGCACCGGCCGGCTGATGCTGATCTATGCTGCGCTTCTGATCGGGCTAAGCTGGGCTTTCATTCGCCTGCCCGGCGGCTTTCTCCCTGTCGACGACCAGGGCTTCATCACCACCGACGTGCAGACGCCGTCCGATTCGTCCTACGCCCGCACCGAGGCCGCGGTCGAAAAAGTGGAAAAATACCTGGCGCAACGCTCGGGCATCGAGAACGTGACGTTCCTCACCGGCTTCAGCTTTCTCGGCCAGGGCATCAACACCGCGCAGGCCTTCATCACATTGAAGGACTGGTCGGAGCGCCCGCGGCAGGACTCGGCCGCCGCCATCGTGAACGACATCAACCGCGACCTGTCGTCGATCCGCGACGCCCGGATTTCCGCGCTGCAGCCGCCGCCGATCGACAATCTCGGCAACTCCTCGGGCTTCAGCTTCCGCCTGCAGGACCGCGGGCAAAAGGGGTATCCGGCGCTGGTGGCCGCGGCTGATCGTCTGATCGCGGAAGCCAATGCGAGCCGGGTCCTGCAAAAGGTCTATGTCGAGGGCCTGCCGCAGGGACCGCAGATCAATCTCATGATCGACCGCGAGAAAGCCGGCGCCTTCGGCGTCACGTTCGAGGACATCAACAGCACGATCTCGACCAATCTCGGCTCGAACTACATCAACGATTTTCCAAATCGCGGACGCATGCAGCGCGTGGTCGTGCAAGCCGACAATTCCAGCCGCATGAACGCGGATGACATCCTGAACTACAACGTCAAGAACAGCCGCGGGCAACTGGTGCCGTTCTCTTCCTTTGCCTCGATCGAATGGTCGAAGGGGCCGACCCAGATCGCGGGCTTCAATTACTATCCCGCGGTGCGCATCTCCGGCGAAGCACGACCCGGCTATACCTCGGGCGACGCCATCAACGAGATGGAGCGGCTCGCGGACAGATTGCCGCGCGGCTTCGGCTATGAGTGGACCGGCCAGTCGCTGCAGGAAAAACTGTCGGGCTCACAGGCGCCGTTCCTGCTGGGCTTGTCGGTGCTGGTGGTGTTCCTGCTGCTTGCCGCGCTCTATGAAAGCTGGACCATTCCGCTCGCGGTGCTGTTGACCATACCGCTCGGCGTCACCGGCGCAGTCATTGCCGCAACCATGCGGGGCCTGCCGAACGACGTTTATTTCACCGTCGGCCTGATTACGATCATCGGGCTAGCGGCAAAGGACGCCATCCTCATCATCGAATTCGCCAAGGATCTGCGGGCGCAGGGCAAGCCGCTGGTGGAGGCGACGATCGAAGCATGCTCGCTGCGCTTCCGTCCGATCCTGATGACGGGCCTTGCTTTCGTCTGCGGCGTGCTGCCGATGGCCATCGCCACCGGCGCCGGCGGCGCCAGCCAGCAGGCGCTCGGCACCAGCGTAATGGGCGGCATGATCGCAGTGGTCATCCTCGCGCTGCTGATGGTGCCGGTGTTCTTCGTCAGCGTGCAGCGGGTGCTGGCGGGTGACCGGGAGCCGGTGAAGCAGGCGGCGGCAGAGCCGCACGGAACGCCGGAAGCGTCGAAGCCGTAAGGTTTTGCGAACCCAAGGCATCCAGTACTCCCTGACGCCAGAGTTCAATACCAAAGCCGCAGCGTACTGGATCATCCGCCTTCGCGGACGATGACGGCAAACTATGCCGGACGACCGTCGGTCCGCCCGCTCACTTCCCCAGCGGCTTCAAAATCTTCACCAACTCCCTGTGCACGAACTCATTGCCGCAGATCACGTTGTGGGTCTTGAGCGGGTCGTCGTCGCCCTCGATGCCTGAGACGGTGCCGCCGGCTTCGCGGACCATGATCTGTCCGGCCGCCATGTCCCATGGCTGCAGGTTGCGTTCCCAATAGCCGTCGAGACGGCCGGCCGCGACGAAGGCCATATCAAGCGAGGCGGCGCCGAAGCGGCGCAGGCCGGCTACCTTGTTCTGGATCTCGGTCATTTCCATGCGCGAAAGATTGTGATCCCCGCGTCCGATATGCGGCAGTCCGCAGGCGATCACGCATTCGTTCAGATTGCGGCGGCCGGCGACGCGCAGCCGCTGGTCGTTGAGGAAGGCGCCCTTGCCGCGCTCGGCGATGTAGAGTTCGTCATTGGCGGGATTGTAGATCAAGCCCGCGATCATGGTGCCCTCGCGCTGCAGCCCGATCGAGATCGCAAATTGCGGGATGCCGTGCAGGAAGTTGGTGGTGCCGTCGAGCGGATCGACGATCCAGACATGGCTCTTGTCGGCGCCCTCGCGGTGGCCGCCTTCCTCGCCGATGAAGCCGTAACCCGGCCGCGCCTTGGTGAGGTCGTCGTACAGCATTTCCTCGGCGCGCCGGTCGGCCATGGTGACGAAATTGGCCGGGCCTTTCAGCGAGACCTGAAGGTTCTCGATCTCGCCGAGGTCGCGCTTGAGGCTGCGGCCGGCCCGGCGCGCGGCTTTCACCATGACGTTGATAAGGGCTGAATGCAGCATGATTCCGGCTTGTGAGGTTAGGAGAAACGGCCCGAGGCCGTCATCGGCTTCGGACTGGGTGCCCTGCTGATGTGGTGGCGTCAAGGCGGATCATTTGGTGCCGAGCCATTTGCGCGCGGCCGCCTCCGCCTTGGCGCGCTCCTCCGGACTGAGGTTCGCCATCGCCTCGTCGAGCATCAGATCGCCTTTCCCGGCGGTTTTCGCGACAATGTGCCATTTAAAGCCCTCGATCTTGTCCATCGGGACGCCCTGTCCGCTCACCAGCACGCGGGCAAGCCGGTTCTGCGCGATCGGACTGTTTTGCCTGGCGGCCTTGCGCAACAGCGCCACCGCGGCAGGCTCGTTCTTCGGCGTGCCGGTGCCGTTGAACATCGCGATGGCGTATTCGACCTCGGCATCGACATTGCCGGCAAGCGAGGCCGCCTGCAGCAGCCGCACCGCCTTGTCGATGTCCTTCTCGACGCCGGTGCCTTCCTTGTAGAACGTCGCCAGCGCGTACTGCGCCTCCGGATTGCCGGCGTCGGCGGCCATCCGAAGCAGCTCGGCGGAGCGTTTGACGTCCTGCGGCAGCGTCTGGCCGTCGAGATAGAGCAGCGCGAGATTATAGGCGGCCTTCGGGTTGCCGAGCTTGGCCGAGGAGGCCAGCAATTTCACCGCCTCCTCACGGTTGATCGGGCCGCCGCGGCCGGCGAGGCGCAGCATCGCCAGCGCAAACATGCCTTCGCGGTCGCCGCGATCGGCGGCGCGCTTGTACCATTCGGCGGCCTTGCCATAATCGCGCTTCACCCCCATGGCGTTGGCATAGAGCTCGCCAAGCATCGTCATCGCCTTGGGATCGCCGATTTCCTCCGCGCGTTTGGTGGCGAGATCGAAGGCGGTCTTGTATTGGCCGCGCTGATAGGCGCCGTACACCAGATCGACATGGGGATCGTCGGGCGCGGGGGCGGGAGTAACCGTTGCGGCAGGCGCGGGCTTCGGCGGTGCTGTGGGAGCTGCCGGCTTCCTGACCACCGGAGGCGGCTTCGGCTTGGGTTTTTCTTTGGGCTTCGCGGCGGGTGGCGGCGTTTGCGTGCCCGGCGGCGTCAGCGAAATCTGTGCGGTGGCGTTCGCCGTCAACACCAGGCAGATTGCCAGGACGGATATGGGACGCAGGAGTTTCATTTCCGGCGCTATCCCTGCTCCGCTCTGGCTTTTCCGGAAATCTGAGCGTGCGCTTGTCGGACGGCCTGCTGCGCGTCCATCAATGCGGCCGCGGCACCGCGCGGATCGTTCCAGATCAAATCGCCGACCAGCACGAAATCCGCGCCAGCGGCGGCAAACTCGTAAGCCTCCTCGCGCGAAGCCGCAAAGCCGACGCAGGGCGGTTCGAACAGCTCGGCCCACCACCCCAGACGCTCGGCGATCGCCTCGACCGAGGGCCGCTGTCCTTTTGTATCGGGCTCACCGAACAGCACGTAGTCCGCGCCCAGTTCGCCCGCGGTCATGGAATCGTGCCGTGTCACCAGCCCACCGACGCCAACGATGCGATCGGGTTTCAGGGACGGCAACGCCTCTTCCACGGCCGCAAGGCCGATGAGATGCGCGCCATCGGCACCGCCGCGGGCGACCAGCTCGACATGGCCATCGAGCAGAAGCGCTGCGCCGCTGCCCTGGATCGGCGGCGCCAACGCCTTCACCCGCGAGATCATGGTGCGCTGATCGGTAGGCTTGAGCCGCACCAGCACCGCCGCAACGTCGGCTCCCGCGAGCAGGCCGGGAAGGCTCGCTATCAGGGGCGACGGATCGTCCACGTCCGGCGTCGCGAGGTAGAGGCGCGGCACGGGACGCGACGGAACGGGTTTGGTGGCCAAATCTATGCCGCCTTCTTTTCCAGATCGGCCTTCCATTCGCCTTTGGTGGCGAGCGAATTCATCCGTGCGCGATGGGTAAAGGCGAGTTGGCCGGAGGCTGTATTCTCCGCCTTGCCCGACCACGCCTTCTGCGGCGCCGCCTGCAGCGCGCGGCCGTAGGAGAAGGTGAGGTGCCAGGGCAGGCCGCCGATCCGGTTCATGGCGTCAAGATGCGCGGTGGCGTCCTCGTCGGACTGCCCGCCGGAGAGGAAGGCGATGCCGGGCACCGCCGCGGGGACGCAAGCTTTCAGCAACCGGATGGTTTTTTCCGCGACTTCCTCGACCGAGGCCTGCTTGGCGCTCTTTTTTCCGGCGATCGCCATGTTGGGCTTCAGGATCATGCCTTCCAGTTCCACGCGCTGCACCCGCAATTCCTGGAACGTCTTGTTGAGGACGCGCTGCGTCACCTCGTAACAGCGGTCGATGTCATGATCGCCATCCATCAGCACTTCCGGCTCGACGATCGGAACGATCTGCGCGGCCTGGCACAAGGCCGCGTAGCGCGCCAGCGCATGTGCGTTGACATGGATCGCGGTCATGGTGGGAATGGGATGACCGCCAGCGCCCCGGCCGATGTCGATCACCGCGCGCCATTTGGCAAAGCGCGCGCCGCGTTCGTAATATTTCTTCAGCCGCTCGGCGAGCTTGTCGAGCCCGACGGTGACCAGTTCGCCGGGGCATTCCGGCAGGGCTTGCGTGCCCTCATCGACCTTGATGCCGGGGATCGCGCCGGATTGTTCGATCAGCTTGATCAGCGGCGTGCCGTCCTTGGCATTCTGCCAGATGGTCTCGTCATACAGGATGACGCCGGAAATGTACTTGCTCATCGCCTCGGTCGAGCGGAACAGCATTTCGCGGTAGTCGCGGCGGGATTCTTCGGTCGATTCGACCTTGATGGCGTCGAAGCGCTTTTTGATGGTGCCCGACGATTCGTCGGCGGCGAGTATGCCCTTGCCCGGCGCGACCATGGCCAGGGCAACCTTGTTCAGATCGGCGAGATTCATCGGTGCCTCCTCCAGAGCGCTATCTGTTGCAGGCTAAAATAGACCGTTCTCGGGCAGATCCCAAGAAAGCCGGGCTAAAAGCCCGGCTAAAAGCTACGCGTCGCCGGAGGAGTTTGCTCAGCCCCGCCGTCAGGCAACCTTCGGATCGAGTTCCCCCTTGACGTAGCGCTTCGCCATCTCGGCGGTGGTCAGCACCTTCTTGATCTTGCTGGCCTGGCCTGCGGTATTGAATTCCTGCAGCCGCTGCTTGCACAGCTTGGCCATCGCTTCCATCGCAGGCTTCAAGTATTTGCGCGGGTCGAACTCTTCCGGGTTGTCGTTCAGCACTTTCCGGATCTGCCCGGTCATCGCCATCCGGTTGTCGGTGTCGATGTTGATCTTGCGGACGCCGTTCTTGATGCCGCGCTGGATCTCGCTGACCGGCACGCCCCAGGTCGGTTTCATCTTGCCGCCATTGGCGTTGATGATGTCCTGGAGGTCCTGCGGCACCGAGGATGACCCGTGCATCACCAGATGCATGTTAGGCAGCTTGCGGTGGATTTCCTCGATCACGTTCATGGCCAGGATGTCGCCATCCGGCTTGCGGGTGAATTTGTAGGCGCCGTGGGAGGTTCCCATCGCGATCGCCAGCGCGTCGACCTTTGTCTCCTTGACGAACTTCACGGCTTCGTCGGGATTCGTCAGCAGTTGGTCGTGGGACAGCTTGCCTTCCGCGCCGTGGCCGTCTTCCTTATCGCCCATACCGGTCTCGAGCGAGCCGAGCACGCCGAGTTCGCCTTCGACCGAGATGCCGCCGAGATGGGCCATGTCGGTGACGGTTTTGGTGACGCCGACGTTGTAATCCCAATCGCCCGGGGTCTTGCCGTCGGCCTTCAGCGAGCCGTCCATCATCACCGAGGTAAACCCGGCCTGGATCGCGGTCATGCAGGTGGCGGGTTCGTTGCCGTGGTCGAGGTGCACGCAGACGGGGATCTGCGGATAGATTTCGGTGACCGCATCCATCATGTGCTTGAGCATGACGTCGTTGGCGTAGGACCGCGCGCCGCGCGAGGCCTGGATGATGACGGGTGCATCGAGGCTGGAAGCAGCCTCCATGATGGCGAGCGCCTGCTCCATATTGTTGATGTTGAAGGCCGGCACGCCGTATTCGTGTTCCGCCGCGTGGTCGAGCAATTGACGCAACGTGATGCGAGCCATGTGTCCTGTTCTCCGCGGTTTGAGGGCTTCAATGCCCGGCCTTGGTTTAAATCTCTGATCTAGCGTATCTTCAAAACCTCGACACCGGGCAACGGTTTCCCTTCCATCCATTCAAGAAACGCGCCGCCCGCGGTCGAAACATAGGTGAAATCGCCGGCGACGCCGGCCTGATTGAGTGCCGCCACCGTATCGCCGCCGCCGGCGACCGAGATCAGCTTCTTGGCCCGGGTCCGCTCGGCGGCGTGCCGCGCCGCCAACACCGTGCCGCGGTCGAACGGGGTCATCTCGAACGCGCCGAGCGGGCCATTCCAGACCAGCGTGGCGGCGTCGTCGATCGCGGCACGAATCCGCTCGATCGATTGCGGACCGACGTCGAGGATCATGCCGTCGGCGGGGATCGCATCGAGGCCGTAGGCGTGGGATGGCGCGTTGGCCGCGAACTGAAACGCAACCACGGCGTCCACCGGCAGGATGATGGCGCAGTTGGCCGCCTCCGCCTTTTCGATAATCCGTAGCGCCGTGGCCGCCAGATCCTTCTCCGCCAGCGACTTGCCGATGCCGACGCCTTGGGCGTGCAGGAAGGTATTGGCCATGCCGCCACCGATCACCAGCGCATCGACCTTGCGGACGAGGTTTTCCAACAGGTCGATCTTGGTCGAAACCTTGGCGCCGCCGATGATCGCGATGACAGGCTTGGTCGGCGCTTCCAGCGCCTTGTTGAGCGCATCGAGTTCGGCCTGCATGGTGCGGCCGGCATAGGCCGGCAGCTTGTGGCCGAGGCCCTCGGTCGTGGCGTGCGCCCGGTGCGCGGCCGAGAATGCGTCGTTGACCCAGATGTCGCCGAGCTTCGCCAATTCAGCGACGAACGCCGGATCGTTCTTTTCTTCCTCTTTGTGGAAGCGCGTGTTTTCCAGGCAAAGGATGTCGCCGTCCTTCATCGCCTGAACAGCCGTTGCAGCAACTTCGCCGATGCAATCGTCGGCAAAGCCGACCGGCTTCTTGATCACCTGCGCGAGTGCCGCGGCAACAGGCTTCAGCGAATCCTTGGCATCGCGGCCCTTGGGCCGGCCGAAATGCGCCAGCAGGATGACCTTGCCGCCCTTGCCGGAAATCTCGGTGATGGTCGGGGCCACGCGTTCGAGCCGGGTGGCATCGGTGACGCGGCCGTTCTCCATGGGCACGTTGAGATCGACGCGCAGCAGCACGCGCTTGCCCTTCACGTCGACGTCATCGAGGGTGCGGAATGATTTTGTCATTGATTAACTCACGCAGCCCATCCTTCGAGATGCCTCGCTATGCTCGGCTCCTCAGGATGAGGTTTCTCCTCATGGTGAGGAGCGCGCTCTTCGCGCGCGTCTCGAACCATGACCTAACAAATCAGACCAGCTTCCCCATCGCCACCGCGGTATCCGCCATGCGGTTGGAGAAACCCCATTCATTGTCGTACCACGACATCACCCGCACCAGCGTGCCGTTCTGCACCTTGGTCTGGTCCATGTGGAATGTGGAGGAGTGCGGGTCGTGGTTGAAGTCGATCGAGACGTTGGGCGCGGTGGTATAGCCAAGGATACCCTTCATCTCCTGCTCGGAAGCGCGCTTCATCGCCTCGTTGATTTCCTTGATGTCGGTCGCGCGCTTGGCGACGATCTTGAGATCGACCACCGAGACGTTCGGCGTCGGCACGCGGATCGCGACGCCGTCGAGCTTGCCCTTCAGTTCCGGCAGCACCAGCCCGATCGCCTTGGCGGCGCCGGTCGAGGTCGGGATCATCGACATCGCCGCCGCGCGGCCGCGATAGAGATCCTTGTGCAGGGTATCGAGCGTCGGCTGGTCGCCGGTATAGGCGTGGATCGTGGTCATGAAGCCGGTCTCGATGCCGACGGTGTCGTTCAGCACCTTGGCGATCGGGGCGAGGCAATTGGTGGTGCAGGAGCCGTTGGAGACGACGAGATGATCTTTTGTCAGCTTGTCGTGATTGACGCCGAACACGATGGTGGCGTCGGCATTGTCGGCGGGCGCCGATACCAGCACGCGCTTGGCGCCGGCGGTGAGGTGCGCGGACGCCTTGTCTTTTGCCGTGAAGATGCCGGTGCATTCCAGCGCGATGTCGACGCCGAGTTCCTTCCACGGAAGTTTTGACGGATCGCGCTCGGCAGAGACCTTGATCTTGGCGTTGCCGAGGCTGATCGAGTCGCCTTCGACCGTCACGGTGCCGGGAAAGCGGCCATGCACTGAATCGAAGCGCAGGAGATGGGCGTTGGTCTCGACCGGGCCGAGGTCGTTGATGCCGACCACCTCGATGTCCTTGCGGCCGGACTCGGCGATGGCCCTCAGCACATTGCGGCCGATGCGGCCAAAACCGTTGATTGCGACCCGGATTGCCATCTCGTTTCTCTCCTCTAATAGCTGGTGCCGTCCCCGCGGGTGGCCGTGCCATCTACGGAGGTGCTTGCGGCGGATCGCCCGGTTCGGCCGGACGAGAACGGACAATATGCAGCTTAGGTAGCCCTTTTTCCGGGCAAGCTCAACCGTCAGCCAAGGCGTTTCAGGACTGCGTTAACGGCAGCCTCGGCGGTAATTCCGAAGTGCTTGTAAAGGTCCTTGGCAGGCGCGCTGGCGCCAAAACCATGCATGCCCACGAATTCACCATCATGGCCGATCACGGCGTCCCAGCCCCATCGCACGGCGGCCTCGATCGCGACCTTGACCGGGGCATTGCCGATGATCGACTTTTGTTTCTGCTCCGGCAGCGACAGCAGCAGTTCAAGCGAAGGCACCGATACCACCCGCGACGGGATGCCGCGCTCGGAAAGCTGCTTCTGGGCGGCCACCGCGATCTCGACCTCGGAACCGGAGGCGAACAGCGACACCTTGGCTTCGCCTTGCGCTGCGACCAGTTCGTAGGCGCCCTGGCTGCACGGATTGTCTGACGGCGCGGTAGTGCGCAATTGCGGCAGGTTCTGGCGGGTCAGCGCCAATACCGTCGGGCCATCGATCCGGTTCAGCGCCAGCTCCCAGCACTCCGCGACCTCGACCGCGTCGCAGGGACGAAACACCCGCATGTTGGGAATGGCGCGAAGCGCGGCGAGATGTTCGACCGGCTGATGGGTCGGTCCGTCTTCGCCGAGACCGATCGAATCGTGGGTCATCACATAGACCACTCCGGTGCCCATCAGCGCCGCGAGCCGCATCGCCGGGCGGGCATAATCGGTGAATACCAGGAAGGTTGCGCCATTGGGTGCGAACCCGCCGTGCAGGAAGATGCCGTTCATGGCAGCCGCCATGCCGTGCTCGCGGATACCGTAATGGATGAAGCGGCCCTTCGGCGTCTTGGCCGAGAAGTTGGTCGCGGATTTCGCCTTGTTGTTGTTGGAGCCGGTGAGATCGGCCGAGCCCGCCAGGAATTCCATCGGCATTGCGGCAGCGATCGCGTCGATGACGGATTCCGACGATTTGCGGGTGGCGATATTCTGCGGCGTCTCCAGCAGCATCTTCTTGTGGGCCTTGAAGGCTTTCGCCAGTGAAGCAGGGCGCTCATGCCGCAAGCGGCGTTCGAACTCGGCGCGCTTGCGGCTGCCCAACTCGGCGAAGCGGGCGTCCCATTCCTTGTGCGCAGCCGCGCCGCGGCTGCCGGCCTCGCGCCAGGCTTTCAGCACGTCGTCGGGCACCGAGAACGGCTCGAGCGAAATGCCGAGTTTTTCCTTGGCGGCCTTGAGTTCATCGGCGCCGAGCGCTTCGCCGTGCACCTTGTTGGTGCCGGCCTTGTTCGGCGCGCCGTAGCCGATCGTGGTCTTGCAGGCGATCAGCGATGGCTTGCTGGATTTCTGCGCCCGCGTGATCGCCGCAGCGATGGCGGCCTGATCCTGACCGTCGATCAATTCGGCCGCCCAGCCGGCGGATTTGAATCGCTTCACCTGGTCGACGGAGTCGGCGAGCGACGTCGGACCGTCGATCGAAATGCCGTTGTCGTCGTACAGCACGATCAGCTTGTTGAGCTTCCAGTGTCCCGCCAGCGCAATCGCTTCCTGCGATACGCCCTCCATCAGGTCGCCGTCGGAGGCCAGCACATAGGTGCGGTGGTCGACCACTTTCTTGCCGAACTCGGCGGCGAGCATCTTCTCCGCGACGGCGAAGCCGACCGATGTGGCGATGCCCTGGCCGAGCGGTCCCGTGGTGGTCTCGATGCCCTTGGTGTGGAAGTTCTCCGGATGCCCCGGGGTCAGCGATCCGAGCTGGCGGAAATGCTTAAGCTGGTCGAGCGTCATGTCGGTATTGCCGGTCAGGTACAGCAGCGCATACAGCAGCATCGAGCCGTGGCCGGCCGACAGGATGAAGCGGTCGCGGTCGGGCCATTTCGGATCGGCGGCGTCGAATTTCAGAAACTGCGTGAACAGCACGGTGGCGATGTCGGCGGCGCCCATCGGCAGGCCGGGATGGCCGGATTTCGCCTTCTCGACGGCATCCATTGCGAGCCCGCGGATCGCATTGGCCATACGGGAATGATCGACCTGCGTCATGATGAAAATCCGCCTGAAATGAAGTGCTTGGTTGGGGATACGTACCGGGCGGATGGCCCCGATACGCGCGTTGTGACTAAGGGCAAGTCAGGGCTGGATAGCACCTGTGTTCCCCGAGTCCAAGGCGATGAAACGCCCCGTGAGGGCGAAAAGTTGCTTTGCGGTGCATAGTTTGGAAGCAGCGTTGCGCTGGCCTCGCTTGCCACGTAAATTTCGCCGCCTAAGCGCTTGCCGAACCGTAAATTTTGCTGTGCGGCGGGCGGAGGCAAGGTACGCATTATTCCTCATGAACGATCGTCCCGCCAACGGTTCCGGCAACGTCGAGCCAGCATCCGTCGACATCGACGCCGCGACGCGGCGCTTGATGGCGGCCCTCGATGCGCTGGAGAGCGCGGTCGAGCGGCGGCAGGAGGCCGACCGCGACGAGGACGAACTGGCAAGCCGGATCCAGGCGCTGGGGGCCGACCGGTCACGGCTCGCAGACGAGCTCGACAACTCGCTGGTGAAATCGCGCAAACTTGAGCGCACCAATCGCGAGATCGCCGAACGGCTGGACGCGGCGATCGGCACCATCCGCTCGGTGCTCGATGCGGGAGAGACCTCATGAGCCATATCAACGTGACCATCAACGGGCGGCAATACCGGATGGCCTGCGAGGAAGGCCAGGAGGTGCGGCTGTTGAAACTCGCCGAGAGCCTAGAAACGCGGATCGGAAGTCTGCGCGGCAAGTTCGGCGAGATCGGCGACCAGCGGCTGGAGGTGATGGCGGCGCTGACCATCGCCGACGAGTTGATGGATGCCAGCCATCGCATCCGCAGCCTCGAAGAGGAGCTCGACGCCTTGCGCGACGTCCGCGTCGTGGCCGCCGATCGCGCCAGGGCCACGCAAGTCGCGGTAGCCAATGCGCTGCACTCGGCCGCCGACCGCATCGAAAAGACCACGCAGGTGCTGAACCGCACCATCGGCGGCGGCGTGGCGATCGGCTGACGCTCTCTCATCCGCCCACCGGGAAAGGATGAGCAAGAATGCGCCGTCACTGGGAATCAGTCCTTAGCGCTGGCGGTTTGACGCAACCGTGGTTACATTGACGGTGCGAGGCTGCGTCGCGCGTCAGGAGCCATATATCCCCGGGGCCTTATCGATCCTTCCGGGAACTGTCCCTGGCCAGGTCCGTGGACCTGGCTACATGGTGCCCACCTACTTTCGTAGGGAACTCCGGGATCGAGCGCTCCAACGGCCATTGCGGCTTCGCACTTTTGTTTTTTTGTATTTGTTAATGCAGACTCCTCCGTCATACCCCGCGAAAGCGGGGTATCCAGTACCCCGCAGCTTCGCGGTTTAATCACGAGTTCTCTGGAATACTGGATCACCCGCTTTCGCGGGCGAAGACAGCGGAACAAGACGTTGCATGTCAGCATCGCCGACAGACCTGTCAAAGAAAGATCTCCGCGCCGCCGCGCTCACGAAGCGCGATGCGCTGAGCAGCGAGCAGCGCGCCGCCGCGGCAGAGACTCTCGCCGACCGCGGATTGCCGTTTGAAATCATGCACGGCATGATCGTCTCCGGCTACTCGCCGATCCGCAGCGAGATCGATCCGACCCCTTTGATGCGAAAGCTTGCGACGCAGGGCGCGCGGTTGGCGCTGCCGGCGATCGTGGCGCGCGGTAAGTCGCTCGCCTTTCGTGCCTGGTCTCCCAACGACCGGCTGATGCTGGGCCCGCTCGGCATTCTCGAGCCGTCGCCTGCCGCCGCCGAAGTCGTCCCCGATGTCATGCTGGTGCCGCTGGCGGCGTTCGATCGCGCGGGTCACCGCATCGGCTACGGCGCCGGACATTATGACTTCACCTTGGCGCATTTGCGCAAAGTCAAAGCCATCGCGGCCGTCGGGCTTGCTTTCGCGGTGCAGGAAATCGAGGCCGTTCCGGCGCTATCGCACGACGTGGCGCTGGATTATGTGCTAACGGAAGCACAGATGTTCGATTTCCGGAGTTGATGAGTTGCGCATTCTTTTCGTTGGCGACGTGGTCGGCCGGGCCGGCCGGGCCGCGATCTCGGAGTATTTGCCCGGCATGATCCGCGACTGGGCGCTCGATCTCGTCATCGTCAACGGCGAAAATGCCGCCGGCGGTTTCGGCATCACCGAGGCGATCTACCAGGAATTCCTCGATGCCGGCGCGGATGCCGTCACGCTCGGCAACCATTCGTGGGACCAGCGCGAGGCGCTGGTGTTCATCGAGCGCGCGCCGCGGCTTATTCGTCCGGCGAATTTTCCGAAGGGCACGCCGGGCCGCGGCGCCGCGCTCGTGGATACCAGGAACGGCAAGCGCGCGCTGGTCATCAACGCCATCGGCCGCGTGTTCATGACGCCGTTCGACGATCCCTTCGCCGCTCTCAACAGCGAACTCGAGGCCTGTCCGCTGCGCGCGGCGGCGGACGCCATCGTGGTCGATTTTCACGGCGAGGCCAGCAGCGAAAAACAGGGCATTGGATTCTTCTGCGACGGCCGCGCCAGCCTCGTGGTCGGGACGCATACCCATGTGCCGACATCGGATCATCAGATCCTGCCCGGCGGCACCGCCTACATGACCGACGCCGGCATGACCGGCGATTATGATTCGATCATCGGCATGCAGAAGGAAGAGCCGCTGCGGCGGTTCATCACCGGCATTCCCTCCGGACGTTTCGAACCGGCCGGCGGCGTCGCCACGCTGTCGGGCGTCGCGGTCGAGACGGATGACTCAACCGGGCTGGCGCTGAAGGTCGCGCCGGTGCGGGCAGGCGGAAGGCTGGAGCCCGCAGTGCCGGGATTTTGGGTGAACTAGGTCTTGAACTTGTGAGGATCAGTTCGCCGGCACTTCGTATCTTTGTTCAATATGAAAAGACTTGGCGGTTATCAGCCATACGCTATCGATGCAGTGGTACGAGAGGTAGTCGAGATACAGGATCGTATCGACCCTGACCCGCACCTTCACTATCGCTTGGGCGGGTGAAGCGAAATCTACCAGCAATATCTCCTGCTGGCGCGGAGCGTCCTTGGATTTCGGCGATGGTCCGGACGCAAGCGCATTCCTGTATTCTTGCGCGGGCAGCAGGCGCAATTTTCCGTCTCGCAATCCGTGCAATTGTGCGCTCGAGGCGAATACTTGTTCGAAGCGCGACACGTCATTGTCGAACATCAGGTCGAAGTAGCGCTCAACGGCGTCAATCAGGGGATGTTGGTAGGTCGAACGATCGGGCATCACTGGTCACTCGATGGGTTGCTGATACCGACAACCGTGACACGCGACCCACGAGCATGTCCTTGCAAAGTGCGCCAATGTTGGTGAGAAAAGAGCGGCAAGCTGCCTTTTTGAGTTCTTAGGATGCGCTACTATGCCAAAACCTGATCTTGATACCATTGACTGCCGTATTGTCGCCGAGTTGCAATCCGATGGGCGTTTGAGCAATGTCGAGCTTGCGGACAAAGTCGGCTTGTCGCCATCACCCTGTCTGCGCCGCGTCAAACGCCTGGAGCGGGATGGGTACATCGAAGGTTATCGGGCGGCCTTGCGGCGCGATCGTGTTGGTCTTGGCTTCTCGGTCTTTATAGGCGTCAAGATCGACGGGCACAGCAACGAGCGCGCAATGGCATTTGAGAAGGCCGTTGTAGAAATGCCCGAGGTTATTGCATGCCACCTCGTCTCCGGTGAGTCGGACTACCTCCTCGAAGTCGTCGTACCTGATCTGGGTGACTACCAGCGCTTTCTGGTCGATGAGCTGCTTAATCTACCGATTGTGCGCGAAGTACGCAGCAACATCGCAATCCAGACGCTCAAGGCAGGGGCACCACTGCCGCTCGATCACCTCGAATAGAGCAATCTCAGGACCTTCCGCAAATGGCGAAGCAGGCGGCCACAACAAAGCCAAGCAGCGGTCGAGACCGACGATCGCGCTGACGCGGCCCGGGATTTTGGGTCAACCAAGGCTGACTGCGTTACGTTCGAACGCCACTCACGACGACTGCTGCTACTGCGCCGTCTGCTTGCGCAGCTCCGCTACGTCCTGCGCGGTGAGCTGCGATCCCTTGCTGCCGAAGCGGGCGGTGACGTAATTGGCCACCGCCGCAATCTCGATATCGGAATAGGCGCTGCCGAACGCGGGCATCGAGATCGCGTCTTCCGGGGTGTGCCGCTTGGTCCCGGAAATCACGATCTGCGCCACATTGATCGCGCCGGGATCGTTGACCGCCCACGCGCCGGTGAGGGTGGCAAAGCGCGAGAGCGCGCTCTCGCCGGTCCAGCCATGGCAACTGACGCAGGCGCCTTCGAATACCATCTTGCCGCGCGGGTCCGCTGCGCCGCCGCCATCGCGGTGCGATGCCGGCGCCGGCGGGGCCAGCGTTGCCGGCAGATCGGTCGAGGCGATTGCGGGCACGCTTCGCAGATACGCCACCACCGCGCGGATATCTTCCGGCGCCAGCTTGCTGAAGCTGTGGTCGACGGCCTCGCCCATCGGCCCCGACGCGGTGCCGTGGCCTTCCGCATGTCCGATCGACAGATACGAGACGAGATCATTGTCGCTCCAGGCGCCGAGGCCGGTGTTCTTGTCGGAGCTGATATTGAAGGCGCGCCAGCCCGCGGTTACCGCGCCGGCGAACTTCTTGCGGTTATTGAGCGCGAAGGCGAGATTGCGCGGCGTATGGCATTCGCCGCAATGCGCCAGCGCTTCGGCGAGATAGGCGCCCCTGTTCCATTCCGGGCTCTTCGACGTATCGGGTTCAAACCTCGTATCCGGATTGAACACCGCCGACCAGAAGCCCATCGCCCAGCGCTGGTTGAACGGAAACGCCAGCGTGTTGCCGGGCGGTGTCGAGCGCACCGGCGGCAGGCTGAACAGATAGGCCTTGATCGCCAGCGCGTCCGCGTCGCTCACATATGTATAGGACGTATAGGGCATCGCCGGATAAAGCCGCGCGCCGTCGCGGCGGATGCCGCGATGCATGGCGTTGAGGAAATCCTGATCGCTGTAATTGCCGATGCCGGTCTCCTTGTCCGGCGTGATGTTGGTCGAGTAAAGCATGCCGAACGGCAGCTTGAAGCCGAGACCGCCGGCATATTCCTTGCCGCCCGGCGTGGTGTGGCAGACCATGCAGTCGGCGGCCTTCGCGAGATATTCGCCGCGCTCGACAATGCTCGCCTGCGCAAGCGATGCCGGAACGCCGGTCGGGTTGGCGCCCTTGTAGTCGGCGAGCGCGACATTCGGCCCGGTTCCGAACGCCATCGGCCCGGGGCCGCGGATGATCCAGACAGCGGCGATGCCTGCAACCACCACGATCGCGACAAGGCTGAGGATAATGCGTCGCGCGCCCGGGCTCATGCTTTTTTCCCCGCTATCAAGCTGCGGTCGATCGGCAGCCGCCGCAGCGCGACGCCGGTCGCCGCGTAGATGGCGTTACGCAGCGCGGGAGGCCCTGCGGTGGTGCCGGTCTCGCCGATGCCGCCGGGCGCTTCGCCGCTCTTGATGACGTGAACCTCGACCTTCGGCGCCTGGTCGATCCGCAGCATGCGATAGTCGTTGAAATTCGACTGCTGCACGCGTCCCTTGTCGATGGTGATCTCGCCATAGAGCGCAGCGGTCAGGCCGAAAATCAGGCCGCCCTCGAACTGCGCCACAATGATGTCGGGGTTGACGGCGATGCCGGTATCGATCGCCGATGTGACCCGGCGCAAACGCACTTCACCGTGCTCGTCGACTTCCGCTTCCACGATCGTTGCGATGAAGCTGCCGAATGACGGCTGCACGCAGACGCCGCGGCCGACGCGCGGCGGCAGCGGCTGGCCCCAACCGGATTTCTCGGTCACGAGTTGCAGCGCGGCCAGAAGGCGCGGGCTTTTCCCCAGCATGCCGCGGCGGAATTCGATCGGATCTTTGTTCGCCTTCCGCGCTAATTCGTCCATGAAGCATTCGATGGCGAACACATTGTTGTTGGGACCGACGCCGCGCCAGAACCCGGTCGGCACCGCCGGCGGTTCGGCACGGTTATATTCGACATGAAAATTCGGAATGTCGTAGGGCATGTCGGTCGCGCTATCGACGGCGTCGATGTCGATGCCCTTCTCGAACGCCGGCGGCAGCCAGCGTGCAATGATCGACGCGCCCGTGACGCGGTATTTCCAGCCAACGATCCTGCCGCCCGACAGACTCGCGGAAATGACGTCGCGATAGACCGGACGATAGATGTCGTGCTGGATGTCTTCCTCGCGGGTCCACACCACCTTGACGGGTCCATCGACCTGCTTGGCGATACGGACGGCGGCGACCACCATGTCGGGCTCCAGCTTGCGGCCGAAGCCGCCGCCGAGCAGGTGGTTGTTGACGATCACCTTCTCGGCCGGCAGGCCGGCCGCTTTCGCCGCCTCGGATTGCACCCGCGCCATGATCTGCGTGCCGGTCCAGATTTCGCAGGAATCCGGCTTGCAATGCACCGTGGCGCTGAGTGGCTCCATCGTTGCGTGGGCGAGAAACGGCAGTTCAAAGGAGGCTTCGAATTTTTCGCCGGTTGCGAGGCCCTTGGTGATGTCGCCTTCGGATTTGGCGACCACGCCGTCCTTCTCGCTGGCCGCGCGCAAATCCTGCCAGATGTCTTTCGAACTGATGCGCGCGTTCGGGCCTTCATCCCACTCTATCGCCAGCGCCTTGAGGCCCTTCTGTGCCGCCCACATGTGATCGCCGACGACGGCCACCATATCGTCCAGCACGACGACCTGCCGCACGCCCGGAATTTTCCTGGCGGCACTGTCATCGACCTTGGCGACCTTGCCGCCGAACACCGGGCATGCGGCGAGCGTCGCGAACTTCATGCCGGGCAACATCGCATCGATGCCGTAGACGACCTTGCCGTTGACTTTGTCGGGCGTGTCCAGCCGCTTCAGCGACTTGCCGATCAGAACGAAGTCCTTCGGGTCCTTGAGGATGACGTCCTTTGGTGGCATTTGGCCGATGGCGGCGGCTGCCAGCGCGCCATATGAAAGTTTGCGCCCGCTCTCCTTATGCACGATCTCGCTGTTTGCCGCTGTGCAACCGGCTGGATCGACCTGCCATTGCGCTGCCGCGGCCTGTACCAGCATCGCGCGCGCGCTGGCGCCGGCCTTGCGGAGCGGTTCCCAAAAGGCCCTGACGGAAGTTGATCCGCCGGTCGCCTGAATACCGAGCAGCGGATTTGCGTAGAGTTTCTCGTCAGCCGGGGCGTGCTCCAGAACGACCGATGCAAAATCGGCGTCCAGTTCCTCGGCCAGTATTGCCGCTATTCCCGTATAGATACCCTGGCCCATCTCGACCTGCGGCATGACCAGCGTGATATGGCCGGCATCGTCGATGCGGATGAAGGCGTTGGGCGCGAACTTGCCCTCGGTCACGTCGGGCGGCTGCACCGGTTCGTTCGCGGCGCGCACCGGGAAATGGAACGCGAGCAGGCAGCCGCCCGCCAGCGCGCCGGTCAACACTCCGCGGCGCGAGACTCCATCGGAAACCTTCGCTGCAAGGGTCATGGCGCGCTCCTACGACGGGCGTCCGGAAGCAGCCTGCTTGATGGCGGCGCGAATGCGCACGTAAGTGCCGCAGCGGCAGATGTTGCCCGCCATCGCCGCGTCGATGTCGGAATCGTCGGGATTGGGCGTAGCCGCAAGCAGGGCGGCCGCCGACATGATCTGGCCCGACTGGCAATAGCCGCACTGGATCACCTCGAGGTCGAGCCAGGCTTTTTGCACTTTGGCGCCGGCCGAGGACGCGCCGATGCCTTCGATGGTGGTGACCGGACGATCGCGCACCGCGCTTACCGGCAGCATGCAGGAGCGCACCGGCTTGCCGTCGACATGCACGGTGCAGGCGCCGCATTGGGCAATGCCGCAGCCGAATTTCGTTCCTGTCAGGCCGAGCAGATCGCGAAGCACCCAGAGCAGCGGCATGTCGGCGGGCGCGTCGAACGATTTTTGCTCGCCATTGATCGTCAGCGTGGTCGCCATTGGAAGTCCCCCAGTCAAACAATCATCGGATCGTACCCGCCGTGGCGAAGACCAGGACAGACTGATCGAGGCGATGACGGATCACATCGCCTGAGCGATCCCGCCAACCGGGCATAAGTCCGCTAGCGTGCATATCAAAAGCGACAAGGCTTCGCCCTCACAAGATTGTGCGTTGCGTGGACGCGCACCGATCGGCCGCGGAAGCGATGCCGCGATTCCGGGCAGCGTTGACGCTGGCATGGCGGTGTTGCGCGCGTCTTTCAACATCGCACGAAGAATGCAGCCGAGATATCGTCAGATGACCCCTGGCGCAGATCGGCGAATTCGGGAAGCCGGCGCGCGCTCAGTAGCGCTCCGGCACATACATCTCCGGCGGGACCGGGGTGCGATGGTAGTCCGGGTTGTGGACGCGCGGAGGCAGCGGCACCGGCTCGTACGGGATCTCGCGATAGGGAATCTGCTCGAGCAGATGCGCGATGCAGTTCAGCCGCGCCGACTTCTTGTCGACGGCATGGACCACGTGCCACGGTGCTTCCGCAATGTGGGTGCGCTCGAGCATCGCTTCCTTGGCCTTGGTGTATTGCTCCCAGCGGCTGCGCGCCTGCACGTCCATCGGGCTCAGCTTCCACTGCTTCAGCGGATCGTGAATCCGCATGGTGAAGCGCAGATGCTGTTCCTCGTCGGTGATCGAGAACCAGTATTTGACCAGCACGATGCCGGAGCGTACCAGCATGCGCTCGAATTCGGGCACCGAGCGGAAGAATTCCTCGACGTCGGCTTCGGTACAGAAGCCCATCACCCGTTCGACGCCGGCACGGTTGTACCAGCTGCGGTCGAACAGCACGATTTCACCGCCGGCCGGCAGGTGCGACACGTAGCGCTGGAAGTACCACTGGGTGCGCTCGCGCTCGCTCGGCGCCGGCAGTGCGGCGACGCGGCAGACCCGCGGGTTGAGCCGCTGCGTGATGCGCTTGATGACGCCGCCCTTGCCGGCGGAATCCCGGCCCTCGAAGATCACCACCACCTTGAGCTTGTGGTGCTGCACCCAGCTCTGCAGCTTCACCAGTTCGCCCTGCAGGCGGAACAGTTCCTTGAAATACAGCCGGCGGTCGACGGTCTCTTTTGTGGGATGGCCGGAAAGCTCGTTGCTCAGCGCGTCCAGGCGATCGTCGTCGATTTCCAGTTCCAGCTCTTCGTCGAAACTATCCATCATCTCCGCATGGATGCGGTCGCGCATCGCTCGCTCGCCGTCGACTGGTTTTTCGGTCATCGAGGTGCTCCGGCCCGGAATGCGCTGGGCGCCTCGTTATTTTCAAATGCAGATGTCAGCGGTGTGACAGCCGATCTCGATTTTCGAACGGCGACGCAACCAAGTGCCTGCCTGGCACTTATTGCCGCAACTACGATGATGGAGAAGCGCCATGTCTAAAGATAAGCCGTTGCAATCGGACGATTTTCCCGTCCACGTGGAGCGGGAAAAGATCGTCAAGAACGGGGGCAAGCCGATCGCAGAGGTTTGCGACCGGAAGACCGCGGAAGATATCGCGGATCGATTGAATGAGAACGAAAGCCAACGCGAAGAAGATCGCTGGTCGGCCTGACGTCTGCCTACAATTTGTACGCAGTGCGGAACCCGCCCCAGTGCCGGCCATTGACGCGGACCGGCACGTCGATCTCGCGCATCATGATGGTGTTGCCGTTGCCCATGTCGCGGGCGTAGCTCTGGATCAGATAGGAGCGCAGGTTGCGGCCGGCGGCCAGCCCTGCGGGATCGTTGAAGATACGGCGGTTGCGGCTGTTGGCGGTATTCCAGGCGACGTCGCCGGGACGCTGCGGATGCGAGTAGATCTTGTTGTGCACCGGCAGGTAGCCGTTGCGATCGATCATCGCGGCGAACGCCATGCGCGGGTCCCTGGCGAGGAACGCCTCCTGGAACGGCGGCAGCGCGCGATCGGCCCAATCGAGGATTCTGGTGCGGTGCTGAAGCGGATCGGTGCCAGGGATTTCGACATAGTCACTATCGAACATGTCCTCGATCGAGATGGCGCCGCTCTTGACGGCGTCCTCGAATATCCTGGTCAGCGCGGTGCCGGCTTCCATGGCGCGGGTGACGAATTCGGTGTTCTCGTCGTGGATCGACCACAGCTTGTCTTCGATCTTTTCGCGCAGCTCGGCGTCCGGCGCCTCGAACCGCGCCCGTGCTCCCGCCTTTGTGCATTCGCCGATGCGAATCCGGCAGGCGCCGACGCTTTCCAGCGTGGCGTTGAGACTTTGGTGCAGCGGCAGCTTCTCGGCATCCGGTCCGCAGATCAGGATGCCTTCCATGGCGATCTCGTAGACCGGTGCGGCGATGAGACCGCGCGTGGTCTGGAGTTCGATCTTGAGATGGCACGGCAGCCGCTCGCGCTTGCGCTGGTCTTCGCGCTCACCCTGGCGCAGCAGCACCGCGCAGCGGGTCTTGAGTTTCTGCGCGAACATGGTGACGGCCTTGCCGGCCCTGGCGACGCTTTCGCCATGCGCTTCGGCTTGCTTGGTCGCGCTGTCGATCTCGGCGGCGCTGTCGCCGACCGAGACGATGAAATGCGATGCCGAAGCGGCATTATCGGACATCTCGCTGGTGGTTTCGTTCTGTTCTGCCACCGCGCCGTTGACGTTCTCGAATACCGGACGGATCGCCTCGATCGCCTGCGAGATACGATGCACGGCGTCGACGGAGCCCGCGGCATCTCTCTGCAGCGCGTCGATCTTCCTGGTGATCTCTTCGGTGGCGTTCTGGGTCTGCACCGCCAGCGCCTTGACCTCGGAGGCGACCACCGCGAAGCCACGACCGGCGGCGCCGGCGCGGGCTGCTTCGATGGTGGAATTGAGCGCGAGCAGCGTGGTCTGCTTGGCGATCTGCGCGATCAGGTTGACGACGTTGCCGATCGCGGCGGAAGATTCGCGCAGACGATCGACGTTGAGGCTGGCTTCGCGGGCGGCGGCGCTGGCCTGATCGGCGAGCTTGCCGGCGTCGCGCACCTGGGACCCGATGCCGTGCGCCGAATGGGTGAACTTGTCGGCGGCCTGCGAGAACGTGGTCGCCGTGCTCTGGGCCGCGCTGGTGCGGCCGGTCAGGGCATCGGTGCGCTGGCGAATGGTGGACAGCGTCGCCGCGGTCGCCTCGGCGCCGCCGGCGACCGCGTTGGCGGCGCGTTCGAGCTGCCGGATCATGGCGCCGAGTTCGAGTTCGAGCAGTTCGAGGATTTCTTTTGCCGAATCGCTGTCCGAATCGCCGGAAATGTCCGGCGGGACGGTCGGCGCTGCCGCCGGTTCAACGGCCGGCGCAGCCGGTTCCGGCAGACGCTTTCGAAACAAACCGAACGTCATCTGGCCTCTCGCGGAACATGAAAGGAGACCAGTACTCTCGCATGTCGGCATGAAGTCATGGTTAACGATTGCCTCATGCGCAGGCAGTTAATGGTGTCATTATACCATAAATTGCCGGGAGTCTTTGATTTCGGCGGGTTGCCGGCCTATAAGGCCGCGCTTTCCAGCTCCATTTCCCAGACGAATCCAAAGAGACTCCGCATGGCCGGCCACTCCCAATTCAAGAACATCATGCACCGTAAGGGCCGGCAGGATGCCCAGAAGTCCAAACTGTTCGGCAAACTGGCGCGGGAAATCACGGTCGCCGCCAAAATGGGCCAGCCCGACCCCGCGATGAATGCGCGGCTGCGCGCTGCGATCATTTCCGCCCGCCAGGAAAACATGTCGAAGGATTCGATCGAACGCGCCATCAAGAAGGCGAGCGGCGGCGAGGGCGAGAATTACGACGAGATCCGTTACGAGGGCTACGGGCCGGGCGGTGTCGCCGTGATCGTCGAGGCGCTGACCGACAACCGCAACCGCGCGGCCTCCGACATCCGCTCCTACTTCACCAAGTCCGGCGGCAATCTCGGCGAAACCGGCTCGGTCGCCTTCATGTTCGACCGCACCGGCATCATCGAATACGATTCCAGCGTCGCCTCCGACGATGCGATGCTGGACGCAGCCATCGAGGCCGGCGCCGACGACGTGGTCTCAAGTGAGAGCGGCCATGAGATCTACGCCTCGCAGGAAACCTTTCGCGACGTGGCAAAAGCGCTGGAGGCGAAATTCGGCGAAGCCCGCAAGGCGGCGCTGACCTGGAAACCGCAGAACACGGTGCCGGTGGACGACGAGACCGGCGAGAAGCTGTTGAAGCTGATCGATCTCCTGAACGAGCACGACGACGTGCAGAACGTCTACGCCAATTTCGAGGTGTCGGACGCGCTGGTCGCCAAGATGGGCGGATGATTCCGTGTCCCGGACGCGGTGCAGCGTTCTTTACGCTGCTCCGCAGAGCCGGACCCAGACGCGGAACGGCCCGCATGGGCCCCTGCTCTGCAGCGCATCACGGAGCCTGCGCTCGGGCCGCGCGCAGCGCGGACCCGCGTGTGCTGCGCAGCGTCCGGGGCACGTACCCAGCTTTCCAGGGTACGACGTTCCGTTTCTGTTTCACCTGCGGTGCTCCGGCGTTATCACTACCCCATGACAGCGCAACCGATTCGCCAGTCCGTCCGCATCCTTGGCATCGATCCCGGCCTGCGCCGCACCGGTTGGGGCGTGATCGAGATCGAGGGCAACCGGCTGATCTTCATCGGCTGCGGCTCGGTGGAACCGCCTGACAGTCTGCCGCTGGCAAGTCGGCTGCTCGCAATTCACGAGGGCCTCGCCGCCGTGCTCGGCGATTTCCGTCCCGCTGAAGCCGCGGTCGAACAGACGTTTGTCAACAAGGACGGCGTCGCCACGCTAAAACTTGGCCAGGCGCGCGGCGTCGCCATGCTGGCGCCGGCAATGTTCGGCATATCGGTCGCGGAATATGCGCCCAATCAGGTGAAGAAGACCGTGGTCGGCGCCGGTCATGCCGACAAGAACCAGATCCTGGTGATGCTGAAGATCCTGCTGCCCAAGGCTGAGCCGAAATCGCCCGACGCTGCTGATGCGCTCGCGATTGCGATTACGCACGCGCATCATCGCCAGAGCGTCGCGCTGCGGCTGAAGGTGGTCGGATTATGAGGGGCGGGACCAATCCGACCCGTCATGCCCGGCCTTGTGCCGGGCATCCACGTCTTTTCCCGCCGAGGTCCAAGACGTGGATGGCCGGGACATCTGGCGCGAGACGCGCTTCGCGCTTCTGCCCGGCCATGACGAAAGAGATGTATCTGACATGTTCGGATCGTCAGCATGATCGGTAAACTGAAAGGCCTGATCGACAGTTACGGCGAGGATTTTGTCATCCTCGACGTCGGCGGCGTCGGCTACCAGGTGCATTGTTCGGCGCGGACGCTGCAGGCGCTGCCGTCGCCCGGCGAAGCGGCGGTTCTGTCGATCGAGACCTATGTGCGTGAGGACCAGATAAAACTGTTCGGCTTTCGCAGCGATGTCGAACGCGAATGGTTCCGGCTGCTGCAGACTGTGCAGGGCGTCGGCGCCAAGGTCGCGCTGGCAGTGCTCGGCACCTTGCCGCCGGCTGATCTGGCCAATGCCATCGCACTGCGCGACAAAGCCGCGGTATCGCGCACGCCGGGCGTCGGCCCCAAGGTCGCGGAGCGCATCGTCACCGAATTGAAGGACAAGGCGCCGGCCTTCGCCAATGTCGATCCGGCGCTGGTGCATCTCTCCGGCGCGATCGACGACCAGCGCGCGCCGCGCCCGGTCACCGACGCGATCTCGGCGCTGGTCAATCTCGGCTACGGCCAGCCGCAGGCGGCCGCCGCGATCGCCTCGGCCTCGCGCAGCGCCGGCGAGAAGGCGGAGACCGCGCAGCTCATTCGGCTGGGGCTGAAGGAATTGGCGAGGTGAATACCGGCATGTGTTCCGCAAAAAGGAATGTCGAGTTAGCGGCATCGCGGATATGGCGCTTTGGATATTCCTTACTCACCTTCTTCGTTGTGACCCTGACAATTGGGGTTCTTGTTGTATTCGCGTTGTCTGCTTCTGCATGTACATGGAATCCTCATGTTCGATGCTTTTCCGTTTCTCGCGATATGCCAGGCATGATATCGCGCGCTGCCGAGATGTGGTTTATGCTCGCTCTTGTGGTGGCTTTCCTTGCAGCAATGGGCGCGCAAATTTCCCACGCTCTATCCTGGTGGAGCGCTCTTATCGTCGTGCCGATTTCCATCTTGGCAGTCGGCATGTTGCCGTCTAAGGCGGCTTCCTTGGCAAAGGAAGCAATCTCTGATCCTTTCTTTTTCTTCGCTGTGGGTTTGGTATTGCTTGCTGCGTACCAATTGTCTCTTTTCATCGGCAAGCTAATTGGCAAGCTTCAAGCATGACCACGCCCTCCCGCATCGTCACGCCCGAACGCCGCGCCGACGATGTCGGTGACACCGCGCTGCGCCCGCAACTGCTGTCCGAATTCGTCGGCCAGGCGCAGGCGCGCAAGAATCTTTCGATCTTCATCGAGGCCGCGCGCAAGCGCGGCGAGGCGCTGGACCATGTGCTGTTCGTCGGCCCTCCCGGCCTCGGCAAGACCACGCTGGCGCAGATCGTCGCCCGCGAGCTCGGCGTCGGTTTTCGCGCCACCTCGGGGCCCGTGATCGCCAAGGCCGGCGATCTCGCTGCGCTCCTGACCAACCTCGAAGAGCGCGACGTGCTGTTCATCGACGAGATCCACCGCCTCAGCCCGGCGGTCGAGGAAGTGCTCTATCCGGCGATGGAGGACTTTCAGCTCGACCTCATCATCGGCGAGGGCCCGGCGGCGCGTTCGGTCAAGATCGAACTGGCAAAATTCACGCTGGTCGGGGCCACCACGCGCGCGGGGCTATTGACCAATCCGCTGCGCGACCGTTTCGGGATTCCGGTGCGGCTGAATTTCTACACCGAGGAAGAGCTGGAAAAGATCGTCACCCGTGGCGCCCGCGTGCTCAAGATCGGCATGACGCCTGATGGCGCCAACGAAATTGCGCGCCGCGCCCGCGGCACGCCGCGCATCGCCGGACGGCTGCTGCGGCGGGTGCGGGATTTTGCCTCCGCTGCGGACGCCGCCTCGATCGACCGCGCCATCGCCGACCACGCGCTGAGCGCGCTCGAGGTCGATGCTGCCGGCCTCGACGCCATGGACCGGCGCTACCTCACCACGATCGCGATGAACTACGGTGGCGGCCCGGTGGGCGTCGAAACCATGGCGGCGGCGCTGTCGGAGCCGCGCGATGCCATCGAAGACATCATCGAGCCGTTTCTGATCCAGTGCGGCTATCTGCAGCGCACCCCGCGCGGGCGGCTGCTGACCTCGCATGCGTTCCGGCATCTTGGCCTCGCCGAACCCGCGCGCGATCCTGCGCAGTTCGGACTGTTCGGGCAGGGCGGCGAGGAAGATTGAGCAGTGTCGGCCACTCGGTTTGATTGAGCTCCGGCCTCTCAATGAGCCAGCGTCTTCGCCGCACCCAGCAGCACGCCCAGATCGTACTGCGCCTTGTAGAGCGGCGAGACCTCCTTATCGAGGCCGAGCAGCGCAATCACCGAGGTCTGCGCCGTGCGCACCGAATATTCCACGGTGAACACCACGTCGTCGGGAATCTCGCAATATTGCCCGATGAAGGCGAGGTTGGTGGTGCCGGGCGGCTTGACCGGTGGCCGGTCGCCTTTCACGCGCGGCATGAACTGGCTGGTGATGTAGGGCATCATGCAGGGAATGCAGTTCGAGGTTTTCAGGATCAGGTCTTTTTGCGCCTCGAAGCGCAAATGGCCGAGCAACTCGATCATCAGTTCTTCACCGGTGCAATCCGACATCTTCTTCTTGACGAAATTGCCCACCTGGTCGACGAACAGGCCATAGCCCCAGAACACCTTGATGTTGTCGGGCTGGCCGATGAAATGCGGCTGGGCGGCGAGCACGACCGACATCAGCCAGTTCGAGTCGGTGAAGGTGACGAGGCCGCCGGTGCCGGCGATGTTGCCGGTGAATTTTTCCATCAGCTCGAAGAAGGTCGGATCGCGCATCGTCACCGTGAACGACAGCCACTTCGATTCATCGATCTTGCCGTTGAAGGCTGACGGCCGGCCGAACGCGGCGTCCTTCGCGGCGAGCTTCTCCCATAGCGCCCAGGATCCGTCGGTCTTGCCGTCCTTGCCATGCAGCAGGGCTGGCCGGGTCATCGAACCCAGGCTTGAGGCCGTCGTCATCGATCCGTTGGTGACGAACACCAGATCGTCGGGGCCGACGGCGATCAGTTCCGGCTTGCCGTCGCGGAGACAGTGCAGCCGCTCGACGCCCTTGCCTTTCGGCCCATAGACGAAATCGAGATCGGTGACGGCGGTGCCGGTCTGGAAGCGCACGCCCTGCGCCTTCAGCCAGGTCGTCACCGGCAGCACGATGGAATCGTACTGATTGTAGGGCGTGCGGCGAACGCCGCCGAGCGTATGGATACGGGGAAATTCCTGGATGAAGCGATGCAGATAGCGTTTGAGTTCAACCGCGCTGTGCCAGGGTTGGAACGCAAAAGTCGTGACCCACATGTACCAGAAATTGGTGGTGAAGAACGACGGAGCGAACACGTCCTCGATCCGCTTGTCGCCGAGCGAGGCCTCGGATACCGCCATGATCTCGATCAGGTCGAGCCGGTCCTGGTTCGAAAATCCCATGTTGGAGACGTCGACCTTCTCGCCGCCGCGCACCAGCCGCGCGTTCGAATGCGGGATGTGCTTGTCGTTGAATGCGTGAATTTCGTCGCTGACGGTTCGCGCCGGATCGGTCAGCGATGGAATGAACGACAAGAGATCGAAGGTGCAGGTGTAGGCCTCGTAGGTGAACATGCGGCCGCCGCGGATGACATAGCCGTGATCGGGCGAGCCGCCGCCGTCGAGGCTGCCGCCAAGCAGCGCGGTTTCTTCGAAAATGCAGATATTGGCGCCCTTGAGGCCACCGTCGCGGATCAGATAGGCCGCGCTCGCCAGCGAGGCGATGCCGCCGCCGACCAGATAGGCCTTGGTCTCGCTCCGCTGCGCGGATCGATCGGTATTTGCCATGATATTTGCCTTTTTGGGTACGCTGATCGGCGTTGGTGAACTGTCCGTTTAGGATCTGACGGCTAAGTTCGGGCCTGCGCGATTGACTTCGATGGATATGCCATCGGGTCCGCGCCGCTGTTGACCTCGATCAATGTTCCCGCGGCCGGATTGTTTCCCGCGCGGCCGGAGTGTTTCGTCGGGGATGGCGATGATCGACGCCTGCTCACTATCTGCACAAACGCATCCCAATTCCGCTGTAATCCCTTTCTAACAAGAACCTGCATCACGATTAAGCATTCATGATCTCACGCCGTCAGTTCTTTCGGTTTGTTGCCGGGTTGGGTGCGCTCGGCGCGTCGACCACGGCATATGGGTTCGGCGAACCGCTGCTGCGGCTTCGCGTCGCGCGGTACAATCTTTCGCCGCCGCAATGGCCCGCCAACTTTAACCTCAAGATCGCCGTCATCGCCGACCTTCACGCCTGCGATCCCTGGATGCCGCTGGAACGCATCGAGGCGATTGTCGACTGCACCAACTCGCTCAATGCGGACATCATCGTCATGCTCGGCGACTACGTCGCCGGCCATCGCCACGTTACGCGCTTCATCCCGGCCAGCGAATGGGCGCCGGTGCTTGCCGGACTGAAGGCGCCGCTCGGCGTGCATGCGATCCTCGGCAACCATGATTACTGGGAAGACAAGACGGTGCAGCGCGACGGTCACGGAATGACTGTCGCCCGTCGAGCGCTCGAAGCTGCCGGGGTGCCGGTGTACGAGAACGATGCCACGCGTTTGACAAAAGCCGGCCGCCCGTTCTGGCTCGCCGGGCTCGCCGATCAACTGGCCTGGTTTCCAGCGCGCCGCTTCCGGCCGGTACGGCGCATCGGCGCCGATGATCTCTCCGCGACGCTTGCGAAAGTGACCGACGACGCGCCGCTCATTCTGCTGGCCCATGAACCGGACGTGGCGCTGCGCGTGCCGGCGCGGGTCGCATTGCAACTTTCGGGACACACGCATGGCGGCCAGGTGCGGCTGTTCGGCTGGTCGCCGGTGGCGGTGTCGGGGAGGCCGTTGACGTACGGCCACATCCGCATGCACTGCGATGTCGTCGTTTCCGGCGGCCTCGGCTGCAGCATCATGCCGGTCCGCTTGGGCGTCCCGCCCGAGATCGTGCTGGTGACGCTGGGCGGGGCGGGTGCGGCGGTGTCGTAGTTCTTGATAAATTAGTGCGTGCGGCGGCATGGAAATCTACATCAGATGATGATATATTTGATGTAGAGGAGTTGGTCCTATGCGAACCACTATTGCGATCGATGACGAATTATTCGCCAAAGCGCAGGAATATGCCGGCGTTACCGAAAAATCCGCTGTTATACGAGAGGCGTTGAAGGCGTTTGTCGAACGTGAAGCCGCCCGCCGGCTTGCGCGCATGGGAGGTACCCAACCGGACGCCAAGGCACCACCGCGCCGCCGTTTTAAATGATGGTACTGGCCGACACGTCGATTTGGATAGACCATTTTCGTCGCAGCGACTTACAACTGACCCAACTTCTTGATCGAGGCGATGTCGTCACACATCCTTTCGTGATCGGAGAATTGTTTCTTGGACGCGTACCCAAGATTGCCGAAATGCTTGACGATCTGAACAGGCTTCCGAAGGCCACGGTGGCAAGCACCGACGAAGTTCTGAAGTTTATTTCCAATCGGAAGCTACCGGGATCGGGCATCGGATATGTCGATGCACATCTGCTGGCGGCCGCAGCACTTACGCCAGAGACGTTTCTCTGGACACGAGATAAGCGATTGCTTGCCACGGCCGAATTGCTGGCTCTAGCCGCCGATATCCCGGGATGATGTCTATGTTCGCGCTCGACGGCGAGATCCGCGACGGCCGCCATCACATGCAGATCCGGGTCTATTACGAGGACACCGATTTCTCCGGCATCGTGTATCACGCCAATTATCTGCGCTTCATGGAGCGCGGGCGGACCAACCATCTGCGGCTGATGGGTGCCGAGCAGCACGCGCTGTTTGCGGAAGCGCAAACGGAAACGCCCGGTTTTGCCTTTGTCGTGCGTTCGATGCAGCTCGATTTCTTGAGACCCGCGCGGATGGATGATGTGCTCGACGTGGTGACGTGGCCGGTCGCGGTGAAGGGCGCTTCCATCACGCTCGGCCAGGAAGTCCGGCGCGGCGGCGAGGTGCTGGTCAAGGCGCAGGTGCGCGTCGCCTTCATCTGCGAGGGCCGGGCGCAGCCGATCCCGAAAGCGCTGCGGACGCTGATGAAGGCCGATGTGGCGAGTTGATCTGGAGTCGTCCCCGCGAAAGCGGGAACGACTCGTGGTGAGGACGATACCTACGCCGCCGCCTTGTGCCGGGCGATTTCCGCCTGGTACAGCTTGAATTCCTCGGCGATCGCGCGGGCGATGCTCGGGCGCGCGCGCAGCCGCTCGTGATAGGCTTTCAGCGCCGGCCATTTTGTCAGTTCGATCGGCGGCGTCGCCATGGTCCAGTTGATGACCGTGACCAGATAGGCGTCGGCGACGCTGAAATGGTCGAGCAGGAATTCACGTCCCTTGAGATAGTTCTCGAGATAGTCGAGCCGCGACAGGCCCTTGCCGAGAACGTAGGTCTTCGCTTCCGCCGGCGCCTTCCCGTCGAGCATCGTCACGAACAATCCCTTGTGCAGTTCGGTGCCGATGAAGCAGAGCCATTGGTGCAGCCGGCTGCGCTCCATGCCGGCGCCGGTGGCGATGCCGGCCTGCGGAAAGCGATCCGCGACATATTGCAGGATCGCCGCATTCTCGGTCAGCACCAGCCCGTCATCGGTGCGCAGCGTCGGCACCAGCCCGAGCGGGTTCACCTGGTTGAAATCGGAGCCGTCGTTCAGCACGATTTTGGTCTTGGGATCGACCTCGAGATAATTGGCTTCGGCACCGGCTTCATAGAGCGCGATGCGGGTCGCCATCGAGCAGGCTAGCGGCGAGAAATACAGGTCCATGGGTGCCTCCTTGGCGGTCTTTGGTCCGGCTCTCGGACCGGGATTGATTTTTATACCGTCTCGCATAATATAAATCGCGTCAAGGAATTTATTGCGAAATGGTACAAAAAAGTAAAAAGCCGCCACCGGCAAAGACCGAGACACCGGTCGCGCCGAAACGCCGCGGCCGTCCGCGCGCCTATCAGCCTGAAATCGCGCTCGGCAAAGCGCTCGATCTGTTTCGCAAGGACGGTTTTGCGGCGACGTCGCTGGACGATCTCAGCGCCGCCACCGGCATGAACCGGCCTAGTCTTTACGGGGCGTTCGGTGACAAGCGCGAACTCTACATCAAGAGCTACGGGCGCTACCGCGCCGATGCGCGCGCGGCGATGGTCGATATTTTTCGCACTGAGTTGCCGATCCGGCAGCGGCTGCAGCGTATCTATGCGGTGGCGCTCGATATCTATCTCTCCGGCGAGGCCGGCCCGCGCGGCTGCTTCACGGTGATGACGGCGGCGTCGGAAGCGGTATCCGACCCTGATATCCGCGCCATGGTGCTGGAAGGATTTGCCGAACTCGACAAGACTTTTGCGACATGCTTCTGCCGCGCAAAGGAGAAGGGCGAACTGCCTGAGACGGCCGATCCCGCCGTGCTCGCACAACTCGCCTCCGCCACGCTCCACACCATCGCCATCCGCGCCCGCGCCCGCGTGCCCCGTAAGGAGCTCGAGGCGACCGTGAAAGGCGCGATCGATGTGATGATCGGGGCGTAAACTCTCACGTCGTCCCCGCGTTCGCGGGGACGACGATTATTTTTGTCACCGCGTTGTCGGCTTCCGACTTCCCCGTTCGTCCCCATAAGGTGGTCCAACAACCAAAATCCAGGAGCTTGAGAAATGGCCGATCCCGTCCAAACCATTACCCCGCATCTCGTCGTCAAAGATGCCAATGCCGCGATCGAGTTTTACAAGAAGGCGCTCGGCGCCACCGAAGTGGTGCGGATGCCGGCGCAGGACGGCAAGCGGCTGATGCACGCTGAATTGCGTTTCAATGGCGCGCGCTTTTTCCTCAATGATGACTTTCCCGAACATCGCGGTTCGCATGGCGTGGACGCGGTGTTTCCGCCCGACCAGATCAAGGGAACGTCTGTGACCATGCATCTCGAAGTCGAGAACTGCGACGCGGCGGTGAAGCGCGCAACGGAGGCCGGCGCCACCGTGACGCTGGAACCCTGGGATTCGTTCTGGGGCGCGCGCTACGCCCGCATCATCGACCCGTTCGGCCACTCCTGGAGCTTTGCGCACGCGCTGCCCGCGAAGGGGTAACAAGGTGTCGTCCCCGCGTTCGCGGGGACGACAATGGATTTGTTGCGCTTCGCTAATACCCCCGCGCGGGATCGACGACGTGTTCCAGCACGCCGCCCGCTTCAAAGCGCTCGATCTGGCGCGCGACGTATTTTGAAATCTCGTCGGGGTCGGTATCGGCCGCATTGTGCGGGGTCAGCACCACCTTCGGATGGGTCCAGAACGGGCTGTCCGCCGGCAGCGGCTCGGTTGCGTAGACGTCGAGCGATGCCGCGCCGAGCGTGCCGTCATCCAGGCTTTGCAGGATGTCGTTCTCATTCTGCAGTCCGCCCCGGCCGGCGTTGATCAGGACCGGTGCGCCCATTGGGCTGTTGCGGTTGAGTTTTGCGAACACATCCCGGTTGAGGACGTGGCGCGTGCCCGGCGTCAGCGGCAGCAGGCAGACCAGGATGTCGGTTTGCGCGAGAAATGCTCCCAGTTGCTCTTCGCCATGAAAGCAGGCGATGCCGTCGACCTGCTTCCGGCTCCGGCTCCAGCCCGATACGCGGAAGCCGAGATGCCGGAGCGCTGTGGCCGCGTCCGATCCGAGCGTGCCAAGGCCCATGATGCCGACCGAGATCGCGCTCGCCGGCCATTGAGATTTCGGCGCCCAACGTTTTTCGCGCTGGCTGGCGCGGAGATAAAGTTCCTGGCGATGATGCATCAGCACATGAAGCACGACGTATTCCGTCATCCGGCCGGTGAGGTCGCCGACCGCAACGCGGACCAGCGGCACTTTCGGCAGGCTCGAATCGGCCATCAACGCGTCGACACCCGCGCCCAGATTGAAAATCACCCGCAGGTTCGGAAATGCCGCAAGCTCGCCTTGGCGCGGCTTCCACACGGCGGCGTAGTGGATCTCGGCAGGATCGAACGCTGCGTCCGGCAACAGCAAGACCCGCCGATCCCTGCAGACGTCGTCGAATCGGCTCTTCCATCGCTGAGGGGACCAGTTTTCAGTCCCGCCGTGCACCAGCAGGGCGAGCGCGCCTTTGTTCATCGGATTTCAGCCTCATAGTTGGGGGAATTCCGGGCGACCTTACCGGCCCCGGTCCTCCCTGCAAAATATTTCTGTTTTGCTGTCGGCTCCGGGCATATTCACTCGTCTTCCAGTCAAAGAGGGACGCTTCCGCATGCTCTACGCCATCCTTTGCTATCACGATGAGGACACTGTCGGTTCCTGGACCAAGGAACAGGACGCCGCGGTCATGACGAAGCTTGCCGTCGTGCAGGACAAACTGACAAAGCAGGGCCGGCTCGGACCGGTGGCGCGGCTGTTGCCGACGACGTCGGCGACCACGCTGCGCAAGGAAAATCCGCCGGTCGTGATCGACGGCCCCTATGCCGAAACCAAGGAGCAGCTGCTCGGCTTCTATGTGATCGATTGCAAGAATCTCGACGAGGCGCTCGACGTCGCACGCGATCTCGCCGCGGCCAATCCCGGCGGCGCTTACGAAATCCGTCCGGTCGGCATCCTCAACCCGGGGAGTATTTCGGCGTGACCGACACCGCCTGGATCGATGCTGCGCTGACCTCGGCGCGTCCCCAGGCGGTCGGCGCGCTGCTGCGCTATTTCCGCGATCTCGATACCGCCGAGGAGGCGTTCCAGAACGCCTGCCTGCGCGCGCTGAAAAGCTGGCCGCAAAACGGCCCGCCGCGCGATCCGGCGGCGTGGCTGATCATGGTCGGCCGCAACGTCGCGATCGATGACATCCGGCGCAGCCGCAAGCAGGAGCCGCTGCCCGAGGACGAGGCGATCTCCGATCTCGACGACGCCGAGGATGCCGTGGCCGAACGGCTCGACGGCTCGCACTACCGCGACGACATTTTGCGATTGCTGTTCATCTGCTGCCATCCCGATCTGCCGGCAACGCAGCAGATCGCAATGGCACTGCGCATCGTCTCGGGCCTGACCGTAAAGCAGATCGCGCGCGCGTTCCTGGTCTCCGAGGCAGCGATGGAGCAGCGCATCACCCGCGCCAAGGCGCGCGTGGCGGATGCCGACGTGCCGTTCGAGACGCCGGGCGCGGTGGAACGCACCGAGCGGCTCTCCGCCGTCGCCGCGATGATCTACCTGATCTTCAACGAGGGCTATTCCGCCAGCGGCGACACCGCCGAGATCCGCGCGCCGCTATGCGAGGAGGCGATCCGCCTGGCGCGGCTGTTGCTGCGGCTGTTCCAGAGCGAGCCGGAAATCATGGGACTGACGGCGCTGCTGTTGCTGCAGCATGCCCGCGCCGCCGCGCGCTTCGACGCCGAGGGCGCAGTGATCCTGCTTGACGACCAGGACCGGTCGCTGTGGAATCAGAAGATGATCTCCGAAGGGCTGGCGCTGATCGACAAGGCGATGCGCCATCGCCGCAGCGGGCCCTATCAGGTCCAGGCCGCGATTGCGGCGCTGCATGCCCGCGCCGACAAGCCCGAAGATACCGACTGGACCCAGATCGATCTGCTCTATGGCGCGCTGGAGGTGATGCAGCCGTCGCCGGTGGTGACGCTCAACCGCGCAGTCGCGGTGTCCAAGGTGCGCGGGCCGCAAGCGGGGCTGGAGATGATCGAGCCGCTCGGCCAGCGGCTGTCGAACTATTTTCATTATTTCGGCGTGCGCGGCGCGTTCCTGATGCAGCTCGGCCGCAATGACGAAGCCCGTACGGCCTTCGACCGCGCCATCGCGCTCGCCAACACCTCGGCCGAGGCCGCCCACATCCGCATGCATATCGACCGCCTGATGCGCGACAGCCAGGCGCACGGCGCCAAGGTGGGGAAGTAGAAGGCACACACGCCGTGTCCCGGACGCGGTGCAGCGCCTCTTCGGCGGTGCGCCGCAGAGCCGGGACCCACGTCACGGCGCAACAACCATGGACCCCGGATCAGCAGCGCACCACGCCGCAAGCGCGGCGCGTTGCGCAGCATCCGGGGAACGCTCCGACGAGTATTTGTACAGCCGAGAGAGAAAATCTTCGTCCCGCTGTCTGTTTCCGCCCGCCCCGTTCGTCCTTGGATTGTGCATCACCAACTCCAAGGAGAAAGCCATGCCGACGATTGCGGAGACCGCGCCGGTCTCGAAGTCCGCCCGCTGGACCGGCCGCGTTCTCAGCGGTCTCGTCATCCTGTTCCTGCTGTTCGACGGCGCCATAAAACTGGTGCCGTGGCCGATCGTGACGGAGACCATGAACAGGATGGGTTATGGATCGAGCGAAAGTCTCGCGCGGACGCTCGGCTTCATCACCATCGCCTGCACCGTGCTCTACGCGGTTCCGCCGACCTCGATCCTCGGCGCGATCCTGTTGACCGGCTATCTCGGCGGCGCCATCGCATCGCATGTGCGGATCGACAGTCCGCTGTTCAGCCATACGCTGTTCGGGCTTTATCTGGGCTTGATGGTGTGGGGCGGGCTGTGGTTGCGCGACAGGAGCCTCCGCGGATTGATACCGTTGCAGCGCTGACTTTGCATTACCGCGTTGCCTCGTTGATTATTCAGAAGCTGCGGAGCCACCCATGTTCGAAATCATTGCCATCATCGTTACCGCCATCATCCTCGCGGTCGTGGTCGTCCTCATCCTCGCGCTGGCCAGGCCGGACACGCTGCGCGTCCAGCGCACCACCACCATCAAGGCGCCGCCGGAAAGGATTTTTCCGCTGATCAGCGATTTTCAGCAGTGGAGCCATTGGTCGCCCTACGAGCACAAGGATCCCGCGATGAAGCGCAGCCATGGCGGGGCCGCCAGCGGCAAGGGCGCGGTCTATGGCTGGGAGGGCAACAGGAATGTCGGCTCCGGCCGCATGGAAATCCTGGAGGCGGCGGCGCCGTCGAAGATCGTCATCAAGCTAGATTTCTTCACGCCGTTCGAGGGCCACAACACCGCCGAATTCACAATGCTGCCGCAGGGTGATGCAACCAATGTCACATGGCTGATGCATGGTCCGGCGCCGTTGATGTCGAAGGTGATGCAGGTGTTCATCGACATGGACAACATGATCGGCAAGGATTTTGCAATCGGTCTCGCCAACCTGAAAAGCATCACAGAGAAATAGCCCGAATATTCGAAGGGCCAATCACCCAAGGAGCAAGCGATGCAGGTCAATCCCTATCTGTTCTTCAACGGCAATTGCGAAGCGGCGCTCAAGTTTTACAAGAAGGTGCTCGGCGCCGAGATCGAGGCGATGTTTACCTATGAAAGCGGCGGCGACGCGATGCCGATACCGCCGGAATGGAAGAACAAGATCATGCACTCCAAGATCACGATCGACGGCGAGGTGATCATGGCATCCGACGCGCCTCCCGGCCATTTCCATCAGCCGCAAGGGTTTTCGGTCTCGCTGCAGGTCGAGGACCCCGTCGATGCCGAACGCCGCTTCAAGGCCCTCGCCGAAGGCGGCACGATCAACATGCCGTTCGGCAAGACCTTCTTCTCCAAGGGTTTTGGGATGTGCGTCGATCAGTTCGGCACGCCCTGGATGGTCAACTGCCCGATGGAAGAATGAGCGTTCATTTCGCAGTGCCGTAGGGTGGGCAAAGGCGCGCTCTTCGCGCCGTGCCCACCGAAAATCATAGAGCGCGGGATTGTGATGGTGGGCACGGCGCAAGAGCGCCTTTGCCCACCCTACGAAATTTTCTCTACCGGCACGACGGATAGATCGCCGCGAGTTCGCGCCCGCGCAGCAGCAGCAGGCGCGACGTCAATCCGCCGCGACGCTGGATCCAGCCGCGCACCGCGGACGGATAGGCCTCCAGCACGAGTTCGGACGCTTGCGGCTCGGCATACATCCGGCCGCGCGCGTCCATCGACCGCGCGGCATGAAATCCCAGCACCGCCCGCCGCGTGACGCAGATCCGGTTTTCGGGCACCATGCTCAGCACCAGCGTGCACGCCGACAGGCATGGCCCATCGATCACGACCCGTTCGCCGGACGCACGCACGCGTTCGAACAGGTCGAGAAAGGGGCCGACCTCCCCGCCCGGGCTGGCGAGGATGCGAACCTCGGCCTGCGCTGGCATCACGGTGGACGCGCACAGGATCGCTGCGAGGAAAAACGCTTTCAAGACGGCCGGTCGCACGATGAGCGGCTCCTTCTGCGATAATGGGATCAGCTAATCAACCACAGGCGATGAAACAAGGTTCCGTTACTTGTCGGCGTCGGCAACGCCGGCCTGGGAAAATGTCGCCATGCCGGCGTGGCAGGCCAGCGCCGCGCGTGCGAGCAGGATGGCAACGCCGGCGCCCGACGCTTCGCCGAGCCGCATGTCGAGGTCGAGCAACGGGGCGAGGCCAAGTTCGCGCAGCAGGGCGCGATGGCCGGATTCCGCGGAAACGTGCCCGGCGCGGCAATGGTCGAGAGTGCCTGTTTCCAGGCGCATAAGCGGAACGATGGAAGCGGTCGCGACGAAGCCATCGATCAGCACGGGAATTTGATGATGCCGCGCCGCCAGCACTGCGCCGGTAATGGCCGCAAGCTCGCGCCCGCCCAGCGCCGCTGCCACCGCCAGCGGATCGGCGAGGACTGCGCGATGCAAGTCGAGCCCCGTCTCGATCGCTGCGTGCTTGCGCGCGAGCCCGGCATCGT
>LNAP01000234.1_pt1 | contig 62409 bp, 52 predicted proteins | sample 602601 | NCBI WGS metagenome assembly LNAP01 (sample SAMN02440304, study PRJNA202911) | soil metagenome | biome: Subtropical and temperate rainforests or woodlands; isolation source: soil samples (1 kg each in a 20% v/v slurry with milli Q water) were... ...
AGTGGCGTTCGCACTGGCGAACCCCGAGCGCGTCGGAAAACTGGTCCTGATGGGCGGTGGCACGGGTGGCGTCAGCTCGTTCGTGCCGATGGCCACTGAAGGCATCAAACTCATTGGCGCCCTGTACCGAGATCCGACCATTGAGAACCTCAAGCGGATGATGAACGTCTTTGTTTACGACACGAGCAACCTGACCGAAGACCTCTTTAAGACGCGACTGGACAACATGCTTGCACGGCGCGAGCACCTGGAGAACTTCGTCAAGAGCGCCGAAGCCAATCCAAAGCAGTTTCCCGATGTGGGTCATCGTCTTGGCGAGATCGGTGCGCCCACGCTGGTGATCTGGGGACGCGATGACCGCTTCGTGCCGCTCGACACAGGCCTTCGCCTCGTCGCCGGGCTCAAGGACGCACAGCTGCACGTCTTCAGCCGCTGCGGACATTGGGCCCAGTGGGAGCACGCTGACACGTTCAACCGCATGGTGGTCGACTTCTTGAAGCACTGACCACGGGGCCTTCGGGCGGCGTATTCAGCATGTCCTACGCAGCCCGAATCACAGCGGACTCGCTTGCCCATGTCGCCAGACAGCAAGAGCGCTCAGGTGGGATCAAGGCTTCATGTCAACCCGCGCCTTGGCATTCCGGCCGATATCCTAGGCGGTCGCTTACGGCGGCCGAAGCCCGCATTACAACCAGAGCGGTGCTTGCGCCCGGTGTTGGGTCAAAGCCGCCTGACGGCCCCAGCGCTGTAATGACTGCGGCCAACTTGCCGCTACCCGTGAAGATCGGGGCCGCCACCGCGCTAACCCCGTTTAACAAGACATCTCGGAGGGGCGCACATCGGAGCAGCCGGATCTCTTGAAAAAGAGCATCAACGGCTTTCCGATCGGCAAGCGTACGGCGTTGCTCGGCACTGGCGCTGGATAGTTCTTCCCGCACAAGATCCTTCAATAGCGCGGCATCCGAGAACGCCCCAAATGCACGCCCCGTCGCAGACCAGAGCACAGGCATCACGGAGCCAACCCGCACATTGACGGTCACGGGCAATACAGGCTCTTCCCAGCGAACGATAGTAGGTCCGCGATTACCCAGAACGGACACGAAGCACGAGAGCTGGTGAGCGTGTGCCAGCTTCGCCAATTCCACACCAGCAAGGGTCAGCACTTCAGACTGCCGAATCGCGGCGAGGCCAATCGTGATTGCCTCCGGACCGAGGATGTAGCGAGCGGTTGCTGGATCCTGAAGCACCAAGTCGGCGTCGACCAATGAAGCCAGGTAGCGGTGCACCTTGGGAGGGCTCTCATTCAAGCGGCCTGCCAAAACCGTCAGCGCCGCCGCGCCGCCCAGTTCTGCTAGCGCCTTCAAAACTGACACCGCGGTGCCCGCCGACTGCACTCTGCTTCGGCGGCCCAACGGTTCAGCAGGCTCCAACGGATCGAAAGACATGGTGTTTACGCAAAGCGAAATTTTTCTATCTCAAGGCTAACAGATGATTAACCCCTTGATTGCAGCGGTCATTGAGTGCATATTTCGCAAAGCGTAACTACATTACGCATAAGCCAACAGGAGATGACTGTGATGAATGCCCTTGACGGAGTGGCCAGTTGCCCATTTGCCGCCACTGCCGCTGTGCCCCCGATGTGCCCGGTAAGCGAGCGCGCTGCGACGTTTGACCCCTTCGAAGACGGGTATCAGCAGGATCCGCCGGAGTACGTGCGCTGGGCACGCGAGCAGGAGCCTGTATTTTTCAGCCCTAAGCTGGGGTACTGGGTCGTCACCCGGTACGACGACATCAAGGCCGTGTTCCGCGACAACCTCACGTTCAGTCCGTCTATTGCTCTGGAGAAGATCACCCCGACTGGTGACGAAGCAAATGAAGTCCTTGCTTCGTACAGGTACGCAATGAATCGAACCTTGGTCAACGAGGACGAGCCGGCGCACATGCCGCGCCGCCGTCTACTCATGGCCCCCTTCACACCTGAAGAACTCAGACATCATGAGCCGATGGTGCGGAAGCTGGCGCGTGAGTACGTCGATCGCTTTATCGAAGACGGCAAGGCCGATCTGGTTGACCAGATGCTGTGGGAAGTACCGCTGACAGTCGCGCTCCATTTCCTCGGCGTTCCTGAAGAAGACATGGACACCCTGCGGCGCTACTCGATTGCACACACCGTCAACACATGGGGGCGACCGAAACCTGAGGAGCAAGTGGAGGTGGCACACGCCGTGGGCAATTTCTGGCAGTTCGCCGGCAAGGTACTGCACAAGATGCGCCAGGATCCATCAGGACCGGGCTGGATGAAGTACGGAATCCGCAAGCAGGTGGAGCATCCCGAGATCGTCACCGACTCCTACCTTCATTCGATGATGATGGCAGGCATCGTCGCCGCGCATGAGACCACATCCAATGCGACGGCGAATGCGATGCTGCTGCTCCTCAAGCACCAGCATGCCTGGCGCGACATATGCGAGGACCCCTCGCTGATACCCAATGCGGTCGAAGAGTGCCTGCGGCACAACGGCTCGGTTGCCGCATGGCGCCGTTTGGTGACAAAGGACGCGCAGGTTGGAGGCATCACCCTATGCGCGGGGTCGAAGCTTCTGATCGTCATGTCTTCTGCCAACCACGATGAGGGTCATTTCGAAGACGCCGACCTCTTCGACATCCGGCGCGACAACGCTAGCGAGCACCTCACCTTCGGTTACGGCTCGCACCAATGCATGGGCAAGAACCTGGCTCGCATGGAGATGCAGATCTTCCTCGAAGAATTTGCAAGGCGGTTGCCGCACATGCGTATTGCGGAACAGCGCTTCACATACGTGCCAAACACGTCCTTTCGCGGCCCAGAGCATTTGTGGGTCGAGTGGGATCCTGCATGCAATCCCGAGCGAGCTGATCCGTCACTTCGCGAAGGGTGTGCGCCCGTGCGCATCGGCGAGACGTCCAGGCACGCTATGGCACGACCGATGGTCGTCGACCAAGTCTCGCGCGTTGCCGACGAGATCCTCTGCTTGCGGCTTTCTGCGCTCGATGGCGGTCCCCTCCAGCGTTGGACACCCGGTTCTCACATCGACGTGGAGTGCGGATCGTCAGGTATGACTCGACAGTATTCGCTCTGCGGCGATCCGTCGGAGAGCCACATACTGCAAATCGCAGTGTTGCAAGAAGCCCATGGCCGCGGCGGCTCCGCCTGGATTCATCAGAACGTGAAGGCGGGCGACAAACTCAGGATCAGAGGCCCACGGAATCACTTTCGCATGGACGAGTCCGCACGAAGGCTCATCTTCATTGCAGGCGGCATCGGTATCACTCCGGTCAGCGCCATGGCACGTCGCGCAGCGTCGCTGGGGATTCCGTACGAGTTTCACTACAGCGGGAGAAGACGCAGCTCGATGGCCTTCATCAACCAACTCGTCGAGTTACACGGCGACCGGCTTCGTCTGTACCCTGACGATGAGGGCGAGCGCAATAATCTCGAGGCGCTGCTCGCAACACCTGTTCCTGGTGCCAAGATCTATGCGTGCGGTCCCATCCAGATGTTGTCCGCGCTCGAGAATGCGTGCGCCCATTGGCCCGACTACTCGCTACAGACCGAACACTTCGTCGCCCGTAAGGAACCCCTCGATCCGGCGCACGAACACGCGTTCAAAGTTGAGCTGAAAGACTCAGGAGTCACCCTGTCCGTTCCTCCGGATCGAACGCTGCTACAAGTGCTGCGCGCCGCTAACATCGACGTCCAAAGCGACTGCGAAGAGGGTCTCTGCGGGTCGTGCGAGGTTCGTGTCCTCTCCGGGGAAATCGACCACCGTGATGTTGTTCTCACGCGTGCCGAGCGTGAATCCCATACCAGGATGATGACGTGTTGCTCCCGGGCTTGCGGTAGCAAGCTTGTCCTCGAACTATGACGCCCGCACGTCACAAACCTGTTTCTCTTTCATGACTGAAAGAAGCATCATCCGCGCTTCAGCATGGACCCTCCAAGGCTGCGCTCGTTGATTGCGGACGCGCACCACTCCCCAGTACAACGGGCAGGCAGCCCCTGCGGAAAATTGAGCAAGTCATGAGAATCTTCATCATTGGTGCAGGCGCTGTCGGCGGCTATATCGGCGCGCTGCTTGCCCGAGCTGGACATCAAGTTGTGTTCGGGGTCCGGCCGTCCACCGCTCACGCGCTCCTTGCCAACGGAATCGAACTAACCGGCCCGCGAGGCGACTTTCACCTCAAGAAGGTGCAGGCGATCACATCGGCGCAGGAAGTTAACGAGTCGTTCGACGTGGCGTTGTCATGCGTCAAGCTATATGACGCTAAATCGTCCGCCAGCCAGTGGGCCCCCATCCTCTCGACTGCGAATGCTGTAGTCAGCCTGCAGAACGGCATCGACGGCGCAGCGCTGATTGCTGAAGGCGCATGTCTCCAACGCACGTTCGGCGGCCTTGCGTATGTTGCAGCTCAGCTGGAAGCGCCCGGCAAAGTGCGCTACCAGTCCGACATGTCCTCAATCACGTTTGGTGGACCGGGCGCAACGAGCCAGCCCAGCCTCATCGAGCTCCATGAGCACCTCTGTATTGGCAATGCTCAGATGCCACTCCACTCAAACCTGGTCGAGGACGTCGCGAGCGCGCAGTGGCAAAAACACGCAGCGCTCGCAACGAATGCCGCCTTGACCTGCCTTACGCGACAGCCTGCCGGTGTGGTCTATTCTCAGCCTGAACTCATTGCCCTAGCGCGACAGTCGATCGCTGAGGTTATCGCGGTAGGACGTGCTGACGGAGCTAGTTTTTCTAGCGACCATTTGGAGCGAACGTTTGCGCTACTCAAGGGGCTACCGGCCTCCATGTATGCGTCGATGCACCACGACCTCTCAGCCGGCAAGCCTCTGGAACTCGACGGACTCATCGGCACTCTTGTCCGACGTGGGCGTCAACACGAAATTCCGACCCCGTTCCATGCATTTGCGTATGCATGCCTTAAGCCCTACGAAGGAGGAAAGTAATGAGCAATAGCGACCTTAGCCCAGACCGCCGCGTGGTGCCCGACGTGATGTCGGCACAAGAGTGGGAGGCACGACAAGAACTGGCCTGCGCCTACCGGCTATTCGACCATTTGGGATGGCATGAGCTGATCTACAACCACATCACTGTGCGCGTTCCAGGCAGCGTCAACCATTTCCTGATCAACCCCTTCGGCCTGATGTACCGCGAGGTGAAGGCCTCAAATCTAGTCAAGATCGATGTCGACGGCAACATCGTCGGCAAGTCGGACTACCCTGTGAACCCGGCTGGGTTCATTGTTCACTCAGCCGTCCACGCGGCACGCCACGATGCCCATGCGGTAGCTCATACCCACACGACCGCTGGGCAGGCGGTCGCATGCCAGAAGGAAGGGCTTCTTCCACTGAGCTTCACCTCGATGTTCTTTACGGACCGGGTTGCCTATCATGATTTCGAGGGCATCACTCTAGACACAGATGAGCGCGATCGCCTAGCAGCCAACTTGGGCGACAAGCCCGTGATGATTCTGCGCAATCACGGCCTTCTTGCCTGTGGACCAACCCTCGCACATTGCTTCACCGACCTGTACCACCTGCAGCGCGCCTGCGAGGTGCAAGTGGCCGCTCTTGCGGGCGGCAGCGACGGAGTTATCTCTGCACCGCACGATGCGTGCATGAAGGCGGCAAGACAGCATTCGGTGGCCAGCGCCAAAGGTTTTGAACCGAAGCTCGTGTTCGATGCAATGAAACGTTTGATGATTGAGAAAGATCCAAGCTTTCTGGACTAGGCAATTCAATAGCGGGAGCCTATTTGCGCAACCGCCTCATATGTTCCTGCGACTGAATCTGCAAGTTGCCGGAGCCTGCGCAGCGACGTAGGGCTCCCTTCCGTTCAATACCTGGCTACCCACAAACAGCCTTATTCAAATAACCACAGGAGACATCTCGTGATACACCGCCGCAGCGTCTTAACCCTTACATCCCTTGCCCTTCTAGGAAGCAATGCACCAGCCTGGACGCAGGCCATCAAGCGCATCATCATTGGACTTCCGCCGGGTGGTGCGACCGACGCCATCGCTCGGCAAGTCGCGAGCAACATGCGTTTGCCGGATGGAGCTTCGGTGATCGTCGAAAACCGTCCAGGCGCCGGCGGCCGTATTGGCGTAGTAGCGGTGAAGAACGCCCCCCCCGACGGTTCAACGCTGTTGATAAGCCCTTCGTCTGTGCTCACCATTTTCCCGCACGTTTATGGAAAGGTCGGCTATGACCCAGTGCGGGATCTTCAGCCAATCACCTCGCTGTGCGAAGTACCTTACAGCATCACTGTCGGACCGATGGTGCCGGAGTCGGTCCGGACCTTGAAGGACTTTGCCTTGTGGGCACGGAGCAACAAGGACAAATCGTTCTTCGGATGTCCTGGCGAGGGCACGACGCCGCACTTCGTTGGCTGGATGTTCGGCAAGGCCGCTGGCTTCGATTTCCGACAGGTGGCATACAAAGGCGGCGGACCTGCTGTTCTGGATGTCATTGGCGGGCAGATCGCCTCAACCATCAACGTTGTGAGCGAAGTTCTCCAGCACGCCAAAGCGGGGAAAGTACGGGTTCTGGCTGTTTCCAGCGCACAACGCCTTCCACAGCTTCCCGACGTGCCGACGATGCAGGAGGCTGGCTTTCCAACGCTGGAAGCGGCGGAGTGGTTCGGTCTGTTCGCGCCTGCCGGAACCCCTGCGAGCGCCGTCGCTCAGCTGAATCGCAGCGTGGTAGATGCGATGGCCAAACCAGAAGTCCGAAGGTTCCTTGCAGACGCCTGCCTTTTTCCGAAGACCACCAGTCCCGAGGAACTCTCGGCGCTATTGCGAAAAGACCTCGATCATTGGGGGCCAGTTGCCAAGTCCACCGGTTTCCGTATCGAAGAGTAAGCGTCAACAGACTCTAAGTTAACCCATGAATGGAAAGAAACTGCAATCACGCGCCATGCACAAGGGCCGATTTCGCGCGCGAACTAGTGGCTTTCTGTGCGCACCTGGCCGAGTTGAGGACGAAAGTTGATCTCCATTCAGAAGTGACCCACTAAGCCCCGGCGATTGCATCGGCTTGGGCGAGGCGCTCCAGTTTGATTTGGAAGCGAGGACCGGGTGCTCAGCGGGGAAGAACGCACCAAGTTGCAGGTCGCTCACTTTAAGCTTAGTCACAGTGTTGATTTCCATCCAGAAGTGACCCACTAGGCCCCGGCGATTGCATCGGCTCCGGCGAGGCGCTCCACTTCGATATGGAAGTGAGGACCGGGTGATCAGCGGGGAAGAACGCACCAAGTTCCAGGTCGCGCACTTCAAGCGCAGTGACAGCGCCGAGCCTTCTTGGTGCAGGCGTACCCGCGGCAGACCTACCCGTCAAATCTTTGACGGGCTCAAGCACAGTGACCGCGCCACGCTCGCGGGAAACGGCCACAACCGCATGCAGGGCCGTTGGCTCAGGAAGTGCTGGACTTGCAGCAATAATCTGTAATTACCCGCAGACAGCGTGTGGCGCCGAGAAAAGAGCCTGCACAAAGTGGGCTTGAGGACTGGATTGCGCAGCTCTGCTCGTTCCTAGTTCGTTTCTCATTCCTGCACTTTTTCCATGTGAGCTGAACCTTTGGTCTCGCGCATCTTGTTAACGGCTTAGATGTGCTCATGGCAACCCGCACCATCCCTACAGGCCTGGCGCTTATCGGTCTCGATGGACATCGAGTTCTGTCTCGGGGCGTCGAAGAAGCCATGGGCTGATACTGCAATCAGTAAATATTCGACACTGATCAAGGCGCTAATGAACGGCTAGAGATTAATTCCCTCAGTCCCACTCAGCAGGCAGCCAGGCGTCGACACTCACCTCCTCGGAGTTGTACCTACATGCCATGCCTATGAGAGCGCCAGCAAGGCTCGGACGGGATCGGCCGGCACATCGGGTTCTACGGCAGCCGTCGTCCACATTGCGGCCTCGGTGCCCGAGGCCGGACGTGGTTTAGTTTCAGACAAAGCAACGGCCTTCGGCCTAAGCAGCCTCACCCCGCAGGATTCGCCTTTAAATCTTCAGGACCTGTGCAAACTAATGAGGCTTCTCTGCCGTCAACACGTGTTCACCTCAGAAGGTGTGACGAATCCCCGTTGTAAATCCGGATTGCCCTTGGCCGCTCAAAGGAGATCCTCCGGGCTGCGCGCTCAGCGAAATAGCCGAGCCGCTTTTGTTGATGATACGCCCCGCCATTGCGTAGACAGCAGTTTGCTTGGACAGGTTGTACGTTGCGCGAACGACGCCCATGTTTGCTGCGTTGCTGCTGCCCTTGAATTTCAAGCGAAGCAATTCGCCGTCGAACGTCCAGGTCGCCAGGCTGTACGAGACAGCGCCATACCACAAATCGCTTCGAGGCGTTGTCGCACTTCCATCGTTGTCTCTTCTGATTAACCCGCCGGCGACCTTGAATCCATTGAATTTAACGTAGAGATTGGCAAGAGTTCTCTGGTCTTTGAGCTTGCTACTGGTCAGCCCGGCAAATGCACCCGGTCCGCCCCGAAGCAAGTCGTAAACCAAGGCGCCGCCGAAATTGTCGGTGTCGTACTTGATCATCGCCGACCACTCTTGGCAGGCTTTCGAATCGCCGGATCTTTCCCCGGCGCAATTGGTCCCGGCGGGACTCGGACCGGCGTTGACCGTATCGCGACCGAAGCTGTAGGTGGCGCCGAGCGTAAACCCGTTGAAAGTTCCACGGTAAGCGAGCGCGTTGTCTGCTCTTGCGTTAGGAAGATAACTGTCCAGAGAACCGGTGCCGAAGTTCGCAGGACCAATGAGATCGGTTTCGAGAACGCCCCAAAAAAGCATGGTGTATTGGCGCCCGAAGGTAAGGGTACCCCAGGGACTCGCCAGACCCGCATAGGCCTGTCGTCCGAATGCGCGTCCGCCTTGATTCAGAGCGCCTGTGTCTGGTGCAAATCCCTGCTCGAGGGCAAAAACGGCACGTATGGAAGATCCGAGATCTTCGGTTCCGCGAAACCCAATGCGCGAAGGAAAACTACCGCCCGCCAGTGACGGCATTCGGGTAAGAGTGCCTTTGCCGCCTGCATTGGTGATGTGCTCTACTGCCGTGTCCACCAACCCATAGACCGTCATCGACTGCGCACCGACACCAGCGCATGCTGCCAACAAGGAACATCCGAAAGCTTTTTTGATTCTCATCTTGTCTCGTTTTATTATTCTGCGGACATTATTCGGCCCCGGGTAGATGGGGTCTAGATACATCTTTAGAGCACGGCCAACGCAGGCCTTGGTGCAAGCGCTGCAATAGCGGCATCGTCGATCATGGAAAGGCCTGCACCGCGCATCAGGCGTACCAGCGTTTCAATTTCTTCAGGTTTTGGCGCCGGCATTGGGCGGCGCATATAAGGGTGTGGCACCAATCCACGCAACCAGCACGCGACCTTGTAGCGCAGATGCAGGCGTGAGAAGTCGGTGTACATCCATTCCTGCAACGCACAAAGACCACCGTTCCACAGCTTCAATGCCTCTTGGGATTTGCCGGCCTGTGCGAGGGCCATGTGTTCGAGCATCGGCTCCATTGCGTAGTTGAACGATCCGGTCACCGTGCCATCGAAGAGATCACATGCAATTGCTTCATGAAATACTGATGCGCAGGCACCCAGCACCGTGACCGGGGTTTCCCGTGATTTCAGTGCGCGGCCCACGCGTTTCCAGCCCTCCCAGTTGTAGGTCATCTTCCAACCGATCATGTTCGGCACGGCGTCGCAGATTGCCATCGTGGTTTCGGTTGGTATGCCGATACCGTAGGCCATCGAAGCCGATCCCACCGGATGCGCAATCATTGGCAGGTCGCAGGCGTCATCGATCGCTTTGATGTCGTCGATCCAGACTTCGGGATAAAGCGTTGGATTCCAGGACGTCGTGATGTCTATCGCGCCGATGGGCGGCATGACGAAAAGCCCGTCGACCTGCAGTTCCTTCATGTCCTTGGATAGCTGCACCGTGCCTTCCGTGGTCATGTCGAGCACACCGGCCAGTACCGGAACCCGGCCTGCAGCCTCTTCCATCACAATACGCGTGACGGTTATTTTTTCTTCTCGCGACATATAGAACAACTCGCCGGCTTCCGGATTGGCGATCAGACCGATGTTGTGCGCCTCCCCCAATCTGAGGAAGTATCGGACCAGGTGCCGCAGTGCATTCTCGTCGAGCTGGTAGGAATTCTGTGCCCATGGGTTAACCATTGCAATGTAGTTGCGGTGCGCGAGATCTTTGCGATTAAATCGACTCATTTTAATTCCTTGGTTTGATGGATGGGAATCTATGTATTTAAGGTGAAACTTCTTCGAGAATGCGGCCGTTTGTCTCGACATTCAAAATGACAGTGGCCAGGCTCCCGACGAAAGCGAGGATGGCGAACACACCAAAAACACCGTTCAGTCCCCCATCTGCAACAATGCTGCCGACAATGATCGGACCGGCTGCAGATGCAAGTCTCAGCCATGCGCTTGCCACGCTGATGCCGAGGGCGCGAACGCGGGTTGGGTACAACTCGGGTGTGTAGAGATACAACGCCGTGGCACACGACGCGATGAAGAAATAGCTGATTGACGCGCCCACGAGCACCGAAATGGCGCCTCCAGAACCCTGGACATACAAGCACGCCAGTGCAATGCCCCCGCATAGGAAGCTCCACGTGAACCAGGGCTTGCGGCCGATTCGGTCGATAAGAAAGGCGCAGCAAAGCGCACCGAAAAACCCGGCTACATTGGTGATCAGGCCGTATTGCAAAGATTCGGCAAGTGGGAGCTTAAAAACTGTTCGATAGATCGTGGGCAACCAGGTTGTGATGCCGTAGGTAAGCACGAAGGCACAAACCCAGAGCACCCAGATTGCGAGCGTTCGACGCATGTAAATGCCTTCAAACAACCCCCGCCAGATATGAAAACGTCCTTCGGGCGCCTTCATCGGTGCCAATGCAACAGCCGGCATCTTTGCGCCCGGATAAAGGCGGGTGAATGCGATCTCGGCTTCTTTGGTCCGCCCTTTCGATGCCAGCCAGCGTGGCGATTCCGGCAAGATCCGGCGCATGAACAACACCAGAACAGCGGGCAATCCACCGATGATGAACATCGCCTCCCAGCCCAGCGTCGGTACGAGCCAGGTGCCCAGCACCGCCGCGGTCAGCAAGCCGGCCGGAAACAGCAATTCGTAGATCATGAAGAATCGCCCGCGTCCCTTGCTTGGGGCCAATTCATTGACGTACGCAGCAGCAGCAGGTACCTCGCCGCCCAGCCCCAAACCCTGAATCAGACGCAGGGTCAATAAAACGCCGAAGCTGGGTGCCGCTGCACAGGCGAGGCTGGCTAGGGCGAATATTCCGACCGTGATGCTGGCCACACGCACGCGGCCGATGCGCTCCGCGAGCCAGCCGAATACGAGCGCGCCGACGAGTTGCCCCGCAAAACCTGCCCCGATGAGATAGCCGATTTGCGCTGGAGTGAGCTTCCAGGCAACCGCCAGAACCGGCAGCACAAAGGCAATTGCCAAAGCATCGAATGCATCGAAAAAGGTTGCAGAACCCATGATGACTCGAGCTCTCACCAGCACGCTCATGCCTCGTTTCTTTTCAACTCGCGCAGAAAGGGGCGGTGCTGTCTCTGGTGTCGAGGTGTTGTTGTTTGGATGTGTCATGAGTTTTGCCACGACAGTCGTCGTGGATCTAAGGTGACCGATGTCCCACTTTGGCCAATCAGTTGGCCATAGTGGAAACCCCAAGAACTAAACTGCCATCAGGAGCGCACATATGAGCGATAGAGAAGAGCTGCCAAATGAAAAGCGTGGCATCCAGTCGGTGGATGCCGCGCTGGCCATCCTTCATGCGGTATCGTCGGCAAATGGTCCCAGGCCATTGGGCATAATTGCGAAAGCGACGGGAAACCCGGCCAGCACGACACATCGCTATCTCGTGAGCTTGATGAGAGGGGACCTGGTCCGCCAAGATCCGAGCACCGGTTGGTACGACCTTGGTCCAGGCGCGCTGGCGCTGGGCAGTGCGGCACTGCAGCGCATGGATGCCGTCGGAGTTGCCCAGCAACAAGGCGCCCAATTGGCGGCGATGACCGGGGAAACCTGTTTCGTTTCGATCTGGGTGGCCGACGGACCGTTGATCGTCAGGTGGTTTCATGGCCGAAGGCCCGTCATCACTTCGGCCGGCATCGGATCGGTCCTGCCGCTGCTGTTGTCTTCGGCCGGCCAAGTCTTCGCAGCACATCTGCCGCCCCATACAACCGAGGCCTGTCTGGGAAATTCGCAGACGCTGCTCACGCCGAACGAGATAGCGGCGACGCTCGATGCCGTGCGCGCCCACGGATTTGCGTGGATCGACGGTTTGATCGTTAGCGGACTGCGCGGGCTTTCGGCCCCGGTTTTGGATGCACAAGGACAGATTCAGTGTGCGTTGAGCGTGCTAAGTACCAATTTTGAGTTGGTCGAGTTCCCCAACAGCGCGCAGCAACACCTCATCGAATCGGCACGGGAAGCATCTCGGCAACTGGGGTATCGACCAGCCGAGAGCAGACGTGTAGATGATTGATAAAATATGTGCAGCACCTCCGTCGCAACGATAGCCAGCACCTGAGCCATCTCACGGTTGCTGCCGGCCTGGCGCAACAGACCGCGTCGTACACGATGTAGAGCCTCGGGGATCCCTGCGAAGGGTGCGCCGCTATGCAGTACACCGGGCGCGCACTGTCCCAACGGGATGTAGTACTGCCACTCGTAACGGGTGCCGCCGGAGTCGCTCAAACGCTCGTGGCGCGCGACTGCGGCATCATCGGGCGTCGCCCACGACTCGGCCCGAGCAGAGCCTTCACTGACCATCTGCTCCACAAGCTCACAGGGCACCGAGCAACAATTGCGCGCCACCGACACCAAGCAGATGCTCGACACGCGCGCCGGCCTCTCTAAGTAACCCTCGAAGCGTTCGGGCATGGGCATCAGGTGAGGCCTCTCGTGCTTTCACAGTTCGGCCACGCTGAACTGGCTATGTTCGGGATGCTGGATCTCGTTCCACGGTGAGCGGCAGCGCTCCTGAGCAAGGCATAGAGTGCGACGAGAGAGCCCAAGCGATGCTGGGCCGCCGCGATCCAAATGCGCCGACGACTTTCCTGCCCGTTATTCTCCACATGCCTCTTCTCTAGCCAGAGGCAACGTTGCAGAAGTCAGGGTCGTGCAGGTGGTGCGCGCGCACGGGGCGGTCGCCGCTGGGCACCGCTCCCGTCTGTGCAAGCTGAAGGCAGCGTCAAATGCCTCCCAGCGACTCTTGGATCAATGAGACGAACCATTGCTGCGCGTCAGTCAGGTCGTGCCGCCGATCCCAATGCACGCGTACCTCGATTCCCTGCATCGGAACAGGCAGATCCATGCTTTGAAGCGGAGCGAACGTTTGAAACAGCGTGGCCACTCGCGACGGGACGATAGCCACTAGATCGGTCGTCGACAGGAGCAGAGGTAAGACGGTGAAATGCGGCACCTGCAGCGCGACACTGCGTCTCACGCCCGCTTCCTGCAACGCGATCTCGACAAGTTGATGCGCCGAGATGCGGGACTCGACATGGGCATGCCTCAGGGAAATGAACTCATCAAGGCTCAGACGTTCGCCCGCCTGGGGGTGATCTTTGCGCATCAGGCAGACATAGCGCTCGTAGAAGAGATGGGCATGGTGTGTGCGGTCACGAATGGCCGGCAGGTAACCGACGGCCACATCGATGCGTCCGGTGGCCAGCCAGCCAGCAACCTCTTCCTGCGGAACCTGGACCACTTCCAGTTCGATGCGCGGCGCGCGAGCCTGCAGCAGTCGGAAGATGGGGGGCAGGAAGATCAACTCGCCGATGTCCGAAAGCGCAATGCGCAAGCGACGCGTCGATCCGGCGGGGTCGAAGCTTTTTGATTGTTCCAACGCGTTTTCGATCTGGATCAGGGCCGCGCCGAAGAGACCGTAGCAGTCCCGAGCGCGCGGAGTCGGCGTCATGGCGCCGCCGCTGCGCAAGAACAATGGGTCGTTGAGTATTTCCCGCAGCTTGCCCAGTGCATAGCTCACGCTGGGCTGGGTCACGAAAAGGCGGTCCGAGGCCGCAGTGACGCTGCCCGTTTCGTAAATGGCGATGAAAGCACGAAGGAGCGGAACATCTAGTTGCTGTGGCATGTAGGGAGTATAGAAATCACCTGGCGAGCAGCCCCGATTGTTTGATTGGCGGCTGCGCCGTCATGCAGTTAATGTCGGCACTCACCCAAACGGGCACCCTGATCCGAGGGAGACAAACTCATGCTGAATCCATCCTCTTTCACCCAACGTATCCTGCGGTTTGCGCTCGCCGCCGCAGTCAGCGGCACGATGGCGACTGCCGCGCTCGGCCAAGCCGCTTGGCCCAACAAGCCAATCCGGCTTCTGGTAGGTTTTCCACCAGGAGGTACGGTGGATGTCATGGCGCGAACCCTTGCGGACCAACTGACCACCGCTTTAGGCCAACCTGTCATCGTGGATACAAAGCCTGGGGCGAGCGGCAACCTGGCAGCAGGCGAAGTGGTGAAGGCAGCGCCGGACGGCTACACGCTGCTCGTGTCTTCAACCTCTGTTGAAACGGCGAACCCTTCGCTCTTCAAGGCACCGTTCGCACCCGCCACGGACTTGCACCCAATCAACTCGATCGGGCGTGCGGCGATCTACCTTATCGCAAAGCCCAACTTCGAAGCCACCGACGTAAAGGGGCTCGTGGCAATTGCGAAAGCGCGTCCTGGAACGCTCTCTTACGGCTCGGCGGGCGTGGGGACCCAACTGCATCTCGCCGCCGAACTGTTTAAGCAGAACGCCGGCTTCGAAGCGTCGCATGTGCCTTATAAGGGAGCCGCACCGGCAGTCCAGGATGTGATGGGCGGACAGACCGATTTCGTGCTCGATCCGGGGATCTCCTTGCCGTTCGTTCAGGCCGGCAAGGTCAAGCTGCTTGGTGTTCTGAGTTCTCGCCGCTCGTCGTTCTTCCCGCAAGTGCCAACGCTCGCCGAGCAGGGCATCCCGGGAACTGAACTGGACATCTGGTTTGGTATCTGGGCTCCGCGTGGCACGCCACTCGCCATCGCCGAGCGTCTGAATCGCGAACTGTCGCGGCTGCTCGAACAGCCCGTGGTGCGCGAGCGTTTCGCCAAGTTCGGTGCCGAACCCGCTGTGATCGGTGGGCCTGCATTCCAGAAGCTCCTTGTGAGCGAACGAGAGGTGTTTTCGCGGCTCATCCGTGAACGGCACATCACGGCCGACTAAAACCATACAGCCGTGCAAACCAACCGCTCCGTCGTCATCGTCCAAGACCCTGTGCTTCGTTGTCTTCCGGATGATATCCACGCATTACTTCGTGAGGCGGGTTGCACGCCGCTTTGTGTAGACATCCCGACGTTCATGGCTCAGGCCAGCGACGTGCGCAACGCGCAGGTCGTCGTCACCGGTGTTGGGATGCGTTTCGACCGATCTCTGATGGCCGGCATGCCACGTTTGAAGGCGGTTGTCGTCGCGGTGGTCGGCACTGACGCGGTCGACATCGAAGCGGCCTCATCGCTTGGCATCTATGTTGCCAACAGTCCGGCCCAAGAAACGGCACATGGCATGGCGGAGGCCACCTTACTGTTGATCCTGGCCTGCCTGTACGATCTGCCGCAACGCCAGGCCGAGGTTCTCAACAGTCAGAAACTGGCTATGCGGCCCACCGCGAGAATGCTGCATGGACGCACGCTGGGGCTCGTTGGATTCGGCCGTACTGCGCAGGCGTTGGCGCAACGCCTGGAGGGTTGGGGCGTCAGCTTACTCGCTTTCGATCGTGGGCGCGTTCAAACCGCCGGCGCAGTGCAATGCGTTTCGCTTGAACGTCTTCTTGCGGAAAGCGATGTCGTCAGCCTCCACCTCACCCTCGCACCCGACACGCGAAACTTCATGAGCCAGGAGCGGCTTCGCGCCATGCGCCGCGGTGCCATCTTGGTCAACACGGCGCGTGGCGGTTTGGTGGACGAGGACTCCTTGGCGAGCTTGTGCGCCGAAGGTCACATCCAGGCTGTCGGGCTGGACGTCTTCGTCGACGAACCGCTGCCGGTGGAGAGCGCCCTGCGTTCACTTCAGCATGCCGTGTTGACTCCGCATTCGCTCGGCCACACACAGGAGTCCTTTGCACGGCTTGCACAGATGGCTGTCGATAATGTCCTTCACATCCTACGTGGGGTCGCGCCGCCTCATGCTGTGAACGCCGACGCTATGCGACTGATGTCCCCGGATCACTCGGCATAGCTGCTGATAGATACACACGCAATTCATCGATCAGGCTACACGCCGGGCGGGACAAAATGCCATGCCGCCGCCGGAACGCCGTGAACGTCCGGGTTTCACTCAGGCCTGGCACATGCAGCGGATGAATTCGCCCGGCCAGCATTTCCACCTCGTACATCGGAGTGGTGAGCCAGCTCACCAAGTTGGAGTGCACCACCAGGCTCTTGAGCATCTGGATCGAGGTGGTCGAGACGATGGCCGGGGGGGGCGCCACGCCATGAACACAAAAAAGCTGTACGAAGCGCTGGCGTGGGTCGGTGCCCATGGGCGTCAGGCACCATCGCTCGTTCCTCAGATCCTCCAGGCCAAGTCCATCGTCTTTCCGAAGCAACGGATGCGAGGCGCCAACGACGACGCTCACGTCTTCGGTCCAGCGGCAGTCCTTCACGGCGACGATGTCATCCGAGTCTGGAGCGTCGGGTGCAAGGATCAAGTCGACTTCGTAGTTCGTGAGCGCGCGCATCAATTCATCGCGCACGCCTTCGGTCGCCTCTACATGGATGCCCGGCCACCGTGCCCAAAAACTCGCAAGGATTTTCGGCAGCATCAATGCGGACGTGCTCGACGTGGTGCCAATCTTCAGGGTACCCGCGGCCATTCCGCGCATCGCGTTTATCTCTTCACGCGCAATTTGTTCTTCACGATCAAGCACATGGGCGTGAGGCACCAGCGCACGACCGAATGACGTGAGGCGCATGCCTGTCGCATGCCGCTCGAAAAGCGGCTCGCCCACCGCAGCCTCCAACCTCTTGACGGCCCGACTGAGCGCAGGCTGACTCATGTGGATCAGGTCCGCTGCCAGTCCCACCGATCCCGCTTCGACGACTGCGAGGAACGCGCGCAGTTGTGCAAGGTCGTAGGTCATGCACGAAGGGTATGGCTTTTACAAAATTGCGCAATAGTGGTTATGCGCACTTGTCTCCATACTCCGCTGCCAATAACAACCAGGCGACACATGACACGACGGACACTTCTTGAATCGGCGGCGATGATGGCCATCGTCCTCTGCACGAATGCATGCGCGCAAAGCACCTATCCGAGCAAGCCAATCCGATGGGTGGTGGGGACGGCCGCCGGAGGTGGCTCTGACTTCGTGGTTCGGACGGTTGCCAACCGGCTGTCCCAGCAGCTCGGACAGACGATCATCGTGGACAACCGCCCTGGTGGCGGCACGACCATTGCCGCCGATCTGGTGGCGAAATCGAGCCCTGATGGTTATACGGTGCTGACCGCTGATACAGGCACCATCGTGTTCAACACGGCGCTGTTCAAGAAACTGCCGTACACCCCGACGAAAGACTTCGTCCCAGTTGGCATGTTGGCCCATTTCCCGCTGTTACTGGTCACCCCGGCGACATCCAGCTTCCCGACCGTCAAGGCCGCGATCGAGGACATTCGCCGCAACCCAGGCGTGCATGGCTACGCTTCTGCCGGCGTTGGAAGCCCGCACCACATCGCGATGGAGTTCGCTAAGGACCAGGCCAAGCTGGACGTGCGACACGTGCCCTATAAGGGCGCGGCACCGGCCATCCAGGACCTCGTCGGTGGTGTCGTGCCGCTCGGCGTCATCGATACCGCCGCCGGTCTTCAGATGATCCGCGCCGGAAAGCTCAAGGCATTGGCGACGTTCACAAAGAGCAGGATCGCCACCCTGCCGGACGTTCCGACCTTGATCGAGCTCGGATACATCCAATCGGAAGCGCCTTGCTGGATCAGCATGGTGGCCCCAACAGGCACACCGCCTGACGTGGTAGCGACGTTGTCCGCTGAACTGGCGAAGGCGCTCCTGCATCCGGATGTGCAGAAGAAGCTTCGTGACTTCGGCCTCGAGCCGCAGCCTTCAACGCCGGCGCAGATGAAGGCGGTTTGGGATCAGGCCGATGCGTATTGGCCGCCGTTGATCCGGAGCAAGGGCATCATGATCGACTGACAAAACTGCGCACCAGCCATCGACCCAACCTACGAATATTAAGCTCATGACACCTCACACAATCGACACGACCCCGACACTGACTCCCAGCGCGAAATGCTCGCCAGACGAATGGGCCGCACGCGTGGACCTTGCCGCTTGCTATCGACTGGTCGCCCACTATGGATGGACCGACCTGATTTACACGCACATCTCACTTCGCGTGCCGAACTCCGAACATTTCCTGATCAACCCCTTCGGCTGGTCATTCGATGAAGTGACCGCTTCAAGCCTCGTCAAGATCGATGCGGATGGGCAGAAGGTCGGCCCGAGCGAGCACGATGTGCACAAAGCCGGATTCGTGATCCACAGCGCCATCCACACCGCCCGCAAGGATGCACATTGCGTGCTTCACCTGCACACACGCGCGGGGATGGCGATCTCGATGCTTAAGTGCGGGCTGCTCCCGTTGAGCCAGCACGCGATGATGTTCCACGGCAAGGTGGGCTATCACGAGTCGGAAGGGCTTGCACTGAGTCTCGAAGAGCGGGACCGGCTCGCCACCGACCTGGCCGGCAACATGGTGCTTGTGCTGAAAAACCACGGCACGCTGGTGATTGGTTCCAGCGTTGCGGAAGCCTTCAGCAGCATGTGGCATCTGGAGAAGGCCTGCCAGGCTCAACTCGACGCCCTGGCCTGCGGCCAGGACCTGAATATGCCGCCACCTGGCGTAGCAGAGCAGGTCGCCCGACTGGGCTTCAACCCCTCGAACGACCTGCGCGAATATCCGGCAAGCCGCAGTCCGCTCGGCTGGAAGGAATGGCCGGCGATGCGCCGCTTTGTCGATCGCGTTTCGCCCGGCTACGCCGTCTGAGCGGCGGCGCGTCAGCGCGCTCAGGACACGTCAGGTTGTGCCATGGGCGCCGCGCGCCGGAACGCCTCGACGCCTGCACACGTCTTGTCGATTGCCAGTAGCCGTGGCCAGCGCTCCAGATCCACCTTGAACCTGCGCGCGCTTTCGATCTGCGGTACGAGATAGGCATCTGCCACCGACGGACGATCTCCGAAGGAGAAGTCGCCCGGAACATTGCACCTCGCAAGCAGCGCTTCGTAGGCATCGAAGCCGCTGGCGATCCAGGTTTGGCACCAACGTTCGACGGCCGCTTCGTCGGCCTCGAAACGGTGCCGCAAGGTCTCCAGAATGCGCCGGTTGTTGATCGGATGAACGTCGCAGCCGATGATGGCCGCGAGCGCGCGCACGTGTGCGCGGTCCAGCAAATCGGAAGGCAGAAGCGGGTTGTCTGGGTAGCGATCTTCGAGCCACTCGATGATCGCGGGCGTCTGGGTCATGACGACGCCGTCATCGATCTCCAACGCCGGAACCAGTTGCTGCGGATTCACCACCTTGTACGTTGAACTCAGATGCGCTTCTTTGCGCAGATCGATCGCCACTTGTTCGTAGGTCAAACCTTTGAGGTTGAGCGCGATCCGCAGCCGATGCGAGGTTCCGCTTCGAAAGAAGTCATAGAGTTTCATGATGGGGTGCCAGGGCAAGTCGGTTCAGACGCCCAGGTATTGATGAACGATTTCGGTGGCAAACGCAGTTCGGGAGAACCTCCCTGCCGGGCCGCGCCTGCTACTTGGCCACATCCTGCAACGCGCGATGAAGATGCAGCGCCTCGAAGATCGGTGAGTCGCTGAATCGAAAGAGGTCGAGTGTTTCGGCGAACGACACATCGCAATGCGCCGCGAAGGCAGTCCACGAGGGAACCACGAACATGTCGCCGCGCTTCACGAACCACTTGCGATCGCCGACCGACACCTCGCCAACGCCCTCGAACACCTGGTAGACCGAGGAGCCGACCTCTTGGCGCGTCATGGTCGTGGCGCCCGGCGTCACGCGGTGCATCTCGGCGCGGATGGTCGGCAGGACGTCCCGCCCGGTGCTCGGGTTGGTGAACCGCACAGCGGCGTGACCCGGGCTCAAGGTAGCGGCGTGGCCCTCGGCCTCCATAGCCAGCTGGTCCGCCAGCGCACGGTCGGTGTCCACCCACCGGTACGCCAGCAGCGGTGTTGCCGTCGGGTGCTCTGGTTGCGACAGTGGACGCAATCCCGGATGACCCCAGAGACGCTCAGATCGCGAACGATCGGGTGTGCCCATTTCGGTCTCGCCGATCCGCTCACGACCGAATTCGAAGAACTGCGATTCCGTCATGTACGAGAACGGAATGTCCAGCCCGTCGATCCATGCCATCGGTGCTGTGGCCGCGTTGTGATGCGAATGCCAGTTCCAGCCGGACTGCGGCAGGAAGTCGCCGCGCGACATGCGCACCGGGTCGCCGTTGACGACCGTCCACACGCCTTCGCCTTCGACGACGAAGCGGAAGGCATGCTGGGTGTGCCGATGTTCCGGCGCGTTCTCGCCCGGCATCAGATACTGGATCGCGGCCCACAAGGTCGGCGTCGCGAAAGGCCGGCCGCCCAAGCCGGGATTCGCGAGCGCGATCGCGCGCCGCTCGCCGCCACGCCCGACGGGCACGATGCGACCCGCTTCGCTGGCGAGTTTGAGCAAGCGGTCCCAGCGCCACAGATGAGGCATGGCCTTGCTGCGCGGATTGCGCGGCATCAGCTCCCCGATCTCGGTCCAGAGCGGCACCAGCAACTCGCTTTCGAAGCCGCGATAAAGTGCTTCGAGCGCTGGCGTCGGATCTGGCTGACCCGGCGCAGCGACGGCTTTCAGATGAATGGGAGAAGGGGCAATGTCGACGGTCATGGGAACTCTTTCGTGGGACGCTGGCTCAGTCGGGTTGGCCGATCGTGAGTGCGATCTCTCCGACACCGGCAACGCTGCCGTCGATGCGGTCGCCGGGTTGCAGCGGGCCGACGCCCTCGGGTGTGCCCGTGAAGATCAGGTCGCCGGGCTGCAGGTGATAGAACTTCGAGAGGTCTTCGATCAGCTCGGGAATGTTCCAGATGAGCTTGTCGACATCCGAAGTCTGGCGAGACTGACCATTGACACTCAGCGTCAGGGCGCCTTTACTGAGCACGGTACCCTGCATGGGCACGATCTCGGCCACCACCGAAGACTGCTCCACGTCTTTGCCCAGATCCCACGGCCGGCCCTTGTCGCGCGCAACGAGTTGCAGATCGCGACGGGTCATGTCCAGACCACACGCGTAACCGTAAATGAGCTTCGATGCATCACTGCGGTTCACGCGAAAGCCGGCAGTGCCAATTACGAGCACGAGCTCCATCTCATGGTGATAGTTTTTGGTTTCCGACGGGAACGCCACCGTCGCGCCTGACTCGACCAGCGTCGAAGGGCTCTTCGTGAAATAGAAGGGCGCCTCGATCGACTTGTCGACCGGCTTGCCCATTTCGACAGCATGCGCGTGGTAGTTGCGGCCAACGAAGAATAGGCGATTGACGGGCAGGCGCTCGGACGTGCCGCGTACTGGCAGTGAAGGAACGGCGGGAGGAGTCCAGAGGTAGCTTGTGGTCATGGTCGATCGCAGGTGATTGATGGAGGCAACTGGTGAAGAGATGGTCAAAGCTTGGCCAGCGGCACTTGCAGATCTGCGAGTTGCTGAGGGTCGACGTGGGTTTTGCGTTCGATCAGGCGGCGTGCGAAGCGCAAGTCACGGGCCGCATTGGGCCCCAGCGCGGCAACGACCGTTTCCCCATCGAGGAAGAACATGACGAAACTGTTGGCGTCCGGATCGCCTCGGACGACGACTCGGTGGGCAGGAGTGGGCATTCCGAAGATCTGCAAATTGATGTCGAACTGATCCGACCAGAACCACGGCAGCGGTTGATGGTGGACCTGGGTGCCGAGTGCGGCACGCGCTGCGGCAATGCCTTGCTCCTGCGCGTTCTGCCAGGATTCCAGCCGCATGCGACGACCAGCCCAGTCGCAATGCCAGACGGCCACGTCGCCCGCCGCATAGATGTCGGGGTCGGAAGTGCGGCACTGCGCATCGACCGAAACACCGCCATCGCATACCAATCCCGCTTCGCGCGCGATCTCGTCGTTGGGGATGAGACCGACGCCGACGAGGACGAGATCACATTCGACCTGTCGCCCGTCACCCAGCGTGGCCGTCAGCCTGTCGCCATCAGTTTCGGCCAGGCGCTCGACAGTCGCGCCGACCAGAACCTGGACGCCGTTGCTCGCATGCAGTCGCTGCAGGTAGGTCGAGACTTCAGCAGGGACCGTTCGTTCGCACAGGCGGCTCGCGGCCTCGACGACCGTCACGTCCAGCCCCTTCTTCTTGGCGGTTGCAGCGACCTCCAGTCCGATCCAGCCCCCGCCGATCACGAGCAGCCGCCTGCCGGAAACCAACGCGGTGCTCAACCGTTCGGAATCCTGGAGGCTCCGCAGCATGAAGACACCTGGCAGGTCGGCACCGGGGATGCTCAATTGGCGAGCGCGGCCGCCGGTGCAGAGGATCAAGCTGTCGTAGCCAAGCGCATCACCGCCGGTGAGATGCACCTGCTTCGCGGTCCGATCGATGGCGATCACGCTGACGTTGGGTCGCCAGTCGACTTGCAACGCCTCGAAGGCGTCGGGTCTTTGAAGGTAGGCGCTGTCGGCCGGTGCATCGCCCGACAACACGGCCTTGGATAATGGCGGCCGCTCGTACGGCCGATGGGATTCATCGCCGATCAGGACGACCCGACCGGTGAAGCCTTCGGCGCGTAGGGTTTGTGCGGCCCAGCCGCCTGCCTGCCCGCTGCCGACGATGATGATCGTCTCGGAACTCACGACGGATCGAACGACACGAAGACCCGGCCCGCTTCGATCTTGACCGGGTACGAACGAATCGCTTGGGTGACCGGCGCGCATGTGGGTGCTCCGTTGCGCACGTCGAACTTGCCCTGGTGCAGCGGGCACTCGATTTCGTGCCCGTCCAGGAAGCCTTCGCACAGCCGCGCGTGGCCATGCGTGCAGAGGTTGTCGGTCGCATAGATCTCGCCATCGACGCTGTAGAGGGCGATCTCGCGCCCCGCAACGACCTTGCCGATCACGTCTTCCGCCGGCACCTCGTCCAGAGGCGCCGCATCAGTCCATTGGGATTCACTCATGGAGGGCCTCAAAGCGGGTAGATGACGGAGTTGGGAATCATCTCGCTGTCGTAAATGACTTGTTTCGACTCGAACTTCAGCCCTTGCGGCGTGCGCACGACCGTGTCGATGTACCGCCCGACGCTGAACACCGAAGACAACTCGGACAGCTTGGTGCGGAACACCGCATAGTTGGCCTCGCACTCGAAGCGGTCCGGCTCCGCCTTGAGGATGACCGGCGCGCCGACCACATGCCGTTGGTAGTACGGGTCATGGAATAGCGTCTCGCGAATGCCGTAGACGCGATCCTTGAGCATGCCCTTGCTCTCGAATGACAAGGTGGCGAGCGGAAAACCACGTTCGAAGTTTTCACGTGGCTGCAGGCGATAGCTGCACTCCTCCGTGAAGAATTCCGGCCACAGGTCCCATTGCCCGGAGCTGACCGCAGCGGCATAGCGGGCGTACAGCTGGTTCAGATCGAAGTAGTCCTGGAAGTTCATCTCAAGCCTCCATGACTTTGCGCCAGTATTCGTACATGCCGCGGATGAGCGTCTCCGTCACCATGTGGTCGGTGTCGCCGACCTCACGGCCGCCGAGCTCCGCAAGCGTGCGGTGGAAAGGCTTCTGCTCGAAGCCCTTCTGCGAGAGCTCGATCACCTCGCCGTCGTCGGCCGAGACGAAGCCTGCCGGTCCGAAGAGGTTGGCTTGGCGCAGTCGGCGCTGCGTCATCTCGGCCGTGTCGTCCTCAAAGCCAAAGTGCGTCCAGACAAAATCGAACGCGCCCGGGCCACTCGGCTGGATGTGACGGGTCGACACGCTGTTGACCTGCTGCTGGAAGATGACGCTTGGAAACAAGGTCATCATCACGGCCGTCGGACCTTCCCACCATGGCTCAGGAACGATGTCCAGAAAGCGCGGGTCGTTAAGCTCCATGCTTTCCTTGAAGCTCGAAACCTGCGTCACCTGGTCGGCCTTGCCGCTCGCGCCGCGCGTCGAAATCATCGCGGCATGGCGATGGTGCTTGTCCATCCGCAGCTCTGACTTGTTGTCCGCACGCCAGAGCCCGAAGGTGACGAACCATGTGTGCAGCAGGCCCGGGTGGTACGGGTCCTTGATGTTCTCCTGCATCAACTTCCAGTTGCCCGGGATGCGCTGGCGGTTGTAGCCGAGGATCGTGAGCTTGCGTCCGTTGAACAGGCGATCGAAGTACCGCAGGATCTCCGGGCCCATGAACTCTTCCAGCGACTCAACCTCGGGATCGAAGGAAGCAAAGACGACGCCGCCACGCGTCGCCACCTTCAACTTGTTGAGGCCATGATCGGCCGGCTTGAAGTCGGTAGGCATGCCGCCGTTGACCTTGCCGTCCTGCTTGACGCCGCGCCGGAACGGCACGCCCTGCAGGTCGCCGGTCAGCGAGTAGTTCCACTGGTGATACGGGCAGGTGAAACCTTCCGCCTTCCGGTTGCCGTGGCGCTCACGGCAAAACTGCATGCCCCGGTGGGCGCACACGTTCTCGACGACGCTGATCGAATTGTCGGAATCGCGGACCATGATGACCGAGCGCTCGCCAACCACGGTGCGGGTGAAATCGCCAACTGCGGGGATTTCGGCTTCAAGGCCGACGTAACACCAATGCCCTTTGTAGAAAAGGCGCTCCAGCTCGCGTCGATGCTGGTCGGCCTCTGTGTAGGCCATGAAAGGCACGCGACTCGTACCCTTGTCCTCCCAGTGGATTTTCTGGGGGAACACTGCTGATGCGTTGTCCATTGTCGTCTCCAAGACCGTCGTAGGAAACGGCCGGCTTATCGCGGAGTGACGATCATCGATTTTTCATCTGCATTGTTCAATAGAATACGGAAAATACGTAAAATTGATTTTTAGAATGTGAATGACGATGGAACTGAAGGATATTGACCTGAACCTCTTGGTCGTTTTCCAGCAGTTGCTGTTGGATCGCCGCGTTTCCAAAGCGGCCGAGCATTTAGGCGTATCGCAGCCTGGCGTGAGCAACGCATTGGCACGGCTGCGCAAGCTCACGGATGACCCGTTGTTTCTCCGGACGCCTTCCGGCATGGAGCCCACTCCGTTTGCAGAGCAGCTTGCCGAGCCTACGGCGCGAGCCCTGCAAGTCATTCATTCGGCTTTCAACCAGCGTACGTCCTTTGACCCGCTGACTTCCAAGCGCGCGTTCACAATAGGCATGACGGACATCGGCGAGATCTATTTCCTGCCAAAGCTGATGAAGGAACTCGCACGCACTGCACCCGGCGTATCGCTCAGCACGGTCCGTAACGCGGCGGTGAATCTGTGCGATGAAATGGAGGCGGGCCATGTCAGTCTGGCGATCGGCCTGCTGCCGCAGCTGAAGGCGGGGTACCTTCAACGTCGATTGTTCAAGCAGCACTACGTGTGCATGTTCCGACGAGGGCATCCACTCGACAAACGGACGATTTCTCTCTCCGAGTTCTCGGATGCGGAACACGTAGTTGTGATTTCCGGCGGCACCGGACACGGAAAGGCAGATGAACTTCTGGTCAGGAAGAAGATTGCCCGCAAGGTCGTTCTGACGGTTCCTCACTACGTCGCTGTCGGCCATATCCTGCACAACTCGGATCTGGTGGCGACCGTGCCCGAACGGCTCGCAGTGGCACTTTTGGAACCGTTCGGACTCGTGTACGTTCCTCACCCGGCCAAGCTCCCGGAAATCGGAATCAATTTGTTCTGGCATAGCAGGTATCACAAGGATCCTGCTGTGTCGTGGCTGCGCTCATTGATCGTCAAGCTTCACGGCGAATCGGTTTCGGACTGACCCGCTGGCGGTCGTGCTGCAATCGGACATGATGTTTTTATATCCGGGCCTTTCCGTTTTCCGTTGGCATCGAATCGCCTCTTAGTGGCGACCGATCCAAGCGCTTCAGTGAACGGACAAGGCAGTGCGCATGGCGCCGAAGATCGATCTGACCCGGTCGATGCCTGTGCACGTTTCTGCTGGTCAACGGGCCCTCCCGGCTGACCATGTCATCGATGGACTATCTCGCTCGGTGCGTCACCGACGGCAGCGCCGCCGCATCGGTGCCGCGATGCCGAACTCTGAAACTCGACACCGATGTCTTCAGCCGTCGTGGGTAGAAGCGGCGGTGTGGGATACCGCTCTTCGAGCTACTCAAGGATGGCAGGAGTCTGGATGAGGTATGGCCATCATAGACCAGCGCCGGGACCAAGCCCTCAGGATTCAGCTTCTTGCACTCCGGCCCAGGATGCTCTTCACGCGAGAAGCTCGCTGCGCGGAACTCGTACGCGAGCCCCTTCAAACTGAGGGAAATTAGCAAGCGGTGCGACGCTCCGCTCCTGAAGAAATTGAAGAGTTCCTTTCGGTTTTCATTCGCGTTCTGCGCCGACGGTTGCCGCTGGGACATCCTCATCCCAAAGGAGCACCCATGAAACGACAAGAAGAAGCATTGCAAGGCCGCCAACCGCCGGGTGCAGCTCTGCATTCCAGCGCCCAAGTCCGACTAAGAGCACAAGATTGCCAATGGCAATGGCCAAGCATCCGCGGACGAAAGTCATGGCGCAACAGTCCTTCCTTAAACTGACTCGCACACCGGGTCCAGTCACTGCGGACCATCTCCAATCCCGGTAGACATCTCCTCCTTGCCCGCGGCATCCGCACTGAGTCTGCATGGTGCTTCTTGCTGCCGATATCTGAGCCACCGCTGGCCGGCATGAAAAACTTTCTGCGGTGCGTGTCGAACTCGATTTCGAGAAACTTTTCTATGCCCTGCTGCGCGCGCATGGTTTGCGCCCGCCAATCGCTGATGTCCTTCACCAGCCTGGCTGCAATGGCGTGGGCTTCTTTGTCGACATGTGTGGTGCTCGCCCTAACATCCGACTGGGTGCGCTGGCCTCAGTAGCTGGAAGCACCCAACCCCTTGCACTCACCCGGCTCCCTTACCACTTTGTAACCGGACCTGATCAAGGCGTCTCGCAGCATCAGCACTTCGTCATCGGCGAACGCGGTACGCGGCAGCCTCGCATATGGCGTTGGGACCTTTCCCGTGAGCCAGGCGGCGAGCTTGTAGCGGTGCGGGAACTTCCATAGGGTGAGATTCTTGCTGCCGTACACGCCCCGCACCGCATCCGAGGCGGGTTCGATCCGTTTCTGAATGGCAAACGCTTCATTGAGATCGCCTCTCTTGACCGCCTTGTAGATCGCAACGTCCTCTCGGCTCCGCCATGAGGCCGCCCCGTTGAAGTTGCCCTCAGCGCCATGCACGAGCGATTCCGCCAAGACTTGGTCGCCCGCCTTGAGTGGGCAGATATGTCGGCCTGTCGCAGCTTCCACCTCTTGCATGCTCCAGACAAGATCCTTCATCGGCCGAAGGTCTTCTGAGCAGTGAAATTTCCATGCGGCGATGTTCTTGCACGCAAGCGAGATCTCCTTAATCACGGGCACAGGCACACCGGCCATCAAGGCGATGACGGGAACTTCGAGCGCTTTGTCCAGTGACTTGAAGAGGTTGACGAAGTCCGCCATGTTGTCCCCTTCGGGCCATGGGTGGATGTAGAGGACGTCGGCCCCGGCCTCTATAACCTTTTCCGCTTCCTGGATCAGGTCCCAAGTCCACTGGCCGTTTCTTGCCTCTACCTTCCCCGTCACGGGAATTCGTCCACCTGTTTCCTCCTTGGCAATCTGCATCAGCCGGATAGTCTCCCCCCGCGACAGACCTTCGACCTCGTTAGGATCTATGCCGGCGATGTCGGACTCCATCAGGTCTCTCACCAAGAACCGGAAGGCGTCCTCATCGATCTCGCGGCAGTCGCGGTCGGTGAAAGGGATGATCGTTGCCGGATAGCAGCCAGACCAATCCAGTCCCAGTGGGCCGTTTCCAATTGGCTTGCCCCATTTATTCATTGTCATGTGTTATCTCCTGTTTTTTTGAAGATGCGCTGGTGTTCCGATCTACTGAGGCACGACGCCGGAGATCTTCACGATGGCCGCGGCGTTCCTGCGATCGCTCACCAGGAACTCAGAGAATTGCGTTGGCGACATGGGGCGCGCCTCTAGGCTTTGTTCCATCAAGCGGGTCTTCTGGAACTCCGGGGTTGCCAGAACACGGTTGATTTCGACGTTCAGCTTTTCCACTGTTTCTCGCGGCGTACCCGCGGGCGCGGCTACGCCGAACCAGGAGCGGGACGGCCAGGTGCCGATGCCTGATTCGGCCAAAGTGGGAACCGAAGGAAACAGCGGGGAGCGGGCACTCGAAGAGACGGCGAGGAGCTTGAGCTTGCCCGACTTCAGGTGCTCTGAGACGTTGCCCAAGCCGAAGTGCACGAGTTGTGTCTCTCCGGTCAGAAGTGCCTGGACCAGTGGAGCGCCGCCCTTGTAGGGGATGTGCGCCGCGTTGGCGCCCGTGGTGTGCTTGAACCATTCCATGAACAGCTGCAGGGCGGAGCCTTGTCCGAAGGACCCGTAGTTCAAAAGCTCCGGTCGCTGCTTTGACAGGCTGACCAGCTCGGTAATGCTGTCTGCCTTGACTGTTGACGTGGCCATCACTCCCTCCACTAGGAAGAACAGCGGCGCAACAGGAGAAAAATCCTTCTCAGCACTGTAGGGGAGCTTAGCGAACAGATAGGGATTGAAAGAATTCGTATCGGTTCCGATAAGGCACAGGGTGTAGCCGTCGGGGGCGGACTTCGCACAGGCGTCCGCGCCGATGATCTGGTTGGCCCCCGGCCGGTTGTCGACGATCAGCGGCTGCCCGATGCTCTTCTGCATTTCGTTGGCAAGTGCACGGATGAAGACATCCGTCAAACCTCCGGGCGGAAACGGGACGATGAAACGGATCGGGCGCGATGGATATGCAGCTTGCGCTGCGGCGCCGCCAGAAAATGCCGCGAGCCCCAAGGCCAGCGTGCAGAGCAGCCGACTAAGAAAAATTGATGCCATTTGTCCATGTCTCCAGCTCTTGAAATTCGCCAACGCACAACCAGGATCAATATTCCTTCCATCGGGAATAAATGTCAACGAGTGGGGCTTGCGTGATAACCCTCGTTCAGGGAAACCCTGCGGTTGCGCGTTCGATGCACCTAGAATCCGGCGCGGCCGTCGCCTTGAGCGGAAGGGTCAGGCGTCCCAAAAAAATGCGGGCATGACCCTACAGATGCAGCACGCTGAAAATTAAGATGAAGCCGAAGAAGCCCCTCCCGGAATCGCTCCCGCACAAGAAAATCTCGCGGTCCAAGGTCTCCGGCCCGGCACGAAAGGGTCGCCCGCGGCTCGATGAGATGGACGACAAGCGTGGCGCCATCATCCGGTCGACGCGGGCACTGATGAAAACCACCAAGCCGGCAAGCATTACGCGGGACGCGATCGCTCGTCATGCTGGGGTCGACCCCGCGCTCATCCGCTACTACTTCGGTGACCGTGCCGCGCTGTTTCGCGAGGTGATCTGGGAAACCACCAATGAATTGCATGCGAAGCTAATCGCGGTCGAAGACAGCCCGAGCAGCGTGATCGACCGTCTTCAAGCCCGGCTATTGGTATGGTTCGAGGTCTTCGTCTCCAATCCGCACTACAGCGAATTGGTCGTGGAGAACGTGTTTTACGGTGACAAGCGCGAGGCCAGCGAGATGCTGAAGGTATTCGTCCAGCGTGCGTTGCCCGACGTGGAGCAGTTGGTCGCCGAGGGCATCGCGAAGGGCGAGATCAAGCCCGTCGAGCCGCGATTCGTCTATCTCACCTTGATTGCCCTGGCCGAGTACTATGCGACTGCAGCTCCCTTGGTCGCCGAGCTTTTCGGGAGCAAGGACGCGGTCGCGAAGCAGGTGCCGGCCTATTGCCGGTACGCGGCCGACATGATGATCGAGGGGCTGCGTGCCAGGACGTCACCAAAGGGTCTTGAGCCCAGCGTCGGGCCGCGACCAAAAGGTTAAAGGCGGGAGTCTAGGGAAACGCTTATATGGGCGCCTCCGGTTTGCAAGAACTCGCGTGTGTGACGATTCAAAAGGCAGGGCTGCAGTCTTATATCCGGTCTGTTGTGCAGGCTGACATTCCTGCTGGCCCTGATGGTTTTCGCTGACGAGGTTCCCATCTGATCAACGAGCTTGGTGCTCTTTTCCCCTATCGGCGTGTCCCCGACCGGTCCGACAAGTCTGTCCCATCACACGCGTGGTCGCTTGCTCTCCATCAACTTAGTTGTTCTGTTTTCTACGTCGTCATTGCGCGACCTAGGGGACCCCCGGAAAACTGAACGGTACACCTTAATGTCGCCGAGATCTCTCAAGGCGATCAGGACTGTTCAATGGAAAAAAAGAAAGTGCCCGCGCACGGGAGGAGGACCGCATGCGGTCCTCCTCTCCTGGTCCTACTTTGTTGTGAGCGCGCTAGCGCGCTTCAAGGCTCGTGATCGAGCAGCCAGCTTCGAGCCAAGCGAATGTCGATAACTCACTTCTACGTCTAACGCTTCGTCGCTCGAGGTTGCTGCTTCTGCGAATGCAAACTCCTCCATGATCCACCCCTCCTCCTCCGCAGATTCCTCGAAGGCTCCCGCTGCAAAGCCTACCCGAGCTGCGTCATCCAGTGCAGCTTGGTCAAACCCCATCTCCCGTCGTCCCTCCACCTCGGTACGTGCGGCTTCGAGCGTCTGAAGCATCGAGATCCCCGTCCGGGTTGTCAGATCGACGTAGTAAACCGGAGCCCGGTGCGACTGCGTCGTCGACTTGCCTCGCAAGCGAAGTTCCAGCGGCAAGGCCGCCAGCAATCCGCCCGAGATCGCGTGCAGATATTGCAGCCGAGCCGCCAAGGTGCGGATGCTGTTGTATCCCGTCGTCCGAAACACAAAGCTGCCAAGCTCGTCCTCATCCCCGATGCGCACGTTGAGCCGGCCATAGGGTTTGCAGCCACCGTCGAGAGCAAGCTCACAGCCGTCTGGCGACGCGCAAGGCAGCGTTTGCACGCCTGATGCCGTTGAACGCTTGCAGGTCTCCCCGTTCCCGACGCATATCGGCCGGCCGGTGGCTCGGTCGAACAGCGAGTAGTTGGCTCGCAAGTTCAGCTCCGGGTCGTCGAACAGCAGCCGAACTGGGATGCTTCGCAGCTTGGCGCCTGGCGTGCGGAGCACCTCATCGATCGGATGGGCTACCCACCCATCCCTCGTCTGAACTTGGGATGTGATGGTGAATTCATCATCCTTCTCCGGCAGCCGCTTGCCGTTCTTTTCGACGACTCGCCCGATCGAGATGCGACCGATGACGGGCGGCGTCAATGCCAGTCCCTTGAGCATGTGATGTCCTTTCAAATGGATGTTCGGTCGACCACAGGCTCGAGGCCTGCGGCGACCACTGCAAGTCATCGCGACCTGCTGCTGTCATGCGCGAAGAAGCTATGGACCAGGTCACGCGCCTTTCGACGCACCGCTTCCGACGGCGCTGCCGCGTTGTCCCGGAACCAAACGCCGAGCGTCTCGCTGACCTCGTAGTCGAAGACGCCCGGGAAGCACACCCGAGGGCATTGCTTCCAGAACGCATCGAGCTCTTCGGCCAGGATGCCGACGACCTCCGCGATTCGCATCGCCGCCCCTATCTGGCCGCCGTATCGCTCGGCGTCTTCATCCGTCCAGGCGATGTCTGCTGTCCCGCGGGTCAGGAACCCCTGCCAGACAAACATCGCATGAACTGTTGATTTCCGCCGGATCACGTCGCCTCCCGCACAGGGTTCGCGTCGGCCTCCCGGACCAGAAACCGTCGCGTCCCTGCCTTGGGTAGCTGATACGCCTTCACGATGTCAGGCTGTTCCGCCAGAAGCCGTACGGTGTCCAACGCCGACGCATCCTTGCTCCGCCGCCAAGTCACCTCGCCGTGCTTGAAGATTGCCCTGGATGCCTCGCCCATGCGCTGCTGGATGCGTTGCTTGAGTTGGGCTTCGAGCGCCAGCTTGATCTCCAGCACCTGCCGTACGCCCAACAGGTCCCAGAACGCCTGCGACATCTCACGATCGCCCGAGAGATCGATGGCCTGACCGCTGTCGTTCGGATACAGCGCCCGCAGCGCGACGTCCGACGACTCCGAGCCATCGGCTGGTGGTGCCTGGTCCAGCTCGACGTACTGCCAGAACCGTCGCTCCAGAGCGATCAACTGGGCAATCATGGTCTCGTCGCGCTCAATGCGGTGAACCTGGAGCTCCTGCCCGCAGATCAACACCGCGACATCCGCGGCCCGCTTGCCGGTGACCGCCAGCTGATGCATGACCTGGAGCTGGACGTATTCGGGGACGCCGTCCTTCCACAGTCGTGCCCCGTTCTGGCCAGCCGTCTTGCATTCGAGGATCTGGACATCCGGTGCACCGATCACCTCCCGGTCGACGTTGGCGAGCATCCAGGGCTGCGTGGGATGCTGCAGCACCGCATTGATGCGCCGGACCCTGTTGCCGGTCCGCTTGGTGTAATGGGCCGCCACGATGGGCTCCAGCAGCGTTCCCCAGTACATCGGGCTGGCCTCGTCGTTGGGGTCGACCTTGGGGAGGTTGGCCTCCCGTCCGGTCTTCTCCATCCAGAGCTCCAACGCTGACTTGTAGGGATTCAGGCCCACCGCCGAAGCGGCGTCGGAACTCCCGACGCCCCCCTTTCGGACGGTGAGCCATTGATCGCGATCGAGGTTGGCGGTCTTGACCAGTTTGAGGGCGGGTGCAGACCTGGTCGACGCGACGCAATCCGCCATCAGGACGTTGCTCATGAGCGCCTCCCGGCCTGCTCGGCGGGCATGTTCTGCTTGGAGGTGGCCTGCGCCGCGGGCGAGGACAGGAACGTTGCGGCGGCAAGCTGGCGGGCGGTCATGCGGAAGTTTTGGCCGTCCGACTCGCGCAGAACATTCCAGCCGGGGCGACCGAGGCATGTGCGCAGCACGTAGCTGGCGTTGCCATATTCCAGACGGGTGCCTTCTCGATGCAATGTCCGTCTGGCGCTTCGCTGTGCATGGAAGGCACGCACCTTCTCCCGCCACGGACCGGCATACTCGCTGGCGGGCGGGTCGACGCGATCGAGGAAGGACAGCGGGCAGTCGTAGTAGCAGGGGCCGCAGGTCTCGTCCATGCTCTTGATCGCGGCCTCTCCGTTGCGGCAGTCGATCAGGGTGAGCCCGATCCACTTGAAGCCGGCGATATCGGCCTCTCGGCTGGCAGGGTGCTGGGCCAGGAACCAGAGGCGATTGCCGATGACGCGGTGCGCGATCAGCGTGGCGTGTGATGCGATGTTGCGCAGTTCGTCGTGAACGGCCTGCGCCTTGGAAGCTCGGTAGACGGTGGTTCCCATTTCGTTCCTTTGAATGAGTGGATGTGGAGGCACCGCGCCCCGTAGAGCGCCTTGTGCCTGGTGGTGCCGCAGACGTGAGAAAGCCCCGGTTGGCGTGGGCCGACCGGGGCCTATGCCGCGGATGGAGGTCAGGAGACCAATTGCAGGGCTGCGTCGAGCGCGCGTTGCTTGACGGCCGCGCCCTGGCCAAACCAGGCGCTGTCGAGGCGGTATTCCTGACTACGCGCGCGACGTTCGTGGTCGACGTACTCGGTGACGGCGTTGAGAAGGCCCCACGCCGTGCCCTTGGCGGCCGCGAGTTCGGCACCTCGGCCCTCGCCCTCGAAGAGCGCCTGCACCTTCTTCAGGGCGCGTTCATTCGTCGGGCCCGCCGCCGAGGTGGCGTGACCATCGGTCTGGCACAGAACCTTGAGAAAGAAGTTCGTCGCCTCGCGGCTCTTCACCTTGCGTTCCGAGAGCGTCTTCATGCGGTACATGAAGGCGTCCCAACCGGAGACGGCGATGCAGAGTTGCCGCTTCACGGCGTCTGCATCGAAGCTGGTGCTGTGCGGCACCTTGATGGCGCTCGAGGCCCCGTCCAAGGCGATCGACAGGGTGTTGTTGCACACCACCCGGATGGTGGTAGGCGTCGCGGTGGTGGCCAGCGTGCCGTCGCAGGAGGTGGCGAGGAGGATGTAGCCCTTGACCACGTCGGTGCCTTTGAGAGCAGACTCGTCGCCCGTGCGCGCCAGGGCCCAGAACTTCTTGCCGGCTTTCAGGACGCCGGCCGTTTCCAGTTCGTAGCCGCTGACCTCGACGAGGTCGCGGTAGAACTCGAGCACCTCCTTGGGCTGGACGACCCGGTAGCGACTGCCCACCACCGACAGCGGCAACTTCGTGTCGCTGCGATACAGGACCTTCTGATCCTCGAACGTCTGGATGGAGCCCAGCGCCCCGGCCTGCTCGTCCATGAAGCGAACAGGCGTTTCGCGGATGCTCCAGTCCATGCCGGCTTCCTTGGCCCAGACCTCGATGGGTTGCTTGGGCGGCAGCTTGTTGCCCAGGTCGTGCCAGGGTGTCTGGCCGACGTAGGCCATCTTTTCGAGAAGGTGTGCCATGAGAGATTTCCTTTCTGGTTGAAGGCAAAAAGGCACAGGCCGCGCCATCGCGTCCATGCGGTGGCGCAGGCCTGTGCCTGTGGTCGAAATAAATGCAGGGGGGCGTCGACTTCAGGTTCAACGCGGCGGCGATGTCAGGTGCGCTGAATGCCGAATCGATGACCGCAGCGCAAGCAGCGGTGGTTGTCGAGGATGCTCTCGTCGACGACTTCGCCGAGCGCTGCGCCGACGGCGCAGCCTGCCGTGCCACCGGCCAAGGCGCGTAGCAAGGCAGCGGCGACAGGTCCAATCACAGCGCCGGCGGGGCCGGCGGCGATCGTGCCTACGACAGCAACGCCAGTGACGGCGATGGCCGCTCCCGCGAGCACGCCCACGGCGCTGCCGGTTTTTCTACCGAGGTTCCTCGGTTCGACCTGGTGGGACTGGCATTTGGGACAGATGGGTTCCATCGATGAGCCTGTCAGGTTCAAAAGTTGACGTGCACTGCGTGCTCATGCGTGCGCATCGTCAGATCTGAAAGCAGCGCCGGTGCGTCCCCAAGCAAGGCCGATACCGAGGAGTGCTCCAGCGACGAGGACGATCGCAAAGGCAGCGAGGAAATCAAGTGGAGAGTTGGTGGAGATCAATGGGACGTTCCTTTAAAAGATGCAGGTGTGCTGCTCGCACGTCTGCGTGTGGACCGCAGGCAGCTCTGCGGCATAAAGCCCAGTCAGGCCGATTGGCCAAACTGGGCAAGAGGGGAAGGCAGAGAGAGCAGCCGGGATGATCTGACACCCGTGTTTACTGAGGAGCGGTGCGAAAGCGCGGCGTTTCCCATGCCACGTTCGTCATATGCGGCTGAAATTTTCTGCAATGCAGGGACACGTGCTCTCAGTAGCGACTGCTGTACAGCGATGAGCTCGTCATCGCGGAACGACGAAATCTAAATGGCTCAGGTTTCATGACCGTTAGCCGTAGGCAGAAGTCGCGCTTTGACCGCTTCAGACTGAATGCTGACGTTCATTCCCGAGCATCTAATGGCTGCTTCATCCAAAAAGCAGAAGTTGCGCAGCGACAGGAAGTTTTCCTAAAAGCCGGGGTCGACGGTCTGTCACTCAAACTGCCTTGATCTCTGTGATTTATGAGTCTGGTCCAAAAGCTGCGCGCCGCTTGCAGAGGACACAATGTTGCTTGCCCGCGCATCTGCCGAGCGTGAAGCGAGCAGAAAGAGCTAAGACAGCGAAGCTTCTAGCTCAGTTTGCTGCAGAGCCACGGAGCTTGCAGCTACGGATATGGACGCTGGAAGCGCTGCGCTACAACGAGATCTCGACTGAATATACAAGGGATAGTAGTAGCACAGCTATGACAAGGCCAGGCTGTGCTACCTGACGCGACCTGCATTACGGCAAATTTGACGAGTCCTCAGTGGTTTTCGAGGCGGTCCAGAAAGGGTTCGATTCGGCCGGCCAGTCCCGCAAGTCTTTGGAACTCCAGAATTAAAGCGACGGCGCACTTCACGGCCCACGATGTGCAGCTGTGTCCTGCCCAAGCCATTGGAAATAGCGGAGCTGCTGGCGTGAACGGGCTTGCTATCACCCGCTTGCCTAACTCGATCGACAGGTGCTCGTGTTTCACGCGCTCATCGGTCCACTCCGGTTTAAAGTGCACCAGCGCGTTACGCAGCCGAATCAGCAATTCGGCATCTTGATAGATCTGCCCCTTGCGATCAATTGCAGCGGACTCGCGTAGCACCAGAGCCAGCTCGTATTTCTCTAGCAGCGGCTTCCGCTCATAGGCATCCCAAAGTGGCTTTAGAACGTCGGCCCGTACATTGGGAAAAGTCGAAGCACGGTCGGCAAAAAGCTCATTTGCGTAAGCTTCAACACCCGCTACAGCAGTGAACACAGTGGCTGTCGCTTGAGCCAAGATTTCGTCCCAAAAGTGCCCGAATTCTTGACCCGCGTGCAGCGTTTCCAACTGCTTTGTCGCGCGGGAGAACTGAGCGGCTGATAGCAGGTGCGGAATTCCCATGTTGATGCGTTGCCGCAACGTCATGCTGATCGTGGGCCTGGGAAGCACGATATGGGCTGTAACGGTCACATCCGGGGTCTGCCCCTCTGGCGCAAGATTGGTCATAACCGCATTGTGCCGGTGGCGATGCTGCGAGCTAAAGCCCTCATGCTATCGTAGAAGTGCTTGAACGGATGCTGGCGCCTTTCAGTCTCAAAGCGTGGAGAAAGTGTGCGACAGGCACCCGACGGTGGAGTGCCGAGCGCGTAGCGCCGCTGTCATGCACTGCTATGGAATCTGCATTCCGTGGCAAAGGTGCGGGCACGGGGCGCGCAACAGGTGATTTCAGCACAAGCGACAATGGAGGTGGACAGGGGATGAATCCCGTAGGCTGGAAGCCCGCCTGTTAAGAAGGAAAGCCCATGGCGATTGAGTTTGACGAGTTCACCCGAGGAATGGGCCTGCGCAAGTACCCGTTTTCCGTCTTCACCGCAGAAGAGGAGCGGGACCTCCTAAAGGTGGCGTTTGTCCGCCCGTTGGCCTATTCGCCCGCCATCCAAGCAGCAAAGGAAGGCAAGAACATTTTCATTTACGGAGAGCGCGGAACTGGGAAGACAGCGCTACTGTTCGAACTCGTTGCGGAGAGGGCTAAGACCGCGCAAGTGGCGCAAGTCTCTGACTTCTCGGCCCTGCCGAAGATCCCAGAGCGGCAGGACATCTACGGCCTCTATGTCTCCACGCTCGCTGAGATGCTTTTCAAAAAGCTTGTGCCGGAGATGTCCCAGATCTTCGGTCGACCAAAGTTGGACCGTGACGACAAACTTCTTCTCTCCTACCTCCTGAAGAATCACACGACAGCTCTCTCCCGAGATGCTCTCAAGGAGGAAATGCGCCGCATCCAGCATGGACCCGTTAAGCGCACGGTCGCCGCTTTATTCAACGTCTTCCGCGGGGTTGCGAATCAGGCTGCAAGCACGGGTGTCGACATCATCAGTCAAACAATTCGGCAATCACTCGGATTGCCGGATCACTCGGCCGATGACGCAAACTCAGCAAAGGACTACTTTCAGCGCATCGAGTTGGAAGTGGACTCGACGCTGGACGAGGGAAAGGCCAATCTACTCCTGCTGAGGAAGACGGTCGGCCTCTGCAGCAAAGTGGGCCTAAAGCCGATCACCTTGGTACTCGATCGCATCGATGAGGATTCTCGTCTGCGCAATGACTCCGCCGTGATTGCCGACTTCTTGCGGCCGTTTCTTGTAGAGAACGAGATTTTTTACGGGAGCGATTTGCAGTTCATCTTTTCTATTTGGAGCATCCCTTTTCAGAACGTGAAGTCGGATTTCCGGGCTAACAAGTTCTGTGTTGAGCAGGTTCAATGGCGAGAACATGAATTGATCGACGTACTCGACAAACGCCTGCAGCATCACTCAGACGGCAAAGTAAATTCGCACGCTCATTTGATCGGTGATCCGGCTTTCTTCAGAGCCGACGTGCTGCCTCTCGCCAATGCGAATCCGCGCGACTTATGGCAGCTGATGAACCAAGTGCTCCGCGAGCAATATCAGCTCGATCCTACAGCGAAAAAAGTTTCGACCGCAGCCGCACAGGCGGGGATGAACGCGTTCGTCAAGAGCTTCAGCTACTACGAGTACTACCCGCGAAAGATCGACGCTCGCGCAAACAGCTTGGATGTCTATTCCTACATCGCGCACCTGGGCAAGCTATCCGACTGCAAGTTCACGATCAACAGCTTGACGACGGCCGCAGGTACGGGGAGTTCCACCACGAACTATGTAGTCGGTATGGAAGGGATCGGCCTCATCCGCAAGTGCGAGGAAAAGGGGCCTAATGGCGCGACGCTTTACGAGGTAAAGGACCCGAAAATCAGGTTCGCCATCGCGAACCGAGTCGACATTCGACGTGACGCGTAGCTGGCTGCAACCTGGGATTTAGGATCGAACACCGCGCGAGGCGCCGTGCTCAATAGACTGATCCAAAGTCTTTCGCTGCCGCTCGCGTGCGACGGGCAGAGTAGTGCTCTGAGCCCGACCAAGTGCTAATCGCTCACGCGCAAGTTGCCACTTCAGCATGAAAAAAACATTGCGGTGGACCTTGCCCGGCTTCTTTAACGCCGTTCGGGTGGTGGCATCAGCCGCCGCTGCGAAGGTCGGCTTGGTGACGATCACCGTGTGTACGTGTGAAGGCCGCGACCGGCCCCTTTCGCTGCAAAGCAGAAGCCGACCGATGTCGACTTCAGACTGATCTGAGTCAGTCGCGATCTGGACTTGGGCTGCCGCCTCCGCTAAAACCTGCCACCCGAGCTAGCGGCGCCTTACCGGCGCTTCGGTATCCGAACCGGGCGCTCGACCTCGGTCCTCCTCTGGCCTGCAGCGTTCACGCCCTAGGACCAAGTGTGATACGTTACAAGCGATTACACCAAAATGAAGGTTACGAAGATGGCATACCGCGACCCAGACTGGCTATTCAGCAACGCCTCCTAGAGATTTAGGTCACAGCTGCTCGTTGCCTCAGGTCGACGTGCGGACTGCCGAGTACGGGGGCGATGCGTCCCGCGCGAACGCAGTATTGCCGCCAGCTCTTCAGTACAGATTCTCCAAGGAGGCAAACTTTTGATCACCCTTAGGCCGCAGACAAGATGTTAGGGCCGATCGTCTGGACCGCCGAGCAGCAGCTGGTCATTCAAGCGCCCGCCTCCGCCCGCCTGATCGTTGACGCGGGTCCTGGGACAGGCAAGACCGCCACCCTCTGCGCCCGAATTGCCTGGCTGCTGGAGACTGCGAAGCTGGAACCCGGGGAAATCTGGATCATCAGCTTCACTCGGACCGCGGTCGCCGAGATCCGCAACCGCGTCTCAAACTATTTGCATCATCCAGCCGTCGTCTCCGGAATCAAGGTGGCCACCATCGACTCGCACGCGTGGGCGATGAATGTCGGATTTAACGAGGACGCTGTGCTGTCCGGCGGCTTTGACGACAACATCAGACAGGTGATCAAGACGATCACGCAAAACGAACATGCCGCGGAGTACATCGGCTCGGTAAAACACCTCTTCATCGACGAAGCTCAGGATGTGATCGGGCCAAGGGTCGAGTTGGTCCTTGAGTTGATCAATGGAATGGCGGCGTCTTCCGGGGTAACAGTGTTTTGTGACGAGGCACAGGCGATCTACGAATACGCCGATTCGGAAGACTCCGGGGACCTAGAAGGAGGTCTGACGAAGAACATCAGGAGTTTTTTCCCTACGTTCGTGGACAGGGATCTGCTCGAAGTTCACCGCACGTCAGATCCACAGCTGCAGCAGCTCTTCGCCGATGGCCGCGCCGTGGTGCGAAATGAGAGTCTGACTGGGCGCGCCAAGTACGTCGAAGTCAGGCGCGCGATCGTTGAGAGTTGTCATGGTGTACTCGGAGACGCTGTCGATGATTTGAAGGCGCTCGAAGAACTCGACAGCGACACGTTCCTTTTGTTCAGGCGTCGCGGAGAAGCGCTGGCAGGGTCGTCATACCTTGGAGATCTGCCACATCGACTTCGAATGTCGGGGCTTCCAACTGTCATCGAAGAGTGGGTAGGTCTCATTTTCTGGGACTGGCTTGAACCTCGGATGTCGCAAGAGCTATTCGATGCTCGGTGGTCTAAGCGAGTTCCAATGGGAGGGACGAGCAAGGTCGAAGCTTGGACGCGCCTGCTCAGGGTGGCTGGGAGAAGCGAGGGCCTGCTCGACATCCCCAAACTAAGACGACGCCTCGCTTCCCTCTCGCCCCCCGTGGAGTGCTGCCGCCCTGATTTCGGTCACGGCGGGCCGATCGTTGGGACCATCCACGCAGTGAAGGGACGGGAGGCAGATCAGGTAAATCTGTATCTGCCTGGTCCGGCGTCGATGAAATCGGCTGACAACAGCCTGTTTGCGGCCGAAGCGAAGGTTCTCTTTGTAGGTGCGAGCCGCGCAAGGAGAGAGCTGCTGGTTGGGCGGTCGTTTGCATCCTATTCCTCCACGCTAAGAATCAGCGGCCGTGCGTACACGCGCTGCTCCTCGCCCCCATGGGCTGCACAGGTCGAGGTTGGCCGCGCTGGCGACGTTGAAGCAGAGGGGCTGGTCGGGAAGAAACACTTCGAGAACGCCGCCCAAGCGCGCCAAGCTCAGGCGCTGGTTGTCAGCATTAGGCGCGGCGCACACCTCGCAAGCGCCCGCATCGGTGACAAGGAATCGCGGTACCTGTACAGCGTGACGCTTGACGCGCGACCTGAAGATCGCCTGCTGGTGTTCAGTTCCCTACTCACACGGGATCTGTTCTATATCGCCAAGAACTTGCGTAAGCGGTTTGCCCCCAGCAGGATTCCCGGCTTACGCAATCTCGGACTGCGTACCGTTGCGGTTTCACCTGATGACCCGCTCACCAGCACCCTGCACCACCCGTGGTCAGAGTCCGGCTTTATGCTGTCGCCGCTCTTGATCGGATATGAGGCGCTGTCGTTCAGGTAGTGATGATTCTAATGTTCATGAGGAGGCACGATGGCAAAGCCGCGGTGTTGGTTGTTATTGGAAAAGTCGGACGTCAACCGGATTTCGAAAGGGATCGACGGTTATCGCGACATGACGGGCGAGTCGTACAACTACGACAGTTTCGTACCAAACCACACCAACATTTCTGCGGGTGACTTCGTTGTTCTTAGGGTGGACGATCAAATCGTTGGCATTGGCCGGATTGGCTCCATCTCCTCGCATGCCGACGTAAAACGACATAGGCGCTGTCCTGGATGCAAGTCAACAGACATCAGAGAACGCGTGACCCTGTCCCCTGCGTTCAAGTGTGGGAAATGCTCGTTCGAGTTCTCCGAACCGATCCAAACATCTGCTGCCGTCACAGCTTTCCAAGCCCAGATCGTAGACTTCAGCCGCTTGGCGAACCCACCTGGAGTAGCCGCGGTGAAGGCCTGCGCGATTAGCGGGGACGGCGTCTCGTCGCAGCTCTCAATGTTGGCGCTCGATGGGGTCAAAGTCCGAACCCTCTTCGAGGGAGTACAGATCCAAGACTCCCCCCACAATTCGACGGCAAGTGGCCAGGGATTGGGGCTGACGGCGGCTGAACGTAAGACCGTCGAGATGCAAGCGATGCTGATTGCTAAAGGGACATACGAAGCCGCCGGATGGCAGGTCATTGACACGTCAAGTTCGAAACCGTACGACTTGGTCGCTCGAAAAGACGGGGAAATTCGTTACATAGAGGTCAAGGGGACGACCGGCACAGGGCAATCTATCATCCTGACGCGGGGAGAAGTCGAACACGCTCAGTCCAATCCACATGAGCACTGCCTCATTGTGATTTCAGGGATCGTGTTGACGAAGACGGATGAACAATGGACGGCATCGGGTGGGGCCGTTAGCACTCACCTCGACCCTTGGACAGTCCTTCCACAGAATCTTCAGCCGACACAATACCGTTACGTCGTCTAGGCCGCTACACGAGATTGCGCGATGCGTCGGTGGTCAGGCACAAGGTGTCCGGGGAAAGGTCCACGATCGTTCTGCTGCCCTCCAAAGCCATGCCCCTAGCGAAGAACTTGCTCGCTGCCCCCCGCTACAAGCGCATTTCCGAGTTTTGTTTGAGCAAGCATCCCGACTACGACAAGCAACGCTCGGGCGCGGGACACGCCCACATAGGCCAGCTCGGCATTGTTTGCGCACGTCCTGTCTGCAAACAAAACCACCGCGAGGGACTCAAGCCCTTTGAATCGCGCGACAGTTTCCACGATAACCGCTCCCGCGGTTCGGGTCAGAGCATCAGTGGCCTTGAGCCCAATTCGCACCAATTCCAACCTGATCTTTTCGGCCGTCTTGGAGTCAGGTGCCAAGACGGCGACGTCGCCTGGCGCCAGTGATTGTCCGGACACAAGCTCCCGCACGATTGTCAGCACTTGGTTGATCCCATCTTCGGGGGATGCCTCGATCATGAGAGGTAGTCCTCCCTCAGCTCCGAGGCACTGGATCAGAGGCCCTCGATATAACGGCTCTGTCACGGCGGCAATGCGCTGCGTATTGCGGACATTCAACCGCAGGGGGACGCCGGTGGCCTGCAGCCTGGTTTCAAGGTCGTCCCGGGCACGGTACACCGCCTGATTACTGTCAAAAAGCACTCGCAGCACGCCGCCTTTGTCGACACAGCCCTCGACCAGATCCCACTCCGCCCAGTCAACATCCTGAGCTTCATCCACGATGACTGCCGAGAACGGGCCAAGGCGGCTCTGTGACGCCGCACTCCGCATCTCCGCGAGCGTCATTATTTTGAGATTGCTTCGATTTCCAATCCGGCGCTTCAGAGACCAAGCCAAAGGCTCACTGAGACAGCACAGGAGGGTGTCACGCCCTTCCTGGGCGTGACGTACGGCGAGTTCGGACGCAACCAGTGTTTTTCCGGTCCCGGCGCCACCTTCGACTACGACCCGCGCGTGAGCATCTATAAACAGTATCGCTTGGAGCTGCGCTCCGGTCAGCAGCATGTCCTGCCTGGCAACATCGGACTCAAGCTCCCGATGAAGTGGCACTTTCAGCCGGGCAGGCGCAGCGATCGTTGCATCGATCGCTGCGATGCCACCGGTTCCCGGCCCACGTTCAGTATCGTGTTCACGCTCCGTATGGCTGGCAAGACGTTTCGACAGCCACGTATAGAAGCGATCACGCAGGCCTGTGGAGAAGCAGAACAGCTCCTGCTCAAAACCAGCAACAAGTCCGCTGTCTTCTGGCTCGCAGTCGGGGAGGATCACGCCATGACGCAGGCGCACGCGACCGGCGGGCCAAGCAGGGTTCGCGCGGAACTTCTTGAAAAGTTCGTGCTTCGACTTCATCGCCTGCTGCACTGGATCTTTGATCTTATGGGTGATGCCTAGGCGCTCTCTAGACGTCCACGTGCCAGTTGTCGGGTCGTGCCTGACAAGCCCGCCCTTGACTTCTATGAAAAGTATCCCGGCATCAACGTGCGCCACTATGAAGTCGGCCTCACCGTCAATCTCACCTCCACGGTCACTAATGCCCCACCAAGGGCGCGAGTAGTATACGGACCAACCATCGCCGAGCACGAGTTCAAGCTTGTCATACACCTCACATTCGGCCCGTCGTCTGGGGTCTTGGCGGACCCAAGAGGGAAGAACTCGCGGCCACATCACTGCCATACGCCCCTCAGCTCAGTCAATCAGAGATTCAAAAAAGCCCACTCCCGCGCCCGCGCCCGCGCCTAGTCCGGTCAGTAGTGCGCGGTCAAGAAAGCGATTGTGGTGCTCACACGATGTCTCAGGAACGAGCATGCATGAGTGACAGGCACCTATCGAATGCGAATCGGGCGCACCCGTCTCTCCAGAAATGCACAAAGGGTCTGAAGAGCACCACTGGGCCGAGCGCAAGGCGCCGATGACCGTGGGACCGAGGAGATCAGGACTCCCGCGTCTCTGCAATCCGCCTAGTGTGCCGTCTGAGTCCGACGTGGCGGTGTAAATCAGCACCCCGGCCATCCCTCCCGCGCCTTCGCTCACATAAAGACGCTCTCTGAGCGATGCCGTGGAGTAGCCGCATTCAAGCGTCAGCTGCATGATCAGTGCGTGAGAGAGGGCATGAAGCATCAACAGTCGCGGGGTGGCCTCAAAGGAGATGGGATCGTCACCGTTCCGCCTCCTCCACTCCTTGCGCCAAGATCGGGCCGCGGGAAGCACGCGGGCCAAGACCTCCGGCTGAGCCTCCCACTGACATAGCGCCTCGATATTGAGCTGAATGAATATGCCCTCACCCCGTACCTCGATTGCAGGCAGCCAGTCAAGCGTGTCATTCGAGATCGGTGCGATCTGAGCACCGTCTGGATCTGAGGGTGGGTTGATGCGCGTGAATCCTTTGACGACCCGAACTTCGCGCAGCCTAGCGACCCGCACAACCTTTTCAATGAATGGTCGCAAATCGTCCGGCACGGGCTCCCCGTGGATCTCGAACTCTTCGTCTCGCTCGTCCGTCGGCCCTGTGAAGACCTTGTATTCATCTATGCGCAGGTCATCGACGTTCAGTATGTCCGCCTCATTGACCATCTGATCGAACTTCGAAGCCAGCGACTCTGCCGTTATGCCCTCGCGTTCGAGCACTCGCGTCAGGTGCTGCGACGTCCCGATGTATGCGACGCGCCCGGCGTGGTCCACGATGTCAAGGAGGATGTCCCAGTAGTCACCGATGATCCTTTGAAGTGTCCGGGTCCACGGCGGTATGTCCAGCGCCGACTCCATCACCGGGTAATACAGATTGGACGCACCTCGCTGAACAGCGCGGTAAGTACCCAGTTCTCCTGAACATTCGCATGCCGTATCCGGCGCACGCAACCATGGCCGCTTTGCATGACAGATAAGTCCCGAAAGCGCCTTCTCGCCAAATGCTCCGTCCATCGACCGCGCTGCGTGACATTCAGGACAAGAAAGCATCAATCCGCCCAAGCCGGGCCCCACTGCCGACAGCTTCAGCCGGTCCTTCCCCTTCGCCTCGCAGGACGGTCTATGAGGCAGCCACCAGTTCCAGGGGAACTCTTCAAGATGACCAGACGTACAGGCCGCGGCAAAGCGGACCGGGATCGCAAACACCTTCTCGCCTCCCGGGCGTTGCGCAGTGCAACCGGCGCAGTATCGGTAGGCCCAGCCAGGATCCTTGGCCCATTTGGATGCGGGTCGCATCAGTTCGCAAACGGGACACTGCAACCACTCTGGGAAGCGACGGAGCACCAAAGACGACGTATCGGGCGTACCGTCAGCGCGCTTTGCGTCGTCGTCGAGGACTGGCGGCAGTCGGAAAAACTTCTTTCCGAGTTTCTTGCACAAGCGCCGCTCGACAATCTTCTGATACTTCAGGTTCCCTGCCAGGGGTGCGCTTCGATCCCACTCCTCCAAGCCCGCACTTACACCCGACACGGGTCCCTTGCCCGACCTCATGTCCATGATCGCACCAGGCGCATAGGTCATGAGAACGGCACTCCGGCGCAGCTCGCCAACGAAGTTGTTAGCCATTTCGTCTCCTCCAAGGCGGTTGTGGCTGTGTCGCCGCGTTCCCATCTCCATCCGCAGGTGGTGCCGCCGCGACGGTGGCTCCACCTGTCAGGACTTCGGCCATCCGGAAAGGTGTACTCGCCTCGACGCTCCGCATGTTGTTCATCGTAGGCCACGCATCAGGAGGCAGCCGTCCCATCGCACGCCTTCTTGCGTTCAAGTCGGCCGACACAAGCAGCGATTTCTTTACGTCAAACGGGTTGCTATAAAACTTCGGCGAGCGCGATTGCCAGTTATAGAGGTGATCGTCGATTTCCTTGCTGCATGCGACGCTTTCGCGCGGATCCACAGCCAGGACTCGCCTCTCGATTTCGTCGACGACGTCTTGCAGCAGGGCGCTTGGCGCATCCTCGAGCTTGGGTCTCTGTGCCATCCCTGGGTCCGAATGTCTGATCATTGCTACCAGTGCGGCGCGAAGAGCCCGGTCACGAGCACGGGACGCGAAGGGAGTGACACTTGTGGCCTCGACATCGCGATAAATGCTGGAGTGCCACCCAAAGAACGTCTCGTAGTGGGACCGATCCCGCGGCTTTGCGGCGTTCAACACTGCCACGACCAAGCCTGGGAACACGCTCCGCCCCACACGGCTCGTCGCCTGGATGTATTCCGAGCGCGTTTTTGGTTGGCCGTTCATGAGCATCAGGCCGAGCCGAGACACATCCACGCCGACGCTGACCATGTTCGTCGCAAGCACCACATCGACCGTCCCAACCTTGCCAGCCTCGATCTTTAGTTCCGAGAGAATCTCAATGATCTCCTTCTGAGAAACCCGGGAGGTCAGTTCACGAGGCGGTGCATTCCTGCGCACGGCCTCTCCGCGTTGGTCTGCGTACAGCGCCATCGAATCAGGAACGTCGTCCAACATCTGAACGATGGCACCACCAAGCTCTCGCAGCGAGTTGAAGTAGGCGAGCAGGGTCGCATACCCGTCACGCTCGGCGTCCTCTATCCCAAGCGTGTTCCCAGTTGCTTGGAGCACTGATCCAGCCGCGGCTTGAAGGGTAAACTTCGCCGACCGTCCAGCAGTTGTGACGGCCAAGTACGTTCTTGACGCCTTGTCTTTGTCGCGCACGGCAAAACCTGAGTCGTCATGGTCAAGGCCGGGCGGGGGAAACTGGCAGCTGCTCCGATCGAACAACGCCTTGACTTGATCCGCAGCGCGGCGGATGGTCGCAGTGGAGCCGATGACCTTTGGACGGCGCCACCGCTTGCGCAGCAGCCAGTCGAATGCCGTTTCGTAAAGACCCGCGATGGTCCCAAGCGGCCCCGAGATGAGATGAAGCTCATCCTGGATAACGAGATCGGGGCTTTGCGAGGTCCCAAATCCGAATAGCCTTGCAACCTCGCGCTTCGTTGTCATCAGCGCGAACTTGTCAATGGTGCCTATGACGAGCGTGGGGCGCTCCTCATAGATGTCCTCGTCCACGGTGAAGACCGGCCAGAGCCCAAATTTCGGGCCGAGCGCGCATTCTTCGTTTTCGCAATAGGGACGCACCGATTTGTTCGATTCATCGTAGTTCCAGCGAACCCTGCGATGGCAACAAGGGCATTCGTCGATCTGTTCCGCGCTACTGCCGTCGCGAATGCCTCTGCTTGCAAGCGCGCCTTTGAAGTCGTTCGGGGTTGCATCGCCGCCGACCCATAGTCCGATCGAGAACGGGACGGTCCCCGGACTCGCAGGATATTTGGTCCCGCTCACCAGGCCGCGTCGGATGGCCTCGCACGCCAAGATGAGGGCTGACGCACGCTCGAACTGCTGCGCAGTGAGCAATCGAAGTGTGTACCGCATCAGCGCGGCATTTCCACCTCCGTCGTCCGGATTCTTTTGAGACCCACGGCGGTAAAAGGCAAGCATCGCCACCAGCGCAAGGTATGCCTCAGTCTTGCCGCCACCGGTTGGAAACCACAGCAGATCGAGGACCTCGCGGTCTATGGCATCAGCGTTGCAGACTGAGTGCGCTGACAGGAGGATGAACCCTAACTGGAAGGGACGCCACCGCAGCGGCTTCGACTTGCCTACCGGCTTCCAGGAATGCTGGAGGGCCATGGCTGCGTTTGCCAATTTGAAACATTGGAGCAGAAGACCGCTCTGCCGCATGGCATCGACGCCCGAGGACATCCTTGAACGGACGCCTTCACATGCATCCAAGTTGCGGACCGCGATGGTCTTGAGGTCATCCGAGAGGTCCTTGAGTCGACCACGTTGCTCCTGTATCCACACTCCATATGCCTCAGGTAGTCGTGCAAGTCGTGTCAAGACATCCGCGTCAGAGAGAGCACCAAGTTGGCCGGCATCAAAAGCGCCCTCCGCGACTAAGTCGCTAAAGACGTCGTGTCCGTCCTCGCGAAATGCGATTACAGAAGCACGGGGCAGCCATTCCGAGCGAACCAAGGACGCTGCGCCCTCAACTGCCTCCCACGATGCAGAGCACTGGTGCCCGGCTGCGAACTCGGGCGTTCCCCGGTACAAAAGACGACCAACCTCTTCGTCTTCATCGTTCGCGCTTGGCCGGCTTGGCCTTGGGAGCAGCTTGGTCTTCGCACACGGCCGGACTTCAATCCTCGTCTGAAAAAGCAGCAGGCTCTCGGCTGCATTTCGCTCACCCTCAGGAGGTTGGCTACGATTGATGAGTGCCAGCGTCACCAATCGGCCTGCGCTACTCCGTCGCGTGCGGACATAGAGCTCCACCTCGGCGGCCAAGTTGGCTGCCTTCAGCCTCTCAGTGAGTTCCCCTGAGTCCGGCAGAGCAAACGCAGGAAGGGAGAATAAGTGCTCCCGACGTGTCCATTTCAGTTCTGGCCGACGGCCTTCTTTGGCCTCGACCGGTTCGAAGTCGTACGTGGCGAATCGAACTTCTACATCGACCTTGGAGTCATCAGAGTTGTCAGTGCAGAACGACACCCCCATGCTGCACGGCCGCTGTTGCCCCACCGGACTTGCCGATGAAGGCGCGTCGTCCTGCTCGTCATCGCCCTCGCTGCCGTCATCGTCCTGTCCCCCCATCCGATCACCAAATGTCCAGAGAATGCCGGTGAGGTAGACGTCCGAGGGGCGGACCCTCTCGCCTTGGAGCACCTCGTCTCGCTTATGTGGGCCGAGCAGATCCTGCTCAATCCGGGAGATGATGTTTTCACGAATTTGTAGTGGGTTCATCGCGTGCCCTCTAACGGAAGTAGGCCATGGAGTAGCCGGCCACCATTGGCGCGGCGATGATGCCGGAGTCGCGCCAAGGTGCATGCAACTGCTCTCGAAGTGGGTCATCTGCAGCCACTGCAACGGTGCGCAGACCAAATACCCTGAGGTAGCGGATTTGTCTCGGCGGCCGGCACTTTCCCATTCCCACCACTTGATCAACAAACTTGGCGATCGAGAACAGATCATGCCCTAGCGCCGGGTTGAGATAGCACAGGTGACCGCCGTCGGTTCCTGACTCCAAGCTGTACCGCCAGCTGTGATCTTTGTCCGTGGAGGTTGCTTGAGCCCAAGCCATTCCCGTAGCGAGCCCGAGCAGCCGTTCCTGCGCAGCGGCAGCAGCGGAAGGGGTCTCGTAGAGCGAGCGCCCTACCAGCCCGACCGGATCGACGTCGCTGACACGTCCAACCTCGACGGCTGCTCTGGCTGCCTTTTTGCCGTGATCAAACGGATACGGCGTGAACGCCCGACCTGACCCTTCGAGGCGGCGTGCAGGCGAGATCGACTTTGCCTTGCCCACCCGAAGTTCATTCTTCGCACGCGTGGCACCGACAAATACGATTCGCGCTTCCTCATCGAACTGACCTTCCTCGGTACCCTCATGGGTTGTCGCGCCTGGCAGATAGAGCCGGACATGCGCCGCCTCGCGCCCCTTCGATCCATGGATGGTGCTGAATATGGGACCTTGTGCGCCGAATTCCGGTGTTGAAAGCTCGTAAGTCGGTGAGCCGCTTGCTATTTTTGTGACCAGCCGCGCCATCGAAATCCGACTGGCCGACCGTCCGAAGAATTTCACAAGAATCGTCCACGCGGCAGCAGCGTAAGCATGGCTGTCGGTGCCGATTCGTTGCGCCCACAGGCCGCGGAAATCGGAGTCGTCCAAATCCGGCTTTGTCCAGTCCCATAGCAACACCGCGAGCCACCCATGGATGCAGGTAGGCAGGCCCGACATGCGCAGCCTGTGAGGCTGAACGCCCATGCCCGAAGACGCGGAAAGCGCTTCGCCCCGTCTTCGGAACAGCAGAAGTGTGTCGGCGGCGGACGGTGGTGCCGCCTTGATGTCTTCCCAGTACGCGCCCAGTGAGCCGTGGTTTGCATGTTCCACGAGTTCGCGAACTGCGTTCAGTCTTGCTTCTCCACTCAAACCCTTGTCGCGGATCAGGCTCCTTCCCCCGCGGAATACCGTGAGCAGTGCTGAATCGCGAGTGCGATGCACTTCTGTGAGATCCAACGACTCGAATTGATCGCCTAGAAATTCGCGTATTCTTTCGGGCAACGTACCGCGAACAGCTCCTGCGCTGTTCTCCTCAGAGAAGCCGTAGATGGCCTGAGCGTCATCAGAAAAGACCGTCACCCCCGCTGATTTGGGAATCGCATGAATGATCTCCAGCAAAAGTTCACAGCGTGCGCCGACAATGTCCTGCGCTTCGTCGACGATCAGATGCCGCAGAGATGCAAGATAGGAGAAGACGCCTTCATGGGAGCGGACAAGCTCTATGACACGCTCGATGTTGTCGTCGAAGCTCCCATTGAGCGATGCCTTCGAATCAAAGCCGGAGTGGATCGCCCATGCATGCGCGTCGACCGTTGCAATCTTCAATGCCGCGACGACTCCTGGGTCACCAACGTAGCTGGAAATGCGGTTCCGCAACTCATGGACAGCCGTACGCGTAAAGCTGAAAAGCCATATCTCACTGGCGTCAACTCCTCCATTGGCGATCAGCCATGCTATTCGTGAACACGCTGTCGCGGTTTTCCCGGTACCAGGTCCCGCATCAACCAGCAGCCGTCCTCGGACCGGGGCTTCGATGACTGCCTGTTGTTGTTTCGACCAGCGCGGGCCTTCGCTGCGCAGGTCCGACTGCTCGACCTGCCCGCCTTGAGACTCCATCTGCTGCACCTCCGTGAGCGTCGCAAAGCAGTGGTGCAGCTCAAACGAGCACCCGAACTCCTGAACGCATGGCCGAACGATCGAATAGGCGATCGACTCGCGTCGACGCCCATTCACTTGTACAAGGAGCTTACAGGAAGGTGTCGTGCCTTGAAGGCCCGCGCGTGCTACTTCGCGTGCTTCCGTTCGATAGGGACGCATGCCTGTGATCTGGTGGAAAGATCCTCTTTGATCCTCTTCACTAACACGTCAGTGTCGACGAGCTCGTGCTCCCAAATTCTCACAACCTTCCAGCCCGCCGCCTCCAAGGCCTTGCTTGCCCGCTTGTCTCTACGGATGTTCCCCTCGAGCTTCCGCTGCCACATTTCAGCATTTGCCTTCGGCTTGGTCGCATGCAACGGACAGCCATGCCAGAAGCACCCGTCAACAAACACCGCAAGCTTTTGCGGGCGGAAGATGAAGTCAGGCTCCACCTTCAGACGATTCGGCTTGATCTGCAGCTCCACTTCGTCCGGAACTGCGCGGGGTGTGAGCCGGACATGCCGACGCCAACCCCCGACACCGGCAGCCTTGAAGGCTGCCACCAGCTTCATCTCGGTCGACCGATTTCCCCGGCCTCGGATGCGGGACATGACGTCTGAGCGCTTTGCTTTGTCGAAGACGTCTGTCAAGAATCCACCCGCCAGTCAGTCCGTCGATGCCTTGTGCGACAACTGCTTGAACAAGACGGAAGTGGCCGGTGGTGTTTCACTCACGAGCCACGCTCCGGCGGCGTCGAGGCGGAGATCGTAAGAGACCCCCGTGACGCCAAGAGGAAGTCCCCCGGAGATTGAGGCGGGTACCAGCCGAGGGAAGCCAGCATCGACACGGTACAGCCCCTGCCCACGCACGCGCAGCCTCAACTTATCGTATTCGGCGTCAAAGGTTCCGTCGTAGCCGGCTGCCGCCAACATCCCTTCAAACTGCGCAGCGGCCGAGTGATCGGAAGAGACCTGGGTGCGGATCTCTTTGATGAGAGCTGGCAGGGACTCGAGGCTGGTCGCCTCCTCGCGAACAAGAAGACTGAATAGAAAGAGATCGCCGCCATCTGGCTGAAGCAGTTGCTCTAACCCGTGGATCTCGTGACTACCGTCAAGCCTGCTACTCGTCTTTACCTCGACGGCAAGTCCTGGCCGCTCGAAATCATGCCGCGATCCTACCGGGCCACGCCACATGTCGATGGCGCGGTCTGACGGTACGGTGGGCAATAGCCAACGCGCCAAGAACCAGAGCTCGCCGAACAGACCGACGTGGGCTTCCCGAGAGATCAGTTTCAGATCGAACCCGGACCAGAAGCGCCGCCATTTTGCGAGCACGGTCTGCACCAACCTCACCCGGCCGATCGTGGCCCCTGCCACAAGCGCACCTACCAGCTCCCCGGTCACGATGTCTAGAGCCGCGTGGCCGTTCTGCTCCAAGCAGGCGACTTCCACGAAGACTTCGACCTCCGATGACTCGTCAATCTTCATCTCCAGCGTGCGGACGGCGATCCCTCTGCTAGCGCGCTCGGATATGAAGCCAGGCTCTCCGTCGGGGATACGGACTAAGACGTAGCGAAGAAGTGCCGCATCGACGGCAATGAAAACGTCAGTGCAAGTTCTTGGAGCCGCAAGCCGGGCGGCGAGACTTTCACCTGCCGGCGGGCTCCCCTCCAGGAGATCCCACCGCATGCTCATGTTCGATGTACCCAGCGTCACATCATTGGCTTCCACTTGGCGGTGCCCTCGACGTATGACTGGGCCGCACGATCTTTCGCCGCCTTTGGGAACGACACAGAAATGCCGATCAGGTCGCGGGCATTTCCGTCCTCCGGGTTCGAGAAGAGTGGCTCGCGAGCGCTGCCCACGCCGACGTTAGACCCGTCATCGTGACCTGAGTAACGGCTGATCGGGTAAAGGACGAGGAGGCCGGACGTTGACTCTCGGACCAACCTTGCGGCCCTGTTGAGAGTCTTGGTCTCGACTCCGGCTTGCACCAGCTTATCCGCCTGCGCGAGCTGGTCCTTTGATAGTCCGAACGCTTCATCGCCGGCAGTGGTGACAACGCCCAGCGAGTTGGATCCCTTGATACGCGTACGGGCGATGTTGAACACGGGGCCGACAGACTCGGGAAGCCACGATGCTTTTCCGAGCTTCGCGTTCTCGGACTCTCGACCGCGAACGACCACGGTCCAACTGGTCAGGCCGCCGTGATGGTTCTGCTCCTCAATCCAATCCGCCATAAGCGTCGGAACACACCCGCATGCGTTCGGGTCGTAGTCGAACTCCCGTAGGAACGAAACAACCTCTGCCGCACTGATGTCGGCCCACATAGGAGCGTATTCTTTGGGCTTGGCACGCGTCGGCACGCCAAGGTTGGTCACCAACTTCCGAGCAGCAAGCCGGTTCCGCTCGCACATGAGAGCCAACCGGACTGCATCTTTGAAGGGGAACCTGAAGGTCTGCTCAAGCTGGAGGGCATAGCTTTCGCTGACGTTTGTGATCGTCGTCGCCCTCTGCCTCATCGACGAGGTGACCTGCATCGCCGGATGCCGCAGGATTCGCATGCCGACATCCTTGGGAGTGATGCCAGGAATCTGCTCATAGACTCGCATGTCTTCACGAAGTCGATGCTCCACCAGCGCAAGGTCCGTGAACCAAGCAAGTAGTTCGCCGCTGGTGTAGATGCGGGTGAGATCTTGGTAGCCGCCGCGGTATCCATACCACCGGGCCATTTGCAGCAACGTGTCGTACTGCGGAGACCGACGAGCAAAGTAACTGACCAACAAGCCCTCCAGCGTCAGACCGCGGGAAAGCTTGTTGCCGCCCACAGCAATGGCTTTGAGGTTTGGCTCCTGCTCATAGTCCAACACCTCACCGCCTGCCGTATTGATCTCCCGTACCTCCACGGCCTCCATGAACTTCCCCACGAAGGGGATCAGGTCTGCAAATTGATGGACCGGGCACCCTGAAGTCACGCTTGACGTCTTAACGAAGTCGCCTTCCCAGAGGGCTTTCAAGCGTCCGAGCAATCCCGCTTTCCGGTTGTAACGCCACTCGTCCTTCAACTCACGCCACCGCTCCTCGATCATTACCTTCAGCGGTCCCTGCTTCGCAGTCAGGTGGCTTGTATGCACCAGCATCGTGCAGGGCGCTTCAGCCTGCCCACGTAGAGCCCGCGCGGCGCCGCCCAAGACGAACGCGCAGATCGCTTCGTCTAGAGACTCCGTGAGTTCATTGTTCTGCAGCAGGGCTGCAATCTGCCCAACCTCCACCGGCCGCAAAACGGGGATGCCTTCGACTCTCTCGTCGTTACTTGGATCGAAGCGTCCAAAAAACTCCTCAGTGCCAAAGTAGCCGCCGGGCTTGGGCAGATCGAGGAAGAAGTCTTTCGGATAGAGATCAAGGCCCGCCTTGGGATCGTATTGCTCGTGTGGAATCAGGATGTTGGCGAATGGCGTCGCCGTGTACCCCACATAGGCCCTTCGCGAGAACACCAGCAGCAATTCGCGGATAAGGCCGTTGATGACGGCCGGGGAGGCGTAGTTCGGATCATTGGGATCGAAACCTTCCTCCGTCTGAAGAGAACCTTTGGCGTCGACGCTGGCTTGGTCCGCCTCGTCATCGATGAACAACGCTGCCAGGTGCTTCTTCGCGTGCGCAGGTGCCGCGTCAAGCCACGCCTTCAACCTCCTGAGCACCACTGGGTTCTTCTTGACTACCAGCAGCACCGGCTCGGACCCTTGCAGTGCGGCGTGACTGGACCGCCCTGGATCGAAGTCTCCATTGAAGCCGTCGTCCGTATATTTGTGCCACTGCTTCCCCAGTGGTGGCAGCGGGACGGCATCTCTGGGATTGTGAGAGTACCCGGTGAGCTCTTTGCTCAGGCGGATCTGGGTCTGGCGGCGCAATCCATTGTCAACGCCCGACATGACGATGATGAGGCGATACCCCGCGTCCGCGGCCTTCGCGATTACGGCCGCAAAGTTCGCGGTCTTGCCACTTTGCACATACCCCAACACCAAGCCACGGATGTCAAATTCAGCATCGGTTGGGGGTCGCAACTGCCGCAGCACCTTGTCGGATGCGTCGTCCAGCGAGTTGACCGCATCCCGTGGTCGATTCTTCACCCCCAGCAGATAACTACGCAAGGTGGGCCAGTAGTACCACTCACCGCGGTCTACATCGGCGATCCAGTCATCCAATGATGACGCGGAGGAGATCACCCTCGCACGCTGGAAGGTCCGGTTTTTCTCCTTCTCGAGTTCCTCAGCGACCCACTCACGAAGCTCTCCGGGAACAACGGCGTCAATCTCGGCGGGGCTATGCCCTTCCGCCGTCAGGAAGCGCGCCGTTCGAAGGGCCTTCTCCTGCTGCGGGCTCACTGACACGGTGCGGCATCCAGCTTCTGACGGGCTCGCACCACTGCGTTTTCGATGGTGTCGATCTCGAAGGGCTCTGCGACCTGGATGAGAAGATCTGCGACGAGGTCGAGCTCGCGTCGCGTGGCAATCTGCCTGCCCGGCTTGAGCCCCGGTTCAATGAGCCCGGGTGATCCTTTGGTGTCGGCCGGAGGCGCTGGATTGGTCGTCGTTGGGCTTGGCGGAGGCAGACTAGGCGGCGGCGTTATTGGCCCAGACGGAGTCTTGGGCTTGCCGTTCCGGTACATCTCCTCCGCCAGCTTGACTGCGGGTTTGATCCACTTCTCGATGTCATCCCTGATTTCGGCGGGCAGCGAAACGCGCATCTTCGGCACGTTGATCTTGAATTCTTCGTCGAGCTTTGGACTGAAAGAAACAGCGATACGAGCCAACTTCCGATGTTCGTCGATTGCACGGAGGCCACACCAACCGCCGCTTTGGATCATCCGGTCGGCGCGGTAGATATAGAACCCCTGCTGTGCATTCCACTTCTTCGGGCCGGAGGCACGGGAATGGGCTTCCTTTGTCGAGAACATCGCTTCGGGCGGAAGCACAAAGGGTTCGACGACGACCGACGCCTTGCCTTCGACGCCCTCAAGCGGGAAGGCCTTGGATTCGAGCGGCTGAGTTTTCGGCTCCGCGCGCGCGAAGGGATCCCACGGAACAATCTTGTTCTCGTTCACGTAAATGGCCAACCGTTTCCCCCTGACCTCGCCGGCGAGAAACCGGTGGAAGACCATGGCGGCGTGATCTTCCAGTTCGCGAGTCAGCGCCAAAAGGTGCTTGCGGGCGTTTTCGCCTTCCGGGTACTTGAATCCAAGAACTCGATCCAGTCGTTCCCAGATGACCACAGTTCCGGTGGTTTCCTTAAGGTGAAGACGGGCTTGAGCAGGCAAGTCCGTGGTGCTGACATTCAGAATAACCCAGCGGTTGGTTGCCTCAACATGCTCTACGTCCCAACAATAGGCACTGATGTCCGCGCGATTCGCATTTCGTCGGGTTGCCACCGTGAGTCGTAAGCACTGGCTGAGCGACGCGGTCTTCAGGCCCAAGCCGAACTTACCCAGATCTGCGTCCTCGTAGTCGCGCTCCGAGCCGAATCGGAGGGCTTCTCTCAATTGCTCAGGAGACATCCCCTCACCGTTGTCGGCGATCATGACGTACGACTCGGACCCTGCCCATTCGACGTTGATGCGCAATGTGCTGGCTTTCGCCTCGATGGAGTTGTCGATCAGGTCGGCGACAGCTGCTGCAAATTCATACCCCATGTCCCGTTGCGAACGGATCATCCGCCTTGCACTCGGGATGATTTCCAAACTGCTTCCTGCCAATTTAACGCTCCTTGCCCATTAGGCGATTCGCTCCACTAAAGGTTGTGACTGAAGGCGCCGGCCATCACCGCGGCGGAACAGTAATACTCATCCTCGCCCAAGACGCCTTCGTCATAACGTTTCCGCGCTTCGACTGCGATAGGAATCAGTTCCACCGGCCATCCGCTTCTGACATAGACCGGCTCGAGGACGAAGCTCACGCCACGACGTGGGCCCTTGCTGAGAACCTTCCCGTTGTCGCACGCTGCGTCAGGGTGAAGGTTCGGATGCAGGAAGCCGACGGCCCACCAAGCTTGCAAAAACTCCTCCTTCGGCAGATTCGCCATGGGACGGAGATACTGGGACTCCACAAATTTCTCAAGCTGCTCGATCGCTGCTTCGCGGTGTGCAGGCAGCCTTCCCGTCAGTTTCGGGGCCACTTGGTCACTGTCAACGGCTGCAGTCACGTACTCGTTGATGGCCAAGCCCATCGCCTTTCCCACAAGTGGCGGAACTGCGTTCCCGACCTGCGCGAACGAGTGCGTCTGCTCCACCGGAAGGATGAACGTATCAGGGAAGCTCTGGACACGCGCGGCCTCGCGTGGCGTCAGCGAACGGCGCTGGACGGGATGGATGAACATCAGACCATCCTTTTTCAGATGCGCCACGATGGTGGAGCACAACGTGTCGCGATGCTGCTTCGTATACCTGTCCTTGAAATGCTCCCGGTCGTAGGGAAACTCCATAATCTCGCCACGCGCAATCGCCTGCTTGCTGTTTTCGCCCTCTTTGAGCCGTTCGAAGTCACGCAGATCACGAGCACTATGCGGGCGCGCAATGTGCGCGGTGAGAAGCTTGGCCTTGTCGGCCTTAATCACGTCGCAGACGTATCTGCCGCCATAGCGCTTGATGTGCGCCTTGCGCCTTTCGAGGTCGTACTCTCGGTTGAAGACATCGTCGCCTGCGGGTATTTCGGGCAAATCGCCGATGGCCTCACCGAGTGTCACAACCGGCTGAATCCCATCTTCCAACGCTTTGCCGATGCCGGCGTGTGTGGGCCTGATGTATCGATCGGGGATGAACAGGGGCAACTCACGTCGCGTACCGATGAACAACTGGCGTATGCGTTTCTGCGGAACGCCAAATCTCCAAGCCTCGACCTCATACGGGATGACGCGATAACCAAGGTCCCGGCTCTCAACCTGTACCCGGGTGAAGAACTCGCCGCCGGCAGCTGAGCGCAGCCCGGGAACGTTCTCCATGATGAACGCCTTTGGCTGGTAGTAAGCAACGTAACGGAGGAACTCCTTGTACAAGTCTCGCCGTGCGTCATGCACCAACCTGTCTCCATGGTTCGCCCCATCCACTTGGCGCGCCTTCGAAAACCCTTGGCAAGGGGGGCCGCCAACGATCAGATCCACTCTCTGCGGGGCGATCAGCTTGTCAAGGAACTCGGGCCTGAAAGCGGTCAAATCTTTCACCAGCGCATGTGGGACAGACGGGTGATTTTCTTTGAAGGTCTTGATTGCTTCCTTGTTGAAATCAACTGCTGCCACGCAGCGCAACCCGGCCCACTCCAAGCCCAGCGAGAACCCTCCGCATCCGGAGAAAAGGTCGACATACGTCAATGGCGTGCCTTGCTCTTCGGGGCCAGCAGCCAAAGTTGTCTTCATCCGGGTGATTTTCATAGTTAGATAAATGGATTGTTGCATCAACTTGGCCGGATCGCTACGGCCTCAGCGTGTGCGTCCGGCGCTCTGCGGTCGTTCGATCCGAGAACGGTGCCTCAGGCGGCTTGGGCTTCCGAGCGCCTCAGAACTGCTCCACTCCACGCGACCACCAAGCTGACCACCGGTCCGTCTTTGCGAGTGCGACAGAGGCGTCCGCACCGTTGAAGGCAGTGATATAGAACTCGTTCCCGACTCCAGTCGCACGAGATTCGTCAGTCGCCATTTCGCCCAAGGCGACTACCAAGTGCGCGTCCGCCAGCTTGGAAGCGGCCGCCCGTGCGTCTTCCAACGTCTCGAAGGGGCCTCCCAGAGCTTGACCTTGCGGCATCGGCAGTCGCAGGCCGCAATGGTTCTGGAGGTCCTGCAGCATCCCCAAGGCCTCGTCTAGACGCTTCTCATCTTGCAAGCAGTGGACTTGGTCATCCGTGAGAGGCGGAAACTTCAGCTTGATGAGAGCGGCACTGATTTCAGATTCAAGATTCATGGACAGGTCAGTAGAAATAGTTAAATTTTCCGTGCAATGCGCCGGCCAGCCGGGGTGAGCAGCTGGCCAGCATCGCCCCACTAAGCATTCTGGCGGCTGGTCGGCTGGTTCGCCGGGCTCAGGCGGAGGGTGACGGGCTTGAACTCGGTCAGCACGGGGTGCTTCACCTTGGCACAGTCATTCTTCAGGTCCTCAAGATAATCCGCCCACTCCTGCATCATCCGGATCCGCTGCAGCCGAAACTCCGCCCGGTTGTACGCGTCGCCGTTCGCGTCCTTGACGGCATGAGCAAGCTGCATTTCCGCCACGGCTTCGGGAAACTCAAGCAGTTCGACAGTCAGCGCCCGCGCCGTCGCGCGAAAACCGTGACCAGTCACCTCGGTCTTCGTCGAGTAGCCCATGCAGCGGAGAGCCTTGTTGACAGTGTTGTCCGAGATGCACTTGTTCTTGCGCCCTTGGCCCGCGAAAACATAGCCGGTGCGGCCCGTCAGCTCGAACAGTTGCTCCAGGATGGCCACGGCCTGCGTCGGCAGCGGCACCTGGTGCGGCTCGCCATGCTCTTTCTCCTCCAAGGTGCGCTTCAGGCGCTCTGAGGGGACGATCCAAAGTCCCTGATCGAGGTCGAACTCCACCCAGCGGGCCAGCCTGAGCTACCCAGGACGGACCATCAGCATAGGGGCGAGCTGCAGCGCGCTGCGGACCACGAACGAGCCTTGGTACGCATCGATGTCGCGCAGCAGTTCCGCCAATTCGCTTGGCTTCGTGATTGCAGCGAAATGGCGCACCCGCGGATTGCGCAAGGCGCGACGAATGTCCCGGGCCGGGTCGGAAGTCAGCGTCCCTTCCGCGATGGCCTAGCAGAATACGCGCGAGCACAACTCGCGAACGCGCTGACCGGTCTCCAGGGTGCCTTCAGCTTGGACTCGCCGGCATAACGCCAGAACGTCAGGCGCCGTGACGTCCTGAATCAGCTTGGCCGCGATGTACGGGAACGAGTGGATTTCGAGCCGGCGCAAGACTTTGCTGTTGTAGCTTCCGCCCCATTCCTCTTTCGTGTCTTCAAACCAACGGCGGGCCACCTCCTCGAAGCTGCCAATGACGGCTTCACCCGCTTTGAAGCGCCGCTCCGCCTCGAGCGGTTCGATCACCTTCTTCTTTTCCAGCTTGCGCAGCCCCGATGGGTCGTTTCCAGTCGCGATGTTCGTGCGACATTTGCTTGCGCGTTTCCGTGCTTCGGCCAGTGACACAGCCGGATAAACCCCGAGGCTAATCGTCCTTCGTTTGCCTTGGAATGAGTAGTCGAAGCGCCAGCAGTGGGACTCCCTCTCCGTCTTCGCCGGAAGGAGATACAGTCCGCCGCCATCGCTTTTCCTAGGCGCGCCCGGCTTCAGGGCACGCAGGTGGGTGTCTTCAAGTTTCTCGATCGCCAAAACAGCCTCCATGGCGCGGTCGCGCCGTAGTTCATGGATGACTGCAGCAACTCAGCTGCAGCGATCTCTGATTCTTCAGAGGTACTGCGCCAGTTACTGCACCCATGGCTGTCTGTTGCCGACTTTTTGCGAACCACCGCGAACGGCCGCGGACAAACAAAAAGCCCTAAGGTGTTGTCACCAAAGGGCTTTTCGAATTGCCGCGAACGTCGGCGGACATTCGCAATGCAGTAGGTGGTGGCCTGGGGCGGAATCGAACCACCGACACGCGGATTTTCAATCTGGCTGACAAACGACCGCACTACCCAAGACGGACCAAGCGGTTCGCATGACACCGGAACATTGCGTGTGATGCAGGCTCGACTGGCGCTCTGAAGACGCCATCGATCTCAGATGCCTAAGATTAGACCGGTTTTATGTGGGTTTTTATGTGGGACAAGTTATGAAAATCAAGATAAGTTATTGATTTTAAACACCTCCCGGCGGAGAGTGTGACCACCATCTTCGCCCTTTCTCTGCCCACAGCGGGCTTCAAACGCCCCCCGGTACCTCGCCGCGGGCCGTGCGTCCCTCAGGCGACCCGGAGTTCCACCACATTGCCAACAGCCAGCTTATCCAGGTAGTCTGCCCACTTCTGCATCATCGCGACACGCTGCTTGACGTACTGCGTTCGGTTGTAGGCACGTCCATTTGCGTCTTTGACGGCATGGGCAAGCTGAGCCTCAATCACCAACGGGTCGACTTCCAGCACTTCGGCCAGCAAGGTTCGCGCCGTGGCTCTGAAACCGTGGACGGTCTGTGCCGTAGGACCGTAGCCCAATGTGAGAAGCGCAGCTCGCAGGGTGTTATCCGAAATCGGCCTGTCATGGCTGCGCTCGCCTGGAAAGACCAATGTGCCATGCCCCGTGATGGGATGCAGCTTGCGCAACAACTCCACTGCTTGCTCAGGAAGAGGGACTAGATGAGGATCACCATGCTCCTTGCCGTGGATGCGCCGCTTCATCCGTGCCGCGGGCACAGTCCACAGCGCGTTGTCGAGATCCATCTCCGCCCAGGCTGCTCCGCGTAGTTCGTTGGGGCGCTGGAAGAGCATCGGCGCTAGCTGCAGTGCTGTACGCACAATGGCGCCCCCCTGGTAGCCCCGAATGACGCGGATCAGGTCGCCCAGCTTCCTCGGGTCGGTAATGGCCGCGAAGTGGCGCTTCTTGTGGGGCGTCAGGGCACCCTTGAGGTCGGCGGTGATGTCCCGCTGTACTCGCGCCGATGCAACTGCATAGCGCCAGACGGCTCGCGCAGTCATCAGCACCCGGCCTGCCACATCGAGCGCGCCGCGTTCCTCAACCCTCCGGAGCGCCGCAAGCAATTCGACGGGCTCGATATCGCCGATGCGGCGTTCTGCGAAGTAAGGGAACAAATCCTTTTCGAGGTTGCGCTTTTCGCGGATGGCGTAGTGCGCGCTCCACCGCGATTCGTGCTTTCCGAACCATTCCAACGCCACGGCCTTGAACGTGTCTGCTTCGCTGATCAAAGCCTTCAGTTTTGCGATCTTGCGGGCCTGCACCAAATTCACGCCAGCCGCCCTGTCCTGCTTCGCGGCGTCGCGGCCCAATCTGGCGGCTTTCAACGTCACCGAAGGATAGCTCCCCAAGGCAAGACGTCCCTCCTTGCCGTCGGCGTAGGTCTTCCAGAACCACCGCTTCGAGCCAGCGGGGCTGACCTCCAAGTAGAGGCCATTCGCGTCGGTCAGGCGTACGCGCTTCTTCTCAGGTGGGCAGGCGACGTTCTTGCATTGGACTTCGGTCAGCATCGGTAACTCCGACCGGGGGACATCGATCTCCACATGAGAACCGGGGAACAAATCCCCCGGATTTCGACTACCCCCGGTTTGTTCCCCGGAATGTTCCCCGGTCTGGTGCCAGCAGTCAATGAATCTTGTCGGACGTCCTTGGATGCAAACTCTCCGATTCCCCAATGAAAAAGGGCGTCCGGTGGATGAAACCGGACGCCCTTGGACGTTATGTTGGTCGGTGTGAAAGGATTCGAACCTTCGACCCCTTGCACCCCATGCAAGTGCGCTACCAGGCTGCGCCACACACCGAAGCCCGCAATTATAGCCGGC
>LNAP01000309.1_pt1 | contig 62237 bp, 53 predicted proteins | sample 602601 | NCBI WGS metagenome assembly LNAP01 (sample SAMN02440304, study PRJNA202911) | soil metagenome | biome: Subtropical and temperate rainforests or woodlands; isolation source: soil samples (1 kg each in a 20% v/v slurry with milli Q water) were... ...
GATTGCCAACAAATCCTTTGGCAGCGTCCCGGCAACCGTCGACCGTGCCATCACCAACGTGGTGATGATGGGCATGGGTGAGCCGCTGCTGAACTTCGATAATGTCATTGCCGCCATGCATCTGATGATGGATGACCTGGGCTATGGCATTTCCAAACGCCGGGTGACTCTGTCCACCTCCGGTGTGGTACCGATGATCGATGAGCTGGCCAAGCACATCGATGTTTCCCTGGCCTTGTCGCTGCACGCGCCCAATGACGCGCTGCGCAACCAGTTGGTGCCGATCAACAAGAAATACCCGCTGAAAATGCTGCTTGAATCCTGTCAGCGCTACATGAAGACCCTGGGTGAGAAGCGCGTGCTGACCATCGAGTACACCATGCTCAAGGACATCAACGACAAGGTCGAGCATGCGGTCGAAATGATCGAGTTGCTCAAAGACACGCCTTGCAAGATCAACCTGATCCCGTTCAACCCGTTTCCGCATTCGGGTTACGAGCGTCCGAGCAATAACGCGATCCGTCGTTTCCAGGATCAGTTGCATCAGGCTGGCTACAACGTCACTGTGCGCACCACGCGTGGCGAAGATATCGATGCGGCCTGTGGTCAGCTGGTCGGCCAGGTCATGGATCGGACTCGTCGCAGCGAGCGTTACATCGCTGTGCGTGAGTTGAGTGCCGAGTCCGATGTGGCTCAAAGCGCCGCGACGCGAACCTGATCGCAATCTTGAACGAGAGAACCTCAATGTCCGTGCGTGCCGCGCTGCTGCTCTGTTTCGTGACGATGCTGGCGGGCTGCGTGTCGTCGGGCAAACTCGACCCGATGAGTACCGGCAAGGGCCGCGACGAGGCTCGTCAGGCCTATGTGCAGCTGGGTCTTGGTTATTTGCAGCAAGGCCAGACCGAGCGGGCCAAGGTGCCGTTGAAAAAAGCGCTGGAACTGGACGGTTCCGATGCCGACGCCAATGCCGCGCTGGCCCTGGTGTTCCAGGTTGAGATGGAAGCGGAACTGGCGGATCAGCACTTTCGCAAAGCCTTGTCGGCGCGCAAGGGCGATGCCCGGATTCTCAACAACTACGGCAGTTTTCTCTACGAACAGGGCCGTTACAAAGAGGCCTATGCGCGTTTTGAAGAAGCAGCCTCGGATTCGCTTTATCCGGAACGCTCGCGAGTATTTGAAAGCCTGGGCCTGACGGCGGTAAAGCTGGGCGACCGCGAAGCGGCGCTGAATTATTTCACCAAGGCCTTGCGCCTGGACCGCCAACTGCCACGATCATTGCTGGAAATGGCTGAGTTGTCCTACGAAGACAGGCATTATGTGCCCTCGCGTGACTATTACGACCGTTTTAGCCAACTCAGCGAGCAAAATGCACGTAGTCTATTGCTCGGTACGCGATTGGCAAAAGTCTATGACGATCGCAACAAGGCAGCCAGTTTCGGGCTGCAACTCAAAAGACTCTATCCCGGTACGCCGGAATATCAGCAATACCTGTCGGAGCAATGATGAAAGCGGTGCATCCCGAAGTTGTAGCAGCCACTCGCGTTAATCCTGGTGAAACACTGCGTCAGGCCCGTGAGAGTAAAAACTGGTCGCTGCCAGATGTCGCCCTGAGGTTGAACCTCACCGTAACGTCTCTCGGCAACCTTGAGGCTGGCGACTTCGACAAGCTGCCCGGGCACACCTTTGCCCGTGGTTATGTGCGCGCCTACGCCAAATTGCTGGAGCTGGATCAGACCGCCCTGGTCAACCAGTTCGATCAGTACACCGGCACTGACGGCAAGGGCTCGGCTGTGCATGCGCTGGGTCGCATCGAAGAGCCGGTTCGGCTCTCACACAATATTTTGCGCATCGTCAGCCTGCTGTTGCTGGTGGTGCTGGTGGGCGGCGGTTTCCTCTGGTGGCAGGACCAGGCCGCCCAGCGCGGCAAGGATCCGGTCAGCATGACCCCTGAACATGTTGAAGTCGAAAGTGCCGACGGCACGACGCAGATTCATCCGCTGGACGAGCCTGAAGATCAGGCCGTAACCGAATCATTGGGCAGCAATCAATCGTCACTGCCGTTGAACACCGGTACACCGGCGACGGAAGCGCCTGCTTCGGCACCTGCCGCAGCGCCACCGGCCTCGGCAACTGCGCCGGCACACACGCCCAATACCCCGGCTGTTCCTGCACGCGGTACGCCGGCCGTACCGGCCGTACCGGCCGCGCCCGCCAGTGCGCCTGTCGTGGCGGAAACGGCACCCGAGGTGCCAGTGGGTGCCGGTTCGGTGGCCATTCAATTTGCAGCTGACTGCTGGACTCAGGTCACTGAAGCGGGCGGCAAGGTTCTTTTCAGCGGCCTGAAGCGCAAAGGTGACAGCCTCAACGTCAACGGCAAGCCGCCTTTGAGTCTGCTGCTGGGTAATCCACCCGGTGTTACGGTCAACTACAATGGTCAGCCGGTCGATCTGTCGTCTTTCACCAACGGCAGAACCGCACGTCTGAAGCTAGGGCAATAAGTCATGCACGGCGAATCTCCGATCAAGCGTCGCGAATCTCGAAAAATCTGGGTCGGCTCGGTTCCGGTCGGCGGCGATGCGCCAATTGCCGTGCAGAGCATGACCAACAGCGACACCAATGATGTCGCGGCCACGGTCGCGCAAATCAATCGTCTCGAAGCTGCTGGCGTGGACATCGTGCGCATTTCGGTGCCCGATATGGACGCCGCCGAAGCATTCGGTCGCATCAAACAGTTGGTCAAGGTGCCGCTGGTTGCCGATATCCACTTCGATTATCGAATCGCCCTGCGCGTTGCGGAACTGGGTGTCGATTGCCTGCGGATCAATCCGGGCAACATCGGTCGTGAAGACCGCGTGCGTGCGGTGGTGGATGCGGCCCGTGATCGCGGCATCCCGATCCGGATCGGCGTCAACGCCGGTTCCCTGGAAAAAGACCTGCAGAAAAAATACGGCGAACCAACGCCTGCCGCGCTGGTGGAATCCGCTTTGCGCCACGTCGAGCACCTTGAGCGCCTGAATTTTCCGGACTTCAAGGTCAGCGTGAAAGCTTCCGACGTCTTCATGGCCGTCGAAGCCTATCGCCTGCTGGCCAAGGAAATCGTCCAGCCTTTGCACCTGGGTATCACCGAAGCCGGTGGCCTGCGTTCTGGCACAGTGAAATCCGCCGTTGGCCTCGGTATGCTGCTGGCCGACGGGATTGGCGATACTATCCGCATCTCGCTGGCCGCTGACCCGGTCGAAGAGGTGAAAGTCGGCTACGACATCCTCAAATCGTTGCACCTTCGTTCCCGTGGGATCAACTTCATCGCCTGCCCGAGCTGCTCGCGGCAGAACTTCGATGTGGTCAAGACCATGAATGAACTGGAAGGGCGTCTCGAAGATTTGCTGGTGCCGCTGGACGTTGCCGTTATTGGTTGTGTGGTCAACGGTCCGGGTGAAGCCAAGGAAGCGCATATCGGGCTGACCGGTGGCACGCCGAACCTGATCTACATCGATGGCAAGCCTGCGCAGAAATTGACCAATGACAATCTGGTGAATGAGCTGGAACGCTTGATTCGCCAGAAAGCGGCCGAGAAGGTCGCAGCCGACGCAGCGCTGATCGCGCGCGGCTAACTCAAGAATTGCTAAGGATTATTTGTGAGTAAGTCTCTGCAAGCCATACGTGGCATGAACGATATCCTGCCCGAGCAGACCCCGTTGTGGCGTCATTTCGAAGGTACCGTCTCGCGTTTGCTGGATAACTACGGTTACCGGCAGATCCGCATGCCCATCGTGGAGTTCACCGATCTGTTCAAACGCTCCATCGGCGAAGTCACTGACATCGTCGAGAAGGAGATGTACACCTTCGAAGACCGCAACGGCGATTCGTTGACCTTGCGTCCGGAAGGTACTGCCGCATGCGTGCGTGCGGTGCTTGAACACGGCATCACTGGCGGCGGTCAGGTGCAGAAACTCTGGTACATCGGTCCGATGTTCCGCCATGAACGCCCGCAGAAAGGCCGTTATCGCCAGTTTCACCAGATTGGCCTGGAAGTCTTCAACCTCGACGGCCCGGACATCGACGCCGAGCTGATCGTCATGACCTGGCGCCTGTGGAAGGAACTGGGCATTCGCGACGCGGTGAAACTGGAGCTGAACAGTCTGGGCACCAGCGAAGCGCGTGCGCGTTATCGCGATGCACTGGTGGAGTTTCTGTCGTCGCGTCTGAGCGAGCTGGATGAAGACAGCCAGCGCCGCCTGAAAACCAATCCGTTGCGTGTGCTCGATACCAAAAATCCGGAAACCCAGGCCGTGCTGGTCGATGCGCCGAAACTGGCGGATTACCTGGACGATGAGTCGCGTATCCATTTCGAGGGCCTCAAGGCGCGTCTGGATGCGGTCGGTATTCCTTACGTCATCAACCCGAAGCTGGTTCGCGGGCTGGACTACTACAGCAAGACCGTTTTCGAGTGGGTTACCGACAAACTCGGTTCCCAGGGCACGGTGTGTGCCGGTGGTCGTTACGACGGGCTGGTCGAGCAAATGGGCGGCAAGCCAACCCCGGGTGTCGGTTTCGCCATGGGAATCGAGCGTCTGGTGCTGTTGCTGGAAACCCTGGAGCAGATCCCGGAAGAAATCTCCCGTCAGGTGGATGTTTACCTGTGCGCCTTCGGCGAAGCTGCCGAGCTGGCAGCGCTGGCCCTGGCCGAGCGGGTCCGTGACCAGTTGCCAACCTTGCGTTTGCAGGTCAATGCCGGTGCCGGTAGTTTCAAGAGCCAGTTCAAGAAAGCCGACAAGAGCGGCGCCCTGTTTGCCCTGATCCTCGGTGAGGAGGAGTTGGCGCAGCAGGTGATCGGTGTCAAACCCCTGCGTGGTCAGGGCGAACAACAAAATATTGCCTGGGATGCTCTGTCCGAGCACCTGGCCTCCTGCGTTGTGCAGGGTTGAAGCTGATTAACAGCCGATTTAGCGAATAGGAGTATTGGGGTGTCGCGTACCGAAGATGAAGAGCTGGCGGTAATGAAGGACTGGTGGCAGCGTAACGGCAAACCCCTGTTGACTGGCGGTTTGCTGGCGTTGGTCATTGTCCTTGGCTGGCAGGCGTGGAGCAGATACCAGAGCAATCAGTCCCAGGGTGCCTCCGCGCTGTACCAGCAATTGCTGGAAACTGCGCTGACGCCGAGCGGCGAGGCTGATACCGCCCGTGTCGCCGATATCGCCAACAAGCTGAAAAGCGAGTTCGGTGGCACGGCTTACGCACAGTACGGCAGTCTGTTCGTCGCCAAGGTCGCAGTCGACACTGGCAAGCTGGATGACGCAGCCGCCGAGTTGAAACTGGTCACCGACAAGCCGGCCAGCGACACGCTGGGCGAAATCGCCCGTCAGCGTCTGGCTCGCGTGTTAGCGGCACAGAACAAGACCGAAGATGCACTGAAACTGCTGGAAGGCGATGCCGACAAGGCGTTCCTGGCCAGTCGTGAAGAACTCAAGGGTGACCTGCTGGTACAGTTGGGTCGTACTGACGATGCGCATGCTGCATACCAAAAAGCCAAATCCGCGCTGTCTGAAGAAGCAGCCGTAGGTGGCCTACAAATGAAGCTCGACGACTTGGCCAAAGGGGATGCGTGACGTGATGCGTTGGAAACATGCAGCATTGCTGGCTCTGGCCATTTTGGCCGCGGGTTGCAGCAGCAACAGCAAGAAAGAATTGCCACCGGCCGAGCTGACCGACTTCAAAGAAGAAGTGGTCCTGCAAAAGCAGTGGAGCCGTTCGATCGGTGACGGTCAGGGCGAAACCTACAACATGCTGGTTCCGGCCGTCGACGGCGACCGCATTTTCGCCTCGGACGTAACCGGCGTGATCATGGCGCTGGATCGCTTGAATGGCGACGTGGTCTGGAAGAAAGACCTCGAACTGCCGGTTTCCGGTGCAGTCGGTGTCGGCTACGGCATGCTGATGGTCGGTACGCTCAAGGGTGAAATCGTTGTTCTTGACGAGAGCACCGGCGAAGAAAAATGGCGCGCTCGCGTGACCAGTGAAGTGCTGGCGCCGCCTGCCACCAACGGTGACGTGGTGGTTGTCCAGACTCAGGATGACCGTGTGATCGGCTTCGATGCCGCCACCGGCACCCAGCGCTGGATCTACGAAAGCACGCCGGCAGTATTGACGCTGCGCGGTACTGGCGCGCCGATCGTGACCAACCACCTTGCTGTGGCTGGCCTGTCGACCGGTAAAATCGTTGCGCTGGACACCGCCAGTGGCGTGCCAGCCTGGGAACAGCGCGTTGCTATCCCGCAAGGTCGCTCGGAACTGGAACGCGTTGTCGATATCGACGGCGGGCTGCTGCTTTCCGGCGGCACCTTGTACGTTGCCAGCTATCAGGGCCGGGTTGCCGGTCTGGAACTGGAAAGCGGTCGGGTGCTCTGGCAGCGTGATGCTTCCAGCTACGCCGGTGTCGCCCAGGGTTTTGGCAGCGTCTACGTAAGCCTGGCCAACGGCACTGTCGAAGGCATCGATGAGCGTTCGTCCACGGCACTGTGGAGCAACGATGCTCTGGCTCGCCGCCAACTCGGCGCGCCGGAAGTTTATTCCAGCTATGTTGCGGTCGGCGACATGGAAGGCTATCTGCACCTGTTGAGCCAGGTCGATGGTCGTTTCGTGGGGCGTGAGCGCATTGACAGCGACGGCCTGCGTGCCCGTCCGCTGGTAGTTGGCGACATGATTTATGTGTTTGGCAACAGTGGCAAGCTGGAAGCCCTGACCATCAAGTAAAGACTGTCTATGCTTGAGGTCCTGGACCTCTGGCAACCCTGCTCCGGCAGGGTTTGCAGCGCCGCAAGGTGCTGCTCCGAACTCCGGCCGCTGCCCTGCAGCGGCTTTTGTATTTTCTGAAATAACGAAGTGGAGAGCCGCATGGTTCCCGTAATCGCCCTGGTGGGCCGACCGAACGTCGGCAAGTCCACCTTGTAGGACTCGCGACGCCATCGTCGGCGATCTGTCCGGTCTGACCCGTGATCGCCAATACGGTGAGGCCAAGTGGCAAGGGCGCTCCTACATCCTGATCGACACCGGTGGTATCTCCGGCGACGAGCATGGCATGGATGAAAAAATGGCCGAGCAATCGCTGATGGCCATCGAAGAAGCTGATGTCGTGCTGTTCCTGGTGGACTCGCGTGCCGGTTTCACCGCTGCGGACCAGATGATCGGCGAGCACTTGCGCAAGCGTGGCAAGCGTTCCTACGTGGTCGCCAACAAGGTCGACAACATCGATCCGGAAATGGCCCGCGCCGAATTTGCCCCGCTGGGCATGGGTGACGCCATCCCGGTAGCCGGTGCTCACGGCCGTGGCATCAGTCAGATGCTGGAAATCGCCCTCAGCCAATTCCCGAAAGACGAAGGGGAAGAGGAAGAGGAAGGCGAGCCTGAAGTCGTTGCCGAAGGTCAGGAAGCCAAGCGCATTCCGGGTCCGAGCGAAAAAGACGGCATCAAGATCGCCATCATCGGTCGCCCTAACGTCGGCAAGTCGACGCTGGTCAACCGTATGCTGGGTGAAGACCGGGTTATCGTTTATGACGAGCCCGGCACCACCCGCGACAGTATCTATATCCCGTTCACCCGCAACGACGAAAAGTACACGCTGATCGACACCGCCGGTGTGCGCAAGCGCGGCAAGATCCACGAGGAAGTCGAAAAGTTCTCGGTGGTGAAAACCCTGCAGGCCATCAAAGACGCCAACGTGGTGATCTTTGTGATGGACGCCCGTGAAGGTGTGGTCGATCACGACCTCAACTTGCTGGGCTTTGCCCTGGAATCGGGTCGTGCGCTGGTCATCGCCCTGAACAAGTGGGATGGCATGGTGCCAAGCGAACGCGACTTCGTGAAAACCGAGCTTGAACGCCGGTTGTTCTTCGTCGACTTCGCCGATATCCACTTCATCTCGGCCTTGCATGGTACGGGTGTGGGTAACCTGTATCAGTCGGTGCAGAACTCGTTCAAGTCCGCCGTGACGCGCTGGCCGACCAGCCGCCTGACGCAGATCCTCGAAGACGCGGTCAGCGAGCATGCGCCGCCGATGGTGGGCAGTCGTCGTATCAAGCTGCGTTACGCGCACTTGGGTGGCGCCAACCCGCCATTGATCGTGATCCACGGTAACCAGGTAGAGAAAGTACCGAAGTCTTACGTCCGTTACCTGGAAAACACTTATCGCCGCGTGCTGAAACTGGTCGGTACGCCGATCCGTATCGAGTTCAAAGGCGGCGAGAACCCGTACGAAGGCAACAAGAACACGCTGACTGACCGCCAGGTCAACAAAAAGCGTCGAATGATGTCGCACCACAAGAAAGCCGACAAGAAGCGTCGCGACAAGCGCTGATTCTGTAACAGGCTTTCTCCGAAAAGGCGCTAATAGCGCCTTTTTTTATGCGCGCTCTATGGGCTATTCTGGATGACCCGTGCCACCGTGGAGCCGGGCGTACAGTTGAGAAGGCCCCATGATTACGAGCAAGCTGCCCAACGTCGGCACCACCATTTTCACCGTCATGTCCCAGCTCGCCGCCGAGACCGGCGCGATCAATCTTTCCCAGGGTTTCCCGGATTTCGATGGCCCGCAGGCGCTGCGCGATGCCTTGAGCCGTCATGTGGCCGAAGGTCATAACCAATACGCGCCAATGACCGGCTTGCCCGCGTTGCGCCAACAGGTCGCAGCCAAGATCGCGCGCAGCTACGGCCGTCTGGTCGACCCGGAAACAGAAGTCACCATTACGCCGGGCGCTACCCAGGCGATTTTCTGCGCGATCCAGACCGTGGTGCAACCCGGTGACGAAGTCATCATTTTTGACCCCTGCTACGACAGCTATGAGCCGTCTGTTGAGCTGGCGGGCGGGCGTTGCGTGCATGTGCAGTTGACGCTGGTTGACTTTGCCATCGACTGGCAGAAACTCAGCGATGCGATCAGCCCGCGTACTCGCATGATCGTGATCAACAGCCCGCATAATCCCAGCGGCGCATTGATCAGCCGCGCCGATCTGGATCGTCTGGCTGCGTTGATTGCCGACCGCGACATTTATCTGCTCAGCGACGAGGTCTATGAGCATCTGGTGTTCGACGGTGTTCAGCATGCCAGCGTGCTGGCCCATGAAGAGCTGTATCAGCGCGCATTTGTGGTCAGCTCGTTCGGCAAGACGTATCACGTCACCGGCTGGAAAACCGGTTACGTCGTTGCGCCCCCGGCGTTGACCGCCGAGCTGCGCAAGATCCACCAGTACGTGAGTTTCTGCGGCGTCACGCCGTTGCAGTACGCGTTGGCCGATTTCATGGCTGAGCACCCCGAACACGTCGAAGAACTGCCGGCGTTCTATCAGGCCAAACGGGATTTCTTCTGCGATCGACTGAAAGCGTCACGCTTCGGCTTCACACCAGTGGGCGGCACTTACTTCCAGTTGGTGGACTATTCGCAGATCCGCCCGGATCTCAACGACGTCGACATGTCGCTGTGGATGACTCGCGAGCATGGCGTTGCGAGCATTCCGATTTCCGTGTTCTACCAAAGCCCGCCTGAAGGCCAGCGGATCATTCGTCTGTGCTTCGCCAAGCGCGAAGAGACGCTGCGTCTGGCGGCGGAGAAGTTATGCGCGATTTAAGCCAGTTGCCGAATCTGAATCTGGCGTTGGTCCAGACCTCCCTGGCCTGGCATGACCGCCAGGCCAACCACGAGCATTTCGCCATGCTGCTGGACCCGCTCAGCGGTGCTGACCTGGTGATCCTGCCGGAAATGTTCACCACGGGGTTTTCCATGGCGTCGGAAACCCTCGCAGAACCGGAGTTCGGGCCCACCGCCAAATGGATGCTGGCCCAGGCCAAACGCCTGCAAGCAGTGGTTACCGGCAGCATCATCGTCAAGGCAGCTGACGGCAGCCATCGCAACAGGCTGTTGTGGGCGCGCCCGGACGGGGAATTGCTGCATTACGACAAGCGCCACCTGTTCCGCATGGCCGGCGAGCATGAGCACTACAGTCCGGGTAACCAGCAGGTGCAGTTCGAACTCAAGGGCTGGCGGATTCGCCCGCTGATTTGCTACGACCTGCGATTCCCGGTCTGGAGCCGCGATGCGCAGAATACCGATCTGCTGCTGTACACCGCCAACTGGCCGGGCGCACGCCGTCTGCACTGGAATCGGCTGCTGCCAGCGCGGGCTATCGAGAATCTCTGTTACGTCGCTGCGGTAAACCGCACCGGTACCGACGGCAAAGGCTTCGCTTATACCGGCGACAGTCAGGTTCTGGATTTCCAGGGTGAAAGCCTGTTCAGCGCCGGTGAAGCAGAAGGCGTGTTTGAGGTGTCATTGAACGCGGCGGAACTTGCGGCCTACCGCACACGATTTCCCGCTGATCTGGATGCCGATACCTTCGAGATACAATGATTGTGTTCAGTTGTGTCTGAATCTGCCGATATGCCGTCTATCCATTACTGAATGTTTCTTTTCGGGGAGTACGGCATGAGCACGATCAGCACGTCATCACTCAGCTCATATGCAGCTGCGTTCAGCGTCACCGTCAAGAAAGACGATGCCGCGGCCACTCCCGCCTCGACTGATGCGGCTTCGGCAGCCGAAGGCGACAGCAAACGCTCGGCCGTTGCCGTTGATGCAACGGGCGCTGGCGGTGCTACCGCTAGTTCGTCTTCCGATGCCACTCAACAAAGCATCGACCAGCTCAAAGAGCTGATCAAAGAGACTGAAAAGCAGCTGCAGAAAGAGCAGCAGCAATTGGCTGCTGCACAGAATGGTAACGGTTCGGATGCGCAGAAGGCTCAACGAGTCATGGCGATCCAGACTCAGATCGCCAGCACTACTGCGCTGCTGCAATCCCAGCAGGCCGCGTTGATTCAGCTGATCGGTGGCGTCAATACCACTGCGTAAACGGATCTCGTGCACAGTCTGCGTGGGACCGGCTTTAGCCGGGAAGGCATACTCCCGGCTAAGGCGGGTACCACGACGTTTCAGTGTCAATTACCGGCCTGACAAAAAGCCCGAAGCAAATGCTTCGGGCTTTTTCGTTGCGATCAGGCGTATCAGGCAGCCTTGGCTTCCGCCTGGGTCAGCGAGCGGTTCAGGGCGCTGAACAGAGCACGGAAGCTGGCGGTGGTGATGTTTTCATCGATGCCCACGCCGTGGATCGCTCGTTCACCGTTGACACGCAGTTCGATGTAAGCCGCGGCCTTGGCCGTGGTGCCTGCGCCGATGGCGTGCTCGTTGTAATCCATGATCTCCACGCCAACCGGCAGGCTTGAAACCAGCGCTTCCAGCGCGCCGTTGCCTTTGCCTTTCCAGCGCTGGGTTTCGTCGTTGACGCTGACTTCCGCATCCACGGCGCTGGTGTTGTTCTCTTCCTGCAGGCGATGGCTGATCAGCGCGTAAGGCTTGTTGGCTTGCAGGTATTCGCGTTTGAACAACGCGTAAATCTGCTGCGCCGACATTTCCAGGCCCAGGCGATCGGTTTCGCCTTGCACGACCTGGCTGAATTCGATCTGCATGCGGCGCGGCAACGAGATGCCGTATTCCTGTTCCAGCAAGTAGCTGATACCGCCTTTGCCGGACTGGCTGTTGACGCGAATCACCGCCTCGTAGCTGCGGCCGATATCCGCCGGGTCGATGGGCAGGTAAGGCACTTCCCACAATTCGTCCGGTTTCTGCTGGGTGAAACCCTTGCGAATTGCGTCCTGGTGCGAGCCGGAGAACGCGGTGTGGACCAGATCGCCCACATACGGATGACGCGGGTGAACCGGAATCTGGTTGCACTCTTCAACGACTTTGCGCACGCCATCGATGTCGGAAAAGTCCAGCTGTGGATTGAGGCCCTGGGTGTACATGTTCAACGCCACGGTCACCAGATCCACGTTGCCGGTGCGTTCGCCATTACCGAACAGGCAACCTTCAACACGATCCGCGCCAGCCATCAGGCCCAGCTCGGTGGCCGCAACGCCGGTGCCCCGGTCGTTGTGGGTATGCAGGCTGATGATCACGCTGTCGCGACGGGTGATATTGCGGCAGAACCATTCAATCTGGTCGGCGTAGATATTGGGCGTCGCCACTTCAACCGTGGCGGGCAGGTTGAGGATGACTTTGTTCTCTGGCGTTGCGTTCCAGACTTCGATGACCGCGTCGCAGACTTCCTTGGCGAATTCCAGTTCGGTAGCGCTGAAGGTCTCTGGCGAGTACTCGAACGTCCACTGAGTGTCTGGTTGTTCAGCAGCGTATTTGACGAACAGCTTGGCGGCGCTGACCGCGATCTCTTTGACGCCGGCCTTGTCCTGATTGAAGACGATGCGGCGGAAGGATGGGCTGGTGGCGTTGTACAGGTGAACGATGGCTTTCTTCGCGCCGCGCAGGGATTCAAAGGTGCGGGCAATCAGGTCTTCGCGGCCTTGGGTTAACACTTGAATCGTGGTGTCATCCGGAATGTGGTCGTCTTCGATCAGGGTGCGAACGAAGTCAAAGTCAGTCTGCGAGGCCGCCGGGAACGACGCTTCGATTTCCTTGACACCGACGCTGACCAGCGTCTTCCAGAAACGCAGCTTCTTGACCGCGTCCATTGGCTCGATCAGCGACTGGTTACCATCACGAAGGTCGGAACTGCACCAGATCGGCACTTCGGTAATGGTTTTCGAAGGCCAGGTGCGATCCGGCAAATCAATAGTCGGGAACGCGCGGTACTTCTTGGACGGATCTTTGAGCATGGTCATGGGGACATCCTTTGTTCTTGAGGGGCCGGGTAGAGGCGGCCAACCGATAATTCGATAAGACAGGGGCGAGGCACCGCAATCTAGCTTGGCAGTCGTGCACTGACCAGGCTGAGACAGCGATGTTGCCGCAACAGAATGAGGGTTTGGGAGGTATTCATGACGTCAACCGTAACCATTGGGGTGAAAGTTGGCAAGCAGTTGGAAAAAATTGAGAGAAAGTCGCGTTATTGCAGGAAGTATGTGCTTAAGTAGCGCGTAATTGCCGTTTTAAAGCTTTTTATTGCTGAGTCATAAAGCTGGGCGCGATCCGTTGGAGCGACGTTTGCCCGCGAAGGCATTCGTCAAAAAGCGCTTTCGCGGGCAAGCCTCCAACAGCTCGTAAACCCTAAGGCTGAAACGCCCCGATAAATATCGCCGGATCGACCCGCGCATCGTTCAGGCTGACGTTCCAGTGCATGTGCGGCCCCGTCGCGCGGCCGGTGGCGCCAACTTTGCCCACCACGCCGCCACGGGGCACAGCGTCGCCGACTTTCACGTCGATCTTCGACATGTGGCAGAACATGCTGATGAAGCCCTGGCCGTGGTCGACGAACACCGTGTTGCCGTTGAAGAAGTAGTTGCCGGTCAGGATCACCTTACCCGCCGCTGGAGATTTGATCGGCGTGCCAGCGGGAACGGCAAAGTCCAGGCCGGCGTGAGGGTTGCGCTCTTCGCCGTTGAAGAAGCGGCGCACGCCGAACTTGCTCGACAGCGGGCCGTTGACCGGCTTGTCGAGCAGCAGATTACTCGGGATGGTGGGCGTGAAAGAGCGGTAGGCGGTGATCTGTTCCGCCAATTCGCCTTCGATGCGTTTCAGGTCGGCGGGATCGGGATTCACCTGACGCTTGTTCTTCAGGGTGATGTGCTGTTCCGGGTACTTCTTGCTGCCGACGCTGAACGCCAGATTGCGCACGCCGCTGGCCTCCTTGATCGCCAATTGCTGCGAGCCCGGCTTGACCGTCAATGGCACGCCGACAATAGCCAGCCAGCGACTGTCCTGTTCCCGGACCACCAGCACCGGCTTGCCTTGATACGTGGCTTTTGGCGCCTGAGCGCCGCTGCCCAGATCAACCACCGCAACGCCGCCGGGAACCGGTTTGTTCAGTAAGCGCGTGATGTAACTGTCGGCGTGAGCGGGCAGGCATAGAAAAACAGCCAGCAGCGGAGCTAAAAATCGCAGCATCAATAATCAATCCAGAAGAGAAAGGGTGACGGGCGTCAGGTGATTGTCTTCGACCCTGACTTGCAATTCGCCTTCACCCAGCCGGGCCGTCAAGCGCTGGCCGGTTTGGGTCTGCGCGGCATTGCGAATCGCATGGCCGCGTTCGTCGAGCAGAATGCTGTAGCCGCGACTCAGCGTAGCCAACGGGCTGATCACGTGCAGGGTTTGCACCTGACTTTGCAGTTGCAGGTGGCGGGTCTTGAGCGTGTCGCGCATGGCTTTGGGCAAGCGTGCGGCCAGCCCGTCCAAACGCTGACGCAGGAAGGCGAGGGCGCGTCCCGGATGCTGGGCGGCCAGGCGGCTTTCAAGGTGAGCGATGCGTACCTGGCGCTTGTGCATCTGTTGCTCGAAGGCACGCCGCATGCGCATGTCCAGATCATCCAGACGCTGCGCTTGCTGGCGCAGGCGTTCGCCAGGATGACGCAAGCGGCGGGAGATGCCTTCCAGGCGCAAACGCTCGCGCATGAGTTTGTCCTGCATGCGACTGATCAGGCGGCGGTGCAGGTTGTCCACGCGGCGATGCAGGTCGCTGGAATCCGGGGCCAGCAGTTCGGCGGCGGCAGACGGCGTCGGCGCGCGAACGTCAGCAACAAAATCGCTGATGGACACATCGGTTTCATGCCCGACCGCGCTGACAATCGGCGTCACGCACGCATCGATGGCGCGGGCCACTGCTTCTTCGTTGAAGCACCACAGGTCTTCCAGCGAACCGCCGCCTCGGGCCAGGATCAACGCATCGAAACCTCGGGCATCGGCCAGCTTCAGCGCACGAACAATCTGCGTGATGGCGTCGCGGCCTTGCACGGCGGTGGGAATCAGGGTCAATTGCACTTGCGGAGCGCGGCGGCGAAACACGCTGATGATGTCGCGAATCACCGCGCCGGTGGGCGAGCTGATAATCCCGATGCGTTGCGGGTGCAGGGGCAGCGCGACCTTGCGTTCGGCACTGAACAGGCCTTCGGCGCTGAGCTTTTCTTTCAGGGCATCGAACGCCAGGCGCAGCGCGCCGTCGCCGGCAGGTTCCACGGTATCGAGGATCAGCTGATAGTCGCCACGGCCTTCGAACAGCGAGACCTTGCCGCGCACCTTGACCTGCAAGCCGTCCTTGAGCGCCTGACGAACACGCGCTGCACTCTGCCGGAACAGCGCACAACGTACCTGCGCGCCGGAATCCTTCAGGGTGAAGTAGACGTGGCCGGATGCCGGGCGCGACAGATTGGATATCTCGCCCTCGACCCAGATATTGCTGAACACGTCCTCCAGCAACACCCGCGCGCGGCCGTTGAGCTGGCTGACAGTAAGGACTTCCCGGTCGAGGCCGAGTCTTGCGAAGGGGTCTTTGATCATGGTGGGCATCATAATGGCAATGCTGGTTAAGCGCACGATTGGCGAAGCACGCCTTTTTCTGATTTCTCGATTGATCAAGCTGACGCATTCAGGGATAAATCTCCTTCCACGGTGCGCGGCGATCTCTGTAAGAGGGGATTTATCCCCGAATTGGCCAGTGCTGCTAAAAATGATCCAGCGGTGAATCCAAGACGGTGAAGCACGTTTTCAAGGAAGAAATATAGATGGGGCATATCGACGTGGTTGAGGCATTCCTGCAGTTAAGCTTCACACCTCTCGACTGGCTGCTGATCGAGCTGGGCGTGGTCGCTGCTTATATAGTGTTCGGCGTTGCCGGTTTCGGCACGGCGCTGGTGGCCGGGCCGATTCTGATCAACTTCATGCCGTTGTCGCGCATCATCCCGCTGCTGGTGATGCTGGATTTCATCGCCGCGTTCGGCAATCTGCTGCCTTCCCGGCAATCAGTGGTCAAGTCCGAATTATTGCGCCTGTTGCCCTGCATGGCAGTGGGCTGCACCCTGGGTGTGCTGTTTCTGCTCAATCTCAAATCCGACGTGCTGCTTCTATTGATGGGGCTGTTCATCACCGCTTACGCGCTGTACAGCCTGGCGGTGAAAGTGCGGCCGACCCAATTGGCCGCGGGCTGGGCGATTCCCATGGGCACCATCGGCGGGCTGTTCGGTGCGCTGTTTGGCAGTGGCGGCTTTCTTTATGCGATCTACCTCAATAGCCGGCTGACCGACAAGGCGCAGGCGCGGGCCACGCAAAGCGCGTTGATCAGTTGCAGCACTATTGTGCGTTTGAGTCTGTTTCTGATTGCCGGTGTCTACGCGCAGATTCCGCTGCTGGTCCTGGCGGTGTGCCTGTTGCCCGCGATGGCCGTGGGTTCGTGGATCGGCCGGGCGCTGATCATGAAACTGTCCCGCGAGACATTCGTGCGGCTGGTGACCTGGCTGGTGCTGTTCAGCGGCATCGCGTTGATCGGGCGGTATATGTCCGGCTGAGCGCTACACTTGACCTGACGCGACGGGGGATTAAGCTGCCGCACTCGATAAGCCGCCTGTGATACGCCACCATGAACAGCCAAAGCATTCTTGTCCCGCAAATTTCCGGTTTCCCCGGACGTGAAGCCCGGGCGCGGTTGATTCTGCGCTGGCTGGTCAAGCTCAACGTGGTCGAGCCCGAACTGACCACCTGCGGCCGAACCTCCAACAAAATGGCCTACGCCATTGCACCCGGTGCCCGCGCGGTGGTGGAAAACCCCGAAGCGCTGCCGTTCGGTCAGTCCGTCAACGGCCTGGAAATTGTCACCAAGCGCTGCATCTTCACGCCGCTCAATGACTTCGCCGAAGAGGCCGGTTGCCCGGAATGTCGCAAGGAAATCGGCGAGGCGTTGTTCGACAGTCTGGAAGAATGGATGCCCGGCCATACCGACAACTTCATCTGCCCGGAATGCGGGCACGAAGACGACATCAACGGCTTCCTGTTCCTGCAAGCCTGCGGTTTTTCCAACCTGGGCTTCATCTTCAACAACTGGCTCGAGGCGTCGTTCAAACAGAGCTTTCTGGATGACTTCGCCGAACGTCTGGATCGTCCGGTCTCGTTGGTCAAGGTTCTGCTCTAGAGATTCTTCAAGGAGTTGCGACTGCACTCGGCTGTCGGTAAACAGACCAGATGTTGTCCCCTCGGCCTTGACGAGCCTGCACCAAAGGCCGGCTCCGTTTAAAGCAAGCCGGCCAAACGCGTAGCTATGTATAGGACGATTTACTAACGTGCGGGGAGTCCCACATCCATTTGCGCACTTACCCTATGCTGCGTAGAGCCAGCGAAGGTGAAGTCGAGGTCCGCCTTTAAATGACTGGGCGTAAGATCACTTAGCACCAGCGTTCCTTCTGTGATCTGTGCCATCCGGCGTGGTTTGGGAGTGCTTGATTTGCCCGTTGAACCACCTGTTCCACTGTTCACAGTGAAATATTGAACCAGCACTTCCCCGTCCGCCAAATCATAAGTGCCTGGAGGGATATCTCCGAAGAAGCTGATTCTGAAGCGAGAGACTGTCTGCCTCGAAGGAAGCTGGCCAACCCAATCGAATTGAATAAGATCGATCAGTTCGTCAGTGGTGAAATGCGAGGACACGTTTTCGGTCGTTTCTCCATTTATTTCCACAGTTACCGTGCCGCTTTGTTTATCGTTCTTAGCCTGTTTCATTTTGATTATTCCCTTATGTAGTCGCCCCACGGCCCTTTAGGCGTGGCGGCCTTTGTTGCGTCCATGATTGATTATTGCGAGGGAGTGTTAGCGCGAAGCCAGCATCCTTCATGTTTGAGCCTAGCTGGACGAAGGAAAAAAGGACTTGGAACCCTGCCGAAAGCTGATCAGCGGAGGACCAGAACAGCCTGACTTTCCGTATTTGGGTATTAAGCTGAGGTTTACATTGAGCCGAGGGGGCTGTCTGGGTATAATGGCGCGCTTCCAATTTCCCGCTCGGGAGCCCCCGCGATGCTGCGTATCAGCCAAGAAGCACTAACTTTCGACGACATCCTCCTTGTGCCCGGTTATTCCGAGGTGCTTCCCAACGAAGTCAGTCTGAAGACCCGTTTGACCCGTGGCATCGAACTGAATATCCCCCTGGTTTCCGCTGCAATGGACACCGTGACTGAGGCCCGTCTGGCAATTGCCATGGCTCAGGAAGGCGGTATCGGTGTGATCCACAAGAACATGACCATCGAGCAGCAAGCTGCCGAAGTGCGCAAGGTCAAGAAGTTCGAAGCCGGCGTGGTCAAGGACCCGATTACCATCGAAGCTGATGCCACGGTTCGTGACCTGTTCGAATTGACCCGCCTGCACAACATTTCCGGTGTACCTGTCCTGCACAATGGCGACCTGGTCGGCATCGTGACCTCTCGCGACGTACGCTTCGAAAACCGTCTGGATGTCCCTGTTCGCGAAGTGATGACGCCTAAAGAGCGTCTGGTCACCGTGCGTGAAGGCGCCGACAAGTACGAAGTGCGCGAGTTGCTGCACAAGCACCGTCTGGAAAAAGTCCTGATCGTTGACGCCAAGTTCGCGCTCAAAGGCATGATGACCGTCAAGGACATCGAAAAAGCCAAGGCTTATCCGCTGGCCAGCAAGGACGACCAGGGTCGTCTGCGGGTCGGCGCTGCGGTCGGTACCGGCAAGGACACTGGCGAGCGTGTTGCTGCGCTGGTCGCCGCCGGCGTTGATGTGGTGGTGGTCGACACTGCCCACGGTCACTCCAAAGGCGTGATTGATCGCGTTCGCTGGGTCAAAGAGAACTTCCCTGACGTGCAGGTCATCGGCGGCAACATCGCCACTGGCGCTGCCGCCAAGGCACTGGTTGCCGCTGGCGCCGATGCGGTCAAGGTCGGTATCGGTCCTGGCTCGATCTGCACCACGCGCATCGTTGCCGGTGTGGGCGTTCCGCAAATCAGCGCCATCGCCAACGTTGCCGCTGCCCTTGAAGGCACCGGTGTGCCGTTGATCGCCGACGGCGGCATCCGTTTTTCGGGTGACCTGTCCAAGGCCATCGTTGCCGGCGCAAGCTGCGTGATGATGGGTTCGATGTTTGCCGGTACCGAAGAAGCTCCGGGCGAAATCGAACTGTTCCAGGGTCGCTCCTACAAGGCTTATCGCGGCATGGGTTCGCTGGGTGCTATGTCCCAGGCCCAGGGCTCTTCGGATCGCTACTTCCAGGATTCGTCGGAAGGCGCCGAGAAGCTGGTGCCGGAAGGCATCGAAGGCCGCGTTGCCTATAAAGGCTCGCTGTCGGCGATCATCCATCAGTTGATGGGCGGCCTGCGTTCCTCCATGGGTTACACCGGCAGCGCCGATATCGAAGAGATGCGCACCAAGCCTGAATTCGTGCGTATCACCGGTGCCGGCATGGCTGAGTCCCACGTCCATGACGTGCAGATCACCAAGGAAGCGCCGAACTATCGCGTCGGTTGATCCGGATTGCATCGTGGTTCGCCGCGATGCAACCCAACGAGTTTTATAGCCGGGGCTGTTACGCAGCCCCGTGTCGTTTCTGTTTTTTGACGAGAATGAGTCATGGCCCTCGACATTCACGCCCACCGCATCCTGATCCTCGACTTCGGTTCCCAGTACACCCAGCTGATCGCCCGCCGCGTGCGTGAGATCGGCGTGTATTGCGAACTGCATCCGTTCGACATGGACGACGAAGCGATTCGCGCATTCAACCCACGCGGGATCATCCTCGCCGGCGGTCCTGAGTCCGTACACGAAGCCAACAGCCCACGCGCGCCGCAAGCAGTGTTCGACCTGAACGTACCGGTTTTCGGTATCTGCTACGGCATGCAAACCATGGCCGAACAACTGGGCGGTCGCGTCCAGGGTTCGGACATGCGTGAATTCGGTTACGCCCGCGTCGACATCGTCGGCAAGAGCCGCGTGCTGGACGGCATTGAAGACCACGTTGACGCCGATGGCGTCTTCGGTCTGGACGTGTGGATGAGCCACGGTGACAAGGTTACCGAGATTCCTGCAGGCTTCCACATCCTGGCCAGCACCCCGAGCTGCCCGATTGCCGGCATGGCCGACGATACACGTGGCTACTACGGCGTGCAGTTCCACCCGGAAGTGACCCATACCAAGCAGGGTGGGCGCATCCTGTCGCGCTTCATCCTCGATATCTGCGGTTGCGAAGCCTTGTGGACGCCGTCGCACATCGCTGAAGACGCCATCGCGCAAGTCCGTGCCCAAGTCGGTACTGACAACGTGTTGCTGGGCCTGTCCGGCGGTGTCGACTCGTCCGTGGTTGCCGCGCTGCTGCATAAAGCGATTGGCGATCAGCTAACCTGCGTATTTGTCGACAACGGTCTGTTGCGCTTGCACGAAGGCGAGCAGGTGATGGCCATGTTCGCCGAGAACATGGGCGTCAAAGTGATCCGCGCCAATGCCCAGGACCAGTTCCTGAACAATCTGGCGGGGGAAAGCGACCCGGAGAAAAAGCGCAAGATCATCGGCCGTACCTTCATCGACGTGTTCGATGCCGAGTCCTGCAAGCTGGATAACATCAAGTATCTGGCTCAGGGCACGATCTATCCGGACGTCATCGAGTCGGCTGGCGCGAAAAGCGGCAAGGCCCACGTGATCAAGTCCCACCACAATGTGGGTGGCTTGCCGGAAGAGATGAACCTCAAACTGGTCGAGCCACTGCGCGAACTGTTCAAGGACGAAGTGCGTCGTCTGGGTCTGGAACTCGGTCTGCCATACGACATGGTTTACCGTCACCCATTCCCGGGCCCTGGCCTGGGCGTGCGGATCCTCGGCGAAGTGAAGAAAGAATATGCCGATCTGTTGCGTCGCGCAGACCACATCTTTATCGAAGAACTGCGCAAGGCCGACTGGTATCACAAGGTCAGCCAGGCATTCGTGGTGTTCCAGCCGGTCAAATCGGTCGGCGTAGTCGGCGATGGCCGTCGTTACGCGTGGGTCGTTGCCCTGCGCGCAGTGGAAACCATCGACTTCATGACCGCACGTTGGGCGCATCTGCCTTACGAACTGCTGGAAACCGTTTCCGGACGCATCATCAACGAAATCGAAGGCATCTCCCGCGTCACCTACGACGTGTCGAGCAAGCCGCCAGCGACTATTGAGTGGGAGTGAGTCAGACGTAAATATCGATGTCGCTCATAAGGTATCGATATTTGCTCCCCGGCAGTCTTATCCCATACCGGCAGAATGACTGACGGTATGGGCTGACGGGATGTAGTTCACGGAGAATCCTATACTCATTGGCGTCCAGTTACGGCGATTCACGCCGCGATAAGGAGCCTGCCATGGACGACACCCAACGCCTCGCCGCCTTGCGCATTGTTTTGATCATTGTCGGGCTGATCGCCGTGTTCGCGATCTGGCCGCTGATGATCCTGTGGCCGTCCGGCTGGACGTGGCACAGCGGGCATTCCGATTACCCGCTGATGATCGTCGGCATCTACGCGACGCTTGGCGTGTTCCTGCTGATGGCGTCGCGCGATCCGCTGAAACATCTGAGCCTGATCTGGTTCACGATTTGGTCGAGTGTTGTGCATGGCGCGATCATGGCCGTGCAGTCCTTCGGTATCGGAATGGATGGCGAGCATCAGTTCGGCCATTTACTCGGTGATGTGCCTGCGTTGTTCATTGTCGCGGCGGCGCTGGCTTTGTTCACGCCGCGTCGCGACAAGGCCATCGGCTGAAATGAGAGTCTGTCAAAAAGGCCGGGATAACCATCAAGGTTACCCGGCCTTTTTTATGCGCTGAATCTATCGATCAGTTGACGTTTCTCATGCCCATCAACTCAAGCGCGGCGATCAGTTCACCGATGCTATTGAAGGTGCGCTTGCTGATGGCAGGCCATTGCGGGCGATCTATGGAGACCTTGCCAAAGCGCGTTTTGATTCGGGTCCGCACTACCGAGTTGGTCTTGCTGCGGTGCACCAGCATCGGCTCGCCCGAGCTTTCGTCCACGATGAACATTCCTGGCTGGACCACGAGCCGGTCACTTGGCGTTCTGCCGTAGGTCCTGGAAACGACAAGTTGCAGCCTGAAATCGCTTTTCACGAAGCAGTCAGGTTCGCCGACATCTCCGGGCATGGTCCGTCCCGGATCAAGCGTAAAACCCTCCGGTTGTCCTGGTGCAACGTCTTCGATTCGCAACCCGATGCCGCCTTCGAGCTCGCTGATCCCGGCTACTCCCTGGAAGGTATTGGCATGGGAGTTCCCCACCAAGGCGATCCACTTGCTGTTCGCTCCGCGATTTACCACGTCAGCTCTGATGACCGAATGTGCGATGAAATTCATCATTTTGTGGCGCGCCAGGCCGGTCGGATCTTCCATGCCATCCAGCCGGTAACTGGCCATGCAATCAATGGCCTGGATACGTATCCGGTTTTCATTGGCGGCCTTGATGAGTTGCAAAAACGTGTATTGCCCCGAGGGGTCGGTGCCGTGGCCCAGATCCATGTTCCGCAGATACTGCTCCAGTTGCGGGCTCATGCGTCCCGAACGGGCGAACTCATCCAGGTCGGCCTGATGAAAGTCAGTGAGCAAATGTTCCATGTACAGCCTGCGCACTTTGAGCTTTTTCAGCAGCTTCATGTTGTCGATCAAGAAGCGCTTGCTGGCGATTCCGGAATGGCTCTCGCCGATGACCAGGCCGTCGCTGTTGCTGAAAAACTTGCCAAGGGCAGACTTGCTGGATGGCTGGGCATCAAGTTCCGGTATCTGTGCCCTGGCCGGTACTTCCAGATGTTCATAAAATTCGCAGGCGTCGTTGCCCAAGCGTGCTCTGATTGCTCTGAATTCCTGATAGGGATCGCGCCAGTTTCGGCTCATTGGCACCATATCGCCACGTAATACGGAGCGATCGCTGCCATTGGCGGCTTTGATGACATCCGCTTTCATTGACTCTGGCACTTCGTAAGTGCTGATGGCCGAGGTCTGCGGCGCTGCTGCGGAACTTCGCAGTATCCGGGAGGCCGCAGGACCGCCGCCGCGAAGCCCATTGCGATTGACCACTTCCCAGTGGCCGGCCGGATCAAGCCGGACCGGGAGGTTGTCATAAAACGAGAACGGGTTTTCCGGGTCGATAATCACCCAGCTGTTCATCTCATTGACATAGCGCACCTGATAACAGCTGTCGTCGATTGCAATGTAAGTCTCGTTATTGGCCAGTTGATAAATGCCATGCATGCGGCCGGCTTGCGTTGATGCAGTCACGCCGGTGAGCAAATGGTTGCTTTTGAACCGGCTGAGCAAATCCGTACTGGTTGAGGCTGTGTCGACTGGAGCGTCGTTAGAAACTGGCCCGGCGACAATTTCCGTGGCGTCTGAAACCGGCTGCACATTGCCGTCTTCGCTGAGGGGGATCAGCGTTTCGGACGCACGTTCGTTCAAGGGTGTAAGGCCAGCATCAAGCAGGAACAGGCTGTTGAGCAGCGTATCCACCGCGCTGGAGATTGCGCCGATGACGCCCGCCTTACGCTCGGCCGTGGTGTGGCCGTTAACCGCCTGATCGATGTTCAAACCCATGTCCGCCAGACCTGCACCGACCACGGCGAGGGCAACCGGCCAGTCAAGAGCCGCCAGCGGGCCCAGTACGTGGGAAAAAGCATTGAGATAGCCAATCCACATCTGCTCGCGCAAATCGCCATTGGAGCGTAAGGAAAAGTCCGCATCCGCAGTCATGCGCTCGTGCGCCGCATCGCGCAACCAGGTGAACGCATCAACCTCAAGGTCTTGATCAAGCTGATTGAGCAGGCCGGCCGCGGAAATATCGGCATGGGAGGGCAGCAGATCCATCAAATGATCAAGGCCAGCGTCGGGATCATTCTCGTGACGGGCCGCCAACGGGAAATGCGCCAGGAACCTTGCTCGGTCGCCGGGCTTCGCGGTGCTGTCGACCAGCCATTGCCGCAGGTGTTCCGGCGTGTCGAACGCCTGGAACGCGAAGGTCTCGCCGGGAATGTAGATAATCTGCCTGCCAGTCAGAGTCGCGATGCGCAGTATGTCGCTGGCTTGATGCCCGCCTATGTCAAATGCAGTGACGCGCAGTTCCGCAGGCGCAGTGGACGAGGCAGTCAGCATGGCGTGCTCGAAGGGGCTGTGCACGTTATCGGCCACTGCTTTGAGGACGGCCTGAAAATCGTTGCTGCCCAGGTGTCCGCTTTGCCGTTCTTCCAGCGCCTTGGCGAGAAAATTTGCCTTGGCCATCGTCCGGAAATCCTCGGAACAGTCTTGCCAGAATGAGGTGAGTCGGGTCCGGAATGCTGTGCAGAAATCCAGCTCCCAGAAATCATTCATGACGTCGCCGGGAAGCATTTTGACTTCATTGCTGACGTCATACCTGCCGGCCTGAGCGTCGGCGGTATAGAAGCCGCCCATCATTTGCAGGTTGTCAGCGTTGTCCTGATCGTTCGCGTTGAATCGATGCAGCACCAGTTGGGGCAGGGTCATGGACTCAATCGGCGTATCCACATGGCGCCAGCCATTGAAGGTCAGCGGGTTGCTCACGGCTGTCGTGAAACGGTGCCAATAAACGGTGTCAGGCTCGACCTCGGTGTCGGTATGCTTTTTAAGCAGGTTGATGGCGATATCGCGGGCCATCTCCCGCATGTCTGGACAAGCGTCGACAAGGCGATGACCCATTGATTTCAGCTCGTCAATGGCGAGAAGCGGGGATGTGCTGACAGTAAACATGGTGAGTCTCTCTGAGATCGGAATCCGCCAAGCGTGTCGCGACTTGTTGTTTCAGAAGCGCTAAATAATTAGTGCGACATCGACGCCCTTATTTTTTGCCAAATGCAGGTGTATCGTATTCGCCCCTCGCATCGACTCTCAGATGCGCTCGTCAGTGGTTTCCAGAGGTTGCTGTGTCTATGTCATTCACCCGTCGCCAAATACTCGGAGGCCTGGCCGGTCTCGTCGTGATCGGTTTGGGCGCGGGTGGCGCGTCGCGTTATTGGCTGGGCCGACGCGGACCGGGGGAAGGGCATGATTTCGAACTGATTGCCGCACCGCTGGATGTGGAACTGGTCGCCGGGCATCAGACCCCGGCCTGGGCGTTTGGCGGCTCGGCACCGGGTACTGAACTGCGGGTACGCCAAGGCGAATGGCTGCGCTTGCGCTTCATCAATCATTTGCCGGTCGAGACCACCATCCACTGGCACGGCATTCGCCTGCCGCTGGAAATGGACGGCGTACCCTACGTTTCTCAGCTGCCGGTGAAGCCGGGCGAGTATTTCGACTACAAATTCCGTGTGCCCGATGCCGGCAGTTACTGGTATCACCCGCACGTCAGCAGCAGTGAAGAGCTGGGCCGCGGGTTGGTTGGCCCGCTGATCATTGAAGAGCGCGAGCCGACCGGCTTCCTGCACGAGCGCACGGTCAGCCTGAAAAGCTGGCATGTGGACGAAGTCGGCGCGTTTACCGAATTCAGCGTCATTCGTGAAGCTGCGCGCGAAGGTACGGCCGGTCGGCTGTCGACGCTCAATGGCGTGCCGCAGGCGGTGATTGACTTACCGGCCGGGCAAATCGTTCGTGTGCGGTTGCTCAATCTCGATAACACCGTGACCTATCGCCTGAATATTCCGGGTGTCGAGGCGCAGATTTACGCGCTGGATGGCAATCCGGTAACGCCGAGGCCGATGGGCAAGGATTACTGGCTGGGCCCGGGCATGCGTATTTGTCTGGCAATCAAAGCGCCACCTGCTGGCCAAGAGCTTGCGTTGCGCAACGGCCCCGTGCGGCTGGGGACCTTTCGCTCGGTTGCCAATAACGATGCGCCAACCCAATGGCCGCCGCAGTTACCCGCCAACCCGGTCGCCGAGCCTGATCTGGAGAATGCCGAAAAGCTCAATTTCAACTTCGAATGGGTCGGCGCGGTGTCGGTCAATGTCGATAAGGGCAAGCCACCCAGCCTGTGGCAGATCAACGGCCAGGCCTGGGATATCACCGACAAGACCTGCGCGGATCGGCCAATTGCCAAACTGGAGCTGGGCAAGAGTTACATTTTCGAACTGAAAAACATGACTCAGTATCAACATCCCATCCATTTGCATGGCATGAGCTTCAAGGTGATCGGCTCCAATCGCCGAGAAATCATCCCGTATTTCACCGACACATTTCTCCTCGGCAGGAACGAGCGCGCGCGAGTTGCGCTGGTGGCGGATAATCCTGGCGTGTGGATGTTCCACTGCCATGTGATTGATCACATGGAAACCGGGCTCATGGCGGCAATCGAGGTTTCGTAATGCGGCAACCGCACATCATCGACCGCAGTCGCGATCAGGACTTCATGCGCGAAGCGCTGGCATTGGCCGCCGAAGGCGCCTTGCTTGGCGAGGTGCCGGTCGGCGCGGTACTGGTCCAGAATGGCGTGATTATCGGGCGCGGCTTCAATTGCCCGATCAGCGGCAGTGATCCCAGCGCCCATGCCGAGATGGTCGCAATCCGCGCCGCCGCGCAGGCGCTGGGCAATTACCGTTTACCCGGCAGCACGCTGTACGTAACGCTTGAGCCGTGCAGCATGTGCGCCGGGCTCATCGTTCATTCGCGTGTCGCGCGGGTGGTGTATGGGGCACTGGAGCCCAAGGCCGGTATCGTGCAAAGCCAGGGGCAGTTTTTCAGTCAGGGCTTTCTCAATCACCGCGTGCTGTTCGAAGGTGGGGTGCTGGGCGAGGAGTGCGGGGCGATGCTCAGCGAGTTTTTCAGGATGCGGCGAGCGAAGGGCTGATCACCAAGCCTGGTACTACTAGACCGAAGTATCAAAGCGGCGCGTTATCTTCCGGCGGTTTGACCTTGTTCACGCCTGGCACATGCAGATTGCTCTCGGCGACCTGGCTGCCCTCCAATTGCGGTTGGGTTACCCAGGTCAGGATGTCGTAATAGCGGCGAATGTTGGCGACAAAACTGACCGGCTCGCCGCCTCGGGCGTAGCCGTAACGGGTTTTGCTGTACCACTTCTTTTGAGACAGACGGGGCAGCATTTTTTTAACGTCGAGCCATTTATTGGGATTCAGCCCCTCGTTTTCCGCCAATTTGCGCGCGTCTTCCAAATGACCGCTACCAACGTTGTAGGAAGCGAGAGCAAACCATGTGCGATCCGGCTCTTTTATCTTGTCATCCAGCTGATCTTTCACGTAGGCAAAGTACTTCGCCCCGCCTTGAATACTTTGTTTGGCGTCCAGTCGATTGGACACGCCCATGGCTTGCGCAGTGCTTTGCGTCAGCATCATCAGCCCGCGCACGCCGGTCTTGGAGGTAACGCTGGGCTGCCACAGGGATTCCTGATAGCCGATCGCCGCCAGCAGGCGCCAGTCCACCTGTTCTTTCTTGGCGAAGGCCTGGAAATGCTTCTCGTATTTGGGCAAGCGTTCCTGCAGATGCTGGGCGAAGGTGTAGGCACCGACATAGCCTAGGACGTCCACATGACCGTAATAGCGGTCCTTGAGGCGTTGCAGCATGCCGTTTTTCTGGACTTTATCGAGGTACGAATTGATTTCGTTGATCAGGCTGTTGTCTTCGCCGAGGGCTACCGCCCAGCGTTGTTGCCGACCCTCGCCCAGATCGAACGCGACCCGCACATTGGGGAAGTACACCTGATTCATCGCCAGTTCGTTGGAATCCACCAGCGTCAGGTCAATCTGACCTTCATCGACCATGCGCAACAGATCGACGACTTCGACAGCGTCGGATTCTTCATATTCTATGGCGGGATTTTTCAGTTTTAGCGCGGCGAGTTGCTCGGCATGGCTGCTGCCTTTGAGCACGGTGATGCGTTTGCCCACCAGATCGCCAGCATCGGTGGGGCGCGACTGGCCGTTGCGGTAAATGATTTGCGGGCTGACATCCAGGTAGGGATGGGAAAAACGCACCTGCTTTCTGCGCTGTTCAGTATCGATCAAACCGGCTGCTGCGAGCACCGGACCGCCCGGTTTCTGCATCTGCTCAAACAATTCGTCGAGGTTGTCAGAGGTTTCGATTTTGAGCTCGACCCCCAGATCTTCGGCGAAACGCTTGACTAATTCGTACTCGAAACCGGTTTCACCGTTGCGATCCTGAAAATAGGTCGCCGGGCTGTTGCGGGTGATAACGCGCAGAACGCCATCCTCCTTTACTCGCTCTAGTGTGGTGGGTTTGTCCACACAGGCGCTGAGCATCAGGAAGAGTCCGGTTGCGATGAGCCATTTGGCACAACGAGGGCGGAAATCTGATTGGGGAAACATCGGAGCAGTATACGCAAAGGACACCTGTCGCCATATCTCGACAGCGAAGGCGGCGTCTGATAGAGCCGGCATTTTCTTGCGTCTGACAGGCGTGCCGACGTTCGGGCAGCGGCAAGTTGGCCGTTTCGGGTGCCGAAAGAGTCGGTTTAGGCTAGAATGCACGGCCTCAAAGCACACCCCCTTCCCGAGGCTGTCCCGAAGATGTTGACCCTGCGCGGTGCTCCTGCCCTTTCTGCCTTTCGCCACAGCAAATTACTTGAGCAGCTGAAACAAAAAGTTTCAACTGTCAGTGGCTTGTATGCTGAATTCGCCCACTTCGCCGAGATTGCTGGCGATCTGACTGGCGAGGAACAGGAAGTTCTCGTTCGCATCTTGAAATACGGCCCAAGCGTGCCGGTTCAAGAGCCCAGCGGCCGGTTGTTCCTGGTGTTGCCTCGGTTTGGCACCATTTCGCCCTGGTCGAGCAAGGCCAGCGATATTGCCCGCAACTGTGGCCTGGCGAAAATCCAGCGCCTGGAACGCGGCATCACCTTCTATGTAGAAGGTCAGTTCAGCGAAGCCGAGGCGCAAGTCATCGCCGGCTGCCTGCACGATCGCATGACGCAAATGGTGCTGGGCTCGTTGCAGGAAGCCGAAGGGCTGTTCACCCATGCCCAACCCAAGCCGTTGATCGCCATTGACGTTCTGGGCGGCGGACGTGCTGCGCTGGAGAAGGCCAACGTCGAGTTGGGCCTGGCGCTGGCGGAAGACGAAATCGATTACCTGGTCACCAGCTTTGCCGGTCTGGGGCGCAACCCTCACGACATCGAGTTGATGATGTTCGCTCAGGCGAACTCCGAGCACTGCCGCCACAAAATATTCAATGCCAGCTGGGACATTGACGGCGAGAGTCAGGAAAAAAGCCTGTTCGGCATGATCAAGAACACCTACGTCATGCACAGCGAAGGCGTGCTGTCGGCTTATAAGGACAACGCGTCGGTCATCGTCGGCAGCGTTGCCGGGCGTTTTTTCCCGGATCCGGAAACCCGCCAGTACGGCGCGGTGCAGGAGCCGGTGCACATTTTGATGAAAGTCGAAACCCACAACCACCCGACTGCAATTGCCCCGTTTCCTGGCGCATCTACCGGTTCGGGCGGCGAGATTCGCGACGAGGGCGCAACCGGGCGCGGTGCCAAGCCCAAGGCTGGCCTGACCGGCTTCACCGTTTCCAACCTGCAGATCCCCGGTTTCGAACAACCCTGGGAAGTGCCGTACGGCAAGCCTGAGCGTATCGTGACCGCGCTGGACATCATGCTCGAAGGCCCGCTGGGTGGCGCGGCGTTCAACAATGAGTTCGGTCGTCCGGCGCTGACCGGTTATTTCCGTACCTTCGAACAATCCATCACCACGCCGCACGGTGATGAAGTTCGCGGTTACCACAAGCCGATCATGCTGGCGGGTGGCATGGGTAACATCCGTGCCGAACACGTACAGAAAGCCGAGATCACCGTCGGCTCCAAGCTGATCGTGCTGGGCGGCCCGGCGATGTTGATCGGCCTGGGCGGCGGCGCGGCATCATCGATGGCCACCGGCACCAGCTCTGCGGATCTGGATTTCGCTTCGGTGCAGCGTGAAAACCCTGAGATGGAGCGTCGCTGCCAGGAAGTCATCGACCGTTGCTGGCAGCTGGGCGACAAGAACCCGATCAGCTTCATTCACGACGTCGGTGCCGGGGGTTTGTCCAACGCCTTCCCTGAGTTGGTGAACGATGGCGGTCGTGGCGGTCGCTTCGAACTGCGCAACGTGCCTAATGACGAGCCGGGCATGGCCCCGCTGGAGATCTGGAGCAACGAATCCCAGGAACGCTACGTGATGGCGGTGGGCGCGGAAAACTTCGAGCGCTTCAAGGCCATTTGCGAGCGTGAACGCTGCCCGTTCGCAGTCGTCGGTGAGGCCACTGAAGAGCCGCAACTGACCGTGACCGACAGCCATTTCGGCAACAGCCCGGTGGACATGCCGCTGGAAGTGTTGCTGGGCAAGGCGCCACGCATGCACCGTTCGGCTGATCGCGAAGCGGAACTGGGCGACGATTTTGATCCGAGCACCCTCGATATCGAAGAAAGCGTGCAACGCGTTCTGCATCACCCGGCCGTTGCCAGCAAAAGCTTCCTGATCACTATCGGTGACCGCAGCATCACCGGTCTGGTCGCTCGCGATCAAATGGTGGGTCCGTGGCAGGTTCCGGTTGCCGACTGCGCCGTGACCGCCACCAGCTTTGACGTCAATACCGGCGAAGCCATGGCCATGGGCGAGCGCACTCCGCTGGCACTGCTTGACGCTCCGGCGTCCGGGCGTATGGCCATCGGCGAGACGCTGACCAACATCGCGGCTTCACGCATCGGTAAGATTTCCGACATCAAATTGTCCGCCAACTGGATGTCAGCTGCCGGTCATCCAGGTGAAGACGCGCGCCTGTACGACACCGTCAAGGCTGTCGGCATGGAATTGTGTCCGGCGCTGGGCATCACCATTCCCGTGGGCAAGGACTCGATGTCCATGAAAACCCGCTGGAGCGATGAAGGCGCCGAGAAGACCGTTACTTCGCCAATGTCGTTGATCGTTACCGGTTTCGCGCCGGTGCTGGATATCCGCCAGACCCTGACGCCAGAGCTGCGCATGGACAAGGGCATCACCGATCTGATCCTGATCGACCTGGGCCGTGGCCAGAACCGCATGGGCGCTTCGATCCTGGCTCAGACTCACGGCAAGCTCGGCCGTATCGCGCCGGACGTCGACGACTCCGAAGACCTCAAGGCGTTCTTCGCGGTCATCCAGGGTCTGAATGCCGACGGTCACTTGCTGGCCTACCACGACCGTTCCGATGGTGGTTTGCTGGTTACTGCCCTGGAAATGGCCTTCGCCGGTCATTGCGGCCTGAACCTGTACCTGGACGGCCTGGCTGAATCCGCCAGCGAACTGGCCGCGATCCTGTTCAACGAAGAGTTGGGTGCGGTCATCCAGGTTCGTCAGGACGCCACGCCGGACGTGCTTGCCCAGTTCAGCGCCGCAGGTCTGGAAGATTGCGTTGCAGTGATTGGTCAGCCGGTCAACAACGACGAAGTCGCAATCAGCTTCAACGGCGAGCCGGTGTTCGGCGGCCAACGTCGCTTGCTGCAACGTCAATGGGCTGAAACCAGCTACCAGATCCAGCGTCTGCGTGACAACGCCGAGTGCGCCGATCAAGAGTTCGACGCGCTGCTGGAAGAAGATAATCCGGGCCTGAGCGTCAAGCTGGGCTTCGACGTCAACGATGACATCGCCGCGCCGTACATCAAGACAGGTGTTCGCCCGCAAGTGGCGGTGCTGCGTGAGCAGGGCGTCAACGGTCAGGTGGAGATGGCGGCAGCGTTCGACCGCGCCGGTTTCAACGCCATTGACGTGCATATGAGCGATATTCTCGCCGGTCGCGTCGATCTGAATGACTTCAAGGGCATGGTTGCCTGCGGCGGCTTCTCGTACGGCGACGTGCTGGGTGCCGGTGAAGGCTGGGCCAAGTCGGCGCTGTTCAACGCACGTGCCCGTGACGCTTTCCAAGGCTTCTTCGAGCGCCAGGACAGCTTCACGCTGGGCGTGTGTAACGGTTGCCAGATGTTGTCCAACCTGCACGAACTGATTCCGGGCACTGAGTTCTGGCCGCATTTCGTGCGCAACCGCTCCGAGCAGTTCGAAGCACGGGTGGCAATGGTGCAAGTTCAGGAGTCGGCGTCGATCTTCCTGCAAGGTATGGCCGGTTCGCGCATGCCAATCGCCATCGCCCACGGTGAAGGTCACGCCGAGTTTGCCAATGACGAAGCGCTGGTCGCTGCCGATGTCTCCGGCACCGTGGCGCTGCGTTTTGTGGACAACCACGGCAAAGTTACCGAAGCCTACCCGGCCAACCCGAACGGCTCGCCGCGCGGGATCGGTGGTCTCACCAGCCGCGACGGTCGCGTCACCATCATGATGCCGCACCCTGAGCGTGTCTTCCGTGCCGCACAGAACTCGTGGCGTCCGGAAGACTGGAACGAAGACGGCGCGTGGATGCGTATGTTCCGCAACGCGCGGGTGTGGGTGAACTAAGGCCGTGTACAAGCTGGCGTTCTTTGTTCCGCCGAGCCATGTAGAGGCTGTCAAACAAGCCGTATTCGCCGCTGGAGGGGGGCGAATCGGGGCGTATGACAGCTGCGCATGGCAAACGCTGGGCCAGGGTCAGTTCCGCCCCTTGGATGGCAGCAAGCCATTTATCGGGCAGAGCGGCGTGGTCGAAAGCGTGCAGGAATGGAAGGTCGAGCTCGTCGTGGCTGACGAGTTGATTCAGCAGGTGGTGGCGGCTCTCAAGCAGAGCCATCCCTACGAAACGCCGGCCTATGAGGTTTGGCGGCTGGAAGATTTCTGATGTCTTGCTTGCGCTTGATGTCGTGGGACCGGCTTTAGCCGGGAAGAGGTCCGCACATCACCTGCAACTGCCTTGGAAGATATTCTGATTCCCGGCTAAAGCCGGTCCCACAGGCGCTGCACATCCTCGTGTGCGTTACGGCCTGATCTCGATCATCGTGCCGTCCTTCACCAGATCCCACACTTCGCGCATGTCATTGTTTTTCATGGCAATGCAGCCGTTGGTCCAGTCCAGGGTCTGGAAATACCATTCCGGATATTCCTCATCCACCGGCGTGCCGTGGATCATGATCATGCTGCCGGGGTTGACCCCTTCGCGACGCGAGCGAGCCGAGTCGGTGATGTTTGGGTAGGAAATGTGCATCGACAAGTTGTAGTTGGTGCTGTTCTTGCGCCAGTCCAGCCAGTAGAAACCTTCCGGCGTGCGTTGATCGCCTTCCTGCAACTTGGTGCCCTTGGGTTGCTTGCCCAGGGAAATGCGATACGTTTTGAGCGCTTCGCCGCCACTGATCAGCTGCAATTGACGCGCCGATTTGAGGACCAGAACCTTTTCGATCTTGCGATCGGCAATGTTCTCGGTGTTGATCACTTTGTTGCCGACGATTTTCTGCTCGCTGCCCTTGGGCACGATGGTTTGCGTGAACGCAGCCTGGGACAGCGGAACAAATGACAAGCACAACACAGCAAGCAACCAGCGCATCGAAACGATTTCCCTGAAGCGGCGCCAAGCTGCGCCGATGATGTTAAGTGTCCTGTATAGGCCGCGACGGCGGCAACGCGTCGGTTCGCACAGGGTAAATCTGTTGGCGCCGGTCGGCGAAGAAACATTCTAGAGTACGTCTGACCGTCATGAAAGCCAGCTCGGACCATGGGATATCGGCTTCGTCGAACAAGGCCACTTCCAGACTCTCGATGCCGGCGGCGAATGTCGGGGAGGCCATCTGCGCACGATAGAAGACGTGGACCTGATTGATATGCGGCACATCGACCAACATGTACAGATGCAGATCGCCCAGGACCGCACAGGCTTCTTCATCCGTCTCGCGGCGCGCGGCTTGCTCGATGGTTTCGCCGTTCTCCATGAATCCGGCGGGCAGGGTCCAGAAACCCAGGCGCGGTTCGATGGCACGCCGACACAGCAAGACTTTGTCGCCCCACAGCGGCAGGCAGCCCGCCACGATATTCGGGTTCTGGTAATGAATGGTGTGGCAGTGTTCACAGACATAGCGCAGGCGGCTATCGCCCTCGGGAATACGCTGTATGACCGGGTTACCGCATTGGCTGCAGAATTTCATGGAGTCATTCGATTGCTGAATTCAGCCGCTATCTTGGCGTGCGATGCGCCTGCTCGGCAAGAAGCGCTTTGTATTGGTCAGAGTTGTCCTACAAGGGCTTGGGCAGTTCGCCGCTTTGGTGCATGATGCCGGGTAGGCAACAGATCGAGATTTCCCATGCTGGACGAGCTACTTCGCCGTGTAAGCAGTCATACGCCGAGCACTCTTGAGACGGATCGACGTTTCCCCGAGGCTGCGGTGTTATTGCCCATTACTCGCAGTGACGAACCCGAGTTGATCCTGACCCTGCGTGCCAGCGGTCTGTCGACCCATGGTGGCGAAGTGGCGTTCCCCGGTGGGCGGCGCGATCCTGATGATGTGGACCTGGTGTTCACTGCCTTGCGCGAGGCCGAGGAGGAAATCGGCTTGCCGCCAGGTCTGGTGGAAGTCATCGGCCCGCTCAGCCCATTGATCTCCAAGCACGGCATCAAGGTCACTCCTTACGTAGGACTGATCCCTGACTTCGTTGAATATCGCCCCAATGATGCAGAGATTGCTGCTGTTTTCAGCGTGCCGCTGGAGTTTTTTCGCCAGGACACGCGGGAGCATACGCACCGCATTGATTACCAGGGGCGCAGCTGGTACGTGCCCAGCTATCGTTACGGCGAGTATAAAATCTGGGGCCTGACCGCGATCATGATCGTCGAACTGATCAACGTGCTGTACGACAGCAAAATCAGCCTGCATCAGCCACCTGAACATTCCGTGACCCGAGCTTGAACAATCGGCCGTAGAGCCTTGAGGAACGATGCATGAAATACCGCCTGGGCGACTCCCGTGTCGAAACCGATCCTGACAGCTGGGTCGCACCCAACGCCGTGCTGATCGGCAAGGTCAAGCTGGAGGCGGGCGCCAGCGTCTGGTTCAACGCCGTACTGCGTGGCGACAACGAGCTGATTCATATTGGCGAGAACAGCAACGTGCAGGACGGAACCGTCATGCACACTGACATGGGCTCGCCGCTGGAGATCGGCAAAGGCGTGACCATTGGCCATAACGTCATGCTGCACGGCTGCAGCGTTGATGATTACAGCCTGATTGGCATCAATTCAGTGATCCTCAACGGTGCGAAAATCGGCAAGTACTGCATCATCGGCGCCAATTCCCTGATCGGCGAGGGCAAGGTCATTCCCGACGGGTCATTGGTGATGGGCTCGCCCGGCAAGGTGGTGCGCGAGCTCACCGATATCCAGAAGAAAATGCTCGAAGCCAGCGCCGCGCATTACGTCAGCAACGCCCGACGCTACGCCCGGGACCTGCAGCCGCAGGAAGACTGATCATGCAAGAACGTCGCGTCGCGTCCCCTTGCGTCAGCATCTGCGCGCTGGATGACGAGGATGTCTGCCTGGGCTGCCAGCGCACCGTCAGGGAAATCACCGACTGGCACGCTCTGGACAACGAGCAGCGTCGTGCGGTGCTGGTGTTGTGCCATGAGCGGGCCGAGGCGAGCGGGTTGGTCTGGTCGGTGCGCCAATAGCTAGAGCAGTCGTCGGATCCGATCCACCTCGCAAGACTGTTATCATTGTTGCGTCTTCCCGCCACATAAGCCTCGCCCATGTTCTTCCTGATCACCTACATCGGCAGTGTCGTGCTGATCAACTTTGCGTTCTCCACGGCGCCGCATCTGGATGTCCTCTGGTCGGCGTGGGGTGGATTGGTGTTTGTGCTGCGTGACATGGTGCAGACCCGCTTCGGCCATGGTGCGATCTTCGCCATGCTGGCGGCATTGGTGTTGTCCTACGTGACCTCCGATCCCACCATTGCGCTGGCCAGCGCCACGGCGTTCGCAGTGTCCGAATGCATCGACTGGCTGGTTTTCACGATCACCAAACGGCCGCTGCATGACCGGCTCTGGCTGAGCTCGGCGCTGAGCATCCCGCTGGACACCTTCATCTTCTTCGGCATGATCGACGCCATGACCACGCCAGTCATCGTGACTGCGCTGGCCTCCAAGTTCGTCGGCGTGACGGCGGTCTGGCTGATCATGGTCTGGCGCGCGCGCAAGAACGCTTGTCCGGGCTGAGGTCCAATTCCCGGGGCTTCGTGGTAAATTGCGCGCCTTTCTCCACCGTGGCGTCCCGTAATTTGGCGGGCTGCCCTCGATATCTGCTCCACGAGGACCTGAGATGACTCAAATCGGAACTCCACTGTCGCCTACCGCGACCCGCGTTTTGCTCTGCGGTTGCGGCGAGCTGGGCAAGGAAGTAGTGATCGAATTGCAACGCCTTGGCGTTGAAGTGATCGCGGTTGATCGCTATGCCAACGCGCCAGCCATGCAGGTCGCCCATCGCAGCCACGTGATCAACATGCTCGACGGCGCCGCGCTGCGTGCAGTCATCGAAGCCGAGAAGCCCCATTTCATCGTGCCGGAAATCGAAGCCATCGCCACCGCGACGCTGGTGGAACTGGAGTCCGAAGGCTTTACCGTGATTCCAACTGCGCGCGCCGCGCAGTTGACCATGAACCGCGAAGGCATTCGTCGTCTGGCCGCTGAAGAGCTGGACCTGCCGACGTCGCCGTATCACTTCGCCGACACCTTCGAAGATTATCGCAAGGCCGTGGAAGACCTGGGCTTCCCTTGTGTCGTCAAACCGGTGATGAGCTCGTCGGGCAAGGGTCAGAGTCTGCTCAAGACCACTGATGACGTGCAGAAAGCCTGGGATTACGCCCAGGAGGGCGGTCGCGCCGGCAAAGGTCGGGTGATCATCGAAGGCTTCATCGATTTCGATTACGAAATTACCCTGCTGACCGTGCGTCACGTGGGCGGCACCACGTTCTGCGCGCCGGTCGGCCATCGTCAGGAGAAAGGCGACTATCAGGAATCCTGGCAGCCACAGGCCATGAGCCCGGTAGCGCTTGCGGAATCCGAGCGAGTCGCCAAGGCCGTGACTGAATCCTTGGGCGGTCGTGGGCTGTTTGGCGTCGAACTGTTCATCAAAGGTGATCAGGTCTGGTTCAGCGAAGTCTCGCCGCGTCCACACGATACCGGCCTGGTAACCCTGATTTCGCAGGATCTGTCGCAATTCGCGTTGCACGCTCGCGCCATCCTCGGTCTGCCAATCCCGCTGATTCGTCAGTTCGGACCATCGGCTTCAGCAGTGATTCTGGTTGAGGGTAAATCCACGCAGACGGCGTTCGCCAATCTGGGCCAGGCCCTGAGCGAGCCGGATACGGCGCTGCGTCTGTTCGGCAAGCCGGAAGTCGATGGCCAACGCCGCATGGGTGTGGCCCTGGCTCGGGACGAATCCATCGAAGCCGCTCGCGCCAAGGCCACGCGTGCTTCCCGGGCGGTGAAGGTTCAGTTGTAACCTGAGCAGCGCGCACGCCACAGTTGCCTTATGACAACTGTGGCGTGTGTATCCAACAGTGCTCGCCCGGATCGTTTAACAGGCTGTTCGCGTGTTTTCGTGAATGTAAGCCGTGACGTCGCCCGGCGGGTTCCACATCAGGACATCGAGAATCGATAGATTGCCGATGAACTCGTAAGGCGCGGTGTCGTAGACAAACGTCGAGACATCCAGAAAGCGCAACTCTATGTCCCGTTGCTGCCACTCGCTGGCAACGAATATCGCCCGTCCGCCCGGCGCATTGATATACCGGCTCGCCTCCAGCGCGCTGCTGATTTCCAGTGCCCATTGGCCTGGATGCTGAATGGGTGGCAATTGAAGATCCATGGCGGAATGCGGCTTCCAGCTGAAAGGCAGGTCGAGGTAATCGCAGGTGGTTTTGAGCGACTGCGTGTTCAATTCGCCGATGCCATTGGCCGTGACCGAGGCAAATGTGTTTCTGATCAGGTCGCGCACTTTTTGATAGAAGGGAGCCTTGCCGCGATAGTGCTCCAGCTGGCCGAGAATGCGTTGTAATGCGGCCGAGTGATCAATCACCGTAGTGGCCTGGATCGAGGAGCCCAACGTGGTGCTTACCGGCACGTTGATATATTGCCAGCCACCTTTTGCATCAAGAATCCGGTTGCGATTCATCCAGGTCTTGCGGCAGTACTGCGCGGTGTCGAATATCACTCCGCGTTCCGCCGCCGCGATCAGTTGAAAATACCCCAGGTAGGGGAAGAAATAAGGTTGCATGATGGCGAGCGTGTTATTCATTTCTGGCGTCTTCAGAACGGTTCCCCGGAGTCTTGAGAATAGCCGTCGAAATCGCTGTGTCTGTGGGAATAACCAATGAACACGGGGTTTTCGCAGGCGAGCCGACAGATGACCGGCAGCACGGGCTGCAAGTCATTTGTCACCTTCACACTGGGGTGTCAGGCAATCTTGTCCAGATCGGCGTGACGCGTTTCCTTCAGGCACAGCACGGCAATCAAGCTGATCAATGCCGCAGCCGATACATAGCCGCCAACCCAGCTCAACCCGCCCATCGCCACCAGTTTCTGGGCGAAGAACGGCGCTACTGATGCACCGACGATTCCTCCCAGGTTGTAGGCTGCCGACGCGCCGGTGTAACGCACCCGTGTCGGAAACAGTTCCGGCAGCATGGCGCCCATCGGGGCGAAGGTAATGCCCATCAGGAACAGTTCGATGCACAGGAACAAGGCCACTGCCCAGGTCGTGCCGTGGGTCAGCAAGGGCTCCATGGTAAAGCCGGACAGAATCGCCAGAACCCCGCCAATGATCAGCACCGGACGCCGACCGAAGCGGTCACTCGCCCAGGCAGCCAACGGAGTAGCCGCCGCCATGAACAGCACGGCAAAGCACAGCAAGCCAAGGAAGGTTTCGCGGCTGTAGCCCAGGGTCGAGACGCCGTAACTCAGCGAGAACACGGTCGAGATGTAAAACAGCGCGTAGCAGACCACCATCGATGCCGCACCCAGCAGCATCGGCGCCCAGTATTGGCTGAACAGTTCGGCAATCGGCATTTTGACCCGCTCGTGGCGAGCAATGGCATTGGCGAAGATCGGCGTTTCTTCCAGCTTGAGTCGCACGTACAGGCCGACCATCACCAACACTGCACTCAGCAGGAACGGAATCCGCCAGCCCCATGAGCGGAACTGTTCGTCGTCCAGGGTCATCGCCAATGTCAGAAACAGCCCGTTGGCGGCGAGGAAACCAATCGAAGGGCCTAACTGGGGGAACATGCCGAACCAGGCGCGCTTGCCCGGCGGGGCGTTTTCAGTGGCCAGCAACGCCGCGCCACCCCATTCGCCGCCCAGACCCAGGCCTTGCCCGAAACGCAGGACGCACAGCAGGATCGGCGCCCAGGCCCCAATGGTCGCGTAACCGGGCAGCACGCCGATCAGCGTGGTGCAAACCCCCATCAGCAACAGCGAAGCGACCAGCGTCGATTTGCGACCGATGCGGTCACCAAAGTGGCCGAATAGCGCTGAACCCAACGGGCGTGCGAGAAAAGCGATACCGAAGGTCAGAAACGCCGACAGCATCTGTGCGGTGCCGGATGTCTGCGGGAAGAATACCGGACCGATCACCAGCGCGGCGGCGGTGGCATAGACGTAAAAGTCGTAGAACTCGATTGCCGTACCAATGAAGCTGGCCGTGGCGACCCGTGTCGCGGAGTTGGCCGGACGAGCCGGAGCAGCGTGAGTGTCGCCCAAGGCGGAAGTTGTGGTCATGCGGGAATCCCTGACAGTCATCTTGCCTGTCGACAATCGCCTTGGCTGGGCGACGTGCGGCGGCAAACGTTAATTATTGTGGGGCAGCGCTGATCAGGTTAGCCCGGATGTGGGCAAGAAGGCGTGGCAATGCCGAAGGGTAGGGCGCTGCCAGGGAAGTGCGCGGAACGTTTCAGGCTGTGTGACTGGCCGATCAGCCTGAGTGCGGGTAGCACGCGGATCGGCGGGGCTGGGTAAGCGGCTCGATTATAGAAAGGCCGCTGCGGGCAGAACAAGGAGGTTTTGCCTGCAGCGACGCTTTAATTGACAGCGCGGGTCGCCGAGTTTTGCCACATCAGCACGCGAGTGACGCGATTGTCTTCGGTTTGCAGAATTTCCAGGCGATACGGCCCGATCTTCAGGCAGACCGAGCTTTCCGGAATGGTTTCCAGAGCCTCGGTCACCAGGCCATTCAAGGTTTTCGGGCCATCGGAGGGCAGATGCCAGCCCAGACTCTTGTTCAGATCGCGGATCGACGCTGCGCCATCGACCACCAGACGACCATCTGCCTGAGGATGAATGTGCGGGTTGTCGAGGGTCTGTTCGTTTTCGAATTCGCCGACGATTTCTTCGAGAATGTCTTCCAGGCTCACGATGCCCAGCACTTCACCGTATTCGTCGACCACCACGCCCAGGCGCCGCTGCTGTTTGTGAAAGTTCAGCAGTTGCAGTTGCAGCGGCGTGCTTTCCGGCACGAAGTACGGCTCATAGCACGCCGCCAGCAATTGTTCCTTGGTCAGCTCGGCCTTGGGCAGCAGATGACTGATCTGGCGAGTATTGAGGACGCCCTGAACCTGATTGATGTCGTTGTGATACACCGGCAGGCGGGTATGCCGGGAAACAATCAGGTGTTCGATGATGTGTTCGATGGGCTCATCCAGATTGACCCCGTCGACATCATTGCGCGGTACCAGAATGTCGTTGACGGTGATGCTGTCCAGCGCGTGAATCCCGGACATTACCGGCGAGCCGCCAGGTTCGTGCTCGTGAACGCCATCCAGATTCGGGTCCGACAAGGAGTCCTGATCGTCTTCACGTCGGGGGGCTGGCTTGTTGCGGGCGCTGAACGGCAGCACCAGCACGGTGGCGAGGGTGCTCAATAGCCAGGCCAGCGGCCACATGATTTTCATCGGGATGCTGAGCATGCCGTTGGCCAGTTTGATGATCGCCAGTGGATGCCGCACGGCCAGACGGCGCGGTGCGTACTCGGCAAACACCAGAACCAGGCCCGTGGTGACAAGCCAGGCAATCGTCGGGCCGTTATCAAGCCAGTACCGCAGCGAGAGCAGCGTTGCGATTACCACGATCAGGGTTTTGATCAGGGTATTGGTCAGGATCAGGCTGCCGAGCTGGAATTCCAGTCGCGGCTTGGCCGGGTCGGTTGGGCGAGTGCCGATTCGCAGGGCCTTGACGCGGTGGTGCGCGGCTTCTACGGCCGTGAACAAGGCTGACCAGAGGATCAGCAGCGCAACAACACCAAGCATTGGGCCGATGGGCAAGTTATCCATGATCAACGCCCGTCAGATGTGCAGAATGAATTCACGGACCAGCTTGCTGCCGAAATACGCCAGCATCAGCAGGCAAAAGCCGCCCAGGGTCCAGCGGATGGCTTTGTGTCCGCGCCAGCCCAGACGATTTCGACCCCACAGCAACACACTGAAGACTATCCAGGCCAGACACGCCAGCAGGGTTTTGTGCACCAGATGCTGGGCGAACAGGTTTTCGACAAACAGCCAGCCGGAAATCAGCGAGAGCGACAACAGCGACCAGCCGGCCCATAGAAAGCCGAACAACAGGCTTTCCATGGTTTGCAGCGGCGGGAAGTTCTTGATCAGCCCGGAAGGGTGCTTGTGTTTGAGTTGATGGTCCTGCACCAGCAGCAGCAGCGCCTGGAACATCGCGATGGTAAACATGCCATAAGCCAGGATTGATAGCAGGATATGGCTGAGAATCCCCGGTTCCTCGTCAATCGGCTGCACGGTGCCGGTCGGCGCGAACTGCGCCAGCAGCACAGTTGCCAGCCCTAGCGGGAACAACAGCACCAACAGGTTTTCCACCGGAATCCGCACGGTGGCGAGCAGCGTCAGGGCAATCACGGCTACGGCAATAAGGCTCGCGGCGCTGAAGAAGTCCAGGCCAAGCCCTATAGGCCGCACCAACTGCGAGAAAAGCCCGGTGGCGTGCGCGATGACGGCAAGCGTGCCGAGCAGGCAAAGCAGCCGTTTGTCGGCCTTGGTGCCCTGGCTCAGGCGAAGGCCCTGATAGATGGTCGCAGCGGCATAAAGGCAGGCGGCGGCGAGGCTGGGTAGCAGGCTGGGTGGCAAGGGGAACATAAATCCTGATGGGCGGGCCCGAAAGGCGCTGAGTTTCGCATACAACCCGCATTTCACGAAAGACCACAGAGGCAGACTCCGAGCGGAGTCTTCGCTATAATCCGCGACCTGCTCAAGCCGCAGGCTCGCCGAGCGCCATTTTTAATACGGGCCGGGCCGCATCAACCGGGGTTCGACGAGAGCCTGAAAGGATCGCGCATGTTTGAAAACCTTACCGACCGTCTCTCACAGACGCTGCGCCATGTAACTGGCAAGGCCAAGCTGACCGAGGACAACATCAAAGATACCTTGCGCGAAGTGCGGATGGCTTTGCTTGAAGCTGACGTTGCCTTGCCGGTAGTCAAAGACTTCGTCAACAAGGTCAAAGAGCGCGCTGTCGGCACTGAAGTGTCGCGCAGCCTGACGCCGGGCCAGGCGTTCGTGAAGATCGTCCAGGCCGAGCTGGAAGACATGATGGGGGCGGCCAACGAAGAGCTGAGCCTTGCCGTCACGCCTCCGGCGGTAATCCTGATGGCAGGTTTGCAGGGTGCGGGTAAAACCACCACTGCGGGCAAACTGGCCAAGTTCCTCAAAGAGCGCAAGAAGAAAACCGTCATGGTGGTCTCGGTGGACGTGTATCGTCCTGCGGCCATCAAGCAGCTGGAAACCCTGGCCAACGACATCGGCGTAACATTCTTTGCGTCGGATATCAGCCAGAAGCCGGTCGAGATCGCGCTGGCGGCCATCAAGGAAGCCAGACTCAAGTTCATTGATGTCGTAATCGTCGACACCGCCGGTCGTCTGCACATCGATGTCGAGATGATGGGCGAGATCCAGGCTTTGCATGCTGCGGTCAAACCGGCTGAAACCTTGTTTGTGGTCGATGCCATGACCGGCCAGGACGCCGCCAATACCGCCAAGGCGTTTGGCGATGCCTTGCCGCTGACCGGTGTGATCCTGACCAAGGTCGATGGTGATGCCCGTGGTGGCGCGGCGCTTTCGGTTCGTGCGATTACCGGCAAACCGATCAAATTCATCGGTATGGGTGAGAAGAGCGACGCGCTCGAGCCGTTCCACCCCGACCGTATCGCTTCGCGAATTCTGGGCATGGGCGACGTGCTCAGCCTTATCGAGCAGGCCGAACAGACCCTCGACAAGGACAAGGCCGACAAGCTTGCGAAGAAGCTGAAGAAGGGCAAGGGCTTCGATCTCGAAGACTTCCGCGATCAGCTGCAACAAATGAAGAACATGGGCGGCCTTGGCGGCCTCATGGACAAACTGCCGAGTATCGGTGGCGTGAATCTCTCGCAAATGGGCAATGCCCAGGGCGCGGCAGAGAAACAGTTCAAGCAGATGGAAGCCATCATCAACTCGATGACCCCGGCCGAGCGTCGCGACCCGGAGCTGATCAGCGGTTCGCGCAAGCGTCGCATCGCCATGGGTTCGGGCACGCAGGTTCAGGACATCGGGCGTCTGATCAAGCAACATAAACAGATGCAGAAGATGATGAAGAAATTCTCCGCGAAAGGCGGAATGGCGAAAATGATGCGCGGCATGGGCGGAATGTTGCCCGGCGGCGGCATGCCGAAGATGTGATTACGTCGCGCGCAAGTTCGTTTGCGCGCAGCTCGCCGCAGGGGAACCTGCGGCAAAACACCCGTCTGGCGGGTGTCTATCCGCCGTCGATATCGACGGCTCCATAGCAAATCTTGATGGCATGCCGATAGGCGCCGGAAAAAGACATTTGCAAAAGTCCGGATATTCCTTAGAATATGCGGCCTTTCGGGCACCTATGCCCGCTGTGCATCTTAGATTTGCAGCACCGACTACAGGAATGATGTTCAATGCTAACCATCCGTCTTGCCCTTGGCGGCTCTAAAAAGCGCCCGTTTTACCACCTCACTGTTACCGATAGCCGCAATGCGCGCGACGGTTCACACAAAGAGCAAATTGGCTTCTTCAACCCGGTTGCCCGTGGTCAGGAAGTTCGTTTGTCCGTGAACGACGAGCGTCTGGCTTACTGGATGAGCGTGGGTGCACAAACATCCGAGCGCGTTGCTCAGCTGTTGAAAGAACGAGCCAAGACTCAGGTCGCGGCCTGAGCAATATGAACGCGACGCCAACTGTTGCCGACGATTTGATCGTCATTGGCAAGATTTACTCGATTCACGGCGTTCGCGGCGAAGTGAAGGTCTTTTCCTTTACTGATCCGATTGGAAACCTGTTGGATTACAAAACCTGGACGCTTCGGCGCGAAGGCAGCGTCAAACAGGTAGAGCTGGTCAGCGGACGCTTGCAAAACAAGTTCCTGGTCGCAAAGCTCAAAGGTCTCGATGATCGTGAAGAAGCCCGTCTTCTGTCCGGTTACGAAATCTGTGTGCCCCGCAACCTGTTCCCTGATCTGACCGACGGCGAGTACTACTGGTACCAGCTGGAAGGTTTGAAGGTTATCGACACTCTTGGGCAATTGTTCGGGAAAATCGATCATCTTCTGGAAACCGGCTCGAACGATGTAATGGTGGTCAAGCCCTGCGCAGGCAGCCTGGATGATCGCGAACGCCTGTTGCCCTATACGGAGCAATGCGTGTTGGCAATCGACCTGAGTGCCGGCGAGATGAAGGTGGATTGGGATGCGGACTTCTAAGCGCCATGGCTAGCCTGCGCATAGAAGTGATCAGTCTGTTCCCCGAGATGTTTTCCGCCATCAGCGAATACGGCATAACCAGCCGAGCGGTGAAACAAGGGCTGTTGCAGCTCACTTGTTGGAATCCGCGGGACTACACCACGGATCGACATCACACTGTGGATGATCGCCCATTTGGCGGTGGTCCGGGCATGGTGATGAAGATCAAGCCCCTTGAAGATGCTCTGGTTCAGGCCAGGCAAGCGGCAGGGGAAGCGGCGAAGGTTATTTACCTGTCGCCACAAGGCCGCCAACTGAATCAGTCTGCTGTACGCGAACTGGCACAGGAGGAAGCGATTATCCTCATCGCCGGTCGTTATGAAGGCATTGACGAGCGTTTCATTGAAGCTCATGTCGATGAAGAGTGGTCGATTGGTGACTATGTACTGTCTGGCGGCGAGCTGCCGGCAATGGTGCTGATCGACGCGGTTACGCGGCTGCTGCCTGGAGCTTTAGGGCATGCGGACTCCGCGGAGGAAGATTCCTTCACGGATGGTCTGCTGGATTGCCCGCATTACACCCGACCGGAGGTGTATGTGGATCAGCGTGTTCCCGACGTGTTGCTTAGTGGCAATCACGCACATATCCGGCGTTGGCGTTTACAGCAGTCCCTTGGGCGGACCTGGGAACGACGCGCCGATCTTCTGGAAAGCCGCTCGCTTTCTGGAGAAGAGAAGAAGCTGCTGGCGGAATACATCCGCGAGCGGGACGATAGTTAACGTATCGATGGTCGATCCAGATGGATCACCTTAGGAGCACAGCATGACTAACAAAATCATTCTTGCACTCGAAGCAGAGCAGATGACGAAAGAGATCCCTACCTTTGCCCCGGGCGACACTGTTGTCGTTCAGGTGAAAGTGAAGGAAGGCGACCGTGCGCGTCTGCAAGCGTTCGAGGGCGTAGTAATTGCCAAGCGTAACCGTGGCGTGAACAGTGCTTTCACTGTTCGTAAAATCTCCAACGGTGTTGGCGTTGAGCGTACTTTCCAGACTTACAGCCCGCAAATCGACAGCCTGGCTGTGAAACGTCGCGGTGACGTTCGCAAAGCCAAACTGTATTACCTGCGTGACCTGTCCGGTAAAGCAGCTCGCATCAAGGAAAAACTGGCTTAAGTCCAGCAATCCGATGCAAAAAAAGCAGCCTTCGGGCTGCTTTTTTGTGTCCGGGATTTTATTGTCCGTGTTCAATAGCGGTCTTTCGCGAAACAGCACAAGCGCCCATCACCTATGTCTGCAATCGACCATCCGCTGATCGACCGTTTTCTCGATGCCCTGTGGCTGGAGAAGGGGCTTTCGGACAACACCCGCGATGCGTATCGCAGCGACCTGGCCTTGTTCAACGGCTGGCTTGAAGAGCGGGGCGTGGACCTGATCAGTGTCGGACGCGAAGCCATTCTCGATCATCTGGCCTGGCGCGTGGATCAGGCCTACAAGCCGCGTTCGACCGCGCGCTTTCTGTCGGGCGTGCGTGGCTTCTATCGTTATTTGCTGCGCGAGAAACTGATCCAGATTGACCCGACATTGCAAGTCGACATGCCGCAACTGGGCAGGCCCTTGCCCAAGTCGCTGTCCGAAGCCGATGTCGAAGCGTTATTGGCGGCGCCCGATCTGAGCGAGGCCATTGGCCAGCGCGATCGTGCGATGCTTGAAGTCCTGTACGCCTGCGGTCTGCGTGTTACCGAATTGATCAGCCTCACGCTGGAGCAAGTCAACCTGCGTCAGGGCGTGCTGCGGGTGATGGGCAAAGGCAGCAAGGAGCGGCTGGTGCCCATGGGTGAAGAGGCCATCGTCTGGATTGAGCGTTACATGCGCGGTGCTCGTGATGAGCTGCTGGCCGGGCGTCCCAGCGATGTGTTGTTCCCCAGCTTGCGGGGCGAACAAATGACGCGTCAGACATTCTGGCATCGCATCAAGCATCAGGCCGCAGTGGCCGGCATCGGCAAGTCACTGTCGCCACATACCTTGCGCCATGCGTTTGCGACCCATCTGCTTAACCACGGCGCAGACTTGCGCGTGGTGCAGATGCTGTTGGGCCATAGCGATCTGTCGACCACGCAGATCTACACCCATGTCGCTCGGGCCCGCTTGCAGGACATGCACGCCAAACATCACCCGCGCGGCTGAGGGTATCAATGGCAGGAATTGCCCGATATCCGGCGTCGCTCCGGGTCGGTGTTGCAGGGCTTATGTGATAGTCTTTGCCGGTTTCGCAGATGGATGCTGGCACCCGCTGTTTTCAGCGCCGCCCATTTGCCCACCGCCCGAGGAGTTTTCATGCGCGTGACCCAGATTTTCGCCGCCGCAGTCATTGCGCTGGCCAGTACCTTCAGCCTGATTGCTCAGGCTGATGCGCCCGCCGAACAAGCTATTCGCAAGACGCTGGATTCACTCAAGCTGGAGTTGCCGGTCGAAAGCATCGCGGCCAGCCCGCTGAACGGCCTTTACGAAGTCAAGCTCAAGGGCGGCCGCGTGCTGTATGCCAGCGGCGACGGGCAGTTCGTCATGCAGGGTTATCTGTTCCAGATCCAGGACGGCAAACCGGTCAACCTGACCGAAAAAACCGAGCGCCTGGCGATCTCCAAAACCATCAATGGCATCCCGACCGCTGAAATGGTGGTCTACCCGGCCATTGGCGAAACCAAATCGCACATCACCGTATTTACTGACACCACGTGCCCGTATTGCCACAAGCTGCATGCCGAAGTGCCGCAGCTGAACAAGATGGGTATCGAAGTCCGCTATGTGGCTTTCCCGCGTCAGGGCCTGGGTTCGCCCGGCGATGAGCAGCTGCAGGCTGTCTGGTGTTCCAAGGATCGCAAGGGCGCCATGGACCGCATGGTCGATGGCAAGAACATCCAGGCGCCTAAATGCGCCAACCCTGTGACCAAGCAGTTCGAAATGGGCCAGTCGATCGGTGTCAACGGCACACCGGCCATCGTTCTGGCTGACGGTCAACTGATCCCTGGCTACCAGCCTGCGGCGCAAGTGGCCAAACTGGCGCTCGGCGCCGAATAATCCAGCGTCATCAAGGTTTCCTTGAAGACCGTGGGACGACAGCTATAAGCGTCGTCCCGTTAAATTGAGAGCCGCATGGTGACGTGCGGCTGTTTTCCACGGCCAGCCTTGCGTTGGCCGTTTTACGGGGAGTTCATAGTGAAACCGGTCAAAGTAGGCATCTGTGGGCTAGGTACTGTCGGTGGCGGTACCTTCAACGTACTTCAGCGTAACGCCGAGGAGATTGCCCGCCGCGCCGGGCGTGGAATCGAAGTGGCACAAATTGCCATGCGTACGCCGAACCCCAACTGCCAGATTACCGGTACCTCGACCACCAGCGATGTATTCGCGGTGGCAACCAACCCTGAAATCGATATCGTCATCGAGCTGATCGGCGGCTATACCATAGCCCGCGACCTGGTCCTCAAAGCCATTGAAAATGGCAAGCACGTCGTCACTGCCAACAAGGCGCTGATCGCCGTGCACGGTAACGAGATCTTCGCCAAGGCGCGCGAGAAGGGCGTCATCGTCGCGTTCGAAGCGGCAGTGGCGGGCGGTATTCCGGTGATCAAGGCAATTCGTGAAGGTCTGTCGGCAAACCGTATCAACTGGGTAGCCGGGATCATCAACGGCACGGGCAACTTCATCCTCACTGAAATGCGTGAAAAAGGTCGTACGTTCCCGGACGTCCTGGCCGAAGCTCAGGCGCTGGGTTATGCCGAAGCCGATCCGACCTTCGACGTCGAAGGCATCGATGCTGCGCACAAACTGACCATTCTGGCGTCCATTGCGTTCGGCATCCCGCTGCAGTTCGACAAGGCCTACACCGAAGGCATCACCAAGCTGACGACAGCTGACGTGAATTACGCCGAAGCGCTGGGCTATCGCATCAAGCACCTGGGCGTGGCGCGCAGCACCGCTGCTGGCATCGAGTTGCGTGTGCACCCGACGCTGATCCCGGCTGATCGACTGATCGCCAATGTCAACGGCGTGATGAACGCGGTGATGGTCAATGGCGACGCTGCGGGCTCGACGCTGTTCTACGGTGCCGGTGCCGGCATGGAGCCAACCGCTTCCTCGGTAATCGCTGATCTGGTGGACGTCGTGCGCGCCATGACTTCCGATCCGGAAAACCGCGTACCGCACCTGGCCTTCCAGCCAGACTCGCTTTCCGCGCATCCGATCCTGCCGATCGAAGCCTGCGAAAGCGCGTACTACCTGCGAATCCAGGCCAAGGATCATCCGGGCGTGCTGGCGCAAGTGGCGAGCATTCTGTCGGAGCGCGGCATCAACATCGAATCCATCATGCAGAAGGAAGTCGAAGAACATGACGGCCTGGTGCCAATGATTCTGTTGACCCATCGCGTGATTGAGCAGCGCATGAATGACGCGATCCAGGCACTGGAAGCGTTGCAGGATGTGGTGGGGCCGGTGGTCCGGATCCGCGTGGAACATCTCAATTAATTGAGAGTTGCAAGCGGTCAGCTACAAGCTGCAAGCCAGGAGCCGATCGCTTCGAACTTGCAGCTTGAAGCTTGAGGCTTGCAGCTCAAACCGAAGGTTTGACTTATGCGCTATATCAGTACCCGCGGCCAAGCGCCTGCGCTGAATTTCGAAGACGTGCTGCTCACTGGCCTGGCCAGCGATGGCGGCCTGTATGTGCCGGAAAACCTGCCGCGCTTCACTCAGGAAGAAATCGCTTCCTGGGCCGGCCTGCCTTATCACGAGCTGGCCTTCCGCGTGATGCGCCCCTTCGTGACCGGCAGCATCCCGGATGCGGATTTCAAGAAGATCCTTGAAGAAACCTACGGCGTGTTTGCTCACAGTTCGGTAGCGCCGCTGCGTCAGTTGAATGGCAACGAATGGGTGCTGGAGCTGTTTCACGGCCCGACCCTGGCGTTCAAGGACTTCGCTCTGCAACTGCTGGGCCGTCTGCTCGACTACGTGCTGGCCAAGCGCGGCGAGCGCGTCGTGATTCTGGGGGCTACGTCGGGCGATACCGGTTCGGCAGCGATTGAAGGCTGTCGTCGCTGCGACAACGTCGACATCTTCATCCTGCACCCCAACAACCGCGTTTCGGACGTTCAGCGTCGGCAGATGACCACCATCTTCGGCGATAACATCCACAACATCGCCGTCGAAGGCAACTTCGACGACTGCCAGGAAATGGTCAAGAACAGCTTCGCTGATCAGGCTTTCCTCAAAGGCACGCGGCTGGTGGCGGTCAACTCGATCAACTGGGCGCGGATCATGGCCCAGATCGTCTACTACTTTCACGCGGCCCTGCAACTGGGTGGCCCGGCGCGTTCGGTGTCGTTCTCGGTGCCGACCGGTAACTTCGGCGACATCTTCGCCGGTTACCTGGCCCGCAACATGGGACTGCCGATCAACCAGCTGATCGTCGCCACCAACCGCAACGACATCCTGCACCGCTTCATGAGCGGCAATCAGTACGTCAAGGAAACGCTGCACGCCACGTTGTCGCCTTCGATGGACATCATGGTGTCGTCGAACTTCGAGCGGCTGCTGTTCGACATGCATGGTCGCAACGGCGCGGCCATTGCCGGTCTGATGGATACGTTCAAGCAAGGTGGCGGTTTCAGCGTTGAAGACGAGCGCTGGACCGAAACCCGTAAGCTGTTCGACTCCCTTGCCGTCAGCGACGAACAGACCTGCGAAACCATCGCCGAGGTGTTTGCGCAGACCGGTGAGCTGCTGGATCCGCACACCGCCATTGGCGTCAAGGCGGCACGCGCCTGCCGTCGCAGCCTGGATACCCCGATGGTGATCCTCGGCACCGCCCATCCGGTCAAATTTCCTGAGGCAGTGGAGAAGGCTGGCGTAGGAAAAGCGCTTGAACTACCTGCACATTTGTCTGATTTATTCGAGCGTGACGAACGCTGCACTGTCTTGCCAAACGACCTCAAAGCCATACAGGCCTTCGTCAGCCAGCATGGCAATCGCGGCAAACCGTTGTAACGGTATCGTTGTGTAACAACTTTAGGCCCGCCATCCGGCGGGCCTTCTCATTTCCGCATGCCAAACTTTGGGGGTTAAGAACCTGCGGATGAGTCAGTTTTAGTGAAAGAAGCAAACACCGCGCGTGCTTTAAAGGCACACGGCCATGCAGCGAACAAACGCGTATTTAACGCGGTTTTCTTGTCGATATTGCTGCTGCTCAGTCAACGGGCCTTCGCCGCCCAAAGCCTGCCGTTCAACCTTGTGGCGCCCTTCGTGGTGCTCGAACCCTTGGCGCTCGACGTCCCGGATCGCCAATGGCTGCAGCAGCGTAAAAAACTGCGCGTCGGCATTTCCATTGCTGACTACGAACCCATCGATATCACCAGCGACCACAACCGTTACCAGGGAATCAGCGCCGACTATCTGAGCCTGATTGGCAGCAAGCTGGGTACAACCATTGAGGTGGTGGGATTCGCGAAGAGGCACGAGGCGGTTGTCGCGTTACGCAACGGGACGATCGATATCCTGACCAGCGCCAACGGCTATGAGCGCGGAGTGCGCGGGTTAGCCTATTCAAGCGACTATTTGCCGGACCGCTCGTTCGTCATTGGTCGCGGCTCCGACACGGCACTGCCCGCCAATCTGGCCGGAAAAAAGATCGTTTTGCTGGACGGCTATGCCGATGACCATGTCGTGCATACGACGTATCCGGACAGCGAGATCATTCTTGCGCCGAACCTGTTCAGTGCCCTGGAAGCCTTGAGTCACGGTGAAGCCGATGCTTTCATTGGCAACGAAGTGATCGCGCGTTCCTATATCGCCTTGCATCCGTATCTGGATTTCCAGATCAAGTTCGAGAGCGCGTTGCCGCCGATGGGCTTTGCGTTTGCGGTTCGCGATGACCAGAAGCGGCTGTTGGCGCTGATCAATCAAGCGTTGGTCAGCCTCGGTACGGGCCTGAACCGTGAAATTCTTGCTCGCTGGACGCTGGGTCTGGGCTCCGACGTGAACGGCCAGCGCATAACGTTGAGCAATGCCGAAAGAAAGTGGATCGTCAAACACCCCAATGTCACGGTGGCCACCAGTCAGCATCCTCCCTATATCTACAAAGATGCGAACGGCCAGTGGGTGGGTTTGAATGTCGATATTCTGGCGAGGATCTCGCGTCTGACCGGTTTGCAGTTCGTACACAGGGAAGTCGCTTCCACCCGAGCGACCCTGAACCTTCTGCGCAGCGCTCAAGCAGACATGAACACAACCCTGGCGGAAAACAACGAGCGGCGGAAAATCCTCGATTTCACTTATGCCTTTGGTGGCAACAGTTGGGTGTTCGTGGTGCGGGCCGACCGCGAGTCGCCTGCATCGCTGAAGGATTTGACGGGACGGACGCTGGTGTTGCCGGCCCGACACGCCCTGGAAGAAGTCGTCCGGCGTGAGTTTCCCGAAGTCAAGCTGCGGCAGGTGTCGACTTACGAAGAGGCGCGTCAGCAGGTCGCCAACGGCCAGGCTGATGCCACTGTGCAGAATGAGGCCGGCGCTCACTTGAACCTGCCCGACACCCTCAAGGTCGGGCGTAGCGTCGATGGTCGATGGTCGCCGGACCGGTTTTCGGTGATCAAGGCCCAGCCGGAGTTGCTGAGTATTCTGAACAAGGCCCTTGAGGAGTTTCCGGTACCTGAAATGCGCGCCATTCGCATGAAGTGGCTCGGCGCAGTTGTCCCGCAGCCTTCTATCTGGAACCGGATTCCGGGCTGGATTTACTGGGTGCTGTTTGTGGCGTTGCTCATCGGCATGGTTTCACTGATCTGGAGCAGCCGCCTGCAGAGTCAGATCCGCCAGCGCCAGAAAGCCGAAGAAGCGCTCAACGATCAACTCGCTTTCAAGCATGCCCTGCTCAATGGCATCCCCAATCCGATTTACGTTCGTGATCTCATGGGGCGCCTGGTTTCCTGCAACAGCAGCTACGAAGAAAGTTTCGGAGTCAGTTTCGAACAGATGAACGGACGGCGTTTGATTGATGTCGACGTGATTCCCAACGAAACCGCGCGGCAACTGCATGCTGATTACGTGACGTTGCTGGAAACACGCAAACCGATGTTCGAGGACCGCAGCATGCAGCTGGTCGACAGACGGATTGATGCCCGGCAATGGACCGTGCCGTTTTTCCGTGCCGACGGTCAGCTGCAAGGTTTGCTGGGTGGCTGGATCGATATTACCGACCGCAAACTGCTGGAATCCCAGTTACAGGACGCCCGCCAGCAGGCGGAGCGGGCCAGCGAGGCCAAGAGCGCGTTTCTGGCCAGCATGAGTCACGAAATCCGCACGCCGATGGGGGCGATCATCGGCTTGCTGGAGCTGGAGCGGGAAAAAGCCCTGCGCCTTGGCCAAGCCCCATCCCCAGGTCTGGAAACGGCCTTTCGGTCGGCAACTGAGCTGGTTGAATTGATCGGCGAAAGCCTCGATCTGGCAAAAATCGAAGCGGGAGGTCTGCGGTTGAACCTGGCTCTGGTGCCTTTGCAGCCATTCATGGAAGACATCGTTCAGCTGTTCGAGGCTCAGGCTGCCGAAAAAAACGTAGACCTGGCCCTGAATTTCGCCGAAGGAGCACAGGGCTTTTATCTGCTGGACCCGCTGCGTCTGCGTCAGGTTCTGCACAATCTGCTGGCTAACGCATTGAAATTTACCGATCAGGGCGCCGTGGTTTTGAGTATCGACGCCACGCCCGATGACGCTGAGTCGGCGCATTTGCACATCAGCGTTCGAGACTCCGGCGTTGGAATCAGCCCCGAGCAGCAAAGGGAGTTGTTCCAGCCATTCGTCCAGGGCAGCGAAGAAATCGCTGGCACTTATGGCGGAACAGGGTTGGGACTGAGTATCTGCAAGCAGCTGGTCGAGTTGATGGGGGGAAAGATCAGTCTGTCCAGCGAGGAGGGACAAACCGGCACTGAAATTATCGTAGATATCCCCATCAGGCGTGGCGCCGAGGTGCCCGCCACTACGATCTCAACGCCGATTCAGGCACCGGCGCTACGTTGCTTGCGTGTGTTGGTCGTCGACGATCTTTCCGCGAATCGTCTGGTAATGACTCAACAGCTTGAGTTTCTCGGTCATCAGGTCGTGGCGGTTGAAGCGGGTCAACCGGCGCTGAAGTTGTGGCGTGAGGAGGCGTTTGATCTATTGCTCACCGACTGCAACATGCCCGGCATGACCGGTTATCAGCTGGCCGAGGCGATTCGGTTGTTGGAAGACCAGCAGCAACTTCGGCGTTGCCCGATCATCGGCTGTACTGCCAACGCGTTGGTGGGAGAGGAGCAGCGTTGCATTGCCGCAGGTATGGATGCGGTCATCGTGAAACCTGTTTCGCTTGAGCGTCTGGCTCAGCTCCTCGCGGCCCATGCGTCGCCACTGAGCTTCGATATGGATGCGTTAAGGCGTCTGACCCAGGCCAATCATGAACAAATGCAGCGCATGCTCGCCGAACTCTGCAAAAACCTGGATCAGGAGCAGGGTTTGCTTCAACAGGCTGTAGAGCGGCACGACTGGAAGGCCCTGAGCGCAATTACGCACCGTTTGAAAGGCGCTGCCTGTCTGGTTGATGCTGTCGAACTGGCCAGGGCCTGCGCTGCTGTTGACGAACACGCACGCGATGAGTCGCAAGCTGCTCTGGATGAGCACTGGCCAATCCTGCAACGATCCATGGTTCGCCTACGAGCCGACATCATTTTGCAGATGGATCGGTCCCTCATTTAGGACATGTCCTATAGGGCGCAGGGGAGGGGCTGGTTAAAGTACAAGGCATTCGGCCAGGCGGCCTGGAGTCAGGAAACCGATCGTGCGTTCACTTACCGTTTTGATACTCGAAGACAACCCTTTCCAGCTGATGGCGTTGCATCAAATGCTCAACGCCAATCAGATTTTCGATGTGCTGACTGCCCCCGGCGTGGCTCAGGCGCGGCAGTCATTGGACAAACGCGGTGGCGTAGACATAGCCATTTGCGATCTGATGATGGAAGGGCCTGATGGTCTGGAGCTGATCCGTCATCTGGCGCTGAGCGGTCAGGCGCGCGCAGTGATCATCCTCAGCAGCACCGAGCCCAGCGTTCAGGAAAGCGTTGCGCAACTGGCTCGGCAACAGGGCATTACGGTGTTGGGTTGCCTGCAAAAACCGGCGTCGACAGTCGCTATCGGCGAGCTGCTGGAAGCCTACGATGCGCTGCCGGATGCTTGCGACGAACCTTTGCCGAGCCCACGTTCCGCCTTGAGCTTCGAGGAGCTGTACCCGGCGGCGCAGGATGGGCCAATCGATGTGTCGGTGTTGTCCGAGCAATGGGTCGCCTGTTATCAACCCAAGGTCAGCCTGTCGGGTGATGTACTTGGCGTGGAAGCCTTGGTGCGCTGGCAGCATCCGGAATACGGATTGTTAACCCCCGATTGCTTCATCCCCGCCCTGGATAGCGCGGGATTGATGGTGCCGTTGACCTGGCGCGTGCTCGGTCTGGCGCTGAAACTGTCTGCCGATATGCTGTGCGAGCAGGGCGAGGCGCTGCCGGTGGCGGTCAATATCACCCCGCAAATACTGGAACAGCCCGATTTTGCTGAGCAGGTGCTCGCCCGGCTGGCGCATTTCGGATTACCCGCGCAGATCCTTACCCTGGAAATCGTCGAGCAGGCCGCTCCCGAACCTGCGACCTGGCAAGTAGAAAGTCTGCTGCGTTTGCGAATGCACGGCTGCAAGTTGTCCATCGATGATTTTGGTACCGGCGCGTCGAACCTTGAGCGGCTGCTGCAACTGCCTTTCACCGAGCTCAAGCTGCCCGCTGAGTTTGTGCGTGACATGGCAGAGGACTCACGCAAACGTGCCGTGGTCGCCGGAGCAACGCTTATTGCCCGGCAGATGTCGTTGGACGTGGTATTTGAGGGGGTTGAGTCTGTTGATGACTTCTACTCGGTGATGGCGCTGGACGGTGCATCGCTGCAAGGGTATTTCATATCCCGCCCCTTGTTGCTACACGATGTAAGGTCCTGGATTGCCGAGCGCAGGAGCCTGCAGGCTCGTCAGGTCTGGCTGAACGGTATCAGCCAAGACCATTCTCCTGCAGGTAGATGAACAACGCGGCCTCGCTTGCCAGCCCAAGTTTGCGCATTGCGTTGATTTTTTGCGCACTCACGGTTTGTTTGCTGCGATTGAGCTGAACGGCAATTTCTCCGATTGTCATGCCGGTCGCAAGCAGTCTGATGACTTCGATTTCCCGGGATGACAGCGGTTTTACGGTCCCGTTCAGGTCATGGTCAGCAGCGTCGAGCATGATCTGACGCACCGAGTCAGCAATATAGAGATGTTTGCGGCGCACACTGGCGATGGCGGCTGGCAGTTCGCCGGCAACGCTGGCCTTGCTTAAAACTCCCTGGATTTTCAACTCCAGAATCGCTCGAAACAATGCGGCATTGTTGAGCATGGTGACCACGATAATGGGCAGCTCCGGAAAGTCTCGGCGTATCCTGTGTAACAGCCGCAAGCCATCGTTGTGATGTTCGTCGGGCATCATGAAGTCCGTCACCAGTACGTCAGCTTCTACCCGCCGCAGGATCTCCAGCAGCTCATCCGGGTTGCTGGCCTGGGCGATGACTTTCGCGCAATTGTTCTGTTCCAGCACCACCCGCAAACCGATGAGAAATATCGGATGGTCGTCGGCCAGGATGATGCGCAGGGATTTCTCGGCGTAAGCGCTCACAATGTTCATTCCATTTGAATTGCGTATCGGGGCGCATCCCCTTGAGCGGCGGCGGGTTGCGCGGTCCTTGGCACGATTAGAAATCAGGACTCGACAGGCGCGGCGCCATGGCAGGACAAATCTGCGTAGGAACAGGTCGTGATTCTCCGCGAAATTTCCTACAGTTTGTTTGCGGCGGCCAGGCTGCTCACTCAACCCGTAGCAGGTTCGATGGTCGGAATGCCTGGCAGTGTCGGAGAGGATTTTTTGTGGGAGAGGACATAACGTTGGATTGTGCTGCCACATGGAACATCGGCTCGGTTTTTTCTCTGTCACATTCCGCTGGCATGCTCAAGTGCTCGGTTAGTTGCACCTTCTGGTTAAGCAATAAGAACTTTCTGATGACGCCGATGGTCATTGATAAGCACCTTTGCATTCAAACTGTTGAGTGGTGATCTAGATGGAAAATATCAGCTTACTGCTAAGCCAGGCTCTGGCCCCTTACCAAGCCCACCTTGGGGCGGCCGGACCTCAGGGTGAGCGTTTGGTCTCGCTCAAGGATGCGGCTGGAGCGGTAGTGATCAAGCGCGTTTTCAGCGCCGCGCAACTGGGCGACAAGCGCCAGTTGACGGATGTGGTCGACGGTTTGCGCCGTGATCTGATGGTTGCCGAAGGGCGAATAGAACCTTCTGTGATCGCCGCAATGCGTCATGCGGCGTTGAGTCGTCCGTTTATCTCGTCTCCCGTTTTTGTTTGATCGGTCCGGGAACCTTATGGGGGCCGTACGCTCTGATTAATTACGGCAGGTTCAACATTGTGCTCCGGTGATTGATGCCTGCCGTACTGGTCCCGATGGACCACGGTTTACCCCGAGTAGTCTCCCCGCTGCTCGGGGTTTCTTTTTTTCAGGGTCGGTATATTCGTGCCGCCCACCGCTACTTACCGCAATTCATCCTCAAAGAATGCCTTGGCATCTTGCAGATACTCTTCACGCTGGCCGTTAGGCAGCCATTGCGCGTACAGCCCGATCAGGCTGGTTTTGCGCAGCACCCGCATTTCGCGATTGATGATCTCCATGGCCTGCTGGCCTTGAGGGGAGTCCGAGCAGCCGATATGGGCGAATTGATATTTGGGCGTGCCTTTGACCGGCAGGAATATCAGCTCCTCCTCGACAATGCCTTGTTGGCGGGCCTGATATAGCGCTTCGGGCCAATAGCTGATCAAGGCTTGCAAGCGGCCCAGGCGTTCCATTTGCAGCAGGCTACCGATGGCATCGTTACCGTAATGCAGGTTGAGTTCGACTGCTGGCGTGTCACGCAGGATACGGTCAATGATCGGCCCGTAGCTGCGTTCGGCAACCACGCCGAGCTTGATCGTCCGGCTCTTGAGCAACGCCGCCAGATCGATCTGGTTATCGGATATAAACGGCGTGAAGCTGCCCAGGTCGTCGTGACGCACCACCAGACCATTGCTGCGTACGGCATAGGTCGGGATCGAAAACAGCAGGCTTTTCGCACGCTCGGCAGTCCAGAGCAGCATCGGATCGCAGGTAAACGACGACTTGTCGAGAAGCATCTGCATCCCTCTGGCGCGATTCACGTGCATCAGCAAGTGATCGTACTCAGGCATTCGGGCGATCAGCAGCGGCATCAGCCTCTCGATGGCGCCTTGACCCTGTTGCGGTCCGGAGAAAATGGTCACCGGCGGCATGTCGCGCAACAGCCAGATCAACGTTTCTTTCCCTTGGCTGCTGGAGGGCAAGGCGCACAGCGTCAGCAAGGCCAATAAAGAAGCCATGCAGGACCTGGCGGGCAGTGCGCTGCAATAAGGCATTCGCGAATGTCTTCCCCGAGAGATGGCTGAGTATAGGATGCAAAGAAAGAGGCGGATGTGATCAGCGTCAGAAATAGACATATTCAGCAACGGTGCCGGCAATGCCAGCAATGCCGTCGAGGATATCGTTTTTTTTGATTGAATATCAAAGCCTTGAAATCAATGTGCGCCAATTGAACCAATGTGCATGACAGTGGCCTCGATTTCCGGCGATTCGCCGCATATCAAGTCCGCCACAAGGGTTGATCGGTACTCGCCGTCAGTTGATCGGCCGGCTTTGGTCGTTCAACGGGGCTGCATCGGGTAGACTTGCCGCCTTTCCCCGCATCTAGAAGCCCGTTCATGGCCCAGCCGTCCACGACCTACAAATTCGAACTGAACCTCACCGACCTGGATCGTGGGGTTTACGAGAGTGTCAAACAGACCATCGCCCGGCACCCTTCGGAAACCGAAGAACGCATGACTGTGCGCCTGCTTGCCTATGCCTTCTGGTACAACGAGCATCTGTCGTTTGGTCGTGGGTTGTCGGAAGTCGACGAGCCCGCACTTTGGGAAAAAAGCCTGGACGACCGCGTCCTGCACTGGATTGAAGTCGGCCAGCCTGACGCCGATCGCCTGACTTGGTGTTCGCGGCGTACTGAGCGCACCAGCCTGCTGGCTTACGGCAGTCTGCGAGTCTGGGAAGGCAAGGTCATCCCGGCCGTGAAGAACCTGAAGAACGTCAATATCGCTTCAGTGCCGCAAGAGATTCTGGAAGTCCTGGCCAAGGACATGCCCCGCGTTATCAAGTGGGACGTCATGATCAGCGAAGGCACGATTTTCGTGACCGATGACCGTGGTCAGCATGAAGTCCAGTTGCAATGGCTTACGGGCGAACGCGGCTGATTGGCAGGCGCTACGCTTTAGATCGATAACCACAGAGAACCAGCGAAAACCGCATGCGCATCGAACCTCGTCTGTTGCCGGAAACCCTGCCTTTTCTCGGCGATTTGCCGCCATTGCTTACCCGGCTGTACGCCTCGCGGGGTGTGTTGTCGGAAGCCGAACTCGACAAGAGTCTGGCGCGGCTGATCCCGTATCAGCAACTCAAGGGCATCGATGCTGCGGTGGATCTGCTGGTGACGGCGCTCAACGAGCGCCAGCGTATTCTGATCGTCGGCGACTTCGACGCAGACGGCGCCACGGCAAGTACCGTCGGCGTGCTGGGTCTGCGGCTGCTGGGCGCGGCCCATGTGGATTATCTGGTTCCGAATCGCTTTGAATATGGCTACGGCCTGACCCCGGAAATCGTCGCCGTCGCCTTGCAGCGCCAGCCGCAATTGCTGATGACCGTGGATAACGGTATTTCCAGCGTCGAAGGCGTGGCAGCCGCCAAGGCCGCCGGCTTGCAGGTGTTGGTTACCGATCACCACTTGCCAGGCCATGAGCTTCCCGCCGCTGACGCTATCGTCAATCCCAACCAGCCGGGCTGTAGCTTTCCGAGCAAGGCGCTGGCCGGGGTCGGGGTGATTTTCTATGTGTTGATGGCCTTGCGCGCGCGGCTGCGGGAAAACGGCTGGTTCGAGGCCAATCAACGCACGCAACCGAATCTGGGCGAATTGCTCGATCTGGTCGCTCTGGGCAGCGTTGCGGACGTCGTGCCGCTGGATGCCAACAATCGCATCCTCGTCCATCAGGGCCTGATGCGTATTCGCGCCGGGCGTGCGCGCCCCGGACTCAAAGCCATTCTCGAAGTCGCCCGCCGCGAAGCGTCGCGCATCACTTCCACGGATCTGGGCTTCATCATCGGCCCGCGCCTGAACGCGGCGGGGCGTCTGGATGACATGAGCCTGGGCATCGAATGCCTGCTCTGCGAAGACGAAACCCTGGCCCGGGAAATGGCCGGCCAGCTGGATGAGCTGAATCAGGATCGCAAAACCATCGAGCAAGGCATGCAACGCGAAGCCTTGGCCCAGCTCAAGGATCTGCCGCTGGAATCCATGCCGTTCGGTCTGTGTCTGTTTGAACCTGACTGGCACCAGGGCGTGATCGGTATTCTCGCTTCGCGCCTCAAAGAACGTTATCACCGGCCGACCATTGCTTTTGCCAGCGCGGGCGATGGCGTGCTCAAAGGTTCGGCGCGCTCGGTGCCGGGTTTTCATATTCGTGACGCGCTGGATGCGGTCGCGGCACGGCATCCCGAGCTGATCAGCAAGTTCGGCGGGCATGCCATGGCGGCAGGTCTGTCCTTGCCTGAGGCCAATTTTCCCGCGTTTGCCGAGGCGTTTGATGTCGAGGTGCGGCGCCAGCTCAATGAAGACGACCTGACCGGGCGCTTGCTGTCCGACGGAGCCCTGGCGGTCGAAGAATTCCACCTGGAACTGGCCCGCGCCCTGCGCAACGCTGGCCCTTGGGGGCAGCACTTTCCCGAGCCGCTGTTCCATGGTGTGTTCCAGCTGGTGGAGCAGCGGGTCGTGGGTGAGCGTCATTTGAAGATGGTGCTCAAAAGCGAGTGCGGCACGGTCAAGCTTGATGCCATCGCGTTCGGCGTGGACCGTGATATCTGGCCCAACCCGAACATCCGCTGGGTCGAGCTGGCTTACAAGCTGGACCTGAACGAGTTTCGCGGTAATGAAACCGTGCAACTGATGGTGGCCCACATCGCCCCGCGCTAGCGATCGGCAGGAACCCTCGGTTGCAAAGGATTGTCGACTACTCTCTTGGTACGGTTTTACAGCCAGCCAAACGACATTATCCAGCCTGAGAGGTCCCCATGAGCCTGTTGCTAGAACCCTACACCTTGCGCCAGCTGACCCTGCTCAATCGCATTGCCGTATCGCCGATGTGCCAGTACTCATCGGTGGATGGTCTGGCCAATGACTGGCATCTGGTTCACCTCGGCAGCCGCGCAGTCGGCGGCGCCGGCCTGATTTTTACTGAAGCCACGGCGGTCACCAAAGACGGCAGGATCACCCCCGAAGATCTCGGGCTGTGGAACGACGAGCAGATCGAACCGCTGCAACGCATTACCCGCTTCATTACCGCCCAAGGCGCAGTCGCCGGCATTCAGCTGGCTCATGCCGGGCGCAAGGCCAGCACCTGGCGACCATGGCTGGGTAAATCCGGCAGCATCAAGGCCGAAGAGGGCGGCTGGACGCCTTGGGGTCCGTCGCCGATTGCCTTTGATCCGAAACACACGGCCCCGGTGCAGCTCAGCGAAGCGCAAATCCGGGAAGTTATCCAGGCGTTTGTCGATGCCGCCAAACGTGCATTGACTGCCGGCTTCAAGGTCGTCGAAGTGCATGCGGCCCACGGTTATCTGCTGCACCAGTTCCTTTCGCCGCTGAGCAATCAGCGTCAGGATCAATACGGTGGTTCTTTCGAGAATCGCATTCGCCTGACCCTGGAAGTGACTGCGGCAATACGCGCGGTCTGGCCCGAAGAACTGCCATTGTTTGTACGCGTTTCAGCGACCGATTGGGTTGAAGATGGCTGGAATCCGGATGAGACGGTCGAACTCGCGCGCCGCCTCAAGGATCTGGGCGTGGATTTGATTGATGTCTCCTCAGGCGGCACGTCGGCCAACGCAGAAATTCCGGTAGGCCCTGGCTATCAAACCCGTTTCGCCGAACGCGTGCGCAAGGAATCGGGGATGGCTACTGGCACGGTGGGCATGATTACCGAACCCGCCCAGGCCGAGCACATCCTGCGCACTGGTCAGGCCGATATCATCCTGCTGGCCCGCGAACTGCTGCGCGACCCTTACTGGCCATTGCACGCCGATGACGACCTGGGCGGCCGTCTGGCGACCTGGCCCGCACAATATCAACGCGCGACCCACCGCGATCAGCCGATTCATGAGTCTGATTTGCGCGATTGATAGCACCGGCGTTGAGTTTCTGAGGCGCAATTCCCTGGACAGACTGTGTGAAAACTACTGCGCTCGACAATACTGCGTTAAAAACAGGCGAAAAATGCTCATTTAGAACAGCTAGACTCCGCTTTTTCGCCTGTTTTTGCCTTGTCTTGTCATCGCTCGTGACGTTTTCACACAGCCTGTGGAGGAGCGAACTTGTATGTCGCCAGTAAGCTTCGTCCGGGTGACGAACCACGTTGGTGGCGCAGGTTGAATCGTGTGGCGCCAACAGCATTCGCGGTGTGGCTGGACCTGGTTTCGCCCTGACGGTCGAGTCCTTTTGTTCCGGCAAAAGGACGAAACCATCTGCGCTGACGTCCGGCCCGACTTCGTCGGGTTCCCTCGCTCCGGTGCCGTGGTGTGGGTACGCGCCGACGCGCCATCCCTGGCGCAACGGCGCTCGA
>LNAP01000988.1_pt1 | contig 62089 bp, 63 predicted proteins | sample 602601 | NCBI WGS metagenome assembly LNAP01 (sample SAMN02440304, study PRJNA202911) | soil metagenome | biome: Subtropical and temperate rainforests or woodlands; isolation source: soil samples (1 kg each in a 20% v/v slurry with milli Q water) were... ...
GGCATAGGCCAGCGGCAGGCCGATCAGCAGGAAGGCGAGCGCCACCATCACCCCGGCCGCCCAGCCCGGCGAAAGGCGCAGGCGTTCGCGCAGCAGCCGTTTGCGCTGGGCGGCGCTGTTTATCGTGTTCTGTGCGGGCGGGGCGTGGATGGGTTATGACCCGAACGCGGGCAAGCCTTTCGTGCCGCCGCCTGTGGTCGAGGAGGCTGCGGTTGTTGCGCCGGTCGAGGTCAAGCCGGACGTCGTGGCCGTACCGATTGGCACCCCGATCAAGTTGGTTGACCCGGCCCAGCCGCAATGCATTGCGCCGCCGCTTGATCCGCTGGGCGCGCCTTGGCCCGTTGCTGCGGGATATATCAGCGGGATGCCGGTGATTCGGGACGGCGGATGGTCGGAAATCACCGTGGATAACAGCGCGGGCAATGAGCCGGTGTACGCCAAGGTTACCGATGCCGGTGGGCGCCATGCTTATCGGCATGCGTTTATTCCGGCGCACAGTTCTTTCACGTTCGCGCGGATGGACGTTGGCTATTACCTGTTGAAGTACAAGATGCTCGACACCGGTTGTGCGTATGCGTCCAGTCGGATTCGCCTGGAGGAAACGGCGGTGGATAATCGGGTCAAGTCGACGGTGTACAAGCTGACGCTGCGCAAATTGGAGAACCGTAATTCGCAGTTTTCCAATGTGCGCAGCGATGAGTTTTGAGGGCTGGTTGCAGTCTTCGCGAGCGAGCTCCCACAAGGTAGGGCCGGACTTGTCCGGGAAGGCGTCGGGTCTGCCGAGACAGATCTTCAGCGTCTGCACCGGCGTCTTCGGGGACAAGTCCCCTCCTGCCGTTAGCCTGGCGTGATAGTCAGGAAGTACGGCCCGACTCAAACAGGAACCAGATGCGGCGTTCGGCTTCGTCGATCCAGTTTTCCAGCAGGCTGGCGGTGGCGACGTCGTTGTGTTCGTCGCACAGTGCGTGGGTTTCGCGCATGTAGTTGGCCAGTTGCATATTGTCTTCGCGCAATTCGGCGAGCATGTCGGCTGGGGTAACGAAGTCGGCGTCGTTATCGCTGATGCGTTGCAGGCGTTTGATGTGGCCGGTGGAGCGCAGGGTCGTGCCGCCCAGTTTGCGCACGCGTTCGGCAATGGCGTCGGTGGTGGCGAAGATCTGGTCAGCTTGGTCGTCGAGCAGCAAGTGGTAGTCGCGGAAATACGGGCCGGACATGTGCCAGTGGAAGTTTTTGGTCTTCATGTAGATGCCGAACGTGTCGGCCAGCAGGGCGTTGAGTTCGCCGGACAAATCGCGACGGGCATCTTCGCCCAGGCTGTTCGGGGTGTGCAGGTCAGCTTTGCGATGTTCTTTGGCGGCTTCGAGATTGTTCATGGACGTTTCCTTCCTGATTGATCAATAGACGCAACGGATGGCAGAAAAAGGTCGCGCAGACTGCGTGCAGGCACCTGAACGGCGGGCCTGGCGGGGCGAACCTTCATCCTGAGACGAATACGCCTGTTTGGCCAATGCCAATGTGACGGATGTCAGTGTTTGGCATTCCAACAGCCTCGGCTGCGGCTTTCTTTACTGCGTGTGCTCAAATCTTATGCACAGGCGCTGAACCATCCGAACCAATTCGGCGGATGTTTCTGGAACCGTTCTCATTTCTCCGTAAACCACTATTTACAGGGCCTTTGCGCACAATCGAAAAATTCGGCGCAGCCATTAAATAGCTAGCGAGCTAAGTTTTCGCGGCACTCTGCCTATTTTCATCAACAGAGTTATCCACAGGTTTTGGTACTTTTGAATGATCAGTCGAGCTGGGCGATCAGTAACAGATTGCGCGGCGTGAGATGGCTGTCACAGAAGGTTCCGACGCGCACCTTGTAATGGCGTTCTTGCAGGTACAGCGCGCGATCCAGCACCAGCCAGAGTTCCAGCGGGCGGCGAAACAGGTTACGCACCAGCTCCAGATTGCGCACGTGTGCAAGACGCTCCCAGCCAGCGCCTTCCAGCGCAGACCAGTCCTGCTCGGGGATCGTCGGCATGTCCTTCAAGGCGCCCAGGTCGCGACAGTAATCGGCGAAAGGCTTGTCCAGCCAGGCAACCGGCAGCGAAGGCGTGGGCAGGTAGTCGTCGGTATTGCGCAGCTTGCGCTGCAGCAGGTCGAAGGCCAGGCGACGCGCCATCGAGGTATCGCGCTGACGCCGCACGCGAGCGCCGGCCGTGACGGTTTCGCTGAGTGGCAAGCCCAGATCGTCCCTGGACAGTTTCAGCGCGGAGGCCTGGGCTTCGATGGACAGCGGCTGATAGTGCTCGGCGTCGATGCGGTTGTAGCAGCAGGGTGCGATTGCCACTTGCGAGCAGCGAACCCGGGTGGCGATGCGCATCAGCTGCACGTGCAAGTCGCCGCAGGCGTGCAGAGCGACCGGAGTGTGATGGGGTTGCAGGCGACGCCAGGCATCGTCCGCCATGACATCTTGCTGCACATGTGTGGCGTTGATGTGCAGTCTGGCACTGAGCTGATGCCCGGCCTGCACCAATTTCGAATCGCGCTCCAGGCAGGTCAGCGACTGGTCTTGATGAGTCAGGCGGCGCCCTAGATGGCCTTTGCCCGCGCACCAGTCCAGCCAGTGTTCGGGTGTTCTGGTGAATTCCAGGCAACTGGCGAAGGCTTCGATCTGCTGCCATTTTCGTCCAGGCACATCGACGCTCATGCGCGATGCCACAGGCGTCAGGTTGAACCTTGGAAGCGCCGCAACATTGCTCAACTCAACGGCTTCGGCGGCCAGTTGCGGAAAAGGAAACGGTGCGTCGAGTAATTCAGGACGATTATGCGCAACCTCGGCTTCACTCAGCGAGCGTTGCCGCAGCCAGTCGGCCAGCTCCGGATAGCGGCCCTCCCACGGCAGTTGCAGATGGGTAAACGGCCTGGGGCGCCACAGCGATTGATAGGCGAACAGGAAACTGTCCAGCGCGCGAAAGCGGCTGCGCAGGTGTTCGTCGTGTGCAAGGGGGTCGTGGGCCATGGTCGGCTGCTGTCTGGGTGCGAAAAAGGCTGGTCCGGAAACCAGCCCTCTTCATAGCAGCACGTTTAGCGCGCGTCCAGGCAAAATGCAGGTGCTACCGGCGATTAATGCCGACGATCGCGACACAATCGGCTTAAAGAATGCTGAACGGGAAGTACTTGTCGTTGATCTTCTTGTAACTGCCGTCCTCGATGATTTCTTTGATTGCCAGGTTGAGACTGGCGCGCAGCGGGTCGCTCTGGCGCACGGCGATGCCGATCTTGTCGTTGTCGTCGACCGGGTTGCCCTTGAATTCGAAGCTCATGCCCGCGTCGCTTTTCAGCCATTCGTAACTTGGGTATTTGTCGGCCAGGATGGCGTCCAGATGCCCGGCGGCGAGATCGGCGTAGGCGCTGGCCTGCGTGTCGTACAACCTGATCGTGACTTCTTCGCCCAGATTTTTTTGCAGCCAGGTCGCAGAAACCGTTTCGTTCTGCGTGCCGATGGTCTTGCCGCGCAACGAGTCTTTGATCGATGCGGGATCGGTGTTGATGTCGCTGGTCTTGGGGGCGATGAATTGCAGTTTGTTGGAGTAGTACGGGCTGGTGAAGTCCACCAGCTTGCTTCGTTCTTCGGTGATGGACATGGACGACATGATGAAGTCGTAGTTGCCTACGATCAGCGACGGAATCATTTCATTCCACGGCGTAACCACCACTTCACATTCGACTTTCATCTTCGCGCACAGAGCGTTGCCAATCTCGACGTCAAAGCCGACGGCCTGGCCGCTGGCATCCAGGCTATTGAACGGCGGGTAAGCGCCTTCGACGCCCATCTTCAGCTTCTTCACTTCGTCCACAGCAAAAGCGCCGGTCGTGAAAGCCAGAGTGGCCACTGCGACCAGCAGGCATTTTCTGTACATCTGCATGGGTGTTGCTCCGTTTGCGATTGCTGGACATGAATGATTTGCGCCGTGCCGACAGGCCGTTAGTGCGGTCTGGTGCGGCGGTTCAGCTCTTCGACCCTGACGCGAGGTAAAAGCTCAACGTCCGACAGCGCCGGATGAAGTTTATTTCATGGGCGAGCGGGCGTGTGGGATGGTTTCGGCTAAAGACCGGACCTGGAATTCAGATCGCACCACGGTGGCAGATTCTCTCCTGCGCATTTGCGGATTACGTGCGTTTCTTTTCCGCACATTCCGACAAGGCGCACCGCAGAGGTGCATGGAAGACACAGAGTGTGTCGTTTCGGTGCGTTCTCATATTGTGCGCTGGGGCGGGAGGTAACAAATCCTACAAAAATGGCTAAACGCCATTGCAATCAATGAGTTGTCCTGCATCTCTCGGAGCCTTCTGTTCCAAGGCCGACGTCGTTTTTGAAACATTTTGGCGTAGTTCTTGCGTCAATAATAAAAAACAGCACCGTTGCTTTCTTTTTACGAAGACCTCCGGTGCGGATCGTTCCCCTCGCAAAGGTAGGTTCAATGAGCAGTACCCCGATTTCTTCCGAGCTCGATCAGGGGCTCAAGCCGCGGCACATTACGATGCTGTCGATTGCCGGTGTGATTGGCGCCGGTTTGTTCGTCGGTTCCGGACATGCCATCGCCGAAGCTGGTCCTGCTGTGCTGCTGGCCTATGCGGCGGCGGGAACATTGGTGGTGCTGGTGATGCGTATGCTGGCCGAGATGGCGGTCGCGTCTCCCGATACTGGCTCGTTTTCTACCTATGCCGACCGAGCGATCGGGCACTGGGCCGGTTTTACCATCGGCTGGTTGTACTGGTGGTTCTGGGTGCTGGTGATTCCGCTGGAGGCCAACGCCGCCGCGACCATCCTGCATGCCTGGTTTCCGAATGTGGCGATCTGGGCGTTCACGCTGGTCATCACCTTGCTGCTCACCGTCACCAACCTGTTCAGCGTGAAGAACTACGGTGAATTCGAGTTCTGGTTTGCGCTGATCAAGGTTGTGGCGATCATCGGTTTTGTCGTGCTGGGCGTTGCGGCGATCTTCGGTTTGCTGCCCAACAGCCAGGTCAGCGGCGTCAGCCATCTGTACGACACTCAAGGCTTTTTGCCGAACGGGATGGGCGCGGTACTGGCTGCTATGTTGACCACAATGTTTTCGTTCATGGGCACCGAGATCGTGACCATTGCGGCGGCCGAATCGAAAGACCCGGAAAAGCAGATCACCAAGGCCACCAATTCGGTGATCTGGCGGATCTCGCTGTTCTATCTGCTGTCGATTTTCCTTGTCGTGGCCCTGGTGCCGTGGAATCACAGCGGTCTTGCTGAAGTCGGGTCCTACCAGACGGTGCTGGACATGATGGGTATCCCGAATGCCAAGATGATTGTCGATATCGTGGTGTTGATCGCCGTGACCAGCTGCCTCAACTCGGCGCTGTACACCGCTTCGCGGATGTTGTTTTCCTTGGGCAAACGCGGTGATGCCCCGGCCGTTGCCAAGCGCACCACGCAAAGCGGCACGCCTTATTGGGCGGTGATGTTGTCCACAGGCGCGGCGTTCCTGGCGGTTTTCGCCAACTATGTCGCCCCGGCAGCGGTGTTCGACTTCCTGCTGGCCAGTTCCGGTGCCATCGCGCTGTTGGTGTATCTGGTGATTGCCGTTTCGCAATTGCGCATGCGCCAGAAGAGCATTGCGGCAGGCGAAACCGTTGCCTTCCAGATGTGGCTGTTCCCATGGCTGACCTGGGCGGTGATCGTGTTCATCGTCGCGGTGCTGGGCATCATGCTGGTCCAGGAATCCCACCGCGTGGAAATCCTCGCCACCGGCTTGCTCAGCCTGCTGGTGGTCGCCGCCGGCCTGTTCGTCGCCCGCCGCCGCAAGGTCGAACGGGCAGGGAAGGTGGTGTTGAGCTGACAGGGCACATGTGGGCGAATTTATGTGGGGGCAAGCTTTCTCGCGAAGCATTCTGACTCGTGGGAAAGCGTAAGCCGCGTGCTTCAGCGCATCCGATACAGCACCGACCGTCCCGTCACTTGATGCTTGATCACGGCCAGCAAATGCAGGATCACCAGCACGGCAAGCAGCGCGCAGAGAAGGTGATGCACGCTTTGCAGTTCGTCCAGAGCGTTAAAAATTGGTCTGGCTCAGCGACTCGGTTTCTCATTGCGCTTGAGCAGCAGGCGCGACGCTTCGTTGTAATCGGTCTGGAACGAAGGGCTGCCGATCCATTCGATTGCCGCGTCTTCGTCTTCCTCGTAGAACATCGCCCGATAAGTAATCAGCAGGCCCATCATGAAGTCGGTGGCTGGCTCTTCGTCTTCTTCGGCGATGACCAGTTCCAACACCGGGTATTGCAGGAACACCACGCACATCGCCAGTTGGCTGATGCTGTGCGCGGCTTTCATGGTCTGGAACAGGTCATCGAAGTCGGCGGGGTCGAAGCCGTTTTCTTCGATGTCCTTGAAGTCGAAAGTGCTCAGGTCGATTTCTACGTCATCGAAGGGCTGGTTGACCAGCGGCGACGCGAACACCGGATGCACGACGTTTTGCACCGGTTTGCTGGAGCGATTCTGTTTTGCCTTGGCTTTCGCTCGTTGGGCGCGTTTGTGCTGCTTGTCTGGCGAGGCCATGGGCTTGGGTCCTGTTGCGGTCGAATGTTTGCAGGCCGCTATTGAAACGCAGGCTGGTTGATTTACCAAGGCGCTATTTGCCGACGCCTTCGCGATATTGACCTGGCGACTGTCCCGTCCAGCGTTTGAATGCGCGGCTGAAGCTGCTGGTGTCGGCGAATCCAAGCAGATAGGCAACTTCGCTCAATGAATTGCGCGGATCGCTCAGATGCTGCAACGCCAGGTTTTGTCGCACCTCGTTAAGCAGCAGATCGTAGCGGCACCCTTCATCCGCCAGATGCCGCTGCAAACTGCGCAGGCTGACATGCAGGTTCTGGGCGATGCTTTCAGCGGAGGGCTCGCCCTCGGGCAGCTGTGCTTCGATGATGGCGCGCGCGCGACGTTCCCAGGTCAGCGGCTGGAGTCGTTCAAGGGTGCGGTTGAGCACGGTTTCGTTGTGTTGCGCCAGTTCCGGGTTGCCGTCGTCCAGATGGCTGTCGAAATCGGCACAGTCGAATTCCAGCAGATTTTCCTCGGCGGCAAAGAATATCGGCGCCCGGAACACTTGGTGCCACGGAGTGGGATCTGCCGGTTCCGGCCGTTGCAGGTACACCGCCAGTGGCGCATAGGTTCTTCCCAGCCGGTTGCGGCAGGTGCGCACGTAAATGGCGGCAAAGGCATCCAGCGCCTCGTGAGCTGGCGCGGGGCTATCGACCGGCACGCGGAAGCGAAACCGGTAGCGATCTCCGGCGCGTTGCAGGTCCAGTTCGAGGGCATCGCTGACTACCGGGTGATAACGCACGATGCGCTCGAACACCTCGCGCAACGACCCGCTGGCCACCAGCGCATAACCCAGCGCATGGAAGGTGGTCGGGCTCACAAATCGGGAAACCCGCAAGCCAATCGCCGGATCGCCGCTGGCCTGGACCGCCAGCTGCCACAGGCGCGTGGTGTCGCTCACCGGGTAGCGGGCGTTGGGATCGTCCATCCGTTGCGGGTCCAACCCTGCCGCCTGACACAGTCCAACGCTGTCCAGGCCCGAAGCATCGAGCTGCTTGCGCAAAGCGCGGGTCCAGCTGGCGAGGATGCTTGGTTCATGCATACAGATTGGCGCTTCCGGTCAACAGGTTGGCGTGCATGGGCGCGCGGGGTTCTGGAAGTCCGCGCACAGTGCTTTCACTTCATACCTAGAGGATGGAAGCATGCATGACACTTCTGCAAGTCCCGCCAGACTGAATGCGCAGCAGCGATCAGCACATATTCGCGCCGTGGTGATGGAGCACGGGGCAGAGCTGCGGGCGCGCTATCCGATTCTTCGTCATCAGGACGCGATTGGCGTCGGCATCCTGCTGTTCGCGCTGACGGGCATGATCGCCAGTGCGGCTTTGTACATCGGCGGCTACATGGCTTGGTGGGTGTGCCTGCTGCTCAACGGTTTTTTCGCGTCCCTGACCCACGAACTTGAACACGACCTGATCCACAGCATGTATTTCCGCAAGCAACGCGTCCCGCACAACCTGATGCTGGCGCTCGTCTGGCTGGCGCGCCCCAGCACCATCAATCCGTGGATTCGTCGGCATCTGCACCTCAACCATCACAAGGTTTCCGGCACCGAGGCCGACATGGAAGAACGCGCCATCACCAATGGCGAACCCTGGGGCTTGGCGCGGCTGCTGATGGTCGGCGACAACGTGATGTCGTCGCTGATTCGCATGCTGCGGGCGAAAACGCCTGCGCACAAACTCAGCATTCTCAAGCGCACGCTCAAAGTCTATTTCCCGCTGGCCTTGCTCAACTGGGGCTGCTGGTACGTATTTCTGGGCTTCCATGCAGCCAACGGAATCGCCGGTTTACTGGGCTCGCCGGTTGTCTGGTCGGCGAACACATTGGCGGTCATGCAAGTGATCGACATCGCAGTCGTGGTGTTGGTCGGCCCCAATGTCCTGCGCACGTTCTGCCTGCACTTCGTCAGCTCGAACATGCACTATTACGGCGACATCGAGCCCGGCAATGTGCTGCAGCAGACCCAGGTCATGAACCCGTGGTGGATGTGGCCGATGCAAGCGTTTTGCTTCAACTTCGGCAGCACCCATGGCATCCACCATTTCGTGGTCAAAGAGCCGTTCTACATCCGCCAGATGACCCGCAAAGTGGCACACAAAGTCATGGCCGAAATGGGCGTACGCTTCAACGACTTCGGCACGTTTGCCAGGGCGAATCGGTTTGAGCGGGAATAGGAGCGGGAGAGTGCTGGCAATGAGGGGAATCGCCAGCTCACAACTCAATCTTCGGGGTCTTTGGGCTCTTCAGGTCTCCAGCGCTGAATAAGCTCGGCCATGCCTGCGACGATGGTGTCGGAATTGCTCTCCAGGACCGCCAGATAGCCAATCATGCTGTCGGCTGTCTCTTGGTCACCCTGGCGCTCGATCCACAGACGAACCTCACCCACGGCCAAGGCGATGGCGTTGATGTTCTGATTAAAACGCGCAAGCAGGATAGGGGTAGGGTCATCGGGTAGTGACATGGTGTTTCCTCCGTATAGAGAGGAAAGCGTAGGGCATGGGCATGGGCCATGAACGCAGGCTGACGAATTGCAGGCAAAGAAAAGCCCGCGATGGGGATCAGCGGGCTCAAGGTGTTGCAGGAGCTGAATAGACCATACGGGCCGAGACGTGAAAAGCTCGTGAACGACTGAAATAAAAAGCCTGGCGCTTGGCAGGGCTGGTCGCCAGCTCACAACTCCAACTGATCTGCATTGATCCCGAACGCCTGCGCGATTTTTTCCCGAGTGGCCTTACGCGGTTTGGTGGCCGCTTCTTGTTGGGCGTAGGCGGGTTGGCTGATGCCCAGCCGTTTGGCGATTTCCTCCTGGGTCAGGTCGAGATGCTCGCGCCAGGCGCGGATCGGGGAGGCTCCGTCTACGATGCGACTGACCACCTCGTGAGGAATCAGCTCGTCGTTGTGGCGCTGTGCGACGTATTGCGCGTAGGGGATCACCACGAAGGCTGGTTTGCCATCCGGTCCATTGATGATTTGCACGTCAGTAGGTACGTTCGTCACGTTTTCTAACCTCTTGGATGCTGACGATCTTGACTGCGCCGTCCCAATCGAACAACACGCGGTAATTGCCCACCCGCAGCCGGTATCCGAATTCATGATGATTCAGTGCTTTGACATTTGAGACGTCGGGCATGGCACCCAGTAGCGTCACTGCGTCACGTATCTGAACCTGATGCAGGGTGTGCAGTTTGAGAAGCTGTTTAACGGCTTTTCTGGTCCAGTTAATAGTGTTCACAGCAAAAATATAGGTCTTTTATAAGTAAGTCATGAATATTTACTTATAATTTTAACTTTGGCAACGATCCCATCGTGTCCTGAAGTTTCCTCAGCGCGTTGATTGGCTGATGTCAGAGCTGACCGGTGTGGAGTGCGCGCATGTAGACGGACAACAATGGTCGAAGCCGCCTGATAAACCCCAGACAACAAAAAACCCGCACAAGGCGGGTTTTTGGGTTTCAGATGATTGCGTGGCACCACCTGAATCTAATAGACGGAATCGAACCGCCGACACGGGGATTTTCAATCCCCTGCTCTACCGACTGAGCTATCTGGGCAACGGGGCGCATTAGACGTTTTTTTCAGGGGGTCGTCAACGTGTTTTTTAAAAAATTTGAATTATTACCGTCGCTTACGACCCGCACTGCTGGAAAAGCTTTATTTTTCGGGGGGAACGTAGCCGTCGGCCTTGGCGTATTCCTCGCCGGAAAGGTACTTGTCCATCTCCGCTTGCAGGAATTTACGGTCTTCGGCGTTCATCATGTTCAGGCGGCGTTCGTTGATCAGCAGGGTCTGGTGTTTCTGCCAGTCGGCCCAGGCTTTCTGCGAGACGTGGTTGAAAATATCTTCGCCTTTGGCGCCCGGGTAAGGGGCGCGTTCCAGGCCGGGCAATTCTTCTTTGTATTTGCGGCACATTACGGTGCGGGTCATGACGACTCTCCTGCATTCAATACGTCGGCTGCGCGTTTCAGCAGCTTCTTCACCGGGGCGGCAAGGCCCAGGCGCGGCGGGGTGGCGAGGTTATACCAGAGCCAGTCGGCCTCGGCCACGTGGTGAGCGGACTCCTCGACCTGGACCAGCCAGGGTTCGATGCTCAGGCGAAAGTGGCTGAAGGTGTGGATCAGCTCCGGCAGTTCGTGGTGTTTGCCCAGCTCCAGCGAGTGTTGCAGGGCAAGGTGTTGCAGATCGGCGAAGTCATCCAGTTCGGGAAGGCTCCACAAGCCTCCCCACAAACCCGTGGAAGGTCGGCGATAAAGCAGAATCGCGCCATCGCGATTGGCGAGCATCGGCATCAATGTGCGCTTCTGCGGGACGTCCTTGCGCGGTTTGGGGATCGGGTAGCGGGTTTCCAGGCCCAGCAGATGCGCCTGGCAGCCACTTTCCAGTGGACACAGCAGGCAGGTGGGTTTGCTGCGGGTGCACAACGTTGCGCCCAGGTCCATCATCGCCTGAGTGTAGTTATTGACCCGCGCGTGGGGCGTGAAACGCTCTGCAGTGGCCCAAAGCTGTTTGGCGACCTTCGGCTCGCCGGGATAACCCTCTTGCGCCGTGTAGCGCGCCAGAACGCGTTTGACGTTGCCGTCGAGGATCGGCGCGCGCAGGCCCATGCTGAGGCTGGCGATGGCGCCTGCGGTGGACAGGCCGATGCCGGGCAGCAGAATGAGTTGTTCCACGTCGCGAGGGAATTCGCCGCCGTGATCCGCGACGACGATTTTTGCGGTTTTTTGCAGATTGCGCGCGCGGGTGTAGTAACCCAGGCCGGTCCACAGGTGCAGCACTTCGTCTTCCGGCGCTTCGGCCAGGGCTTGCACGGTGGGTAGTGCCTCCATGAAGCGGTCGAAATAGCTGAGCACAGTGCTGACCTGAGTCTGCTGCAACATGATTTCCGAAACCCACACCCGATACGGCGTGATGCCTTGTTGCCAGGGCAAGTCGTGGCGACCGTAGCGGTCGTACCAGTCCAGTACAGCGGTGGAAAATTGCTCGGGTTGCATTGCTTGTTCCGGGTTGGAGAGGGTGGAGCGGAATTTATCCCACAGTGTTGCGTAGGCGCTTGTGGGGCCGGCTTTAGCCGGGAAGCTGCCGCTATATCCGACGCAGGGTCTGCGTCTGGCATAGAGCCTTCCCGGCTGAAGCCGGTCCCACAATTTGTTCAGCCATGCTTATGGCTTGGCCTAGCGCTTGAACAACCCGCGCAATGCGTCCTTGAGTTCCGGGCTGACTTTGTCGCCGAGTTTCTCTTCGATCTTGTCACCGAGCTTGTCGCCCGCCAGTTTCGCGGCGACCTGGCCGAGGCCTTCCTTGTCCAGGCGGCAAGCCTTGGCGCCCAGTTCCAGCGGGCCACGGCAGCGCACCGGCCACTCGATGCCGACATAGCGCGGATTCACTTCGCACGCCGGATCAGGCATTTCGGTCTTGTCGCCTTCGATGATAATGCCCACGCGATAGTTCATGCCCAGCACGCGCAGATCGACGTCGCCATCGCCGTTCACGGTCAGGCCGGGAATCCGTACTTTGAGATCAGGGTTGCTGGCCACGCCGTTACGCAACACCAGGTTGCCGTTGAGCTGCTGGAAAGGCGTGTCCTTGCCGCGCGGTTCGCCGCTGAGGGTTTTGCGGTTGAGCAGGGAAATACCCTGGCACAGCTGCTGTTCGAGGTTGGCGTTGACCAGCACGCCGTTGTTGAGCACGAAACTGGCGGTGCCGTTGAGGCTGTCGATCAGGGCTTTTTGGCTGTTGCCTTTGCCGTTCAGATCACTGTTGAGGGTGAGCAACCCTCTGACCGGCGGCGTTTGGCCCTGGCTTTGCAGAACGTTTTCAATCGGCACTTTGGCGACGCGGGTTTGAACGCTGACCAGCGGCACGTCCGGACGCACGTCGAGGTTGCCTTTGACTTCGAAATTGCCGTTGTAAAGATCGCCGCGCAGGCTTTCGAGATTGACTACACCGTTCAATGCCTGGGTTTTGAGCGCTGCGTTCTGAATCGGCAGCTTGTCCAGCGTCAATGTGCCAAAGCTCAGGTCGGCGTCCACGTCCAGTTTGCGCATGCGCTCCAACGGCAAGAGTTTGTCGGTGCTCCAGGCCGCCTTGGTCGGTTGCTCCGGCAGCGGCGTCGTGCCCGCGCCAGCGACAGCAGCCGCTTCGCCACTCTGAACTTCGGTTTTACGCGCGGCTTTTGCGCCTTTGGTTTCTTCACTTTCGGCCGGGCGATAGCGGTCGGCGTCGAACGTGTCGCCCTTGAGTTGCAGACGCAGCGCCTGTCTGGCGAAGTCCTCCACGGCGATGCGCCCGGTGAAGGCGCTGTTGTCGACTTTCAGATTCAGGTCTTCCAGCGCCACGCTGGTGGGTGTGCCGGTCAGGCGGGTGACCATTTCGACCTTGCTCAGGCTGCCTTCAGCCATGGCCGGCAGCGTCTGGCCGACGCTGTCGAGGAAGGTGCGCAAGTCAAACTGGGCAATCGACAGGCCGCCGCTGAGTTGCGGGGTTTTATCCAGTTCGCGAACATGCAGTTCACCCAGCGCACGCAATTGATTGGCGGACAGCTTGAGGCCGCTCCACTCGGCGACGTTGGCCGCCAGATCGACCAGTAACTGCCCTTGGGCCGCGAAGGTCACGGTTTTGCCTTGCAGCGGTTCGCCCGAAGCTTCGCCGGACAAGCGCATGTCTTCAAACTGGTAACGCTTGAGTGCCCGATCCAGGCGCAACTCGCCGACCAGTTCGGTCTTGGCGCGCATCACGGGCTGGTTGGTGGCCAGGAATGCAGTCAGTTTGATCGGAATCTCGGCGCCTTCGTGAATGGCGCCGGTGCTCAGCTGGATGCTTTCGGCGCTGAAGGACTGGCCTTTGCGCGCATCGGTGTATTCAACCCGCGCGTTGTTGACGGTCAGGCTGTCGATGTCCAGACGGATGGGCTGCGAGGCCTTGTCAGGCCGACTCGCAACGGTTGGGTTGTTGTCGGTGGACGGTGGCGTGGCGCCGGGTTCGGCAGGTGCGGGTTTGCCGATATCTTCCCAGTTGCCATGACCGTTTTCGTCACGGTTCAGGCTCAGGTTCAAGCCTTCGACACGCACGTCGCTCATCTGCACCTGGCGGCGCAACAGCGGCAGCACGCGCACGGACAGACCGAGCATTTGCAGGTCGGCGAAAGGTTTGGTGGGGTTGGTCAGGGTTGCGACGCTGGCCTCATGCAGCTCCAGCCCCAGCCAGGGGAACAGGCTCCAGCCGATGTCGCCGTTGAGCGTGAGTTCCACGTTTGCCTTGTCGCGTGCCAGTTGGCGAATCTCGTCTTTATAGTCGTTGGGATCAAACAGATGGCTCAGGGCGAAACCGAGAGCCACGATGATCAGCAACAGCCCGAGAACAAACAGTCCCAGGATTTTGCCGAACGCTTTCATGGGCGAGTCCTTGTATTCGACGTTCAAAATATGCCCGCGAGTATAACGTCCTCACGCAGGTACCGGGCCCTGGATGCCTCACGCACAGCTTGTCCCAGCCTCAGGCGCTGGGGATATCTGCAACTCTACGTGGAGTTTGGCCGCCAGAGCCTGGACTTCGAGAGCCTCGGCGGTTGCCAGCAAGCGTAGCGTGCAACCGGCATCTTCGGCTGATTTCTGCGCATGAATCACCAGACGTTCCGCGACTCCGCGTCGGCGGGTGAGGGCGCGCACGCACAAGTGTGACAGTTCCCAGACCGGCCCGTGCCTTTGCAGGCGCGCGGCGCCCAGCAAGCGATCATTGAAACGCGCGGCAATGAGCGTGTTGTGATCCAGCATCGATTCAATGAGCTGCGGCGCATCGCTGAACGGTGCGAAGAGCCAGGGCGGGGCGTCTCGATAGATCTTCTGTAAATCCCCCTGGTCCTGGTAAGTGACCGACTGCAGGGACTCGACAACGATAGGCATGATGTTTCCTTTTGCGATGCGCAGGCGTCTGGGTAAGCGCAAACCCGGCAACGCGCAAATTGGCGTCAAAAAACTGATGGCAGGTTGCCTCTAGTGCTGCAGCAAATGCTAATCTCTCGCTTTTGGTGCAAAAGGTGCGTCGTTTTGTCACGTAACCGGAAATTGCGCCGATAAGAGATCTGTTGCGCATGCGAATGGACTCCGTGTGCAGCAACCAGGGCCTTGCGAGTTATACACAATTGGGGAATAAAAAAATGAGTTCAAGTACTGTGTTGGACGGCTCTGCCGTGCAGCCTGCGTTCTTGTCCAAAGAGCGCATCATCGCCAAGCCCGGTTTCAACCGTTGGCTGGTTCCACCCGCGGCACTGGCAATCCATCTGTGCATCGGCATGGCGTATGGCTTTTCGGTGTTCTGGTTGCCACTGTCGAAGGCCGTTGGCATCAGCGCACCGGTCGCTTGCGCACCTGATATGAGCTTCTTCGCGCAGATTTTCTCGTCTGCCTGCGACTGGCCGATCTCGATGCTCGGCTGGATATACACCCTGTTTTTCATCTTTTTGGGTTGCTCGGCGGCCATTTGGGGTGGCTGGCTGGAGCACGCGGGCCCACGCAAAGCTGGCGTTGTTTCGGCATTGTGCTGGTGCGGCGGTCTGTTGATATCAGCGCTTGGGGTGTACACGCACCAGATATGGCTCATGTGGATAGGCTCTGGCGTGATCGGCGGTATTGGTCTGGGCCTGGGTTACATTTCGCCGGTCTCGACCCTGATCAAATGGTTCCCGGACAAGCGCGGCATGGCTACCGGCATGGCGATCATGGGTTTCGGTGGCGGCGCGATGGTCGGCGCACCATTGGCAGCAGCGTTGATGAACCATTTCGCTTCGGCTGACGGCGTGGGCGTTTGGCAGAGTTTCGTGGTGATGGCGGTGATTTACTTCGTCTTCATGATCGGCGGCGCCTTGTCTTACCGCGTTCCGCCAACCGGCTGGAAACCTGAAGGCTGGACCGCTCCGGTCAAGAAAGCCAGCAACGCGATGATCACCCACCGTCACGTGCACGTGAACGTGGCCTGGAAAACCCCGCAATTCCGTCTGGTCTGGCTGGTGCTGTGCCTGAACGTTTCGGCAGGCATCGGCATTCTCGGCATGGCTTCGCCGCTGTTGCAGGAAGTGTTCGCCGGCAAGCTGCTGGGCAGTGACTTGACCTTCAGTCAGCTCAATGCCGATCAGTTGAAGCAGATTGCTGCAATCGCTGCGGGCTTCACCGGTCTGTTGAGTCTGTTCAACATTGGCGGACGGTTCTTCTGGGCATCGTTCTCGGATTACCTGGGCCGTAAAAACACTTACTTCGTGTTCTTCGCGCTGGGTTTTGCGCTGTACGCGTTGATTCCGGGCATGGGCCATCTGGGCAACATCGCGCTGTTCGTTGGTGCGTTCTGCATCATTCTGTCGATGTACGGCGGTGGCTTCGCAACGGTTCCGGCGTATCTGGCCGACCTGTTCGGTACGCAGATGGTCGGCGCGATCCATGGTCGTCTGTTGACGGCATGGGCAGCGGCGGGCGTATTGGGTCCGGTGTTGGTCAACTACCTGCGTGAGTATCAGCTGAGCCACGGCGTTGCGCGTGCCGATGCCTACGACATCACCTTGTACATCCTGGCCGGTCTGTTGGTGTTGGGCTTTATCTGCAACCTGCTGGTACGTCCGGTTGCCGACAAGTACTTCATGACCGATGCCGAGCTGGCTGCAGAACAAGCAATCGGCCACGACAAGGGCGCGGATCACACCACCGTGCTTGAGTGGAAGGCCAATCCATCCACCAAGCCACTGGCTATCGCTGCCTGGCTGGCAGTGGGCATTCCGTTGGCGTGGGGTGTGTGGGTCACCTTGCAGAAGACTGCGGTGTTGTTTCACTAAGCACCGTTTGCGCGGTCCTGCGGATATCCCGTGGGACCGGCTTTAGCCGGGAATAGGCCGGGTATTCGCTGCATCTGTTGCGTCAGAGGTGCAGGCTTCCCGGCTAAAGCCGGTCCCACGACACCTTTGATCAGTAGTAATTCGTCGTCTTCTTCCTTTCCCTTCTTCTGTTTGCTTCATGCCAGGCGCCTTCTAGGCCTATAATGATCGCCTTTTTCGCCCAATGATTTTGCGGAGCTGGTGATGGCCGAACGTAAGGCGTACGTCGAGCGCAATACTCTGGAAACCCAGATCAATGCCTCGATCAACCTGGATGGCACCGGAAAGGCCCGATTTGATATCGGTGTGCCTTTTCTTGAGCACATGCTCGACCAGATCGCCCGGCACGGGCTGATCGACCTGGATATCAACTGCAAAGGCGACCTTGAGATCGACGACCACCACACGGTGGAAGACGTCGGCATCACTTTGGGTCAGGCCTTCAGCAAAGCCATCGGCGACAAAAAAGGCATCCGTCGTTACGGCCACGCCTACGTGCCGCTCGATGAAGCGCTGTCGCGTGTGGTCATCGACTTCTCCGGCCGCCCAGGCTTGCAGATGCATGTGCCGTTTACCCGCGCTGTGGTTGGCGGTTTTGACGTGGACTTGTTCCAGGAGTTCTTCCAGGGCTTCGTCAACCACGCCAATGTCTCCCTGCACATCGACAACCTGCGTGGCACCAACACTCACCACCAGATCGAGACCGTGTTCAAGGCTTTCGGTCGCGCCTTGCGCATGGCGGTTGAACTGGACGAGCGCATGGCCGGGCAAATGCCTTCGACCAAGGGTGTGCTCTGATGCAGACGGTCGCGGTTATTGATTACGGCATGGGCAACCTGCACTCGGTCGCCAAGGCGCTCGAACACGTTGGCGCGGGCCGGGTTCACATTACCAGCGACGCCAATGTGATTCGCGAAGCCGACCGCGTGGTGTTTCCCGGCGTCGGCGCGATCCGCGATTGCATGGCTGAAATCCGCCGCCTGGGTTTTGATTCACTGGTGCGTGAAGTCAGCCAGGACCGGCCGTTTCTCGGCATCTGCGTCGGCATGCAGGCCTTGCTCGACAGCAGCGAAGAAAACGCCGGCGTCGACTGCATCGGCATGTTTCCCGGCCAGGTGAAGTTCTTCGGCAAGGATCTGCACGAGGACGGCGAGCACTTGAAAGTGCCGCACATGGGCTGGAACGAAGTGACGCAGGCGGTGGATCACCCGTTGTGGCACGACATCCCGGACCTGGCACGTTTCTACTTCGTGCACAGTTTCTATATCGATGCCGCCAACCAGCGCCAGGTGGTCGGTCGCGGTCACTATGGCGTCGATTTCGCCGCCGCGCTGGCTGACGGTTCGCGCTTTGCCGTGCAATTCCACCCGGAGAAGAGCCATACCCATGGCCTGCAACTGTTGCAGAACTTCGCCGCGTGGGATGGTCGCTGGTAATCGCCATGGCTAAAGGTAAAGGCAAACCGCCGATCCTGACCCTCAGTGCTGAACACGAGCAGCAGGCCATCGACAAGCTCAAGCGTCTGTTCTCCGAGCGCTTCGAACTGGACCTGGGTTCGTTCGAAGTTGCCGAAGTGCTTGAGTTGTTCACTAGCGAGATCGCTCCGCATTACTACAATCGCGCGATTTTCGATGTTCAGCAGCACCTCAAAGAGCGGTTCGAGAGCATCGAAAGCGATTTGTGGGCGCTGGAAAAGAATTGAATAAAAGCAGCTTCGAGCTACAGGCTTTAAGCCGCAAGACTTTGTGGTGCGCACACTTGCAGCTGATGGCTTGCAACTTGCCGCTCTTTTGACGAAGGAAAAAGCATGCTGATTATTCCCGCTATCGACCTTAAAGACGGTGCCTGTGTACGTCTGCGCCAGGGCCGCATGGAAGATTCCACGGTGTTCTCCGATGACCCGGTGGCCATGGCCGCCAAGTGGGTCGAAGGTGGTTGCCGTCGTCTGCATCTGGTCGATCTGAACGGTGCGTTCGAAGGTCAGCCGGTGAATGGCGACGTGGTGACTGCAATCGCCAAGCGTTACCCGAACCTGCCGATCCAGATCGGTGGCGGCATTCGTTCGCTGGAAACCATCGAGCATTACGTCAAGGCGGGCGTGAGCTACGTCATCATTGGCACCAAAGCGGTCAAGAATCCCGAGTTCGTCGCTGAAGCCTGTCGCGCGTTCCCTGGCAAAGTGATTGTCGGCCTGGATGCCAAGGACGGTTTCGTTGCCACTGACGGTTGGGCTGAAATAAGCACCGTGCAGGTTATCGACCTGGCCAAGCGCTTCGAAGCTGATGGCGTATCAGCCATCGTTTATACCGACATCGCCAAAGACGGCATGATGCAGGGCTGCAATATCCCGTTCACCGCAGCACTGGCGGCGGCAACGCGGATTCCGGTGATTGCCTCCGGTGGCATCCATAACCTGGGCGACATCCGCGCCTTGCTCGACGCCAAGGCGCCGGGGATCATCGGCGCCATCACCGGCCGTGCGATCTACGAAGGCACGCTGGATGTGGCTGAAGCCCAGGCGATGTGCGATCTGGAACAACGCTAAGTCGCGCGGATTGGCGTGGGACCGGCTTTAGCCGGGAAGACTGAATTCCTGACGCAAATAATGCATCGGACTTACCGGCCTCTTCCCGGCTGAAGCCGGTCCCACGATGCTCAGCAAGCAATCGGAGATAACCCCATGGCTCTGGCCAAACGCATCATCCCTTGCCTGGACGTCGACAACGGTCGTGTGGTCAAGGGCGTCAAGTTCGAGAACATTCGTGATGCGGGCGATCCGGTTGAAATCGCGCGTCTTTACGATGAGCAGGGCGCGGACGAGATCACCTTTCTCGACATCACCGCCAGCGTCGATGGCCGCGATACCACGCTGCATACCGTGGAGCGCATGGCCAGCCAGGTGTTCATCCCGCTGACCGTGGGCGGCGGCGTGCGTACCGTGCAAGACATCCGCAACCTGCTAAATGCCGGCGCCGACAAGGTTTCGATCAACACCGCAGCGGTGTTCAATCCGGAATTTGTTGCCGAAGCGGCGCAGCATTTCGGTTCGCAGTGCATCGTGGTCGCCATCGACGCCAAGAAGGTTTCGCTGCCCGGTGAAACCCCGCGCTGGGAAATCTTCACCCACGGTGGCCGCAAGCCGACCGGCCTGGATGCCGTGCAGTGGGCGATGAAGATGGAAGAGCTGGGTGCCGGTGAAATCCTCCTGACCAGCATGGATCAGGACGGCATGAAAAACGGTTTTGACCTCGGCGTAACCCGGGCGATCAGCGATGCGCTGGGCATCCCGGTGATTGCGTCCGGTGGCGTCGGCAATCTGCAGCACCTGGCTGACGGCATCATCGAAGGTCACGCCAGTGCCGTGCTGGCCGCGAGCATCTTCCACTTCGGCGAGTACACCGTCCCCGAAGCCAAGGCGTACATGGCCAAGCGCGGGATTGTGGTGCGCTGACACCGCAAGCCCAGTGGGAGCGAGCTTGCTCGCGAAGGCGGCTTAAGTCTTCGCGAGCAGCTCGCTCCCACAATGGATGTGCATGTCTGCAACGCTCTGGACAAGCCCCCGACGGCGCTGCACTCTGTGCGCTGTCATGCGTCAGGAGGATGCACATGTTCAGAAGCCGTCTTATTGCATTCGCAGCCTTCAGTTCATTGCTGGCGGGGGCGGTTCAGGCCGCGACGACTGGTGACGAGGCTGGTAGCGGGTCGCCCACTTCCATCGTTTTGCTGACTGAAAACTTTCCGCCGTTCAACATGGCCGTCGACGGCAAAAACTTCGCCCAGGAAAGCAGCATCGACGGCATCGCTGCCGAGGTGGTGCGCGCGACGTTCAAGCGCGCGGGCGTCGACTACAGCATGACGCTGCGTTTCCCTTGGGAGCGGGTTTACAAGCTGGCGCTGGAAAAACCCGGCTATGGAGTGTTCTCCACGACCCGTCTGCCGGAGCGCGAGCATCTATTCAAATGGGTTGGTCCGGTAGGCTCCTACGACTGGATCATGCTTGCCCGCGCTGACAGCCCTATCAAATTGACTACGCTGGAACAGGCCAAAGCCTACAGAATCGGTGCCTACAAAGGTGACGCCATCGGCGAACGCCTCGCTTCCCAGGGGCTGAACCCGATCCTGCTGCTGCGCGACCGGGACAACGTGAAGAAACTCACCAATGGCCAGATCGACCTGTGGGCCGTGGGCGATCCGGTCGGCCGTTATCTGGCGAAGCTCGACGGCGTGACCGGTCTCAAGACGGTATTGAAATTCAACAGCGCCGAGTTGTACCTGGCACTGAACAAAAACACCCCGGATGAAATGGTTGCCCGTCTGCAAAAAGCGCTGGATCAGATCCGCGCCGAAGGCAAGATTGCGGAGATTCGTAGTCGGTTTGAATAGATGGGCTGGCGCCAACGGATCAGCGCCACCTTCCCATCGATAAACCCCATTCAATCCACGTAAGGTCTGATGGCTACCAGAAGTCTTGGTGGATAGGGCAAATCAAGGTCGATAACAGCGGCCCAAACGTCCAGATCAGTGCTCTTGACCAGGCCCCAATCAGCGAAAAAGTTGATGAGGCTGTATCCGGCCGCGATTGACGCGCTCACCACGAAAAATTTCAGGTCCGCAGTCGGGCCTGGATTTTCCCTGACATAGCGGTGCCACGCGGGCAGAAAATCTTCGCCTAGACCTTTGCGAAGCTGATCGAACATCGCCAGCGGATCAGATTCAGGGGCTCCAAAGGTCTTTTCAGGGCGTGGCAATGCCAGCCACTGCTGCGTGCCGGGCCAACGGCGCGGAAGTTCTTCTGTGTATTCATGGGTGAAGTGTCGTCCCACCGCCAGGCTGTACAGATTTACGCTTATTTCCACGAATGCATATGAGATGAACGAATTCTGAAAGTGATGACCATATTCGTGATATGTGACCCACCGGTTTTGCGCCAAACCACCAATTAAAGCCTCGTTATATGCACTGATTTCGCGGGTATGGGGCAGGCCAATGTAACCTGCAGTCGCATGCGGGGGGCCTTGGGAGTTCGACTCCACGGCATATAGCAATAGTTGAGACCGGGTATGAATCGGGGCGGAACCATCCAGCCCGCTGACCTCCGCCTGAATGGCCATTACACGCTCGTGGGAGTCCACCACCACGGCGGGGTCGACAGTCGTGAACTTCAACGCTGTGCTGCGAAAAGCGGCGACCACTACGTGTTGACCGACCAGCTCCACTTCAGGTGCATCGCTTGCCTGGAGCATATCGAGCCACTGCGCTGCGGTGGTGACCCCTCTGACGAAGTAAGGGATTGCCATGGCTCCGGATTTGAAGGTGATCCGGGCTGAGCCTGGACTGGTCCCAGACAGATTGCGGATGTGGATGGCCCCTCCCAGCGGATCTCGAATCCTGTTTGCTCCCCATGCCAAAGGCGTCGCTCGCATGCTTTCGGACTGCTTCGAAGGGTCGGCCCTGTCGGCCATCCCTTGTATGCCGACCAGCAGGGTTAGGTTCTCGGCGTTACCCGATACCCAGACTATTACATCTGTGTTTGCCGGTGCAAAGTAGCCGGTTGGTTGATAGTCTGCCTTTCGGTGCCGCCAGTGCATGAACTGTTGTTCTGAGGCTGAAGATTGCAGTGGATGAATCAGTACAGAACGTAGATGAGGAAAGCCCAAGGTTGAATCCATTTCGTCCGACGCGGCTTCGTCGTTGTCTACTCGAATGCGCATAGTATCCGGGGCATAGAGGTATCCCGATGGCACTGCGGTATTGGAGAAACTTCCATTAGTGACCTCCCCGATGCTTTTAAACTGCCCTCCGGATAGAGCTAGCACAGTGCCCTTCTCCAGCGTGGTCGTACCCGACACCGAGATACTTCCATCGCTGTTTCGGCGTGACGATAAACTCGTCAGGATCGGCTGTATCGGGTACGTATCGACTTGTTGACCGCCTTGTATGCGCAGGCGAATGTGCTGGGGATCGCAGAGATAATCTCTGTGAACGTGGGGATTGAACAGTTGCCCATCAACAACAGAACCGATGGATGCCCAAGTACCGTCTGGCCACTGGGCTTCAATTATCGCGCCAGGCGCGTCTTTGACGACCAGCCAGATCTCGACACGTGAATCGGCGAGCGCCACCATCGTGCCCCCGCTGATCACACCTGTACGTGCCGCTTCTTGCGTAGAAGTCATTGAACAAGTGCCGCATGAAAATTCCTGCGCCTGCTGAGCACCTGATTTGATTGTCGAGTCAGTCATTGACGTATCACCCTTGCTGCCGTGCACATACCAAGTGAGCAGAGTGTGAGCCCGTGCTGGTCGGGAGGGTACTAGCAGAACTACTAGGTTCGAAGGTTCGGCAGGCGTCTATACTCCGACGTTTTCAGAGCGGCAATGCATCTAATCCGCGTGCCGGGATGCTGAGTCGGTTTGAATAGATGGCCCGAACTAACAAATAAAACCCGTTGGAGCGAGGCTTGCCCGCGAAGAGGTCGGTACATCCACTGGATATCTGCTGGCTGAACGAATGATTCGCGGGCAAGCCTCGCTCCAGCGAGTGTGGGCAGTTACCGATAAACCCCGTTCTTGCCATGCCCGGCCATGGCTTCGTTGCCGCGCACGCTGATCATTCGGCGCAGGTCGATCCAGTCGATGCCTTGGGCCTTGAGGTTGGGCAGTTCGCGTTCCAGTACGTCGAGGGTGACGGGGTAAGGATGACCGATCATCACCGCTGAACCCTGCTTGTGCGCCAGCTTGATAGCGATCTGCAGTTGGCGGGTGATGGCTTCGGCGGTGCGCTCGTCGTCGAGAAACACATCCCGTGACACGCTCGCCAGGCCGATCTGCTGCGCCTGTGCAGCGGCGACGGTCTTGGCGCTGGTGCGGCTGTCGACGAAAAACATATGCCGACGCTGCAACTCCGCGACCAGCCAACCCATGGCGACCGGCTCGGCGGTCATGCGGCTGCCCATGTGGTTATTCAGGCCAGCGGCATAAGGCACTTTGAGCAGCGCAGCGTTGAGACGGCTTTCGAGTTCCGCCAGCGGCAGTTCCGGATGCCAGGCAAACGGGCCGGTCGCCGGGTCCATGGGCATGTGCAGCATGACGGTCTTGCCGGCCTTGTGCGCCTGACGGGCGAATTCGGTGGCGTGGGGCGTGTCGGGCATGATCGCCAGAGTTACCGGGCCGGGCAGCGCCAGGGCGCGTTGGTCCCGAACCGGGTTTTGCCCCAGGTCGTCGATGATCAGGCTCAGATAAGCCACCCGAGCCTGGGGTTTTTCCGCGACCGGCGACGCTGCCAGAGCAACGCCGCTGATGCCCCACGACACGGCCAGCAGCCAAACGCAAAGAAACGAGCGCATCGGTTATTTGCCGCGGGTGATACTCAGGCCCTTGAGCAAACTGAGGGCCTGGCTGAGCTGGAAGTCGTCGTCCTGCGGCCGCGCTTTGCTGGCCCCTCCTTTGACAGTCGGTTTGTCCGCGCCGCCATTGCCGTTGCCCAGGTGGCCGAGCAGGTCCGCTTCCTTGTAGTTCTCGCCGTCGACTTCGTTGGTGACCTTGGCGCGGCGCACAACGATGTCCGGATTGATGCCCTGCGCCTGGATCGAACGTCCGTTCGGCGTGTAGTACAACGCCGTGGTGATCTTCAGCGCGCGATCGTTGTTCAGCGGCAGCACGGTTTGTACCGAGCCTTTGCCGAAACTGTCGGTGCCCATCAGGATGCCGCGTTTCTGGTCCTGCAAGGCGCCGGCGACGATTTCCGATGCCGATGCGCTGCCGCCGTTGATCAGCACCACCAATGGCACGCCTTCGCTGGCGTCAGCCGGATCTGCCGAGAAGCGCAGTTCGGAGTTGGCGATACGGCCCTTGGTGTAGACGATCAGGCCTTTGGTCAGGAAGTGATCCGCGACTTCGACCGCCGACTGCAGCACGCCGCCGGGGTTGTTGCGCAGGTCCAGGACCAGACCGCTCATCTTCTTGCCGTTGTCTTTGCGCAGCTTGGCCAGGGCCTTGCCGACTTCTTCGCCGGTCTTGACCTGGAACTGGGTGATGCGGATATAGCCGTAGCCGTTTTCCAGCATCTGCGCCTTGACGCTCTTGACCTGAATGGTCGCCCGCGCCAGCGTCACGTCGAATGGCGTGCCGCCATCGCGGACCAGCGTCAGGGTGATTTTCTCGCCGATCTTGCCGCGCATCTTGTCGACCGCTTCCTGCATGGTCTGACCTTGCGTCGGCGCGCCGTTGATCTTGACGATCAGGTCGCCCGCTTCGATGCCCGCCTTGGAGGCCGGGGTGTCATCGATGGGCGATACGACTTTGACGAAGCCGTCTTCGACGCCCACTTCGATGCCCAGGCCGCCGAACTCGCCGCTGGTGCTTTCCTGCAGTTCCAGGAAATCTTCCGGGCCGAGGTAGGCCGAGTGCGGGTCAAGGTTGCTGAGCATACCTTTGATGGCGTTCTCCAGCAGGGTCTTGTCGTCCACCGGTTCGACATACGCGGCTTTGATCCGGTCCATGACCTCGGCAAAGGTGCGCAGCTCTTCCAGCGGCAAAGGCGCCTTGGCCGGCGCAACTGGCGCAGCGGCGGGTACAACCTTGACCTCGGCAGCCTGAGCCAGCGGGGAGCCGATAACGATGGCAATAGCGAAAGCCAGCGAGGTGAGGCGGGACAGATACGGCATGTCTAACGAACTCCTGAAGTTGATACCGACTTATCCTTGAGTGCGGCACCATTGGGCCGGATCACTTGGGCGACCCTGCTGACGAATAGCGAAATACAACGCTGTAGCTTCTTGACCGCCACTGTTGCCTACCGTGGAAATTGCTTCACCTGCTTTAACAACGTCACCGGCCTGCTTGAGCAAACTCTGATTGTGACCGTACAAACTCAAATAGCCGTTGCCATGGTCGAGAATGACCAGAAGCCCTGAGCCGCGCAACCAGTCCGCGAACACCACCCGACCGCCGTGCACGGCATGCACCTGGCTGCCCGCAGCGGCATTGATCATCACGCCGTCCCAGGTCGAACGGGCATCATCGCCGCGTGCTTCGCCAAAACGCGCTAACAATCGACCATCAACCGGCCATGGAAGTTTGCCCTTGGCCTCAGCAAAAGGCCCGCCATAGGAAACTCCGGCGCTGGAAACCATCGCACCGGGCGACTTGACGGGACGGCGCGGTGCTTCCTCAATCTCTTCCTTGCCGTCATCGCGAGTCTTGTTTCGCTCGGCCAGGGCTTGAGCTTCACGCTGGCGCTTTTCTTCAGCCTCGCGTGCGGCAATCAGGGCTTTCTGGCGCGCTTCTTCGGCTTCGCGAGCCTGGCGCGCCAGTGTTTCTTCAATGGTCTTGAGGACTTTGGCCAGATCGGCCTGATCCTGCTGCCGCGATTGCAGTTTCTGGTCGCGGGCCTTGTAGTCCTGATTCAGCTTGGCCAGCACCTTCTGGCGTTCCTTGCGAACCTTGTCGAGTTCCTCGCGCTGGTCGTCCAGCGTACTTTTCTGCACCAGTAATTGCGCCTGTTGCAGGTCGATGTCTTTGCCGACCGCTGCCAGTTGGCGCAACGTTTCATTGAACGTGTGCAGCTGTGCCAGGCGCGCCTGACTCATGTAATCGTAATAGGTCAGCGTACGGGCGAATTTTTCCGGGTGTTGCTGATTAAGCAGCAGTTTCAGGTATTCCTGTCGACCGCTCTGATAAGCGGCGCGTGCCTGAATGGCGATTAACCGTTGTTGCTCAACGCGCTGGGCTTGCAGCTTCTTTTTTTCCTGGTCGAGCCGTTGCAGCTCGACTTCGGTCTTTTTTAGTTCCTTTTGCAGGACCTCGACCTGCTTTTCCAGCTTCCCCATTTCGGTTTCAGTGCCGCGCAGATCCTTTTGCACGCCGGTTTTTTCTTCCTGCAACTTGCTCAGGGCTTTTTGCAGTTCAACGACATCCTGACGCGCAGCATCCATCTGTTTTTGGGTTTGCGCACGCTCGTCGTCGGCAAACGCCGGATTGAGCACGCAGATCAGAGCAAGGGCGATTAAGGCGCGGAGCATGGGGGTGGGCGATACCGAGGAATTGTGAGAAAAAATGACAGGCCTAGTATGCCCGCCATAACTGGCAAAAAAAATGCTTCTGCATTAAAGCTTGAGGCCATACGTAGAAAAAACCGGCGTTGTTGTTGCCAACAAGCCGGTTCAATACCTTTTACTCCGCCACGAGAATCGAAGTGCCGGTCATTTCTTCGGGTATGGCCAGCCCCATCAGTTCCAGCATGGTCGGCGCGACGTCGGCCAGCACGCCACCTTCACGAACCTTGAGCTTGCGCTTGCCGATATAAATGAAGGGCACCGGTTCCGACGTGTGAGCGGTGTGAGCCTGGCCGGTGTGGTCGTCGGTCATCTGCTCGACGTTGCCGTGGTCGGCCGTGACCAGCGCTTCGCCGCCGACTTTTTCCAGCGCCTCGGCGATACGTCCGACACAGACATCCAGGTATTCCACGGCTTTGATTGCCGCTTCCATGATGCCGCTGTGCCCAACCATGTCGCCGTTGGCGTAGTTGACCACGATCACGTCGTAACGCTGCTGCTCGATGGCGTCAACTATACGGTCGGTGACTTCCGGCGCGCTCATTTCCGGCTGCAGGTCGTAAGTGGCGACTTTCGGCGACGGGATCAGAATGCGCTCTTCACCGGGGAACGGTTCTTCACGACCGCCGGAGAAAAAGAACGTCACGTGGGCGTACTTTTCGGTCTCGGCAATGCGCAGCTGGGTCTTGCCATTGGCGGCGAGGTATTCGCCCAACACGTTTTTCAGGCTGCCGGCGGCAAATGCCGACGGTGCCGGAATGCTTGCGGCGTATTGCGTGAGCATGACGAAGCCGGCCAGTTTCGGCTGGCGGGCGCGTTCGAAGTCCTTGAAATCGTCTTCGACGAACACTCGGGTCAGCTCCCGGGCACGGTCGGCGCGGAAGTTCATGAACACCACGGCGTCGCCATCTTCGACTTTTACGTGTTCGCCAATGCTGGTGGCTTTGACGAATTCGTCGTTCTCGTCGCGCTCGTAAGCGGCTTGCAGACCGGCCACGCTGGTCGCGGCCTGGAATTGCGACTCGCCGTCGACGATCAGATTGTAAGCCTGGGAAACGCGGTCCCAGCGGTTATCGCGGTCCATGGCGAAGTAACGGCCGATGATGCTGGCGGTGCGGCCTTTGCCCAGGCGCGTGAACGTGGCGTCCATCAGCTCCAGGGATTTCTGCGCGCTGCGGGGCGGCGTGTCGCGACCGTCGAGGAACGCGTGCAGGTAGATTTTCTCGGCGCCGCGCTGGGCCGCCAGTTCAGCCATGGCCACCAAGTGGTCCTGATGGCTGTGCACGCCGCCGTCGGAGAGCAGGCCGAGAATATGTACGGCCTTGCCAGCGCCAACCGCTTTGTCCACGGCGGTGCAGATGGTCGGGTTGGTGAAGAAATCGCCATCACGGATCGATTTGGTCACCCGGGTGAAATCCTGATACACCACGCGCCCGGCACCGAGGTTCATGTGGCCGACTTCAGAGTTGCCCATCTGCCCGTCCGGCAAACCGACGTCCATGCCTGAACCGGAGATCAGGCCGTTGGGCATGGTCTTGTACAAGCGGTCCATGACCGGCATTTTGGCGGCCAGAATGGCGTTGCCTTCGCGGTGCTCGCTGTGTCCGAAGCCGTCCAGAATGATCAGGACCAAAGGTTTTGGCGTGGTAGTCATAGATCCCACTCGTGGCTGATGAAGTTAAATAAAAAAAGGATCGGCATTTTAGAGGCTGTTGTTGTTCAATTGCGAGCCGCGTTGCCGGGTCCAATCCTGTGCGCAAGGCATTAAAGGTGCTCAAAACGTGTCAGCGCCGTACGGGCTTTGGCCGATCTTGGGTGCTGTGTATACTGGCCGACATTTTAACGCCCCTGGAACCTACTGATGGTTGATCACCTGATTGCATTTGCCACGAACCACTATTTGATCACTGGCGCCTTCGTCATCCTGCTGGCGATGCTGATTGCCTACGAGATGAGCAAAGGCGGTCGCAGCCTGAGTACTCGTGAACTCACGGCGCTGGTCAACAGTGATCAGGGTGTAGTCATCGACATCCGTTCGACCAAGGATTACGCGGCGGGCCACATCGTCGGTGCGCTGAGTTTTCCCCAGGACAAAGTCCTGACCCGCACCGCCGAGCTTGAAAAGCACAAGGCCAAGACCCTGATCATCGTGGATGCCCACGGCCAGCACGCCGGCACGACTGCTCGCGAGCTGCTCAAGTCCGGTTTCACTGCAGCCAAACTGTCGGGCGGCGTTTCCAGCTGGCGCGCAGACAATCTTCCTTTGGTGAAATGAAATGGCAGAAGTCATCGTCTATTCCAGCGATTATTGCCCTTATTGCATTCGCGCCAAGCAATTGCTGCAGAGCAAGAGCGTGGCATTCGAAGAAATCAGAGTCGATGGCGAGCCGCAAGTTCGCGCCGACATGGTGAAGAAGGCCGGTCGTACCTCGGTACCGCAGATCTGGATCGGTTCGACCCATGTCGGTGGATGCGATGAACTCTTTGCCCTGGAGCGCGCCGGCAAGCTCGACGCGCTGCTGACAGCCTGATTCCAAACCCTACTAGACCCTAAAAGTAAGAAGGATCTGAGATGACTGATCAACCGACCAACGGCACCGTTGCCAACGAAGAAGACGCACCGCAATTCTCGTTGCAGCGCATTTATGTTCGTGACCTGTCGTTCGAAGCGCCGAAAAGCCCTGCGATTTTCCGTCAAGAGTGGACGCCTACCGTCAGCCTTGACCTGAACACCCGTCAGAAAGCCCTGGAAGGCGATTTCTACGAAGTCGTGCTGACCCTGTCCGTTACCGTGAACAACGGCGACGAAGTGGCCTTCATCGTTGAAGTTCAGCAAGCCGGTATCTTCCTGATCAAGGGTCTGGATCAGGGCGCAATGAGCCACACATTGGGCGCGTTCTGCCCGAACATCCTGTTCCCGTATGCTCGCGAAACCATCGACAGTCTGGTGGTCCGTGGCTCGTTCCCGGCGCTGATGCTGGCTCCGGTGAATTTCGATGCGTTGTACGCGCAAGAGCTGCAGCGCATGCAGGAAGCTGGCGAAACACCTACTGTTCAGTAAGTGTTGCTGCTGGATTGAAAAAGCGCCTTTCGGGGCGCTTTTTTATTGAGAAGGTTTGTGGGGGCGCCGCATCGGTGGGAGCAAGCTCGCTCCCACTCATCCAAAAAACGGCTCATGCTACTTGAACCCCAACTGCCGCCACGCTTCATACACCGCCACGGCAACGGTGTTGGACAGGTTCAAGCTGCGGCAGCCTTCGCGCATGGGCAAGCGCAGACGCTGGTCGCTGTCCAGGGCGTCGAGGACTTCCGGCGGCAGGCCGCGGCTCTCGGGGCCGAAGATAAACGCGTCACCGTCTTCGAAGCGGGCGTCATGAAAGGGCCGCGAGCCTTTTGTGGTAAAAGCGAACAGGCGTGGATGACCAATGCTTTCCAGACAGCTGGCCAGGTCGGCGTGGGTCTGCAAGGTGGCGTACTCGTGGTAATCGAGGCCCGCCCGGCGCAGGCGTTTGTCATCCAGCTCGAAGCCCAGTGGCTCGATCAAATGCAGGGTGCTGCCGGTGTTGGCGCACAGCCTGATGACGTTGCCGGTATTCGGCGGAATTTCTGGTTGAAAAAGGATGACGTGAAACATGCACGGCTCCGAACTGAAGGACGGGGTGCATTCTACCCCCGAAGAGGACCCGCGACCGAAGCTATGGCCGCGTGTTCTTGGTTCGCTGGCAATTGTCGGCTTGATGGTGGGGCTGATGATCGGCCGCCTGACCGAGCCGGACCCTCTCGAACTGCTGCAAATCGAAGAACTCCCGACCGGCCTCGTGCTGTGGTTCAACCAGGAGCCGCAAGTGGTAAGTGAACAGGTCGACGGTACGGTGGCGTTACGCTTCACGGCGAAAGGTCAGCCATGGCGTGGTCAGTTGCAACTCGATGGGAAAGTCGTGCGCTGGAAGCTGGAACGAAAAGGGGGGGATTTGCTGCTGAACCTGCTGGCGGCCCGTCCGCTGCACGGCGACTTGCGCGGTGCGGAGCTGGACGGGCGCTGGAGACTGGAGGTCAGTCTCCGAGAGGAATAAAAGAGGGGAATCCCCGGCCTGCCTGTACCAAGGTCCCCAAAACTGGTGATACGTAACCTATTGCAGAGGTCGTGCCAGTTTTTCTAATTCTCCCGAAATAGTTAGCTGTAAATCCGCTTGGTATCGCCCAACGCCCTGTTTTCTCGGGCATTTGGCGTGCGCAACTGAATCTGCGCAGATTGCGTTCAGCTTGCATTCAGGACTCTTCTGAATCATGTCCTGGCGATGCTGACTGCCCCGTTACGCATCGCTGCGGTGCACCAAGCACCTGAATGCACCTTTGTGGAGACAGCCGTCCCCCTGTTTTATCCGTGGCGGCTGGTAAGGAAGCCATCGTCACGGCAACAGCCGCCCGACAGTTCTAAAGCGTTTTTGTTCATCAGCCTGCCATTACGAGGCGGAAAATTCAGGCCAAAAAACCGGATTTCAGGTCGTTCTTAAGCCATCCTTAAATTTTTTTTCAGCTTTATATTTCCGTCCGACCTAAGGCGGTGGCAATTGTCACAATTGCGGCTACTGAGGTGTATCTCCCGTGTATCAAGGGCTTTAGCCAGTTTCGCCGAGGTGTAATGGTCGGGTTGCGGTGACTCGATAGTCGGATTTAAGCCGTTTGCCAGGTCGCACTGGGTTTCTCCGACCAGCGGTCATAAAATATATTTTGGGAATTAGCTTTGCAGGTCGATACACTCCTCGACGGACGGAATCGACACGGCTTGTGACATATGTCCGATAGATCTAAAAAGATGAATATTAATTCTTTTTAGATTTTAGAAATGTTCACTACCCTGCTGACCACCGACACACGCGGCCTAGTCATTTAGTCTTGAGGCGCCCGGTAACCATTGACTCACCGAGTCGGGTCTGGCGCTAATCGCGCATCCCCGGGTTAGAGCGCTTCGGCGTCGGCACCGGGGATTACAAAAATTAGATTCACGAGGAGCGAAACATGAAGAAGTCCACCCTGGCCCTGGCCGTCACCGTTGCTGCATTGGCGCAACAAGCCGGTGCTGCTGGTTTCATTGAAGACAGCAAAGCGTCCGTAAGTTCGCGTACTTTGTATTTCAACAACGATCCACGTGAAGGCACTGGCAACCGCGTTGAAGAAACAGCAACTGGCCTGAAGTTCGACTACCTGTCCGGTTTCACTCAGGGCACCGTGGGTTTCGGTCTGGATCTTCAAGCGCTGGTTGGTATCCACCTTGATGGTGGCCGAGGTCACCATGCGGCTAATGGTGCGATCTCTCCTACTGAAAGCGACGGTTCTTCTGTAAGTGAATGGAGCCGCGTAGGTGGTAACGCCAAAGCTCGCTTCTCGAAAACGGAACTGCGTCTGGGTAACGCGTTGGCACCAAACCTGCCAATCCTCGTATCCAACGACAGTCGCGTGCTGCCAGCAGCATTCGAGGGTGGCATCGTGACTTCCAAAGAGCTGGACGGTGTTACTTTCACCGGCGGCCAACTGAGCAAGACCATCAGCCGTGCGTCGAGCAACTGGACCGATCTGTCCGTTAACGGCGCCACTCAAACCAGCGATGAGTTCCGTTTCGCCGGTGCTGACTGGAAAGTCACCAAAGATCTGACCTTGCAGTACTACTTCGCCAATCTGGAAGACTTCTACAAACAGCACTTCCTGGGTCTGGTTCACGTCCTGCCGCTGGGCGAAGATCAGTCGTTCAAGACTGACCTGCGTTACTTCAACAGCAGCGCCGACGGCAAGAACGACAGCAACGCAGCTGGCTACGGTTTCAACAACAACAGCGGTTACGCCAAGCACGCTGGCGAAGTTGATAACAGTACCTGGTCGGCGATGTTCACTTACTCTCTGAGTGGCCACGCGATCATGCTCGGCCACCAGCAAGTGGGTGACGACGGCGGTATGGTTTTCCTGAACCAGGGTAGCGTTACCAAGAACGGCACCAGCCGTAACGAGGGCAACGGTGGCTCGAGCTTCTATCTGTTCACTGACTCCATGGTCGACGGCTTCAACCGTGCAGGTACCAACACTACCTTCGGTCAGTACTCCTATGACTTCGCTCGTGTAGGTGTTCCCGGTCTGAAAGCAGCCGTTGCATACCTGCATGCTGATGACATCAAAGGTGTCACCGGTACCGCAACCGCAGGTCGGGAGTTCTCCCAGTGGGAACGCGACATGCGTATTGACTACGTGATCCAGAACGGTCCGTTGAAAGGCTTCGGTACCACGCTGCGTCACGGTTCGTACCGTGCTGATGCTGGCCTGAACGGCGCTACCGATACAGACCAGACTCGTGTGATCTTCAACTACACCTACGCTTTCAAATAAGCCGGGTCAGTTGATCAAGGAACCCCGCCTCGCGCGGGGTTCTTTTTGCCTGAAATTTGATATCTCCTTTAGTGCTATATAAATCGTTATCTATTCTTTTTAATTCGATTCGCAGTCGGGCACTGTGTGCTGAACTCAGCTATCCATTTCGGCAAACAAGGAGCAACACCCATGAGCCTGCGACTTGGCGACATCGCCCCTGATTTTCAACAGGAATCCAGCGAAGGCCGTATTTCCTTCCATGACTGGCTGGGCAGCAGTTGGGGAGTGTTGTTCTCCCACCCGGCGGACTTCACCCCGGTCTGCACCACCGAGCTGGGGTTCACGGCGAAGTTGAAGGATGAGTTCGAAAAGCGTGGCGTAAAGGCCATTGCGCTGTCGGTTGACCCGGTCGATTCCCACATCAAGTGGATCGACGACATCAACTCCACGCAAAACACCCTGGTCAACTTCCCGATCCTGGCTGACGCCGATCGCAAGGTGTCCGACCTGTACGACCTGATCCACCCCAACGCCAACGACACGCTGACCGTGCGTTCCCTGTTCGTGATCGACCCGAACAAGAAGATCCGCCTGACCATCACTTATCCGGCCAGCACCGGGCGTAATTTCCACGAGATCCTGCGGGTCATCGACTCCTTGCAACTGACCGACAACTACAAGGTCGCCACCCCCGCCAACTGGGTCGACGGCGATGATGTAGTGATCGTGCCGTCGCTCAAGGATGAAGACGAGCTCAAGCAACGCTTCCCTAAAGGCTACAAGGCCGTCACGCCTTACCTGCGCCTGACGCCGCAACCCAATCGCTGATTTACCCTATCCACGACAAGCAGGGGTAGGAGGGGACTTGTCCCCGAAAGCGTCGGATCGGCCGACATCATTTCGCCTGACCCAGATCCGGTATCTACGCCGACGCTTTCCCGGACAAGTCCGGTCCTACCGAATCTGCGCAAAACCGGTCGGATCGGCCGACATCATTTCGCCTGACCCAAATCCGGTATCTACGCCGACGCCTTCCCGGACAAGTCCGGTCCTACCGAGCGCCGATATATTTCTTTAAAGAATAACCAAATGAAAAAATGAGATTTATAGATATAAAAAACTGCTGTTAAGGTCACTGCGTGCTGGCGTTATCGCCAGCGAACCCATTGTCATCCAACGCCTTACTCGCCCGCCATCGGGCAAGCAGGTGCCATTCATGAATCAGCAAAGGAGAGCGCCAATGCGCACTGTCATTTTGCGTCAAGGTCTGGCCGCTCTGTTTGCTGCAGCGGTCGCCTTGGGCGCCATCAACCAGGCTCAGGCGGAAAGCTTGCGCATTGGCTATCAGAAATACGGCACGTTGGTGCTGCTCAAGGCCAAGGGCTCGCTGGAAAAGCGCCTTGCCGAGCAGGGCGTGCAGGTGCAATGGACTGAATTCCCCGGCGGCCCGCAGTTGCTTGAAGGGCTCAACGTCGGCTCCATCGATTTTGGCGTAACCGGCGAAACGCCACCGGTATTCGCCCAGGCCGCAGGCGCCGATCTGCTGTATGTCGCTTACGAGCCGCCTGCGCCGACCAGCGAAGCGATCCTCGTGCCCAAGGACTCGCCGATCACTTCGGTCAAAGACCTCAAGGGCAAGAAAGTCGTGCTCAACAAAGGCTCCAATGTGCATTACCTGCTGGTCAAGGCACTGGAAGACGCCGGCCTGAAATACACCGACATCCAGACCGTGTTCCTGCCGCCCGCCGATGCCCGCGCCGCATTCGAGCGTGGCAGCGTGGATGCCTGGGTCATCTGGGACCCGTACCAGGCCGCCGCCGAGCAACAGTTGCAGGCGCGAACCCTGCGCGACGGCATCGGCATTGTCGACAACCATCAGTTTTACCTGGCGACCAGGCCTTATGCGCAACAGCACCCGAAGGTTATTCAGGCGCTGATCGAAGAAGTCCGCGCGGTGGGCGAATGGTCCAAGGCCAACCCGCAAGAGGTGACCCGCCAGGTCGCGCCGCTCCTCGGCCTGCCAGCTGACATCACCTTGAAGTCAGTCAAGCGTCAGGGCTACGGCGCGCTGTTTCTTACGCCGCAGGTCGTCGCTTCGCAGCAGAAAATCGCTGACACGTTTTATCAGCTCAAGTTGATTCCCAAGCCGCTGAACATTGCGGACGTGATCTGGACCCCGCCCGCTGCTGTCGCGAAAGCCCAGTAATCAGCACGCCACTTGAGGAGACAACTCCATGAGCCTTAGTGCTTCGCAACGCATCGTCCAGCGCCTCGCGCCTTGGGCATTACCGATCCTGCTGCTGGCGATCTGGCAGCTATCGGTCAGCGCCGGCTGGCTGTCGACCCGTATTCTGCCTGCGCCCAGTGCCGTCATCGAAGCCGGCGTCAATCTGGTTTCCAGCGGTGAAATCTGGACGCACCTGGCAATCAGCGGCTGGCGTGCCGGGGTCGGTTTCGCCATCGGTGGCGGCATTGGCCTGGCCTTGGGCTTTATCACTGGCCTGTCGAAATGGGGCGAACGCCTGCTCGACAGTTCGGTGCAGATGATTCGTAACATTCCGCACCTGGCGCTGATCCCACTGGTGATCCTCTGGTTCGGCATCGACGAAACCGCCAAGGTGTTTCTCGTCGCGTTGGGCACTTTGTTCCCGATCTACCTCAACACCTATCACGGCATTCGCAACATCGATCCGGCGCTGGTGGAAATGTCGCGCAGCTACGGGCTGTCCGGCTTTGGCCTGTTCTGGCACGTGATTCTGCCGGGCGCCATGCCTTCGATTCTGGTCGGCGTGCGCTTTGCGCTGGGCTTCATGTGGCTGACCCTGATTGTCGCCGAGACCATTTCCGCGAGTTCGGGTATTGGTTATCTGGCCATGAACGCCCGGGAATTTCTGCAAACCGATGTGGTGGTTCTGGCGATTGTGCTTTACGCGGCACTCGGCAAGTTGGCGGATCTGGCTGCGCGCGGCCTGGAGCGGGTCTGCCTGCGCTGGCATCCGGCCTATCAAGTGACTAAAGGCGGTGCGGCATGAGCAGCTTGAAACAGCAACAACCGGCCCATTTGCTGCGGGGCATTCCACTGGCCGTGCGCAACCTGAAGAAAACTTTTGGCAGCCGCGAAGTCCTCAAGGACATCGACCTGCATATTCCAGCCGGGCAATTCGTCGCCGTGGTCGGGCGCAGCGGTTGCGGCAAGAGCACCTTGCTGCGCCTGCTGGCCGGGTTGGATAAACCCACTGATGGCGAACTGCTGGCCGGCTCGGGCAAGTTGGTCGACGCTCGGGAAGACACCCGTTTGATGTTCCAGGAAGCGCGTTTGCTGCCCTGGAAAAAGATCATCGACAACGTTGGGCTCGGCCTGAGTGGTGAGTGGCGCAGTAAAGCGCTGGAAGCCCTTGAAGCAGTGGGTCTGGCCGAGCGCGCCGATGAGTGGCCGGCGGCATTGTCCGGCGGGCAAAAGCAGCGCGTGGCGCTGGCTCGGGCGTTGATCCATCAACCGCGTCTGTTGCTGCTGGATGAGCCGCTTGGCGCGCTGGATGCCTTGACCCGCATCGAGATGCAGCAACTGATCGAGAACCTGTGGCGCAAACATGGCTTCACCGTGCTGCTGGTCACGCACGATGTCAGCGAAGCGGTGGCGATTGCCGATCGGGTGATTTTGATCGAAGAAGGGCGCATTGGCCTGGACTTGCTGGTGGAGTTGCCGCGTCCGCGCGTGCGTGGCTCACATCGTCTGGCCGCTCTGGAAACCCAGGTGCTCGAACGCGTCCTGTCCCTGCCCGGCACGCCGCCGGAACCCGAACCTGTTTCACCGCTGCCCACGCAATTGCGTTGGGCCAATTAGTCACGGCAGCAAATCGACTCTACAACTCTCAACCCACACAGGAAATTCATCATGACTATCAAAGCCATCAACGTTCGCAACCAGTTCAAAGGCACCATCAAGGAAATCGTCGAAGGCGACGTGCTGTCCGAAATCGACGTGCAAACCGCGTCCGGCATCGTGACCTCCGTAATCACCACCCGCTCGGTCAAAGAGCTGGAATTGGTGGTGGGCAGCGAAGTCATCGCCTTCGTGAAATCCACCGAGGTTTCCATCGCCAAGCTGTGATCGATGGGCAACAACCAAGGCCCCGGACGGTGACGACCCTCCGGGGTTTTTTCGTTTCAGGCCTGGCTGTGGATAAACGCGATGGCTTTGGCGGCGAATTCGTCCGGCGCGTCCTCCATCAGAAAATGCCCAGCATTTTCGAGGAGATATAAGCTTGAGCCGGGAATGTCGCTGTGCAGGCGATGTGCGTAAGACACCGATTGCCATTCATCTTCCGCTCCCCAGAGGATTTGCGTCGGGACGCGCAGTTCCGGCAGGCGTTCGTCATGGTCCTCGGTGTAGCGAGCGTCGTAATGCGCCACCTGATTCTTGTAGAAGCTGACCTGGCCGATCAGGCCCGTGATCGGCGCCAGGTATTGCTCCAGCACATCACCTTGCATGACGCTCTTGTTGAAGACCGCCATGTTGAGTTGCCGGGTCATCAAGGCCCGGTGTTGTTCGGCGTCCGCAGCTGCGTGGTCGGCATGAAGGTCGCGGATTTCGCGCCAGGTTCGGGAGGGCCACGAGTCATAGCTGCAGATGTCGGCAATGGTCAGTGATTGCACGCGTTGCGGTGCTTCGATGGCGAGCCTGAGCGCGGTAGCGCCGCCGATGTCATGGGCGATGAGGTGCGCGTGAGGAAGCTTCCAATGGTCCAGCAACTGTTCCAGCAACAAGCGCTGCATCGCAATCGAGGTGTCCTGGTCCCGTGGGAATTCCGAGGCACCGAAGCCGAGCAGGTCAAATAAATGCACTTTGAATCCCGCTTCCACGAGGGGCGGAGCGACATTGCGCCAGATAAACGAGTGGGCTGGCGTGCCATGCAACAGCACGACCGGTAAGCCTTCGCCATGAATGCCCGTTGCGATGCGTCGACCCTCGATGATGACGTGCTGGTTAAGCAGATTCGAAATTGCGTTCATGAGTCTGTCCTCTGAGGTGTGTTCGAACCTCAAGCCTATCGAAGGGCTTTCCATGACACCAATGACAACTTATGCTTGTGAAATTCGATTCTTGTCATGGATAGCGAGGTGGTCATGAACCAGCGATTACCCATCGACGTATTGCGGGCGTTGCGCAGCATCGTTGAACTGGGAAGTGTCACGCGGGCGGCGGAAAGCTTGAATCTCAGTCAGTCAGCGGTCAGCTGGAAGATCAAGCGCCTGGAGAAGCAACTGGGCCGCGATCTGATTCGTCGGGATGGCAACGGCTGGTGGCGACCAACGAAGGCGCTGAGCTGTTGATTCATGCGCGGCGTATTCTCAATTCGCACGATGAAGCGCTGGCGCTGTTTGCCCCGTCGACGCTGGAAGGCGTTGTTCGTTTGGGGGTCACCGAACAGGCCTCACTGCCGCAGCTCGCGCCGCTATTGGCCAGGTTCGCCAGGCAACACGGCAATGTCGATGTTCAGGTCGTGGTGGAGCAGAGTCAGGCGTTGCGTCAGTCCCTTGTACAAGGCGATCTGGATCTGGCACTGCATCAGGATTTTTCCTACGCGTTGAGCGCTGAGGATCACCTGTTGTGGAGTGAGCGCCTGCAGTGGTGTGTGCCCGCGGGATGGCAATACACGCCTGATGCCACGGTGTCGTTGGTGACGTATGGGCCGGGATGCTTTTACGGCAGCCTGGCGCAGGACCGACTGCAAGCGGCGGGCATACGTTGCAAGGTGGCGGTGCAGTGTCCGTATTCCGATGGCGTGCTTTCGGCGATTTCCGCCGGCTTGGGCATTGGCATCGTGGCTGGGGGCAATATTGACCTGCGCGTTGAAACAGGTCGGGCTTTCCAGCGCAGCATGCCGCTGCCGGAAGTCGCCAACGTGTTGCGCTACAGCCAACGCAAACACGATCCAATCCTTCAGGCGTTGCAGCAGATGTTGGCGCAGGCGCTGACGCGAACCCCTGAAGTCGCAGCGCTGGAAGGCTGACGCTTTAATCCGTCGAAAGCGCTCTGCGCGCCAGGAAGGGCGGCAAATACAAACCCAGATACGCATCAAACACGCGCATGCCTTCTTCGGCCATGCGCGGGGTGATTTCGTCGTGCAGTTGCATGGACCGGGCGTAAACCCGGTCGCCCAGTTCCATGGCCAGGGCGAATACGTCGACGTCGTCGGGCAGGGCTGGCAGCTGGAAGTGGCGATTGAAGACTTCCAGCATCAGGTGACCCAGTTCGATGTCGTGCTGGCGGTCGGCCTGGTTGATTTCCGTGAGGCCGTGCTGGGCGAGGATCAACTGGCGGGCGGCGGCGTCAGCGTTGTAGATGTCCAGCATGCGCATTTCCACCAGTCGGGACAGATCGCGCCAGTTGTTCAGTTCTGCATGTTCGATAGGCGCTTGCAGGCAGGCGCGAAAGGCGGCGTGGATATCGGCGGTCAGCGCTTCCAGCAGCGCCGGGACGCTGGCGAAGAAGTGATAGACCGACGACGGCGGAATCTGCGCCCGCTCGGCCACGCTGTAGATCGACAGACTCGCTACGCCTTCAGTCGCCAGCAGCTCGCGTGCGGCATCAAGGATCGAATCGATCCGGGCCTGACTGCGTGCACGAGGTTTGCGGACGGTGGCGGGGCGGGTCATGAGGTGGTCTCTTGGGCGGGGCAGCGGAGATTGTAATGGAATTTAGCGTGGGACCGGCTTTAGCCGGGAAGAGGCCTGTGCAGGCGATGTATAGATGTCATCTGGAATAGCGCTTTCCCGGCTAAAGCCGGTCCCACGACCATACAAAAACGCCGCCAAACCTTACGGTCCAGCGGCGTTTTTTATGCTTCACACCTGATTAAACGGTATGCAGATACCAGTTGTACTCAAGGTCGGAGATGGAGTGTTCGAACTCTTCCAGCTCACTCTCCTTACAGGCGACGAAGATATCGATGTATTTCGGGTCGATATAGCGCGCCATGATTTCACTGTCGTCCAGCTCGCGCAGGGCATCGCGCAGGTTGTTCGGCAGGCTTTGTTCGTTCTGCTCGTAGGAGTTGCCTTCAACGGGCGGCGGCGGTTCGATCTTGTTGGTCAAACCGTGATGCACGCCTGCCAGAACCGAAGCCATCAGCAAATACGGGTTGGCGTCGGCACCGGCAACCCGGTGTTCCAGACGCACTGCATCGGCAGAACCGGTCGGCACGCGCAAGGCGACAGTCCGGTTGTCCAGACCCCAGCTTGGCGAATTCGGCACGTAGAACTGGGCACCGAACCGGCGGTATGAGTTGACGTTCGGGCAAAGGAACGCCATCTGCGCCGGTAGGGTCTCGAGCACACCGCCGATCGCATGACGTAATGCGGCGTTCTGCTCGGGATCCTCGCTGGTGAAGATGTTCTTGCCATCGCGATCCAGGATCGAGATGTGGACGTGAAGACCATTGCCTGCCTGACCCGGATAGGGCTTGGCCATGAAGGTCGTGTCCATTTCGTGGTCGTAGGCGATGTTCTTGATCAGTCGCTTGAGCAGTACTGCGTAATCGCAGGCCTTGATCGGGTCGGCGACGTGGTGCAGGTTCACTTCGAACTGTGCCGGGGCGCTTTCTTTGACGATAGCGTCAGCGGGAATGCCTTGTTCTTTCGCGCCTTCCAGAATGTCCTGGAGGCAATCGACGTATTCGTCGAGGTCGTCGATCAGGTAAACCTGTGTCGAGTGCGGGCGTTTGCCGGAGATCGGCGAGCGTGGCGGTTGTGGGCGGCCATTCACGTTCTCCTGATCGATCAGGTAGAACTCCAGTTCGAAGGCGGCGCAGATCGTCAGGCCCATGTCATCGAACTTGCTGACCACTTGACGCAGGACTTCACGCGGGTCGGCGAAGAAGGGTTCACCTTCGATTTCGTGCATGGTCATCAACAGTTGCGCGGTAGGGCGCTTCTGCCAGGGTTCATTGCACAGGGTGTCAGGGATTGGATAACAGATTCGGTCAGCATCACCGATGTCCAGACCCAGGCCGGTGCTTTCCACCGTCGAGCCATTGATATCCAGGGCAAATAAAGAGGCAGGCAGGTTGATGCCCTTCTCGTAAACCTTATGGAGGCTGGTGCGTTCTATGCGCTTGCCGCGCACCACACCATTCATATCCGCAATCAGAAGGTCAACGTACAGAACCTCAGGATGTTCCTTAAGGAACGCGTTCGCTTCGTTAAGCTACCGACATGATGCAACACCTTTGTTGTTAAAAATATCAATCATCGAGCTTTACGGGATTCAGTCAATCCGAAAGCCATGATTAAGTCAATAGAGCCTTCTTTTGCCCTAAAAGGGCGCCGAAAAGCCGTTTTTGCCGCAATTAGGGGCAAGTATTGGACGCTGGAAGGGCCCGGCACATCAGGCCTGAGCAGCCTGTGTTCGATTTTCTACCGCACAGTTGTGGAAAAAAATGAACAAGGCTAAGCTCGATTGCAACCCATAACAGCAACAACAACACGGGGGTCTTATGTCTCGCCTGCCACTGATCGGCGTCACCGCCTGCAACAAGCAGATCGGTCACCATGCCTATCACATCAGCGGCGACAAATATGTCCGTGCGGTAGCCGTGGCGGCCAAAGGCCTGCCCCTGATTCTGCCTGCCCTCGGACCCTTGCTTGATCCCGCCGAAATTCTCGCCAGTCTTGATGGACTGCTGTTCACCGGCTCGCCTTCCAATGTCGAACCCTGGCACTACAGTGGTCCTGCCAGCGCTCCCGATACAGAACACGATCCTGATCGCGACAGCACCACCTTACCGCTTATTCGTGCCGCCGTGGCAGCCGGTGTTCCGGTTTTGGGCATTTGCCGCGGATTTCAGGAGATGAATGTGGCGTTTGGCGGCAGTCTGCATCAGCGTGTTCACGAAACCGGAACCTTCATGGACCATCGTGAGCCGGACAACGAACCGGTCGAAGTGCAATACGCGCCGAGCCATGCAATGCATGTCCAGCCAGGCGGCGTCCTGACCGGGATCGGGTTGGCCAGCGAGATTCAAGTCAATTCCATTCACGGGCAAGGCATCGAGCGCCTGGCGCCGGGCTTGCGCGTGGAGGCAACGGCGCCGGACGGCCTGATTGAAGCCATTTCGGTTGAAGGCAGCGAAGGATTCGCGCTGGGTGTGCAATGGCATCCCGAGTGGCAGGTGACTTTCAATCCGGATTATCTGGCGATCTTTCAGGCGTTTGGCGATGCCTGTCGAAAACGAGCGATTGAACGCGACGCCGATGCGTCACACAACTCCTGATCCTTGATCGGGACCAAGCGGGTCTGTTGAGCCTCAACAGACGCTTTATAAACCTGAGGTATTTATGAGTACCAACCTCGACCAGCTCACCGATTGGTTGAAAGAACACAAGATCACCGAAGTCGAATGCATGATTGCCGACCTCACCGGGATCACTCGCGGCAAAATCTCACCCACCAACAAATTCATTGCCGAGAAGGGCATGCGCTTGCCGGAGAGCGTATTGCTGCAGACCGTCACGGGTGATTACGTCGAAGACGACATTTATTACGAACTGCTCGACCCTGCCGACATCGACATGCTCTGCCGTCCCGACCAGAACGCGGTGTACCTGGTCCCCTGGGCAGTCGAGCCCACGGCGCAGGTGATTCACGACACCTACGACAAGCAGGGCAATCCCATCGAGCTGTCGCCGCGCAACGTCTTGAAGAAAGTCCTCAAGCTGTACGCCGATCGAGGCTGGCAGCCGATTGTTGCGCCAGAGATGGAGTTTTACCTGACCAAGCGCAGCGACGATCCGGATTATCCGTTGCAGCCGCCGATTGGTCGCTCCGGTCGCCCGGAAACCGGTCGCCAGTCGTTTTCGATTGAAGCGGCCAACGAGTTCGACCCGCTGTTCGAAGACGTCTACGACTGGTGCGAGCTGCAAAACCTCGATCTGGACACCTTGATTCACGAAGACGGCACGGCACAGATGGAAATCAACTTCCGTCACGGCGATGCCTTGTCCCTGGCCGATCAGATTCTGGTGTTCAAGCGCACCATGCGCGAAGCCGCCCTCAAACATGATGTGGCCGCCACGTTCATGGCCAAGCCGATGACCGGCGAGCCGGGCAGCGCCATGCATTTGCACCAGAGCATCATCGATATCAAAACCGGCAAGAACATCTTCTCCAACGAAGACGGGACCATGAGCGAGCTGTTCCTGCATCACATAGGCGGCCTGCAGAAATTCATTCCCGAGCTGTTGCCGCTGTTCGCGCCCAACGTCAATTCGTTCCGCCGCTTCCTGCCCGACACTTCTGCGCCGGTCAACGTCGAATGGGGCGAAGAGAACCGCACCGTCGGCCTGCGTGTGCCGGATGCCGGGCCGCAGAACCGCCGTGTGGAAAACCGCTTGCCCGGCGCTGACGCCAACCCTTATCTGGCAATTGCCGCGAGCCTGCTGTGTGGCTTCATCGGCATGGTCGAAGGCCACAATCCAAGCGCACCCGTAGTCGGGCGTGGCTACGAGCGGCGCAACCTGCGTCTGCCGTTGACCATCGAGGACGCGCTGGAGCGCATGGAAAACAGCAAGACTATCGAGAAATACCTCGGCAAGAAATTCATCGTCGGCTACGTGGCCGTCAAACGTGCCGAACACGAAAACTTCAAGCGCGTGATCAGTTCATGGGAGCGGGAATTCCTGCTCTTCGCCGTCTGATTCAGCAAAAAAAGGGCTTTTAGGAGTTCCAGGGTAGGAGGGGACTTGTCCCCGATGACGTCATTCCGGACGGTGTCATTTTCTGGATATGCCGGTGTCAGGCCGAACGCCTTCGGGGACAAGTCCCCTCCTGCCGGACCCACGTTTGCTGTGCGCCAGCGCGACATCATAACGAGGGGATCTTCTGCAGGAATACAAGCATATGGAGTGCTACAAATGAGTACCAACAACCCGCAAACCCGTGAATGGCAGGCCTTGAGCAGCGATCACCACCTGGCCCCGTTCAGTGATTACAAACAGCTTAAAGAAGTCGGTCCGCGCATCATCACCCGCGCCAACGGGGTGTATCTGTGGGACAGCGAGGGTCACAAGATTCTCGACGGCATGTCCGGCCTGTGGTGCGTTGCCATCGGCTACGGCCGCGATGAACTGGCCGAAGCCGCCGCCAAACAGATGCGTGAGCTGCCTTATTACAACCTGTTCTTCATGACGGCTCACCCGCCGGTGCTGGAACTGGCCAAGGTCATCTCGCAGATCGCCCCGCAAGGCATGAATCACGTGTTCTTCACCGGTTCGGGTTCGGAGGGCAACGACACCATGCTGCGCATGGTTCGCCATTATTGGGCGATCAAGGGCCAGCCGAACAAGAAAACCATTATCAGCCGGATCAACGGCTATCACGGCTCGACCGTGGCGGGCGCGAGCCTGGGCGGCATGACATTCATGCACGAGCAGGGCGATTTGCCGATTCCGGGCATCGTGCACATCCCGCAGCCGTACTGGTTCGGCGAGGGTGGCGACATGAGCCCCGAGGAGTTCGGCATCTGGGCCGCCGAGCAGCTGGAAAAGAAAATCCTCGAGCTGGGCGTGGACAACGTCGGTGCGTTTATTGCCGAGCCGATCCAGGGCGCCGGTGGCGTGATCGTGCCGCCAGCCAGCTACTGGCCGAAGATCAAAGAAATCTTGGCCAAATACGACATTCTGTTTGTCGCCGATGAAGTGATCTGTGGTTTCGGGCGTACCGGCGAATGGTTCGGCAGCGATTTCTACGACCTCAAGCCGGACATGATGACCATCGCCAAAGGCCTGACCTCGGGTTACATCCCCATGGGCGGCCTGATTGTGCGCGACGAAATCGTCAAGGTGCTCAACGAGGGCGGCGACTTCAATCATGGCTTTACCTATTCCGGGCATCCGGTTGCGGCAGCCGTGGCGCTGGAGAACATTCGCATTCTGCGCGACGAGAAGATCGTCGAACGGGTGAAAGCGGAAACGGCACCGTATTTGCAAAAGCGTTTACGTGAGCTCAACGACCATCCGTTGGTGGGCGAAGTCCGCGGTGTGGGCCTGTTGGGGGCTATCGAACTGGTCAAGGACAAGGCAACGCGCGAGCGTTACACCGGCAGAGGCGCAGGCATGATTTGCCGAACCTTCTGTTTCGACAATGGCCTGATCATGCGAGCGGTCGGCGATACCATGATCATCGCGCCACCGTTGGTGATCAGTTTCGCGGAAATTGACGAGCTGATCGAGAAAGCTCGCAAGTGTCTTGATCTGACCCTGGCCGCATTGCAAAGCTAGGGGTGTGCACGGTGGGACCGGCTTTAGCCGGGAAGGCGGTATGCCAGACGCTACGAATTCGTTGGGTGTAGCGCCCTTTTCCCGGCTAAAGCCGGTCCCACAAGACTTGTCGTAGACTAATGGCCAGAAGCCGCGTCCTAACAACACTGGAGCTGTATACATGAAAAAATTTGGCAAGACCCTCCTGGCACTGTCCCTGATGGGCGTTGTGGCCGCCGCCGCTCAGGCCGATGACAAAGTGCTGCACGTGTACAACTGGTCCGATTACATCGCGCCGGACACCATCTCCAAATTTGAAAAAGAGTCGGGCATCAAAGTCGTCTACGACGTGTTCGACAGTAACGAAACCCTCGAAGCCAAACTGCTGGCCGGCAAGTCCGGTTACGACATTGTCGTGCCGTCGAACAACTTCCTCGCCAAGCAGATCAAGGCCGGCGTCTATCAGGAGCTGGACAAGTCCAAGCTGCCCAACTACAAAAACCTGAATACCGCGCTGCTCAAGGCCGTATCGGTCAGCGACCCGGACAATAAACACGCCTTCCCGTACATGTGGGGCTCGATTGGTATCGGCTTCAACCCGGACAAGGTCAAGGCTGCGTTGGGTGCCGACGCGCCGACCAATTCCTGGGACTTGCTGTTCAAGCCCGAGAACGCTGCCAAGCTGAAATCCTGTGGCATCAGCTTCCTGGATTCGCCAACCGAAATGTTGCCGATTGCCCTGCATTACCTGGGCTATCCAACCGACTCCCAGGACAAGAAACAGCTGGCCGAAGCCGAAGCGCTGTTCCTGAAAGTTCGTCCATCGATTGGTTATTTCCACTCGTCCAAGTACATCTCCGACCTGGCCAACGGCAACATCTGCGTAGCGGTCGGTTATTCGGGTGACATTTACCAGGCCAAATCCCGGGCTGAAGAAGCCGGTGGCAAGGTCAAGGTCAGCTACAACATTCCCAAAGAAGGTGCTGGCAGCTTCTACGACATGGTTGCCATTCCCAAGGATGCCGAAAACGTCGAAGGCGCCTACAAGTTCATGAACTTCCTGATGAAGCCGGAAATCATGGCTGAAATCACCAACGAAGTGCATTTCCCGAACGGTAATGAAGCGTCGACTCCGTTGGTCGATAAAGACATTACCAGCGACCCGGGCGTTTACCCGCCAGCTGATGTGTTGGCGAAACTGTACGCCATCGCCGATTTACCAGCCGCTACCCAGCGGATCATGACCCGCAGCTGGACCAAGATTAAATCGGGTAAGTAATCCGGTTGATTAAGCTGCAGGACCGGCTGAAGCCGGTCCTGCAGGCGATTTGGCATCTACTGAAGTTCGATCCAAACCTTTGTCATATAAAGTTTTTTTGCAGTACGAGGTTATCAAAGGTAAGTTGCGCGCCGGTTTACCGACCCACAGTCCAGCTCGGCGACACGGGCACCAGACCCCATACAGAAAAAGGATTGTTCACGTGTCTATTTCCTTATTTGCCAAATCCCTGCTCGCCGCTGCAACGCTGACCCTTGCGGTCGGTGCCCAGGCAGAATCCGTCGTGCATATTTATAACTGGTCCGATTACATCGGCACGAGCACGTTGGCGGACTTCGAAGCCGCAACAAAGATCAAGCCGATGTACGATGTATTCGACTCCAACGAAACCCTGGAAGCCAAGCTGCTGGCCGGGCGCACCGGCTACGACGTGGTGGTGCCGTCCAATCACTTCCTCGGCAAACAGATCAAGGCCGGCGCTTTCCAGAAACTGGATAAAGCCCAGCTGAGCAACTATCAGAACCTTGATCCGGCGCTGCTCAAGCGTCTGGAAAAAAACGATCCCGGCAATCAATACGCCGTGCCGTATCTGTGGGGCACCAACGGCATCGGTTACAACGTCGACAAGGTCAAGGCGGTGCTCGGCGTCGACAAGATCGATTCCTGGGCCATGCTGTTCGAGCCTGAAAACATCAAGAAGCTGTCGAGTTGCGGCGTGGCCTTCCTCGATTCCGCCGATGAAATGCTCCCGGCAGTGCTCAACTATATGGGCCTGGACCCCAACAGCACCAAGGAGGCCGATTACAAAAAGGCTGAAGCGAAGCTGATGGCGGTACGTCCTTATGTCACTTACTTCCACTCCTCGAAATACATTACCGACCTGGCCAACGGCGACATCTGCGTGGCTGCCGGGTTCTCCGGCGATGTGTTCCAGGCCAAGGCCCGTGCGGCCGAAGCGGGCAAGGGCGTGAACATTGCCTACGCCGTGCCTAAAGAAGGCGGCAATCTGTGGTTCGACATGCTGGCGATTCCGGCTGACGCCAAAAACGTCAAGGAAGCTCACGCCTTCATCAATTACCTGCTCAAGCCTGAGGTGATTGCCAAGGTCAGCGATCAGGTCGGTTACGCCAATCCGAACCCGAAATCCAGTGAGTTCATGGATCAGGATATTCGCAATGACGAGGCGGTTTACCCGTCGCAGGAAGTGCTGGACCGGTTGTTCGTGAACAGCGAGCTGCCACCCAAGGTGCAACGTCTGATGACCCGCAGCTGGACCAAGGTCAAGTCGGGCAAATAAAAATCCAGCGCCCGGCTGCATCGGTCGGGCTGCGAATCTGTTGGGAGTTCCACCCATGGCAGTTGCCTCCGGCGCCTACAAGAAATCACTCGAAGGCGGTCAGCAACCAAAGCAGGTGCTGGTCAAGATCGATCGGGTCACGAAGAAATTCGACGAGACGATTGCGGTGGACGATGTGTCTCTGCAAATCAACAAGGGCGAAATCTTCGCTTTGCTGGGCGGTTCGGGTTCGGGCAAGTCCACGCTGTTGCGCATGCTGGCGGGTTTCGAGCGACCTACCGAAGGCCGGATTTATCTGGATGGCGTCGACATTACCGACATGCCGCCGTACGAACGTCCGATCAACATGATGTTCCAGTCCTACGCGCTGTTCCCGCACATGACCGTCGAGCAGAACATCGCCTTCGGCTTGCAACAGGACAAACTGCCCAAAGCGGAAGTTACCGCCCGCGTCGAAGAAATGCTCAAGCTGGTGCAGATGACCCAGTACGCGCGCCGCAAGCCGCATCAATTGTCCGGCGGTCAACGGCAGCGGGTCGCGCTGGCGCGTTCCCTGGCCAAAAAGCCCAAGTTGCTGTTGCTTGACGAACCCATGGGTGCGCTGGACAAAAAGCTGCGCTCGCAGATGCAACTGGAACTGGTGGAAATCATCGAGCGGGTCGGCGTGACCTGCGTCATGGTGACCCACGATCAGGAAGAGGCCATGACCATGGCCGAGCGCATCGCGATCATGCACCTGGGCTGGATCGCACAGATCGGCAGTCCCATCGACATCTACGAAACCCCGACCAGCCGTCTGGTCTGTGAATTCATCGGCAACGTCAATCTGTTCGAAGGCGAAGTCATTGAGGACATGGAAGGTCATGCCTTGATTCGCAGCCCGGAACTGGAACGCAATATCTACGTCGGTCACGGCGTAACCACGTCCGTTGAAGACAAGCACATCACCTACGCGCTGCGTCCGGAAAAACTGCTGGTCACCACCGAACAACCGTCCTTCGAGTACAACTGGTCGCGCGGCAAGGTTCACGACATCGCGTATCTGGGCGGCCATTCGGTGTTCTACGTGCAGCTGCCATGCGGCAAGCTGGTGCAGTCGTTCGTCGCCAACGCCGAGCGTCAGGGCACGCGGCCAACCTGGGGCGATGAAGTGTTCGTCTGGTGGGAAGACGACAGTGGCGTGGTACTGCGCTCATGAAAATCCGAAAAATAAAAAGAGCACTCAATCGAATAACGCCTGGTGGCCGGCAGATGGTGATCGGCGCGCCGTTCCTCTGGCTGTTCCTGTTCTTTGCGTTGCCGTTCATCATTGTCATCAAGATCAGCTTTGCTGAAGCTGACGTCGCAATTCCGCCGTATACCGAGATTTTCAGTTACGCCGAGCAGAAGTTCGAAGTGATCCTCAACTTCGCCAACTACGCGCTGCTGACCGGCGATGATCTGTACATATCGGCGTATCTGGGCTCGCTGAAAATGGCGTTCTTCAGCACGCTGCTATGCCTGCTGATCGGCTTCCCGATGGCCTACGGCATTGCCACGGCACGCAAGGAAATGCAGACGGTTTTGCTGCTGCTGATCATGATGCCGACCTGGACCGCGATCCTTATCCGGGTGTACGCATGGATGGGCATCCTCAGCAACAACGGGCTGCTCAATACGTTCCTGATGTGGCTGGGCTTTATCGACGAGCCCCTGCAGATTCTCAATACCAACCTGGCGGTCTATATAGGTGTCGTGTACAGCTATTTGCCATTCATGATTCTGCCGCTGTACGCCAACCTCGTGAAACACGATCCGAGCCTGCTGGAGGCCGCATCCGACCTGGGTTCGAGTACCTTCAACAGCTTCTGGAAAATCACCGTGCCGCTGTCCAAGAACGGAGTTATCGCCGGCTGCATGCTGGTGTTCATCCCGGTGGTGGGCGAGTTCGTCATTCCCGAGCTGCTGGGCGGCCCGGAAACCCTGATGATTGGTCGCGTGCTGTGGCAGGAATTCTTCAATAACCGCGACTGGCCGGTGGCGTCCGCGCTGGCGGTGGTCATGCTGTTGATCCTGATCGTGCCGATCATTCTGTTCAACCGCAGTCAGGCCAAAGAGCTGGAGGGCAAGGCATGAGAAACTTTCGATTCTCGAACATGATGCTGATCCTCGGCCTGCTGTTTATCTATGCGCCGATGGTGATTCTGGTCATCTATTCGTTCAACGCCTCCAAGCTGGTGACGGTGTGGGGCGGCTGGTCGGTGAAGTGGTACGTCGGCCTGCTGGACAACTCGCAGCTGATGGGCTCGGTGATGCGCTCGCTGGAAATCGCCACCTACACGGCGATTGCCGCAGTGGCGCTGGGCACCATGGCGGCGTTCGTACTGACGCGCATCACCCGCTTCAAGGGCCGCACGTTCTTCGGCGGTCTGGTCACCGCGCCGTTGGTGATGCCGGAAGTGATCACCGGTCTGTCGTTGCTGCTGCTGTTCGTGGCCATGGCGCAGTTGATCGGCTGGCCGCAGGAACGCGGCATTGTGACGATCTGGATCGCCCACACGACGTTCTGCGCGGCGTATGTCGCGGTGGTGGTGTCGGCGCGTCTGCGTGAGCTGGACCTGTCCATCGAAGAGGCGGCCATGGATCTCGGCGCGCGGCCTTGGAAGGTGTTCTTCCTGATCACCATCCCGATGATCGCGCCGTCGCTGGCAGCGGGGGCGATGATGTCGTTCGCCTTGTCGCTGGACGATCTGGTGCTGGCGAGCTTTGTTTCCGGTCCCGGCTCGACGACCCTGCCGATGGAAGTCTTCTCCGCCGTACGTCTGGGTGTGAAGCCGGAAATCAACGCTGTGGCGAGCCTGATCCTGCTGGCGGTTTCCATGGCAACTTTCCTGGTCTGGTTCTTCAGCCGCCGCGCGGAAAACCAGCGCAGGAAAGCCATCCAGCAAGCCATCGAAGAAAGCGCTGCCGACACCTACAAACAACCCGATCCACGCCGGGCGGCTGCGCCGGTTTGACGAGCTAAACCCGTGGGACCGGCTTTAGCCGGGAAGGCGATATTTCTGACGCAAATAATGCATCGGATTTCCCGGCCTCTTCCCGGCTAAAGCCGGTCCCACGGCGCATATTCATCCTCCCGGCACCAACCGCAACGTCCCTTCGCTATGCCCCGCAATATCCCCCTCACTCAAATACTGCGGCACATAACCGCCGTCGATGTAGGTCTGCGCCTGATCTGAATAATGCTCGTCGAACGGCACACCGCTTTGCCCGACCGGGTTGATGCCCACGCTGTGCGCTGGGTCGGCGAAGTCGATGATGCGTCGGGTGGATGGGCCGTAGGTCACGGGCCATGGCGCGGGGCCGATGCGCGCTGACAAGTTATTGGGCACCTCATGGGTGCCGGGCGCGGCAAATGGCCCGACATTCAGCAGTTGCCCCAATAATGGCTGCGAACCCAGCGGATGTGCATGGGTCAGGGTATGCGCCTTGCCCCACAGCCATTCATCCGGGTTCACGCCATAGGTGGATTTCAGATGCGAAACGCTGGCGTGCCAAGCGACTTTCACGGTGTTGGCGCGGCTTTCCGGCGCTGGGGAATTGCGATTGTTCCACCACGGCGAACTGGCGTCAGCGGCGACACGCGGCAACGCGGCATCGATGACCCGAGTCGACAGCAAGGTTTCGAATAATCCATCGCCCAGTTCGTCGTGAAAAATTTCCTCGGCGAGATCGAACAGGAACTGGTTGAACAATGTCGCGCCGACCGAATCCAGCGAATAGTCGCCTTTCCAGCTGGCCAGCCGTTCCACCAGGGCCTTTTCTTCGGGATCGCTGATGATGCTGCGCAATACCGGAATCAATGGCGTGAGCATGCGCGAGGCGTACTCGGTCTGCGTGCCCAGTTGCAGCTGCTTGCTGCTGTTCACATCCCACTTCACCGTCGAATCGCTCAGTTGCCGATTGAGCTGCTGGCCACGGTCGGCGAGGTTGTAGTAGCCGGGGATCGACATCCCCGTGGGCGAAGTCGGCTGGAAGTTGGCCGACACGATGTAGCCGCGCGCCGGGTTCTCTTCCTGCGGGTTGGCGCTGAACGGGTAAAAGCCCGATTTGTCGGCCTGTTCGGTGCTGCCATCCAGAATATAGTTGGGGTTGACGCCGTCCGGGCGTATCGGCAATTGCGCCGCCGCCCACCAGCCGATATCACCCTTGGCGTTGGCCCAGACGATGTTCAGCCCCGGCGACTGAATCTTCTCGGCAGCCGCGCGCATTTTTTCCAGGGTGTCGGCGCGATTGACTTCGTAAAAGCCTTCGAGGATCGGGTTCTGCGTTTCAAGGAACGACCACCACATGGCAACCGGCGTCGTGCCCGCCGTCGCCCCCAGCACATCATTAACGATGGGGCCGTGGGGCGAGCTGCGCAGGGTGATTGTTACTGGCTGTTCGCCCTTGACCGCAATCTGTTGCTGGCTGCTGGTCATCGCCACCCATTGGCCGTGGTACCAGACTTGATTGGGGTTGTCGGGATTGGTCTTTTCGGCGATCAAATCCAGGTCATCGTTCTGGAACATGGTCAGGCTCCAGCCGAAATCCATGTTGTTGCCCAGCGACGCGAACGGGTTGAGCGCCTGATGCTGGCCGTACAGCTCAAACCCCGGCGCGGACAGCTGCGCCTCGTACCACACCGCCGGAGCAGAGAAGCGAATATGCGGATCGCCCGCCAGCAGCGGCTTGCCGCTTTGCGTGCGACTGCCGGAAACCGCCCAGGCGTTGCTGCCTTCGAATTGCGGCAGACCGGCTTGTTCCAGCGCCTGATTGCTGAGGAAGGCCAGTTGATTGAGGGATTTCCAGTCGCTGTCGGCAAGCACCGGCACCTGACCGAGTGCGCCTTGCGGCTGCCACTCCAGATCAAAGGCTTGCAGATAATCCGCGCCCAGTTGGTCGCGCACATAAGTCAGCAAAGGTTCGGTACGAAACGCCGCCGCAAAGCTGTAAGCCATATAACCGCCGACGCTCAGCGTGTCTTCAGCGGTGAACGGGCGCTTGGCAATGCCGAGCAGATCGAACTCCAGCGGCCTGGCGTGGCCGTCCTGATACTGATTGATGCCGTCCAGATAGGCTTGCAGGGCTTTCCAGGCTGGCGTGTTCTGGTCGTGGCGCGCGACATATTGATCGGCATGCTCGCGGATGCGCAGGCTGCGAAACAGCTTGTCGGTGTCCACCAGTTTCGGCCCAAGCACTTCAGCCAGCTCGCCACGCGCCAGACGGCGCATCATTTCCATCTGGAACAACCGATCCTGGGCATGCACATAACCCAAGGCACGATACAGGTCGGCCTCGTTTTCGGCGCGGATATGCGGCACACCGCGCTCGTCATAACGCACGCTGACCGGCGCTTGCAGATGCGCCAGCGTGATTTCGCCGTCGCGCACCGGCTGCTTGAGATGGATGAACCAAAAACCGCCGCCTGCAACGAGGGCAATGATCAACACAAGGATAGTCAGGCTGCGTTTCATCCAGCTTCTCTATGAATAATTGGGCGGGCGCGAACTCTGTGGGAGCTTGCTTGCGAAGGCAGTATTTCAGACAACGGAAATGTACCTAATGTACTGACCTCTTCGCGAGCAAGCTCCCACAGATTTCATTTATGGCAATCACGGGCAATTACACTCCACCGCCATCGTCTGTGTAGCGTCCACCGGGCGGTTGGCGCTCTGCTTGATCCGCACCTAAGCGTTCGACCCGTTTTGCTAGATGCTGATTACCGCCGTAGCACGGGCAAGCCGGATCCCGGAAATGCACCAGCCGGACTCGCCAAGGTCCGGAAGTTGGGATAGAAGACCGCATGTGTTTAATTTCAAAAACGCTGCGTTTAGACTTAATTGCATAGAGTTGCCACTTTCCGTTGTGCTGTTCTGTAGGAATATGCTGACTTGCGCCTGGCTTCGCTCCTGCAATTCCATAATTGCTTTTTAGTCATATTGTTTAAGGGATTTCTGCTATCAGATAAGGCTCAAAGTTTTTAACCTTAGGGCCATTCCAGTTTTGATATAGGTATTTGCGCCACAAGCCTGAAAGTGGTTTGGAACTCTACGCCGACGTCGATAGTTTCCTTGAGACAATTTTGATTAATACCTATCAAGACGACTCTGTTGGGCTGTACTGATGACGAAGTCGGTATGTGATTTTCCCAATAAATGAAGTCAATCCTGTTTTAGAGATCGCTTATGACCATCGCCAACGTTGAATCACGACATTTTGGATTGCTGGCATTTGCCGCCGGAATATTCTGCATCCAACTGGATGCCTTTGCATTGAATGTTGCGCTGTTGCAAATCGGTCAGGACTTCGAGGTATCGGCGCGGTGGCTTAAATGGGTTGTAAGCGGTTACTTGCTTTCGGTGGGTACGTTTATGCTCGCAGCGGGTCGGTTAAGTGACCGCTTTGGTCATCTGCGCATGCTGGTAGTGGGTTTATCGTTGTTCGGCGTCGCTTCGGGGTTGTGTGGATTGGCAAACTCATTTCCGACGTTCTTGTTTGCCCGCCTTATCCAAGGGGTAGGCGGTGCTTGCATCATGCCGGCAGGGCTTGCCCTATTAACTAATATTTATCCAGTCGAACAGCGTGGAAAAGCGATAGGACTGGCTATTGGATTAGGAGGGGTTGCCACGGCGTCAGGGCCTTTTATTGGTGGGAGCCTGACGCAGTGGTTCTCGTGGCGGCTCATCTTTGCGTTGAACGCGCCCTTGATACTTCTTGCGCTTTGGGGCTGTTACAAGGCCAAGGTGTGGCGGGTTCATCATCCGCAGGTTCAGCGTATTGATATGCCGGGTTTGGCTATGATCAGCCTGACGATCGCTATATTGGGTGTGTTGCTGGATGAGCTAATCAACCGCTCGCTGGATCTGTATGTGAGCCTGTCGATCACCGGTCTTTTCTGCGTTTTGGCCATAAGTTTTGTGCTTCGTGAAAGAAGGATGAGTGCGCCCCTGATTGATCTCAGCCTGTTCCGTAACAGGCACTATGTTGTGCTGTCCGTGGCCGGTGCCGTTGCCAACATCGCAACGGTAGCTCATCTGTTTATCTTTCCGCTCTCATTGCAGGCAACATGGAACCTATCTCCTTTTGATGCCGGAATGATGTTTCTTGCGCCGACGCTGCTGCTTGCCTGCACTGGTCCCATCGCTGGCAGGGTAAGGACGAATAGCGCGGTCCCGGTCATGGCCGGGTGTTTAGCCGCGGTCGCTTTCTGTTTCATTACTGCGGCGTATGCCCAGTCGTTGTGGGTCTTTGTATTAATCATGACGTTATGTGGGGGCGCGCTGGGTGTAGCAAATGCTTTGACCCTGGTAGCGACACAGGCGGTCGTGAATCCTGATATTGCAGGTGTGGCATCTGGCGTGACCAAGACGCTGATAACTGTTGCTGCAGGATTGGGCGTGGTGCTATCGGGCTTCGCTTATCAGCAGGCTCTTGTGGTGATTGGCTTATGTTGTCTTGGTGCATTCCTGCTGCTTCTCGTCTGGCAAAAGCGCAATCGAGTCATGATCACGAAGGATGATCGACAACGTTACCGATAATCGTATCAATGGCCGGTAGCTCAGCAGGTAGAGCGCACTCTTGATAAGGGGGAGGGCGAAGGTTCGATGCCTTCCCGGCCAACCATTTTTTAAGTCTGACAACTTAATGCAACCACGGGCAATAACACCCCACCGCCATGGTGTGCGTGGCATCCACCGGGCGGTTGGCGCTCAGGGCTTGCAGGATCGGTTCGATGAAGCTGTTGCTGGAATTGCAGGTCAGGCCTTCGCTGTAGGGCCCGAAATACGCGAGCTTGCCATCGCGATCCCAGATCGCAACCGCAGGGCTGGCGGTGATTTGCTCGGCGCCGGGCAAAGTGCTCAATGGCTTGATGGCGTTCAGGGTGTCCGGTAACTGGCCGTGGCTGCCGGGTTTCTGCACCGAATAGAAATCCACGCTGCTGCCAACCGAATCGCCGCCGAAGCGCTCGATCAATTCCCCAAGATGCTGCTGATTACCGACATTGCACGGGCAAGCCGGGTCCCAGAAATGCACCAGGCGGATTCGCCCCGGCCCAGCCAGCTCGGCGGGCAGGCGCAGTGCATCGCCGGCGAACAGCGCAGTTTGATCGCTGAACGGGCGCAAGTACCGTCCCTGAAACCAGTCGTACGCTGCCCACAGACCGGCCACGCAAACCAGCGCGAGCAGCCAGCTGAACAACGTATTGCGGCGGATGGATTTCATGTCGGACGCTTCTGTTTAAGGTGGCGTAGCTTGCCACGCCAAGGGATACAGATGAATATCGGTGCAGCGCATTTCGCCATGTTGTTTGTTCTGGAATTTTCATGACCGCCACGTTCGACCCCGATTCCCTGCGTGCCAGCCTGCAAGCGTTAAGCGCGATGCAGCCGCTTTCTGTCGAGGGGCTCGCCTACCAGCACTTTTACAGCCTTGCCGGGCTGGGCCCGAATGGCCTGACGCGCAGTTGGCTGGGGCGTATGGACGTGGCAGGTTATGAAATAGTCGCTCAGGTCTGGCTTCCCGAGCAGCCGGTGGCGACGATGTTCATGCTGCACGGCTTTTATGATCACATGGGCCTGTTCAAGCATGTGATCGAGTGGGCGCTGGGCATGAACTTCGCGGTGATCGCCTGCGATTTGCCGGGCCATGGTCTGTCCGGCGGCCCGCGCGCCAGCATCAATGATTTCGCGGAATATCAATTGGTGTTGCAGCGCTTGTTCGCAGAAGCCTCAACCTTGCAGCTGCCCCAGCCCTGGCATTTATTGGGGCAGAGCACCGGCGGGGCGATTGTGATCGATCACCTGCTCAATCAGGGCGAAAACAGTCCGGCCCAAGGCCAGGTAATTCTTTTCGCGCCGCTGGTTCGTCCGCGCGCCTGGGGCTGGTCGAAGCTCAGCTATTACCTGCTCAAACCCTTCGTCAAAGGTATCGCCCGGCGTTTCAGCGAAAACTCCAATGCCCCGGCGTTCCTGCCATTCCTGCTGGCCGACCCGCTGCAAGCCCGGCGCCTGCCCACCGCCTGGGTCGGCGCCCTGGCGCGCTGGATCAAACGCATCGAATCAGCGCCGCGCAGCACTCGCAGCCCGATCATTATTCAGGGCGAGGCGGACATGACCGTTGACTGGAATCACAACCTCGACGTGCTCAACAAAAAATTCCACCACCCACAAATCCTCATGCTCAGCGAAGCCCGCCATCATCTGGCCAATGAGCTGCCGGAGTTAAGGGCGCGGTATTTTGCCTTTGTATTGCGGGCGATGGGATGAGGGTCAGCTGGCAGCTCGCGACCTTTTCAATTGCTGGCGCAGTCGGTGGTTGTCGGCCGCCAGTGAAATCAGCACCACGATAGTGAGTACCTGAAAAGCTCCATCACCCAGATAATGCCAGAAAGCCCACGATGCCAGCGCGATGACTGCTGCCACCGGCAAAAAAGACGCAGGACTTCTCATGCCAAATAGCTCCTGTAGCGATAGTGCCGTTTGCCTAGATAGTTTGCCTGGTAAATTCCGGGGTACATCCGCAGGCAGCTACGCAGCCAGTTTCTATCGAGTCCATTTCTTCTCGCAGAGAATAGAACGTCCGAAATCGTCGTACCGTTGCCCAAGGTACGCCCTGTCGCTACTGCAATGCTGCCGATAACCGCTCCAACATAGAATGCAGCCGAACAAGCGCCCACGACCGCCAATTGTTCCAACCTGCTGCCTGCGCCGACTATTTCCCTGATCGTCACATTCCTTCCAAATTTATCAATCTGGCTGAGAATTGTTGTGGCCGTCGCGACAGCGCTGGTCAGCGATCCGAATAGTGTTGCCGGTGCCGGAAGCCCCATGCTTTCCATATTCTCTTTGAAGTATCTATAAAACTCGGACACCTGCATCTCTCCTTGATAAGGGCGTGTACTACGCCCGTAGAGCAGGGAGGGTGCCGTATTCAGTTACCGGTGGATGTCAGTCGAGGTGTTTTGATGTGTGGGACTTTTCTGAGCGTCTTTTTGCCGACACATCTGTATCAAGCATTCTACTGACCCGGCGCGAGGCTCGAAGCGCTTTGCCCGACTGCCAGACCCGCGCGGATCGCGGCGAGTGCGGCCTGGTAGTAGGCTTTACCTTCGGGGGATTCGGCGAAGTTGGAGAATTCTTCCAGTTCCGGGTCGGACAGGTCGCGGTAGACGTACAGCAGGGTGTTGTTCATGTCGGCGGCGATTTGCTTCATCAGGCGTTCGCGTTGACCGTCGAGCATGCCTTGACCGGAAGCACCGCCCATCAGGCCGGGAATCATCTGGCTCAGGCTGTCGGCCGCGACACCGGCAATCGCCAGGCTGATTTCGGCACCTGCTTCCTTGGCCGGCAACGCCTGCGCCAGATGGCCGATCAACAGTTGGCGGGTGGCATCGGCTTCGATATGCGGCAGGCCCTGGGCGTTTTTCGCCAGTTGATCGGCGCGGGTTGCGGTCAGCTCGGCATTGACGATTTTCATGCCCAGCGGCGACTGAAAGAATTGCAGAGCCGGGTTGGGATCGCGCAGGGTGTCACGCAAGCGCTTCTCGGCGCGTTGATCCATGGCTTGTGGAGCGAAGCGCTGATTGCTGTTGTTGACCAGCGCCTGATAGACCGCTGGCGGCAGGCTGTTGCGATAGCGTTGTTGGGCCGCTTTGAGGGCATCGTTGAAATGCGCGCGTTGTTCTGGCCAACCGGCGACCTTGTATAACTGGTCATAGCTGTCTGCCCAGGCGGGCAAGGTGCAGAACATCAACAGCAAAACAAACAAACGGCGCATAGGGACTCCTGTCGGCAGGTCGCTATTCTCCGGGTGCTGGCGGGGATTTGTCGAGTTATGACTGCCCTTGCCACGTGAAAATTAATTGAGTTAACAATCCCGGCATCGTCGGTACTGTTGGATTTGCGGGCATATGGATACTATGCGCGATGCGAATCGCCCCTGATCACCCACTGCTGCTACGAATCGTCGACGACCTGGCTGCCCACGGCTGGTCGCAGCAGAATATTTTCCTGCCTGAAACATTGACCCGCGAGCTGGCGGGCGAGTGCCGCAAGCGCGCCGCCGAAGGTGAACTGGCTCCGGCTGGCGTGGGCCGCGGACCCTTCCAGGAAGTGCGCGAAGGTATCCGTGGCGATCATATCCAGTGGCTCGAAGCCGGGCAGGTCGAGGTTTGCGACCGCTATCTGGAACTGATGGACAGCCTGCGTCTGGCGCTCAATCGCGGGCTGTTTCTCGGCCTTGAAGACTATGAAAGCCATTTCGCGCTGTACCCGCCCGGCGCGTTCTATCGCAAGCACGTCGACCGCTTTCGTGATGATGACCGGCGCATGGTGTCGGCGGTGCTTTATCTGAATCAGGCCTGGTTGCCCGAACATGGCGGCCAACTGCGCATGTATCTCAACAATGAGCTGCAAGATGAAATGCACTACGACGTACAGCCAACCGGCGGTTGTCTGGTGGTGTTCCTGTCCGGTGAGATCCCTCACGAAGTCATGCCTTCGAGCCGCGAGCGACTGTCGCTGACCGGATGGTTCCGCCGTCGGGGCAACGAGCCGTTCTGACCGGCCCGAAGACGAATGGCGTGGCTTTGCCTTGGTCATACCGGCTGATCGGGCTAGAATGCTCGCCCCTAAAAATGATGGCTGCACTCGCGCATGCACATTCAGTTGAACGGCGAACCCCTTGAACTGCCGGATGGTGAAACCGTCCTGGCATTGCTGACCCGCCTTGAGCTTGCCGGGCGTCGCGTCGCAGTCGAGCTGAACCTGGATATCGTGCCGCGCAGCCAGCATGTGTCCACCGTCTTGAACGACGGCGATCAGGTCGAAGTGGTCCACGCCATCGGCGGCGGCTAGTCCCCGGCACGCAGTGATTTCAATCTGCTAGAAACCTTTCCAAGAGGATTTCCCATGAGCAACGTTCGCAGCGACAAGCCGTTCACCCTGGCCGGTCGGACTTTCGAGTCGCGCCTGCTGGTCGGTACCGGCAAATACGTCGATATGGAACAAACCCGTCTGGCCATCGAAGCTTCGGGTGCCGAGATCGTCACGGTCGCGGTGCGCCGGACCAATCTGGGCCAGAATCCGGGCGAGCCGAACCTGCTCGATATCCTGCCGCCGGACCGCTACACCATCCTGCCGAACACCGCTGGCTGCTTCGACGCCATCGAAGCCGTGCGTACCTGTCGCCTGGCCCGTGAGCTGCTCGACGGCAAGAATCTGGTCAAGCTCGAAGTGCTGGCCGACCAGAAAACCCTGTTCCCCAATGTGATCGAAACCCTCAAGGCCGCCGAAGTGCTGGTCAAGGAAGGCTTCGACGTGATGGTTTACACCAGCGATGACCCGATCATTGCCCGGCAACTGGCGGAAATCGGCTGTATCGCGATCATGCCGCTGGCTGGCCTGATCGGCAGCGGCCTGGGGATCTGCAATCCGTACAACCTGCAGATCATCCTCGAAGAAACCAAAGTGCCGGTGCTGGTCGATGCCGGTGTCGGTACCGCATCCGACGCCACCATCGCCATGGAGCTGGGTTGCGAAGCGGTGCTGATGAACTCGGCCATCGCCCACGCGCAGGACCCGATTCTGATGGGCGCCGCCATGAAACACGCCGTCATTGCTGGCCGTATGGCCTACCTTGCCGGGCGCATGCCGAAAAAACTCTATGCCAGCGCTTCCTCGCCGCTGGATGGGTTGATCCGTTAAGGCAACACCGCACCGTGGGACCGGCTTTAGCCGGGAAGGCGTCATTCTGATCAAGGAATTTCGTCGGAGGTACTGGCCCTTTCCCGGCTAAAGCCGGTCCCACGGTCAAATAGATAATGTGTCGTTTGATATAGAGCTCGTTGATGACTGATTCGCACGTTCCACCCGAGTCGCCTGTTGCAGAAGAAGGCGCAGAACGCCAACACCGGCGCATCAAGAGTTTCGTGATGCGCGCCGGGCGTATGACCGAAGGCCAGCAACGTGGCCTGGATCAAGGTCGCCCGCTGTTCGTGCTGCCGCTGACCGATGCGCCTGTGGATTACGATCAGGTGTTTGGCCGCTCTGCGCCGCGCACCCTGGAAATCGGCTTCGGCATGGGCCATTCCCTGCTGGAGATGGCGGCGGCTGCGCCGGATCAGGATTTCATCGGCGTCGAAGTGCACAATCCGGGCGTCGGCGCGCTGCTCAATGGCGTTTTGACTCAAGGCCTGACCAACGTGCGGGTCTACGATTGCGACGCGATCGAAGTGCTCAACCGTTGTATCGCCGATAACAGCCTCGATCGCCTGATGCTGTTTTTCCCCGATCCATGGCACAAGAGCCGTCACCACAAGCGCCGTATCGTGCAGCCTGAATTCGCCGAACTGGTGCGCAGCAAGCTCAAGGTCGGCGGCGTCCTGCACATGGCCACCGATTGGGAACCCTATGCCGAGTTCATGCTGGAAGTGATGAACGTCGCGCCCGGTTATCGCAACCTGGCCGAAGACGGCAAATGCGTCCCGCGCCCGACCGAACGCCCGATCACCAAGTTTGAACGCCGTGGCGAACGTCTGGGGCATGGGGTCTGGGATTTGAAGTTCGAGAAACTGAACTAATTGTGGGAGCGAGCTTGCTCGCGAAGAGTCCGGTATATCCAACAAATATCTGGAGTCTGAAAAGTCCTTTCGCGAGCAAGCTCGCTCCCACACAGTCTGCACAGGTAAGTGTTCACTTCCTGTCCGCAACTACCCCGATCAACACCAGCACCACCACCAGAACCGGCGCCAGGCTGTAGTTGTTGAACTGGCTCAGCCCGCGAATCACCCACGGCGTGGCGTAGATCAGCGCGGCGCCGCTGCCGAGAGTCACCAGCAAGGCCATGAGCGGGATGCGCAATGCGCCTGCAAAGCTGCTGATGCGTTGTTCGACCCAGCCCTTGAAGTCCGCGCCAAACAGCACCAGCAAACAGCCCACCAGCGCCAGCGCGATTTCCGAAAGGTTGCTGCGGCTCCAGCGGGAAGCAGTGGCGAGCAGGTCGAAGATGAAATCCATGCAGGGTCCTTAGATCAGAATTCAGATCAGAAAATATTGCAGCAAGTCATTGAGAAACAGCTGGCCCTGGGGCGTGGCGACCAGTCGTGTCGGATCAGGCAGCAGCAGGCCGCGTTGTTCGGCTTGCTGACGGGCGCTGGCCAGCGAATCGAGGCTTAGACCCGTGCGCTGGCAAAATAACGCAGCGTCCACACCATTTGTCAGGCGCAGGGCATTCATCAGGAATTCGAACGGCAGCTCTTCGACGCTGAGCAGCTTTTCCCCAGCCTTGAATGGCTTGGCCGGGTTGAGGTAATCCTTGGGCAGTCGGGTTTTCCAGGTCCGCACGATGCGTCC
>LNAP01001133.1_pt1 | contig 61979 bp, 88 predicted proteins | sample 602601 | NCBI WGS metagenome assembly LNAP01 (sample SAMN02440304, study PRJNA202911) | soil metagenome | biome: Subtropical and temperate rainforests or woodlands; isolation source: soil samples (1 kg each in a 20% v/v slurry with milli Q water) were... ...
GTCTTCTTCGCATCCGGGCAACGAACGCACGCCCACTTCTAGTGCGTCCAGTTCTTCGAGCGTTGTCGCTCCAATAATTCCAGCCAGCGCATCACGCAAGTCGTAGCTGTACATGTAAACATCATTCATAACGTATCTCCTGTTTTTATACCTCCGAGCCAGCCAACAAAACCACCCCACTTAGGGGCATGTTCTATGTCGAATGCGCCTCGTATTACGATGGCGTAATTTCCGTACAACAAGCTGTTGAAGATCGCATAACGCCTCATGACAAATTCATTGGATCAGTTTTAATTGTTTTAACAGCACCTAATAGGCTCTCATGTACAACACTACCGATATTAAATAGAAGCTGCATCTCAATGGATTGCTCTTCTACTTGCAAACAGATACGCCTGTAGGTGCCCTCGGCCACATTCTCAATGTAAATCCATAATGGCTTGTTTGTCCATCCAGGACCAAAGGCATTTTGAGGAACAACAGCAACGATATGTTCAAACCGATTCAATTCAATTGGTTTCATTGTGGTTTCCATTCTTTATCTGTACCAAGTACACGAATCTTTCCGGTCTTTGTTACATAGACCTTAAGCCCGTCTTTATATTTCGGTGTGCGAATCAGCAACATAACCCAGCCTGTTCTCTCGTCGCTACAGGCACGTTCAATCGTAGCAGCGCCGTACTCGAAGCCATATTTAGTCTCTGCATAGTGCATAAATCACCTTAGTTTATTAAGACGCTCACATGTTTCCCATGCTGCCTTCCAAATTTGCCAGTGGTATTCCGTACTATCTAATACGTATTCACCATCTTCGCCTTCATCGCGTTCCAACATTGAACGCCATACGGGAGAATCTTGAATAAAGGTTGTTTCAAACATTTCACGACATTTATCAATATTCATAATTATTCCTACTTTAAAATACTTACAAAGTCATCACTTAACTCTCCAAAATCATCAAAGAGTTTGAAGTAATCATCTTCATAAATGATATACACAGGCCAAGGATGTCTAGAATTGAGAGGACGAAAGATTGTATAAATCTCGCCTTTAATCTCTAACAGTATATTGGCTACAAACAAGGAACCATCAGAAGAATCCTGTTGAACCTCAAATCCTTTTTCTTCTTCAAAATCTTCTGTGTATAGTTTGGCTAGAGGAGTATCTAATTCTTCTAGCTTTAGATACAACTGACCCAAACACTTAAGCAAGTTAGCTTCGTTAAATAGGTCACGAGGAATTACTCTGTAATATCCCATTAGAATCCTTTAATGAAATTAGCAATAAGTATTGCTACTACTTTCTCTTGATGGCTTTGTAAATTAATTGTTGGATTCTCAAGATGCATTTCTAGTGTGTAGTCAACTGGTCTATGTGATTCCCACCAATCAACGATTGCTAGGTATAAAGCATTCATTTTATGTCCTTGTCATTGAAATACTTGTCATAAAACGCTTGCATTTCCGCAGCCTCTTTATTTGCTCTATCAGGATTCCGATACAGAACACTATGCACGCCAAATGGATCGTGTACTTCATATCCAGTAATTGGCCCAAAATCATGCCAGTGGTGCCCGCTAATCGGATTATGGCATTCGATAAGTTTGCGACGTTCCCTTACTCTGACGATGTACTTCATGATTCAATTCTCTTTATAGCACGCACCCGTAACGGACGAATAGGTGAATTTAATGCGTGAGCCATCGGCATATTCGCAAATTAGCTTGATGCATCGTCCAGTCTTGTCGCGTTTTTCTGCTACGGTTCGAGCATACGGTGGAAATAATAGTCGCTTTCCGTCATACGTAACTGCATAGCCAGCTTGCAAAGTCACTGCTGCAAATTGGCCATTTTGGAGATTCTTGACAATTTTTGTAGCGATTGTGTTCGCCATGTCATCATTCCTTAGCTACTTCTCAATAGTAGTAAAGCTAAGAGCAGGATACATACTCATACTTTGATCTGGATACCACATGACCCAGATATATTCTCGACGAGTTCCCCAGCAACCAAAGAGCATCCTGCCAGAAGGGGAATTGGCATACACCACGGCAGTATCCTTAGTACAAGGAACATCCGTGAGCACAATCGTACCTCCTTCCCTGTTAGCGACATAGGCAATGTCCTTGGCTCCAGCAGGGACAGCCACTGCAAGAGCCAGAGTGAGTATCAGAAGCGTCTTTTTGAACTTAGTCATGGGGTTTCCCCTAATGGGATAAGTTGATATTCATCATTTGGATTTATGGACTGAAAGCATTTAATGGATGCTTCTCCATCCTCCTTGCTATACCTACCGAAACTTGTCCATTCGGTCCATCGCTTCTCTTCTGAAAAGTTAACTCCGTTGTAGCAGCGCCGTTGTGGATCAGTATTTACAATCACACGGCTGCGAAATTGGATTTGATAGATAGTAGGTTTAGTCATGAGGCTTTTCCTTAACAGTTGCCATTTCATCTTCAACACGTTTGCGAACCAACAGGCAAGTACGCATCAAATCCATTAAGACCCATTGATCCTCTGTCTTAAAAGCCTCTGTACGGGAGAGTGCTTCCATTGCATCTGCAACATTGTTAAGAATAACAATGATATCTGCAATATCGTCCCTATCAATTTTGAAAGCAACACGCTCACATGCATCCCAGATGGCAAAGTCATCATCTTCCTTTGGAGTCATTGCTTCATAAGCAGCGGCCGCTGCCTTGAACTGGTCATTGAATTTAGTGTTCATGTTTACCTATTTCTTTAACTGTTCCATCATCGTCAATTGTTACATCACGATCCAATACTTTTAATTTACATACTGGAGCTACTTCAACATAACTTCCGTCTGGGAGAATATAAATAGCAATAGTACGCACAGTACAAGACGTATTTGTTTGATAGTGCAGTGCTCTTTCTGGATCAGTAGTAACTGCATATCCATCAAAAAATATTCCATTTGGATGACCGATAAGAAAAGCAAGTGTCATGTCACTTCCTTCTGGAAGAAGGATTACTTGCTTTTTATATGCATTAATTAATTTGGATCGTTTGAAAAACTTACACCAATTTTTCATGTTATTTCCTTTAAGTGTGTTCCACGATCTTCACATCAAAATGTTTGATGATGAGCTGGCATGCCTTACATGGTTTGGCAAGTAAGGGCTGTCCCCTTTTTCCTGTACGGACAACCAATAACCGATAAACAGGTTCCCTTGCTTTCAATAGAGCATCTAGCTCTGCATGGATGAATCCAAAGGGTCTACCTACCTTACATCCAAAGAAGTATTGCAAAGGGTGTGTACGTTCGTAGGAATTTTTTCCTACTGCTAGAAGTCTGCCTCTTTTGTTATATGCAAATGCAGTCAATTCATATTTGCACATATCAATTCAACTTAATTACTTCAGACTCTGGCAGACAATAATTCCATGAAGTTGGTTCACTCAATGAATCAAATTCATTAATGAAATATCCATAAATATCAACTCCTAGACTTATGAATACTTCATCAGAATCAAGGAAACTAAATTCATCTCCTTTATTCAATTCCAGAAACTTCATGTGCCTTCTCCATGTTGATAAGATCAAGAAGATAGTACGCTTGCTCCTCTGTATCTTCCAAGCGTTGGATCAGAAATTCATTGGCTCCTTTCTTACGTGCGTTCCTTAAGCTGGCCTCTGTCCGAGTAAGCCAGCTCTCTACAGCAGGACGGAACATCTCTAGATCGACCATGAGAGCCTCTCCTTGATGTCCTGTACGGCACTGAGCGTGGCCTTGTGCGTAATCTGCTGAGGAGTTTTGGTGCTGGTTACTGTGTATCCAGGGTAGCCAAGGAAGTCACATATAACAGCCATCGCACTTGGCATGTTGCTGACAATCGCTTCAGCAATCGTACCGTCTGGTTTGTTAATTACTACTTTGAAGTTCACTTCAACTCTCCTAATTTCTTATTGATGGCTTCGATAACTGCATCGTAATTGGAATTCCTTTTAATTTGGAGTTCCTTGATGGCTGCTGCCTTGGCACCCTTACCGCTGGAGTGCTTCATTCCTACGCGCTCAAGTTTGATTGCTGCTCTTAGCTGCAACCAGTGCCATCGGATCATGCCTGAAGTTTTCATTTCCATGTTTATCTCCATTTGGATTAAAAAAACTAAGACTCCCCTTTAACAGGGAGTCTTAGTCGTTAAAGTCTTAGTTAGTAATGAGTCTTAGTTGTTAGCGAGTCTTAGTTAGTAATGTTTTAAGTGTTACTTTTTCTTACCAAACAATGCTGACAGAACCAGCACTGTAAAGAAGATCAGAAAAGGACCAAAGTTCCACAGGAACAACGCAATCAAGATAGCAGCAATGATAGTTAACACTGGATTACTCCTTAATTAGGAAAGAAAGAAAAACACTCAATAACTCTTTAGAAAGTTATTCTTCACACAGGGCAAAACGACTTTCAAGTACGTCTTGTTCTTTCAGGTCACCATCACTCCAAGTGACACCAAAAGCATCCTTCAAGTATTCAGGGTATGAAGATGCTACCAGCTTTCCGATAACAAATCGGTACAACCTTTGGACATCTTCAATGTACTTTTCCTTGACTCCACAACAGTCATGAATCGGGATGATCTGGAATGGTTCCATCGTGGATAACAGGCACTGGATTTCCAACAATCCATCTAGGTCCTGTATGCCTGCATCCTTTGCATGAACCAAGGACAAGTAGTCCATGCGCTGACATGTTCCTTCCTTGATTCCAGCTTGCTCAATGACATCATCCAGCCATGCTCTATCACAAGTCGCAAGACGGATCATTTCTCGCATGACAAAACTATCAATCGAGTGAGCCAAGTTAGCTGACATGGACTTGTTGGTCTTGTTGGGTTGATTGCGACGAAAGCCAATGGTCATCTCACAAGGCATCTCAAGGATCGTGGCTTCCATGCTAACGAACTCCGTAACGAACACAGGTGCATTGACCTGGAAGCCGTCTGGCAACTCCCAGAACCACTCCAGTGCCTGCTTGTTGAATGCCTTGTGCAACATGAGCATGGCAAGGTTGATCTCATAGGCTCCAGGTAGTGCCTTCTCACAGGCTGCATAGAACTCTGTGACATCTTCTCCGAAGGTGATCTCTGGCTGCTTGGTTGAGCCGTACATATGGACCATTAATGGGCGCTTGACTTCTTCCCTTGTCTTGTTGAAGGCATGTGCTACTTCCATGTAGGGATCTTGCTGCTTGCCTGTGTTGATTAGGTTACATGCCTTGGCACTCACCTTGCAACGACTCAATGCAGTGAACATTTGAACACCCGAACAAGTACCGTCGATCCAATGAATCTTGGAACCATCTGTAAAGGTGAACTGTTCCCGTACTTCAGTTTGCAATGCAGGATTGATCCAATCCAAGAAATAGAACCGACCTCTGTAGTCATAGGCCATGTTGCATTTCATTGTCTTACCTGCTTCCAATTTCAACTGGGTATTCAAGTAGAAGTCTACTTTGCCATCCTTAGTTCGTACCATTTGATCGTTACCATGATAGATAACCTCAACTTCCTGCATGGTATCCAGTACGTCATTGCATCCAACACTCTTGGTGGGATAGAGGAAGCCTGCGTAAATCTTCTTGGGTTCCTTGATCTCTACCTTGGGAATGAAGTACCAGTGTCCTTTGATGTATTCCCCATTGAGCTGATCTTCAATGAGCATCTTCTCCAAGGTCTCAACAATCAACTGAGGCTCAATCCAATGCAGCCTACCAATGATGCCACTGAGGTGAATCCTTCCCTTCCTTTGGATGAAGTATTGAATCTGTGTCTCGACGGAATGCATGTCGTATCTCCATAAATGAGGAAAGCCCTACTTACATAGGGCTTCTAAAGTAGTCAATTGAATTTACTTGTAGATGAAGTTATAGATGTGAACTGCCACCTTGGCACCAAGGGTAATGAGCTGCTCTGCAAAGATGAAACTAATGCACACGTTGATGAAAGCAACCAGTGCAAACCAACCAAGAATCTCAATCATGTCATTACTCCTTCTTGATGTATTTCAAATAGGGATTGTCAGAGGGCACTTCAGTTGCTTCCTCTGGCTCAGGGATATTGCGTGTTAGCTTGCCTGGATAGCGTTTGCCAAAGCGTTCGTACCCAAACAGGTACTTGTAGAAGTGCATGGAGATGTTGAACAAGACACCACCCATGAGGATGCCGACTCGTTCCTCACCTGTACCACCGAACATGAACTGCAAGACCAGATGGATAGTGATGTCCGTGATGAATCCAAAGCCAATGATCTTGCGCATGAGAGAGGGTGGAATCCAAGTGCAAAGGAAGCACAAGGTGATCCACATACCAAAGCCAATGAACATGTTTGTATCCTCGTTGAATTAGAGTTCTTTGCTTGGGCTAATAGTGGCAATATAAATACTTTTCTGCTGTCCATCCTCATATTCAACAAGGCGATAGACATCAACGTCAGACTGTTGATATTTAGCCCGACTAACGGCTGCAACAAGGCAAGACCCAAGCTCATAGAAGAGTCCGTCAACTTCAGGGCAGTAGTAATAAACTTGCATGTTTGTATCCTCGTTAGAGTATCCAACAAATAAAAACCAAGGGTCCCTGTACTAGCGGACCCTGGCTTACCTCACTACGACTTACGGAGCTTGGATGCATCGAACTTCAAGGCATCACGAACAATGACAGGCTTATCGTTCGGGACACGCAGGAAGATGGTGACTTCATCCGAGTGATACAGCTCGTACTCATCCCCAGGTTCCATCTGAGACACCAACTCACCGAACTGTTGGTTCAGCTTGTGCTTGTTGTTGTCAGAGATCGGAGCACTTGCAATCTGTGCGCCATTCCAAACAACATTCACGTAACCAATGGCATTGAATTCCTTCTGCTCATTGGCACCAATCAACTTGACATTCGCAAGACGTGCATTCATTTCAATTCTCCAAATTTGGGCCGCAGGCAGAATGCCTACAGTCACCCAACTGCGCCGTAGGCGCAGGCAGAAAAGGGGAGAAAGAAAGGAGGAAGGAAGTACAACAAGCGAACACTATTAGGTGTAAAAAATATAAGGGAACCACAATACATCGTGGTTCCCTTTTGGTTTAGTTGTCAGTGCAACGGACACCCTCAACGCAGTGTGAAGTTTCCCAAAGGAGACTACCTACCGCAGCCAAGGAGATGCCAATGAGCATCCACTTGAGGGCGTGCTTGAGGGTGAAGGTACGACGTGTGGTAGGTGGTACTCGCGATGAGTTGGAGTACCTAATACCGAGACGACGATCAGACTTCATCTGTGTTCTCCTCGTGAATAAGTCTGTTGATCTCACGTACCTGTTCTTCAGTAAGTGACCTTACTGCTTGACGCAGTAACAGGTAGGTGAGCGATGGACCTGTGAAGGAATAGACAATGTACAGTGCCTCATACAATGACTTTGGTTGAATGCTCATGACACTCTCCGTAAGGGCAGGATTGCCCATATGTACCGTAGGTACAAAAAAAAAAGAAAGAACTACGATGAACTGTAGTTCTTTCAGGTAGTTTCAGGACTTGAGGGAGTTTTCCCAAGCACGAAGAGTTTCAGTGTTACCAGGATGAACACCAAATACTTCAAAATAACGAAGACAACGTTCACGATATGGAGTTTTCCACCGTGACTCACGCTTATTATGTTGCACATTAACTCCAACATTATGTAGCTCCTGTTGGATCAACTGTGCTTCCAATGCAGCAACACGCAGTTCAAGTGCCTCAATACGAGCACGTTGAGTGATTGCAGCCATGTCACACACCTCCAAATAATAGGGCAACATTGCCCAGTTGCACCGTAGGTGCAGAGAGATAAAGAGATTATGTGGAACCAATAAAAGCAAGGGCCTAGATAATCTAAAAGGATTATAGGCTTAGCTTTATTGGATCAAGGTACAGAGATAATACTGAAACCAAGGAAGCTAAGGTGTTTGCTTTATTGGCTCAAAGTGTAGAGATAATCTCTGTCTCCTCTATCTCTTATCTCTTCTTTGGTGTAGGTGTAAATAATAAAAGGACCCGATGTTCTGGGTCCTTGTGGGATTAGAGCTTGGATACTGCGGAGTTAAAGTTCTCTTTGAAGTTGGGCGGAAGCTTGTTCACTTGTTCAGTGAACTTGACTTGGCGCTTGGCCAAGTTAAGGCGAGCATCGAGGACAGCTTGCTCAAGCTCTGGCTCCTGCATGGCAATCGAAGCAGCAATGGTGCGCTGCATGGGATTGGACAGGATGGCCAGGACATCTTTAATGATCGACATGGTAGGACTCCAAGGTTGCGGCATGATTGCCAGATGAGCCGTAGGCTTAGGTGTAATGGTTGGTACAGAGGTGAAGATATGGGGGGGGGAGGGTTGGAGAAATTTTGGTGAGGGAGGTGTAAATGTAACTACACAAATTTTAAACATTGTGAAGAAATGCGACTGTTAAGATAACACTATGTAACTACACAAATTTTAAAAAATATCAGAAAAGTTGGTGTTAACTTAACACTATGTAACTACACAAATTTTAAAAATTTCACAAAAAGTTGGTGTTAACTTAACACTCTTGAAAGGTAGGTCAAATATAGTGAATTGTACCTCTATACAATTGTTGGAACATTGTGATACGCTATACGTGTACCGATAGTACACATTTTTTAGAGACTTTTTTCAATGAATTCAACGAGTTACAAAAAAGGACTTATGTCTGTCTATTCTTTTAGGGATCAAAAAACGACACTGGGAAACAGGTACTTCAAGCACAGTGGCAACAAATCCAACTTAACCTTTTAACATTTGAGGGTGATATGAAAGATGACTTCTACTATGCAGGTTCTTGTGAATTGAATATTCAAAAGAATAGTGGGAAAGAAGTAATTAATGGTACGCATGTTGCATTGCTTCTTAGGAAACGTCCTAGAAGGATTAATGAACCAAAGGAATATGTTAAGTTCTACACAGATGAGTACTTATTGTTTAAGAATTCATGTTCTTTACAGGGAAGGGAATTGGAATTGTTATTCTACTTGATGGGTAGAACTGCATATAGTAGTGGAGAACTAATGGATAGTAATAGAACTGTTGCTGAAAAATTGAATATAGGTTTTGCTAATATCAGTAGATACATGAAAACTTTAGTAGACGCAGGAGCTGTACTTAAAATTGATAAGAGGAAGTACCTTAATCCTTACTTGGCTTATAGAGGGGATTGGTCAAAGTTAGATGAGAAGGTGAAGGCTGTAGGAGAGGCACAGTTGAATAGATGGAAGGAGAAGGCCCTGGGAAGCTCTGTAGAAAGGGATGAGTAGGAAGGTTGTAGTGAGGGAAGGGGAGAAGTAGGTGAGGCTTAGAGAGCTTTACAGGAGGTTCTGAAGTAGGTTGACAAGAGAGCTTGATAAGTTAATAGTGAAGATACCAGGAGAGATGGTCTTTCTTGGATCAAAGAGAGATAAGAATGAAACTTACTAAGAGGCAAGAAAAGATTTATCAGTACCTGTGTCTACATGCAGACGAAGAAGGACAGGTAGGACGTAAGGGAGTAGAGATTGCAAAGGACTTGGGTATGCAGGGCAGTGCAGTGAGTATTGTGTTGGATGAGCTGGTAGGGAAGGAATTGGTAGAGAAGAGGGGAGAGGGAAAGTACAAGAGGGAATTGTGGGTAAGATTTGAGCCAGCAGAAGCATAAGTAAGAGAGGCCCTGGAAACAGGGCCTTTTTGTTATAGTGGGCGAATTAATCAGAGAGATAAGAATATGTTAACCAAGGAAATCATTTCTCAGAACATGCCTGCTAACAAGCGAGGTATGGTGACAGATGATGTAGTGAACAGATTCAATGAGAGTATTTCTGGAACAGATGAAGAAAAGGAGATGTTAAGGGATAACTTCATTAGTTATATGGATGTATTAGCATCTGGTAATGTAGGTATTGAACATTATTTAAATGCAGTGAAGTATGTGAGTTATAAGCTAACTGGTGCTAATAACCAACAAGCATGGAGTAAGACATTTCCTGATCGGTATATCCGATTGATGGGAGACCCCTACTTGAGTACGCAGGTGGCAAGCTATGTCACTGCCTATAACAAGTCGAAGTTAGTCAATCAGATTCTGGCACAGTCAATGGTGCCGACCTATGTACTGAACCAGGACATCCACCAGAAGGCTGTCAATCACTTGGCTTACCTCATGGCTAATGCCAAGAGTGAGAAGGTACAGGCAGATTCTGCGGCTGCCTTGTTGACGCATCTGAAGGTCCCAGAGGCACAGAAGGTAGACTTCACAGTGAAGATGGAACAGCAAGACGGATTGAATACCTTGAATGCAACCTTGGTGAAACTGGCAGAACAGCAACAGCAGTTAATTGCCAGTGGAGTAGGAACCAAAGAGATTGCACACCAGCGATTAGAGATTCAGGATGCAGAGTTTAGTGAGGTGAAGAATGAGTAAGTCAGTACAAGATTACTTAAATGAGATTGACTATAAAGAATTAAATGAAGGGGCATATACCCCTTCTGTGTTTAGTCTTAAATTCATGAATTTCATGAAGTTAGTCAACTTTGGGGAAGATAACCTCACACCTGTGATGCACCTAAAGATGTTGGATCAATTGGCAGGGAAGAAAGAAAACCTTGCAAACTTGTGTTTTCGTGGAAGTGGTAAGACTTCATTGTTTGCTGAGTATCTGTCTTTGTTTATTGGAGTGTTTGGAGAGATAGATGGATTTGGAAGTGTAAATGGAATGCTCTATGTCTCAGACTCAATGGATAATGGTGTGAAGAACTTTCGCTCCAATATCGAAAATAAGTACAACATGAGTGAGTTTTTAAGGACTTGGATTACAGGGGCAAGGTTTACAGAGAACTTTGTGGAATTTACTAGGAAGGATGGGTCTCAGTTTGGGATACGCATGTATGGTGCCCAATCGGGTATCCGTGGTACCAAGATTTATGGTAGGCGTCCACAGATGGTATTGATGGATGACTTGATCCAGAGTGATGAAGATGCTGCATCACCTGCAGTTGTAGGAAGAATCAAGAACAACATTTATAAAGCGATTATTCCAGCACTTGATCCTAATAAGAGAAAGATCATCTTCAATGGTACGCCGTTCAATGAGAGTGATCCTATCTATGAGGCAGTCAACTCTGGGAATTGGTATGTCAACGTATGGCCGGTATGTGAGGAGTGGCCTTGTGAGAAGAAAGACTTTGTAAGTGCATGGCCTGATAGGTTTAACTATGAGGCCGTGGAGAAAACCTACAAGTTGATTGGTAGGGCATTCCAACAGGAAATGATGTTGGAGATTGGTAATGAAGAAGATAGATTGATACAAGACAGTGAAATAACTAGATTTAGTCTTAGTAAATGGAAAGAAGAAAGACCTACGTCTACTTATTACATTACAACCGACTTTGCTACAACTGAGAAGAAGAATGGAGATTGGTCTGTACTGAGTGTCTGGGCAGTGGGGACAGATGGGAACTTTAGGTGGGTAGATGGAGTGATGGCCAAACAGAACATGGGAGCCAACGTGGATGCCCTGTTTGAATTGGTTTCACGGTATGCGCCTTTGGGAGTAGGGATTGAAACCAATGGACAGCAAGGAGGTTTTATTCCTTGGCTCCAAAGGGAAATGGCGACAAGGAATATCTTCTTTAACCTGTTGAGTAACAAAGGAATGGGAAGTGCGCCTGGTATTCGTGCAGTAACCTCAAAGCTACAAAGGTTCCAGGAGATTATTCCTTTGATTAAAGGAGGTAAGATCATGATCCCACATGAAGAAGATATTCCTTGGCTCCAGGAGTTTTGGCAGGAAGTACGCTTAGTCATGCGGAATGGGATAAAATCCAGACATGACGATGTATTGGATACATTGAGCCAGTTGATTCATATCGTTCCTGTTGTGCCTAACGGAACAGCAGCAGAATCCGTAAAAGAAACTTTGAATGATGGTCCTATTTGGTTTACGGCACCTGCTTCACAAGACCATTCTGGAATAGCCAGCTACCTACCTTGAGGAATTATCTATGTACGGCAATATCGTGAATCATGATCTTCATTGGATTGCAGGAGATTCTGTCAATGCGGTGATTACCTACAAGGTAGATGGACAGGTACAGGACCTCACAGGATGCTCTGTAAGGATGGTCGTGAGGCAGCAGGAAGGTGAGTCAGGGGTAGATGTAGGAGACAGCCTTGTAGCGACCTACACGAGCCTGGAGAATCATTTCCTGATTCCTGTCCCTGCGGATGGGAAGGTTTATTTCAATCTAGCTTCCGATATCACAAAGACACTGAATCCAGAGAATGAATTGAAGGTGCAGTACGTCTACTCCCTGCAACTCGTAAAACCAGGAGATGGAACTATTGTTGAGTTAGTCAGGACACTTCTTAGAGGGAAGCTGACTATTCACAGTGGAGTGGCACGATGAGTGATATTGAAAACCAGATTGAAATCGTGACAGAACAACCCTTGGTTGAAATAGAACAAGGGTTTTCTATTGCCAGTGAAAGTAATGCAGTAATCCTTTCTGGATTAGAAGTAACAACAGAATCGACTCCTAATCAAGAAATTGTTATTAATTATGGTGGAGTAGATTATTCAAAGTTTAATCAAGAAATAGATAGTCTTCAGAGTGACATACTTACTGTTAAGAATGATTTATGGAGTTTGAATGATGATTTCCTGAATCAGACTGTCATCGTCTCTGGAGTAGTGACTGATCTTAATGTAGCTAATGGGCAGATCACGGCACACACACAGAACCTGGATGAATTGCTGACACGTACTGCAACACATGATGGTCATTTGAATCTGTTGGATTTACAGATTGAATCCACTGGCCAAAGTATTACAGTATTGGAACAAGGGGTAAATAATCTAAACGATTCAGTAGTAGGTATTAATGGTGCAATGAATTCTCTTAGTTCAGAAATTGATCTGAATAGGGATGGGATTACATTACAAAGCAATAGTATTACTGATTTATATGGTCAGATTAATAGTACCAATAACAGTCTCACTGTAGAAGCTACTGCACGAGAAGAATTATCTACCTTGGTTGGCAACCTGGGTACAGATATGTTTGCGATTGCGAACCGTACAACAAGTCTTAGTGCTGCCTATGGCACAACCGCCAACCTATTAGGTAATTGTGAGTTTGCTGCTAATGCGATTGGGTGGTGGATTAATCCTGCAACAGGTGCTTTTCTAAATACGATCCTTGAGCCAGATGGCGCAGGATTTGCATCGGAGCTGCCAGACTTCATTCATAGCTTGTGGGTTGTATCCCAAGCAGGTGCAGTAGGTGACTACGCCAGAATCCAGGCACAGGCTGTCCCTGTGCGTCCTGGGAAGTGGTATGGCATCTCTGCTTATACGGGCGGGCATAACACGGTTACTCGTATTTATTTTGAATATCTGACAGCGGACCAAGTGACAGTCACTGCGAGTGGCTTCCTGCCTGCGTCTACTATGGATGGGATGGAAGGGCCAACTCCCCAGTTACTGTCCAGCTATGAGCGTCTATGGCTTAATACAGTGGCTCCCGAGGATGCTGCTGTACTCAAGATTTGGTGGTATATCGACCAGGATGTTGCAGGGGATACGTGGTCATACCTATTCAGACCGATGGTTGAAAACTCCTGGGAATCACAGGAAGAGCCTTCTGAGTGGGTTAACAATGTAGGTGAATCACTCAAGGCCACTGCAGATGCATTACAAGTTTTGGAAGCCTCTGTTGTAACCAATGGAGAAAACATGCTGCTCAAGTCTGAATTCCAGACTTGGTTAAATACTGACTACACAGACCTTGATACAGAAGTTCAAGCACATGCCCAGAATATCTCTGACAATACTTCTTTAATTACTTTAGTAGAAGGAGAACTAACTGCACTAAGTACAACAGTTACTAAATTAACTGCGGAAGTAGGTGGATTATTTGATAGTGGTGTTACTTGGAATTTTGATGCAGCTAATGAAGGATGGGCAGGAACCAGTGGTGGATACGCACAGGCTATTAATGGGCATCTACGTCCACCCAATGTTACTAATGATGTTTATGTTGTTTCTCCTTTATTGACCATTGATGGTTCCAAATATAGGTCTGTCAGGTTCCGTGTACGAAAGATAGGAGCACATGTTGGAACATGGAATGGAGTTCTATTGTGGACAACCTATACAGATACAGTAGAAGGAACCAATGGGAAAACTATTGGGTTTCAAGAACCTGTTTGGAATGCTTCAACAGATGTTGCTGAGGTACAGATTGATAACATTCCTTGGGGAACTGATCTAAGGACTATTCGTATTCATCTGTATGAAAATGATCCACAGACTGCATCTAGTTATATTGAATATGATTGGATTGCAATCGGTCGTCCTGCTCCTGGAGCGAGTACGGCCATGCTTACCTCTGAGGCTACAGCGCGTGCTAATGAGGATTCAGCATTAGCTACTCGGATAGATACTGCAGATGCAACTCTTGCTGGAAAGGCTGACAGTACAACTGTTCAAGCTATTTCAAATACTGTTACCCAGCAAGGAGATACTCTTACTACACATGGTAATCAAATAACAAGTCTGAATAACACAATTGTTAATAAAGCAGACAGCAGCGCCGTGAGTGCGCTGGATAGCCGCGTCACCAGCGTCGAAGGCGTCAACACGTCACAAGGCACCGCGCTAACGCAAGTGCAGGCCCGCATCGGCGTTCGTCCCAACTTACTCAAAAACCCATCGTTCCAGAATGGGATGACGGGATGGGGATCATCTGGTGTAGTGTTCAATGCATCAAACGCAATATGGGGGCCTACAGCGTCATGGGCTGGAGCTGCATATACAGGAACGGCGACGCTTGAAAGCGCAAAGCAACCCATCGTTCCAAATGAATGGTACACAGTAAGTGCAGACGCTCTTAACATTGGCGCAAGCGATACATACGCTTATGTTGACATGCAGTTCCTGGATGCAGGTGGAAATGTAGTTCTCGACGGAGCTAATGCGGGATATACAGGGTCCATCGACTTTGATGTTACAGAGGCACGTAGAAACACTTTCTCTACGGAGTCACAAGCTCCGAGTAATGCAACTGATCTTGTTGTTCGGATTGTGTTCTACGCAAAAAGCGCAGTGGCCCTAGGTGCGCGCCGAGTCAAACTTGAGCGTGGCCGTTTGCCAAGTACGATCTATAGCGAGGATGGGTTCGGAGCAGCCGGTGCAGAGGCAACAACGGCCCTTACAAGCACAGTCACTCAGCAAGGCAATACGATTAGCAGTCAAGGTGGGCAGATAACTAATCTACAAAACACCGTGGCAAACAAGGCGGAGTCGAGTGCTCTGAATGCTATGGACAGCCGTGTCACAACCGCAGAAGGGACAATCACATCCCATAGCGGAAGCATCACCAATCTGCAAAACACTGTGGCGAACAAGGCGGATTCAAGCGCGCTCAACGCGCTATCGAGCACGGTCACGCAGCAGGGCAACACAATAAATGCGCAAGGTACGTCCCTGACGCAGGTCCGGGCGAGTCTTGGTTCAAATCCTAACCTTCTTCCAAATGGCGGGTTTGAAAACGGGAGGTGGACTAACGGGGAGTACGGTCAGTTCCATGTCACGGATGGGTTCTGGGGGCGAACCATGGAGCATTCGGCTCCGTGGGAAATCAACGGTGGTGGTCATTCTGTGAATAGCCTGCTCGTTTCAAATATAGGTTCTGGAGTAACGTATGTTTTAAGCTGCGACACGGTATTGTTTGCAAACACTGGTAGTGTACGAGTTGATGCATGGATCATGGACTCATCAGGAAATATGATTTCAGCTCCATCAAGCCCTTCTTGGGGAGCTTCACATGACTTCGCAGATGGGTACGACCGCAGGCAGGCAAGGTCATTTCAATTTACAACGCCTTCAAACGCTGCGAAGATTTATGTTCGTTTCGTCTGGGAAGGTGTTACAGGATGTTCTGCATTAGGAATCAGGCAAGTTAAACTTGAAAAGGGTGTATTACCTTCAACCCCGTACTCGTCTGAAGCCCTTCAAGCCGAGCAGGCGTCTGTCACTCAAACCCTAACTGCACGTACAACCACAAACGAGAACAACATCTCATCTGCGCTGGCTCAGTATTTCCTCGCAGTGCAGGCAGGAAATCTCGTAGGCGGAATGAAGATTGGCAACAACGGGTCGGTGGTGGACTTTGCGATCCTTGCAAACATTTTCAGGATTGTTGATCCAAATAACTCTGCAAATCTGCTGTCCTACACAAACGGTAATCTCAACGTATCAGGGATGGTTACTGGTTCGTTGCTGCAAGCCTCTGCGATGGAGATGGGGTCTACTCGTATCCATACAGGCGGTGGTAGGCTTGCACCTTTCACGATCAAGGACAGCAAGTATTATGTAACTCCTGGAAGCAACACCAGCAAGGAACTTACTCTTGATGGTTTTATATCACCAACTAGCTACTCTGGTTATAACCATAAAAGGTTTGCAGCTTACAGGAGCGATGTATGGCTTGATGCTCAAATCCAGGGTGACACTGGAGTTGAAACTGCAATCATTGAAGTCTCATACGATGGTGGAGGATGGCAGCAAATCATCTCCATCTCGTTCGACTGCAACTACCGTGGTGGGTTCCCAATCATGGTGCGATACACCACAGTTGATTCATGGGGAACTGTATCCTTTCGCCTTCGCACAACACAAAATAGAACAGAGGCAATGAGGTTCACAGTTGACATTGCTAACTACAATGCATCTGGTAACGACGCTGGATCAAATTCTGGTGGTAGCGGTGGTGGATCAGCTCCTCCACCTACTGGTGGTGGCGGTGGTGAATTCTGCGTGGACTACGAAACCACCGTGTTGCCGGATGGCCGCTACGTACGTGATCTACAAGTGGGAGACCTAGTAGAGTGTGTGGATGTACTCACAGATGACCGTTACATGTTCCCATTACAATTCATGGCAATTGGTTACGAAGATTGCTATAAGGTCATCACCCGACATGGTGAAGTCATCCAGTCCGTTAGTACGCCAATGAATATGCGAGATGGCTCAATCAAACGTACTCCAGAACTCTATGGCGAAGAACTACTCACTTATACGAATGGATGGGAAGTTGCAAAGATTGAATACGTAGGAATGCGTAAAGTGTGTAAACCTGATTTTGGTGACAGGATGTTCTTTGCAGGTACTGATATAAGCAAGACAATTGCAACCCATAACGTAATAATGAAACCTTGAGGATAAATAATGGCAATTATCAGTAAGAATGAACAACTAGACAATATCGTAGAAGCCCTGGCCCCTAGGATTGAAATCCTATGGGAGCCACGGGATAACTCTGGAAGCGTGATGTTCCAGTTTGAAAAATTTGATCGAAGGATCAGTGATTGGTTTGTTAACAGCCGCTCTTGGATGGGAACCTTGAATGCCTCCCTTCAGGACATTTATGCGGACACTTATACCTATACCCATCCAATGACAGGAGAGGAGAAGACGGTAGATGGCATGGATGTACTTGCAATGGTCAAGGCTGTGACAGACAAGCGTTGGGAAATGAGCTTGAATCCAGTCCCTACTGTTGCTCCTGAAGGTACTGAGTAATGCAGATTGAACTGACTGAGCAGGATTACCTGGATACAGCCAAAGAACTCAACTGTGAGCCTGCTGTCATCAAGGCAGTCGTTGAAGTTGAATCCTCTGGATCAGGATTCTTACCTTCAGGGGAACCAAAGATTCTCTATGAGCCACATATCTTTAGTAAGTTAACAAATCATAAGTATGACAAGACTCATCCAAGTCTGTCTTATAGGAAATGGGGGACTCTCCCCTATGGTCCAGTAAGTGTCCAACATTCAAAGCTCGCCTCTGCAGTTAAGCTGGATCGAGAAGCTGCACTACAGTCCTGTAGTTGGGGCCTCTTTCAGATCATGGGATTCAACTACAAGGCGTGTGGCTATGGGAGTGTGCAGGAGTTGGTAAACGACGCTTACAGGGGCATACAGGGCCATCTACGTATGTTCCTTGGATTCGTTAAATCTGAAGGACTTGTTGATGAATTGCAACGAAAAGATTGGGCAGGGTTTGCCCGCAAATATAATGGACCTGGATACGCCATCAATGACTATCACAGAAAAATACTCCTAAAAGAAAAGGCCCCTTAATTGGGGCCTTCTTCTTAATGACACGCTCTCTTGAGATTCTCTACTTCTACTCGTTTTCGTATTCTTCGGAATACAAAACAAATGCTGCCGATAAATACAACAGACTCTAATGATGGGATATATCCGTTCTGGAGTATTCTAGCCATACTTACTAGAGTAGATGATAAAAGCAGCATCCTAATGATTCCTTGCAAATGTTCTTCTAAGTGCTTTGGCTTAGAGGTCATCGCAAGTGTAAGCAGTAAAGACCATATAATATGGGCTGCACAGAGTAGGTAGACAATTTGCAAGAGGCCAAAATTCATTGGGATGCTCTCCTTGTAAGATATCGTTTTGCCCATTCATACCCGAGTGGAATCAGATTGCAACATACGCCTACAAAGAATGCTCTAGGCTCTATAGGAATACTAGCAGTAGCCTCCCACATGCTAGGTAAAGAACCTGCGATGGCCGCACTGAGGGTCCCCATTACCATAATGAACATTACTAGAGATTTAGCATTAGTAGGAGTCTTTTCCCCTGCAAAATACAGACTTAAAGCCACACCAAAGAAGGCCATCGCAATAGCCCACCAAGTCAATCCAAAAGTAGCTACAAGGGTTGCCCAAGTGCCTGTACCTGCTGTAGTCATTAGAACATCTTTATGCATGATATCCTCCAAGCACCTATACAGTAGATTTTCAACTAAAATGCACAAACTTACTAGTAAGAGGCACTTATGACTACTCTAAACGAACTATTGGAATCCCTCTCATATGTGGAACTATCCGATATGTCAGGGGGTGGTGAAGCTGATGGGACAGTGAGTCAGGCTTGGAGAAATCGTGTTATTTCCATTCTCAACTCTGGTCTATCAAATCTATATACAGAATTTAGCTTGCGGACTAAAGAGGAAACCGCAGACTTATATGGGGACCCATCTGAGTATACTATTAATTCTTCAGACTTTATTAGAATTGATAAGATTAGCCTAAATAAGGAACCAATCTTCATTAACGATACTGATTTACAGGATCGAAGGATTACACTCACTTCATGGAAATCCTTTTCAGCCAGTGGATTTGCAGACGGAACTCAGCTAGTCATTACTTATCGTGCAAGCCCTGATAGGCTCTCTAAGACAACTCCAGGAACCTATGTGCTCCCAGTGCCCTTTCGATTCGATGAGCTTCTAAGGGCCTACGTAGCATGGCAAATCTACTTTGGTTCCAAAGATCAAGTTATTATTGCTAAGTCACAGCAGGCAGAAGCCCGTTACATGACACTGCTACAGGACCTAAAGGAAAAGAATATCTCCAATGAATTCTCTCTTGAGGTTCCAGGTAGGTGGTTTGATAAAGGTTGGGGACTCACCCCTACCAATGCTAAAGACAAGAATTCATTTATTAATGAGGTATATCCATAAGTAACAGTATATGTTTCAATTTCACCTATAGCCCTAACTAAAGGAACTCATTATGAAATTTGATTTCACTAACTTCTTAAAGCGATACAGCACCCAGTTAGCCGCAGTTGGCTCACTATTTACTGCTATCATTGTGTTTTACAATCAATTGCCTGTAACTATTTTAGATAAATTACCTGACTTCACTGTACAGATTGTGGCTGGTATTACCTTTATTGTGAATGTTTTAATTCCATTTGCTACTTCATATAAACAGCCAAACCTAGTTAAGCCAACTGAGTAAGTTTTTGAAAAGTTAAACATAAAAAGAAAATCCCCTTATTCAGGGGATTTTTCTTGGTTCAATTTCCACCATTCTTGCCATTGTCGCAACACTTCTTGATCCTTGATTATGGATTCTCGGAGATCGAAAACAGCTCGTCGAGTTTCGTCAGAGACTGCGACTGATAGTTCAGCATCTGAGGAGTGGGAGGTGGAATCTCCTTGGCTGGTAGTTGACGGACAAGAGGTGCCTTTGAGGCGCAGCTGGAGACTAGAATACTTACTAGAAAGATCAGCATTAGCTTTAACAGCCTTGTCCAACCGAACATCCCATTCTTGTTTAAGTTCTTCATAGTTTTCCCTGAGTAGTTTGTTTTCTTGGATTCGTGATTGAACTGCAATATCCCATTCCTGCAATTGCTTAATTTGTTCTTCCTTGGCTTTCTTGTCAATAACTTCAATCTTATGGGTATAGTGATTCCCTGAAATCCAAAGACCAATTCCTAAGCCAAACAGTGCAATACCTACATATTTTGCTAATCCCCAATAGCTGTTCATAATTACCTCACTCTTAATGTATGGTATTGTCCTACCTATAAATTTGCACCATTATAGCCATTCCAATTGAGGTCACTATGAATACGACTGCTAATGATTCCCCTGAAGAATCCTTTGACCACGGATGGAAAAATCCCCCCAGTGTTTATGATCTTATCAGGGATTTCAAGGCAGCAGAGACTGTACAAGGAACCCAAATAAGTAAAATTAAGGCTTGGTTGGATTACCTGCGTATCGAAGGATCAGCCAAGATCACTACTGGAGTAGGTCGTTCCAGTGTCCAGCCTAAACTCATTCGTAAACAAGCAGAATGGAAATACTCAACTCTTTCTACACCCTTCTTAACAAATGAGAAGGTATTTACTGTCACGCCTAGAAGCTGGAATGATGTAAAGGCAGCACGACAGAATGAAGCATTACTGAACTATCAATTTGATACTAAGCTCTCCAAGCGACGTTTAGTCGATGAGCTAGTCAGGTGTCTCTATGATGAAGGCACGGCCATCCTGCGAGTCGGCTGGTACCGTGTCAGCCATATGGAAAAGCAACAGGTTCCTGTATTTGCTTACTACGCTATTCAAGAACAAGGTCAATTGGATCAACTCTCACAAGCAATTGAGCTAAAAACAGCGAATCCAACGGAATACAACAATATCCCTGAAGAACTTAAAGCTGCTGTTCAATACTATGAAGAAACACAACAGCCAGTAATTGCAACTATCCAAGGGTATCAAGAGATAACTGTAGAAGTATTTGATGAGAATTACCCAACTTGTGAAGTTGTTAACAATGCCAACATATATGTTGATCCAACCTGTGATGGAGACTTATCCAAGGCACAGTTTGTCATTCATTCTTTTGAGACAACTTATGCTGACCTAAAGAAACAGGGTAAGTACAAGAATCTAGAAGGAATTGAGGTTAGTGCTGAATCTGCTGATTCAGGAATCTCCTATGAGCGTAAACAGAAATACATCACAGGTAATTTCAAGTTTGAGGATTCAGCCAGACAGAAGATTGTCGCCAAGGAATACTGGGGCTACTACGATGTCAATGGAGATGGAATCCTTCAACCTATCGTGTCAACTTGGGTAGGAAACACCCTTATCCAACTGGAAGAGAATCCCCTTCCAGATAAGTCACTGCCTTTTGTCATCATTCCTTATATGCCTGTCCGTGGTTCCGTGTATGGGGAACCTGACGCAGAGCTACTCACAGACAACCAGAACATCCTGGGTGCCCTTACACGAGGCACTGTGGACCTCATGGCCCGTAGTGCCAATGCACAACAGGGATTCCCCAAAAGCTTCCTGGATGCGCCTAACCGCAAACGCTATGACCAGGGAATGGATTATGAGTACAACCCAACGATGGGGACTCCTAATCAGGTTGTGATCCAACATACCTTCCCAGAGATTCCTAACAGTGTCCTTAGCTTGATCCAGTATCAGCTAACTGACGCAGAATCTCTGACAGGAACAAAGACTTACGATCAGAGTGCAGGAGGAAATCTTGCACCAATGAATCCTCAGTTAGCTTCCTTGGCTGAATCTGTGAACCGCCGTGAGATGGATGTCATTCGACGGATTGCAGATGGATTGGCACAAGTGGGCAAGAAGATTGCAGCCATGAATGGCAGCTTCCTAGGTCAGGATGAAGTTATTCGAGTCACTGACGAAGAATTCATTACCATTGATCCAGCGTCTTTAAAGGGTAATACAGACATCACTGTCAATGTATCCAGTGCTAGTGCAGATAACACTAAAGCATCTGAACTAGGATTTTTACTGCAAACTCTTGGTAATTCAATTCCATTTGAAATTACTAAGAAGGTTCTAGTGGAACTTGCCAGATTGAGGAGTATGCCTAATCTGGCACATGACATTGAAGGTTATACGCTAGAACCTGATCCACTTAGTGAAGCAATCAAACAGGCTGAGGTTGAGAAACTTCAAGCTGAGGTTGCCAAGCTACAGTCAGAGGTACAGAAGAATCAAGCACAGGCTTCCTACTATGCTGCTGCTGCTCAATTTGCAGGCGAGAAGAGTAATCAGGTTAATCTTGATACTATTGAACAAGAGACAGGTACTAAGCATCTAAGAGATTTGGCTAAACAGCGTGCGCAAGCTGAAGCCAACCAAGACTTGGAAGTCACCAAAGGGCTGATTAAACAAGATGAGAAGAAGCCCCCTGGTATTCCAGGTAATCCAAGACTACCGAGAACAGGTACTTCCGGTATTGATGAAGCTATTGGATTTAATTTCCTAACCCGTGATAGTTAACAACCACAAGAGGTCTTAAAATGTCTGAGTTTGAAAAAACCCTTGAGCAACTCAACGACTTTGTTAATCTAGCTGATAAGCTGGATCGTCTATACCAAGTCCCTGAATTCAAGGAACTAATCCTAGAAGGTTACCTAAAGAAAGAACCAGAACGCCTTACGGAAATCATGGGCAGCTTTACTGCCAATGGTCTTTCCTTTGGTTTAATGACTCCGGGTCAGGAAGATCGAATTGTCTATGCTGAGAAGCTACGAAGGGATTGTGTTCGATCTCTTGAAGCAATCAGTAACCTACATACCTACCTCAAGGTTGTGTTTGCCCGTGCAGAACAGGCCAAGCTCGATATTGAGGCATACCAAGAGTCCCTGGCTCAGGGAGATGCAGAATGAGCGGGAAGAATCTTGATGAGCTAAATGGGGAAGAATTTGCCCAAGAAATGAATCGTCTTTTGGAGACTTCAGAAAATATCTCTGAGGAATCTCCACAGGAACCTATTGATGAAACTCCTGTAGAACCTACACCTACCCAAGAGGAACCTACTGATGAACTACCGGAATCCCCTGCAGAAACTCCTACTGAAGTTGAGGCTCCTCCTGCAGAAACTCCAGCAGAAGTGGAAGGAGAACCGTCTCAAGAAGAAGTAGATTACAAAGCAGCCTATGAAAAGATTTTTTCTCCTTTCAAGGCGAATAAGACTGAGCTGAAAGTTAATACTCCTGATGAAGTAATTAAGCTTATGCAGATGGGTGCTAATTACACCCAGAGAATGCAGAATCTAAGTCCTTACCTCAAAGTTGTTAAGATGCTTGATAATGAAGGTCTGTTGGACGAAAGTAAATTAAACCAGCTTATTGACATTTCCAAGAAAAACCCACAGGCTATTGCTAAGTTAGTTCAGGACAGTGGAATTGATCCATTATCAATTGATACTGAAGAAGCTACTAAATACGTTCCCAACAATTACCAAGTTTCTGAAGAAGAATTCAAACTCCAGACTGTATTGGATGAAGTTCTCCAAGACCCAGATGGAATCGAATTACTGAAAGAGGCAGGTAACTGGGATGAGAAAACCAAGCTAGGTTTTCAAAAGGCTCCTGAACAACTTTATGCGCTGGTGGAACAAAAGAAGAATGGAACCTATGACCTGATCAATCAGGAACTAGCACGCCAGAAACTGTTCAACCCACAGCTATCAGCAATGCCTTTCTTGGATGCTTACCAGGCAGTAGGGAACTACATGCTGCAACAGGTAAGAACCCAAACTCCAGCACCTCCCCAACCTCCTGTACCCGTGGCTGTACGTCCTGCCGTACAGGCCCCTACACCTGTGTCCAATGTCAAGGCAGCAGCTCAGGTCAAGGGAACTCCGCCTAGTGCCCCTAAAGTAACTAATTTAGACACTATCCAGGATGATTTAGAATTTACTAAAGAACTTAACAAAATCTTATACAACCGATGAGGTGATTTATGGCTATTAGTTACAACTCCGGGACTAACAGTACGATTGGTCCAAACGTTACCACCAAGCATCTCGCACGTAAGGCGATCCAGGAAGCACAGGACACCATTTACTTTGGTTCCATTGCATCTGTTGAAGGTATGCCCAAGAACTTTGGTAAGACCATTAGCAAGCTGGCTTATATGCCTCTTATTGATGATCGCAATACCAATACTTCTGAGGGTCTGGATGCTGCAGGTGCTGTCAGTGCCGGTGCTTCCAATCTGTATGGGTCAAGCAAGGACATTGGTACCATCCAGTCCTCACTGCCTACCCTGTCTGAGGGTGCTGGTCGTGTGAACCGTGTTGGTTTTACCCGTGTCGAACGCACTGCCACGCTTAGCCGTCTCGGCTTCTTCTATGAGTGGACGGATGAATCTGTAGACTTCGACAATGATGCACAGTTGTATGACCATACCTTCACTGAGCTGGTCAATGGTGCTGTCAAGGTCGAGGAGCATCTGCTACAGATTGATCTGGTGTCTGGTGCTGGTGTAGTGCGTTATGCCGGTGGTGCTACTTCACTGGCTACTGTGACTGCTGAGGGTGCGACTGCTGACTTGTTTACCTACGAGGATATTGCTCGTCTGGATATCGCTCTGACCATGAACAAGGCTCCCAAGACCCTCAAGGTGCTGACTGGTAGTGCCACCATTGATACCCGTACCGTGCCTAACGCCCGTGTTCTCTATGTCTCTCCTGAGCTACAGCTTGTCATTGAAGGCATGAAGAATGCCAATGGTCGTGAAATGTTCATCCCAGTCCACACTTACAGCGGCCAGACCAAGCCCCTCGTTGGTGAGATTGGTTCCATCTCTGGTTTCCGTGTTGTTAGTAACGTAGAGATGCTCAAGCACGCTGGTGTAGGTGCTTCTGTTACTACCAATCCTGGTTACAGGGCTACCTCCGGCAAGTATGATGTTTACAATATGCTGGCAGTTGCAGGGAATAGCTTCGTCACTGTTGGTTTCCAGGGTACTGTTGCTTCTGGTCCTAAGTTCCAGGTGTTTGTCCAGAAGCCCGGTGAGAAGTCTGTTACCGATACCAACCCCTACGGTAACAAGGGTCTGGCTTCAATTCAGTGGTTCCATGCAACCCTGATTGAGCGTCCTGAGTGGATTGGTTTACTACGCGGTGTTGCTCCTGTTTAATGTTTCTGACACTGTGTTAGTATTTAACGGCTCCTAGCTATTAGGAGCCGTTTTTTTATTCCCTATTTCCCCTCTAGCAGAGACCGAGGATTATTTATGAGTGATGACACAATGAAGGCCCTTAAAGCAGAAGCTGATTCCCTGGGAATCAAGTATCACGTTGCGATTAAGGAAGAAACTCTCGAAGAACGAATTGCCCTTCATAAGCGGGAAGCAGAAGACATGATTGCTGTAGATAAGAAAGAAGAAAAGGAAAAAGAGGAATCACAAAAGAAACCTGTGCAGGGTGTCAGGACTCCTGAGAGTGATGCTATGAAAGCCGCCAAGGCAGCCAATAAGCTCATCCGTTGCACAGTGGCTCCCATGAATCCACAGGAGCGTGATCTGAGTTTCCGTATGTTTGATTGTGGGAACAAGTACACCGGCAAGATTGCAAAGGTCGTTCCTTTCAATAAGCCCTGGCATGTTCCCCAGATGATCCTGGACTTCATCAAGGAACAGCGATTCCTGACTGCACGCATGACACGTACTGAGACTGGTAAAGAAGTCATGCAGCAGAACTGGGCACCCTCTTATGCAGTGAATATCCTTGATCCTCTTACTAATGATGAACTAAAGCATATTGCTGCATCACAAGGTACATTAGTTGAGGAATAAGCAATGAAAACTATTTCTGATGTACAAAGTGAAATTACCCAGTTATACACTGCACTTAAAGAGTCAGCGATTGATTTGGATTTTCCTACTCCTGCCTTTGATTATGGAGATGGAGATGTGGAATTTCCTCCTCTGACTGGAGAACTTGCAGAGCCTATTCCTAAAGTTTCAATGGATATGCTCACTACAGGTCAGCTTAATGGAACGGGTGACTTCGATAAGCTGATGCAAGTAATGCAGAAGTACCTTGAAAGGGAATTTCTAGCTAATCGAATTAGTGCAACTGACTACAGTAAATTGCTGATTGAAGTCATGGGAATGGCGATTCAACAGTCAGCGCAATTCCTCTTGGCTTCAAATACAACAGCATGGCAAGCACGCCTCTTGAGGGCACAGGCACAAGAGGCAGAGTACACAAAGGTCATTGCTAAGCTGCAAGCCAAGCAAGCACTCCTTGGGCTATATAAGGCTGAAGCAGATATGTTGACTGCACAGCTTGGTGCCTATACAGCACAGGGACAGTTGATTAATACCAAAATGGCGCTTTCTACTGCATTTGAACAAATCAATGTGTTGGAAGAAAACATTGACAGTACCCGTGCTCAAACCAAGGAAACACTCAAGGATGGCTCTCCAGTCACTGGTATTCTCGGGGCGCAGAAAGAGAATGTTTTTGCTGAAATTGAACAGATTCAGGAACAAATCTTGAATCTCACAAAACAGCGTGAGGTCTACCAGGAACAGATTGAAGCGCAGCGTGCCCAGACAACCAATACACGTACTGACAATACCCCTGTCACGGGCATCCTGGGAGCACAGCGAGAACTGTACCTAGAGCAGAAATCAGCCTACAGCACAGATGCCAAAGCCAAGGTTGCCAAGATGGGACTGGATACTTGGGCAACTCGTAAGGGTGTAGGAGATGCCATTGAACCGCCAGTGAACTTTGATGTGGATGCTGGTGGACTAGGCAGAGGTAACCTTGATGCAATCGTCAAGGCACTGTTGAACCATGTCGATTTACCTAATGCTTAATTAAGGACAGGGGAGGAAACTCCCCTGTATTTTTTATGGGGATATTCTCATCCAAGAAAAAGACCAGTGTTACCAGTGTGGTCTATCCCCTGATGGGAGATGGCGGTCAGACTGAGACACCTGACTACATGCAGCAGACGATCCTGTATGCATCCCAGATGGGCTATGACGTAACCCAAAGGATCAACTCCTATGTCATGAATGGACGCTACTGGACGCTTCTGAGGGCCTTCAAAGAAGCCCAACAGAACTACCCTATTGGATTGCCTACCTGTCGCTACACGCATGGTTCTAAGGACCCTACAGACTACAAGTTAAATGAAGGTGTCGTCTTTGGTACCAATTACTTTCCAAATTTGATTTGCAGGTACACCAATAAAGACTTCTTAGACCCAAATATCAAAGGTGAGTTTAAGTGGCTGGATACCAAGGTAAATCTTGGTAATACCAGCTTGTACAATTCAACTAAGCAGATACTAAAAATACTGGACATTCCAATCCAGGATTTGAAAGATCAGATCAATAAGAATGAAAGTATCAAAGATATTGACAATGCTTTCGTTGTAACGGCTGTGGATATTGCAACCCAAACCGAGTGGGGCAATCAATATCTATATGAATTCTTCAATAGCCTACTAGCAATCCAAGGAGTAAATAGGACTTCCTTTGAAGGGTCTGTAGGTGGCTCTAGCTATAGCACTATTGTTAATCTCGGTAAGGTCAACCCAGAAGCTCTACAGAATGTACTGCTATTTCGAGATACTGATCCAGGGCAGAGTACCTACTTCAGTTCCATTGAATGGTCGTATATTGAGAAAGCAACTGGTACAGGTATTGTAGGTGATGGCGTTATTGGAAATGTAGAAAAGACCACTACTACTCTTAGTAAACTACATGATCTATCAAGAAGCATTGTTACCTTTACTAAACAGATAGGAGTGAATCAAACAGAAACTTTAATGATTCATGGTCTACTATTCAAAAATAACATCTATAAAGATAAGCTCATTGAAGTAGATGCTGTGGAAGCAATCAATGATAGAGAGGAAGTTCAAGGCTTTCTGATTCCAGTAGATATGGATATTTTGGCTCAACTTCCTATTGCAACCAGACATCAATTGACTTCTGAGATTCAATGGATGGTTTTCAATTGTGCTAAGCAGGTTAAAAAGAAGTGGTACCAAAGTGGTGTATTTGGAACCATCCTTACAATTGCAGGGATTGCCCTTGCATTTATGTTTCCTCCTGCATGGGCTGCAACTTCTACCCTAATGACTGTTACTTATGTAGCAGGAGTAACTTTATTACTCCCAATCATTCTTGAAGCTATTCCAAGTATTGCCCTTAAACTAGGAAAGATGATTGGTTTAAGTGGAGAACAGCTAGAAGCATTTGTGGCTATTGTTACTACTGCTGCGACAATTGCAGTAATTGCCTATTCACAGCAAAAGAGTATTAAGGGTGCTTTCTCTGCAATGAATTGGATGCAGGCTACTTCTGCTGTCTTGAATGGTGCTACTTATGGTGTTAATGCATATATCGAAATGAATATGACAGAGCTACAGAAGAAAGCAGTAGCTCAGCAAAAGAAATATGAAGATGCAATGCAGAGTGTAGAAGAACTCTGGGATTACCTAACTCCAGATATGAATAATGGTTGGCTATCTGTACAATCCTCAGTTGATTCAATGAAGAGTATTATTCTAGATACTCCAGAAATTTTCTTGAAGCGTACTTTGTTAACAGGACAAGATATCGTTAACTTCACTTTTCTTGAGATTGAGAAGTACGTTGAAAATACAATCAGGCTTGATTTTGTAGAACCAATTTCAATCCCACTAGGAATTTCCATCGAACGACAGATTATTTAAGAGGTGATTTATGGCAGACTATAATTTTGATGGATTTGATGATCTAACAGGATTGCCTGTAGGACAAAATTCTTGGCAAGGATTTGCCCCAACTGGAGCTACTGCTGGCAATAGCCCTTCTGGATTAGGTGCTCTTTCTGCACTCATGCCTGGGAACAATGGCGGTACATCTGCAGGTATGAATTCAGGATTTGATGTGAATTCCTATCTAACAAAACTGCAGCAATACAACAATACACCTTGGAAGGATATGGGTATTGGCCAGAAGCTAGGTACTCTAGGAACAGGTGTACAAGGTCTTTCCAGCCTTGCAGGAATGTACTTTGGTTTACAGGGACTCAATCAATCCAAGAAGCAATTCAATCTACAATCCGATCTCAGCAAAACCAATCTAGCCAACCAAGCTAATCTGGCTAACCAAGCATTAGAATCAAATATCCGTAGTCGTTATGCAGGTGGATTCACTCCTGCAGAGCAAGAGGAACTAGCTAAGTACAAGGTATCAGGGACTCTAGGAGGCTGATATGGCACAGGCAATTACATGGCGTGATGTTACCGCAGCAGATAACTCAAGGGCGCTCTATCAGCAATCCCTGGCTCAGAAACAGCTAGTCGATAGTATTAGTAATCTTGGTCAGATGGGTAAGGACTATGCCCAACAGAGTGAGGACAAGAATACCAATGCTTTTAAGCAAGCTATCCTCATGGCTGAAAATCCAGATCAAGTTAAGCAAGTCCTAAACCGTGTTGGTAACAACATGGATATTACTGCTATTGCTGATCTAGGTAGAACTACCATTAAAGACTTAGATGCAACCCAAAGAGCTAACACTTTGTTTGATAGGAATACAACTGTCTTTAACCAAGGTCAAGAAGATCGTACTTTAGATCAAATTGTTGAAAGATTTTATGGTGACGGTTACCAAACTGCACGGGATGCTGCTTCACAAGGGGCAGCATTTGATCTTAAAAGGGACCCTGAAATTGCTGCTGCTGTTGCTTCTGGAGAACTTAGACTTGCTCGAAACTTTTTACCGATTTATGGCAACAGAGCAGATCGTATGGAAGATCGTACATGGGACCTTGCAGATACTGCATCAAGTCAGGCTTTTCGTAGATGGGAAATTGGAGCACAAGCTGCTGCAGAGAGGGGAAATACTCTTGCTAGGATTAGAGCAGAAAATGATAATAAGTTAGCTAGAGAGAATGCTGCAAAGGCTGCCGCTGCTGCTGCCGGTAAGCCTTATGAAGGACTACTAGATATTGGTGGTGTAACTCCAGATATTATTGAAGATGTTTCTAAAAAAGGTCCTCTGAAGTATGTAACAGAGAATTTAGATGAAGAAGCTGGCCAAGCATTTAATGCATTTCTATCTTCACCAGAAGGTAGAAAAATTGATCCTATTGCTGCAGCAGTTGCAATGGTTCATCAACCCAAACAAGGACTTAGAAGTATTGTAAATCCAGCTAGATGGTTTGGTGGTAACTATGATCCAGATCAATTAGCTCGTGGTATTGGATTAGGACAAGGATTAAGTGAAGGTGTTCCAGATGCTTTTACACAATATGAAAAAAAGAGTGGTACCTATGTAAACCCAAGTATTCCTAGAACAGGTATTGTTCCACAGCCTGCAACACGAAATGGATTGGGCGTATCTCCACTTTGGAGTCTGGACCGATATAAGAAATAACTCTGTTACACTTTCCACGCAGTTAAAACCTAAACACCTCTTTCTGGAGATTCCCGATGGCCAAACCCATGTCTACTATTGATGCCTTCCTGAAAGTTCAGAAGGATAAGGAAAAGGCTCTTGAGACATGGGCTGACTATAGTCAGGCTGCCTATGAGAAATCATTGGATGAAAGTACAGGTCGTAAAGAGAACTTTGCTAATCTAGCAATAATTGAGAATAAGATTGCTAATAAGCAACCACTTATTAAGCCAGAAATTGATCTTTACACTGCTTACCAAAAAGACCGTGAAGCACTCTGGAATCAGAGTAATGCTGCCTTATTGGCTAACATGGATCGTGACCTTGGCACAGTCATTGCAGACACTGCACAAGGGCTTGCACAGGCCACCTATATCCCTGCTGCAACTATCCTAGGTGCTGGAGCAGGTGCCATTGCTGACTTGGGTCAGGCTGTCTTTACAGGCGGCGAAAACACCGATATGGACATCACACAGTCTTTATTGGGAGAAGTCGCTGACCAGTCCAAAGCACTCCGAGAAAACGAATCCCTTGTCCTACAAGGGAAGCGTGAAAATGTGGGATACAAGGCAGACAATGCAGAAGCTGCCTATATGGCTGCACTGCCTCCAGGTCAGGAACCAAGTACCTTTGATGTACAAGTGAATCGTGCATTGGCAACGATGGGGGGATACGGGAGTGATCCAGTTCTACTCACCCAAGATGTTGTTAGCAACCTGCCTACACTAGGTATTGGAAAGGTAGGACAAGTTGCTGGTAGAGGCGTACTCAATAAAGTTGTTGGTTCCCTTGCAACCAATCCAACTGTAGAACAGCTTGCTGCTAGAGCTACTGCTACGAAATGGGCAGAAAGGGCGGGAGTAGGTGCTGCTACAGGTACCTTAGAAGGTAGTTCTGCAATTCCTACGATATATCAACAGGGCTTGGAAGAAGGACTCACTCCAGATGAATCCATGTCTGCTGCCTTCAAGGGCGGAGCTATTACTGCTGTAGCTACAGGCATTTCTAGTGGATTGATTTCTAACTTTGACCGATCTCTCTTGAGCGCCTCTGGACGATCAGGACTTGGAAGAATCGTCCATAACGTCTTGGACCTAGGTGCTGAAACCTTCCAGGAAGGCGTTGAGGAGACTACTACAACCGTGGCTGGCAACTATGCCCTACGGAGTGAGGGAGCCAACGTAGGTCTCTGGGATGATACGGGTGATTCCTTTGGTGCAGGTGCTGCGGTAGGTGCCGGTACTACAGCAGGCATCCGTGCTCCCTCTATGGCCAAGAATGCAGCAATTGCAGGAGTCAAGGGAGCTGTTAACCACCTAACCAGTGGGATGGATATCAAGCAGCAATCCAAAGTAAACGAGAATGCTATCAATGCTGCCAAGGGCATTTACAAAAGTGCAGGTGTTACAGCTCCCACTACAGAGACCACTGAAAGGGCGACTGCATACAACGAGACCCATCCTGCACAGACTCCCATCAACGATGATCCAGTTACCTTGGTTGAAGCGGGTGTTGCATCCTTCAACAATAAAGGTAATACACCTGTCCAACGTGCAGTAGGACTTGCTACTGCTATTACAGGCGCATCTCTAGTTAATGAGACTGAATCTGACAAACTAAAAGGAATGGTAAATAGTAGGATTAACGATGTCCTAGAAGAACGTTCAACGGATGATCTAGCGCAGATTGCAGAGTCCTTGGTTCAAGAGGCAGAGACTCAACCTGAGAATGCTCCTGAACCCATCACGAAGGCTGGAGTACCTAAATCCCTTGGCTTAGAAGCTGTCTCTAGGTTGCTTCCTACACTTGGGACTAATGCTTCAGAGGAAGTCCTTAGTGCAGTTGAATCCACTATCCCTGGTATTGGTCCTGCACGAGGATTGTCCGTCAAGAGGATCGTGGACTCTATTCGAGAAGAAAAACAACTTAACGAAGAGACTCAGCGAGCACAGGAAAGTCTGCCTAAGCCGACTGGTAAGACTGCGGAAGAGGTTAAAAACAATATCCGTTCAACTGGATTTGATACCAAGTACTCCACAGGACTCTCAGGAAAGCTGGCCAGACTCCGTAATGCAATTGCATTGGGAGATCAAAAGGCTGCTGCTTATTGGGGCAGTGATATCAGTGCTTTCTATCAAACTCAACGTACCAAGCTAGACGCCATTCTTGACTAAGTCTCAGAAGGTTACTTGGAAGAACCCAGAAGGTAAGATTGCAGGTAGCTTCACAGTGCATCCTGATGGAAAGTCTGCTGCTGGTATTGCTGCAATCCAAGCTGACGTGAACTATCTAGCCAAGGGCCTTAACGTGGCTCGTAAGCTCTATGGAAGAGAGTTTGTAAAGCCTTCCTCCAACATTACTACGTCAGTTGAAGAATCTACAGAAAATGCAGTTTCAGCAAATGCTGAAACCAACCAAACTACCGAAACCAATCAAGCTACCTTTACTCCAGAAGTTGCAATTGAAGAAACTGAAAATAATGTTACAAATGAATCTGCACCTGCCAAGAAAGCAACTAAGAAAACTACTACAAAGAGTAAAAAAGCTACTGAAGTAACTAATCCAGTCATTGAAGCAATTGAACCTGTAATCCAAGAAGAAGTGCCCACAAAGCAAGAGGTAGCAAATGAGCAGCAGCAAGAAGCCCAAGAAGCAATCCAAGCAGAGTTCCAAGACGAAAGTGAAGGAAGCGAGGAAGTTGAAGGAACGAATGAAGTACGGGAATAAACCAATCAATAAAAAGGTAAAGGAATCTTTTGCTGCTGATCCAGAAGTAGAAGAAGATAAACCTGCTTGGTTTAAGACTGCTGTTAAGAATGCTTTCAGGCACTATATCAATCTAGATATGGCTAAATCCATTTTTGCTAATGGATTCCAGTTTCATTCCCAATTACAGGAAGGCAGTGAGATTGCACAAGATGCTTCGGAACTCCTGAAGTCATTCAACAAGACGCTCAATGACAACATCAAGCCATTCCTGAAACAGCACTATGAGGCTTTCATTTCAGGGAATGCAGGCAACCTACAACAGCATCCTGACAAGCTCTCTCTACATGCCATCCTTGTAGATAATGGTAGAGCGAGGTATCACCCTGTCATTGTCAATGCGATGTCCGTCACCATGCTGCAATTCCTGGCTGAGAATCCAAACATGGATTCCTTCAGAACAGAAGTATTTGATGAAGAGGGTGAAGCAACCTTAGATAGGGTTGATGTTCCCTTGGTTCAGAAAGCTCTTGCGGATATGCTCAAGACTAACCTAGGGGTTTCCTTTGATAGGAATGTCACTCCTGTCTTGACAGAGGGCGTTCTCAATGCACTTGCAGGAGACATGATTGGAGCATTCATTACAACGATGGATGGCTACAACAGTCCCCTGCTGAAGGATGTTTTTGATGGTGAGGGCGAGTCTCGTATTGTCCTATTAGAGACAACTCCTCTATACGAGAAGATGTTAGGGGATGTTCGTAAAAAGCAAACAAGCAACATGTTTAAGCTGTATCACGAGGAAGTATCTAAAGTTCTTCCTATTACTCCTCATCGTGTTCCATTTGTTTTAGAAGCTCCTGCTAACGTTCCTAACAAAGTACGGTTCAGGAGTTTCTTCAAGATTAGCAAAACTCAACGTATTGCTAATAAGAACATGAGTGCAGTTCCTTACAATGTTAAGACAGATGTTGCCAATGTCTTTTGGGCACTAACCCGGAAATCCTTTGCGCCTGTCTTAATGAAATTAGTAGGTACTCGCCAAGTATTGCGTCATGCCAGTAAGGAATTCATTGCAGCAGAACGAGCCAAGATCAGTAACTTCAATGCTGCCCTACGTGCTGTACAGGACATCCGTGTTGCCACAGGAGAGGATGACAGCATCCCTGTGTTCTATCCCCACCAGACGGTCGGTGGTGGCCGTTCCATGATGTCTGGTGTGTCACCTCAGTCCAATACCTACCTGCGTGCGATGGTGAGCCATGTGCAAGGAGAAGCCCCTATAAACAGGCTCACTCCCCTACGTCTTGCCTGGGCACAATCCTGGGGCATCAAGACAGATATCAATGATCCAAAGACAATCCTTGCTCGTTGGATGGAAGTGGAACAAAGCGAAGCATTCCGTAATGCAGTCGCTGATGTTCTCAAACTCATGGAGAATCCAGACCATCCTGCAGAGGTGTTATTGGAGTATCTAAGTAGCTTTAATGATGATGAACTAAAGCCAGAAATGTTCAATGTCCTGACTGACTCTGCAAACTTATTGCTTGCACGACAGAATGGAATGAAAGAATTTGGCTATACCACCTACTATGAAGATGATGGTAAGACTGACGGTTTTGCCAATGCTTTCCAGATGCTTGGATTAAAAGGAATTGGCAGGAAGTCTATTGCCTTCTCTTTCTTCTCTGGCAAGTTCCTTGGGATGCCTGCTGGGACACGCCTTGCACATATCCAAGACTTCTTGAAGAAGAACTTTGGTGCAGTAGATGCATATGAATATGTCTCTATGCTCGCTACCAAATCTCTTGTTAAAGAACTTAACGATCCTAATACTAAAAACAAAGAAGCGATCCTAGAACTACTGAATCTACTTGAAGAAGCTGGTCTTTATAAAGATGGGAAATTTACCCGTCCTTTTTCCAAGCAACCTGTCACTGCAGCACAGTACCTACAGGGAGAATACAGCCGTACCCTTGAAAGGGCTGGAGCACTCTTTGACCATATCTTGTTTGAAGTAAATACCAATCCAAATGCTAATTTGGAACTGTATGCAAAAGTATTAGGTATTCCAAAGAATCAGCTAATTCGCACTATCAATACTAAGAATGGTAGTGAAGAAATTAAATCTTCACTTATGAAAACTCTAACAGAGTTTATTTCCCCACATCTTGAATATGGTGTTCAAAACCTTATTGGACCTTTTGCACAGACTCTAAGTGCAATTGTTGACTACACAAAGCATTTAGCTGATGAAGCCAATAAGAGCTTCACTGCTGAGATTGAACGTGTCACTGCAGAAATGATTGAGGCAGGGACATTAAAGAAAGGAAACCCACCTCCCAAATCTGTTGTGGATGCTGCCATTGAACGAAGTGCAACTCTCTTTCCACGCATCCTGGTGAACCATGCCAATCCAGATCAAGGTATGGCACTCATGCGGATCAATCCTGTGGCAGTAGGTGGAACGAGCACAACATCCCTGTCTGGTCGATTCAATCTGAATCTTAGGCAGGATGCTCTTTGGTCCCCTGACACTAGTGCAGCCGCTACTCTGGTCATTGGTGGTGGTGATGCTGCCATGATGACTGGACTGTTCCAGCGTCCTGTAAAGGTACTGAATACCTTCGATGGTGCTCAAGTTGATCCATACGATGCGGATGAAATCGGTACTGAGTTAAACCAAGCAGTTATCAAAAACTGGGGATTCAATGTTGCTGAGAAGATTCTTGAGCACATGGAATCTATTGAGAAGATTCTCCCAGATGTTGTTAACAGAGAGGGCAGTATTGAAGAAGGAGGAGAAAAAGTAAAACAAGTAATGAAGATGCCTTCTCGCAAACAATCTATTCCTCAGACTCCTGGATACGCTGTAGGACCGGATACTTCATGGAAAGAGATCAAGGCACAGCTAAAGAAAGTTGCAAACAACCATCGCAAGTCCTTGAAGATTCAGGATGCGGTTGGCGGTACGGTGGATCACATGGCAGGAACCAGTGGCAGTGTTCCCTTTGGGTCTCCTGTCACCAATGAGATTGTAGACGCTGTGGATGCACTTCAGAGTCGCCTAGAAGAAGCAACGGCTGATCTTGCTGACGTTGAATCAACTGGTGCAATTAATCCAGAAGTATCAGATGCAGTACGTGCCTTTGGTCAATCCAATGGAAGTGATCGTGTCATCCAAGGGAATGTTGTTGACTTCCTCAATACCCTTGTTCGTGCATCTAACAACCCATTGCACAAAGCACTGTGGACGATGCTACGTCCCTTGGTTCCAGAGAGCCTCAAGATTACTGAGATTGGTAAGCGGAAAGACTTCATCAAAATTTCCCAAGATGAAGAAGCAGTGGGATATACCAAAGGATTGGATATCTACGTGCTTCCTAATATCTCCACACAAGAAATCCTACATGAAGTATTTCACGCTAGTACACGTCATCTAACCACAATGTTCTTTGATGACACATTACGGGCACAACTCACACCTATCCAACGTCAATCCCTGTTCAACATCCGTAGATTGATGGATCAATGGATTGCACAAACCAAGGCTAACCGTAGTGCAAATCCTTTGAATGCAGCTCTATTGGCTGTCCTTGAGGACAATTTGACAACAGAGGAAATGTTGCAGGAATTCATGGCCTACACCCTAACGAGCCAAGATCATCTGGCACGTTTGGCTGAGATGCTTGTAGACAAAGAAGGGGTACAAGCAGTCAAGCCCCTTTCTACCAAGTATGCTGAAAGAGTGAAGAAACTATTCTTCAGAATGTTAGGCATTAAAGGCACCAATCTCCAAAATTATGTGCAAAATTCCTTTGGAGAACAGCTTGTCGGACATGTCTCCAATCTCCTAAGGAACAGTCTCCCCAATACAGGCAAGGTCCTATCAAGTGGTCTAGCAGTCCGAGGAGCTTCGTTTGGAGGTTCCTTGGATACCAAGCTCTCCTTTGTATTGGAAGCTCTTGCAGCCAAGGTCAGGGATAATCCTGACAATGTTTACTATGGTCATCGTGAAGTTGACTTACTCAATGCTGTGGTCGAGGGAATCAACCAAGCAAACGTCCTGATTGATGCAGGAGTCTCTTTGGATGCAGGACAGAAACAGGACTACAAGGCCCTGTATGCCCTTATGAGTGCCCGTGGTGTATTGCCTGCCAATGCCCAGAGCCTTGCTACCAAAGTGGCGGAGAAGGTCGTCCAGGAGGGCTACACACTCTTTAGGACGACGACTGATCCAACAGATACAGTAGACATCCGCCGAGCCAAGAAGATTGCGAGTGCATTCGCTAAGCAGAAGCACAACCGTGGTGCTGCACTCCTAGCATTGGCAATGGTTGATCCAACACTGATGAACAAGCTAAAGGACATTGAATTCACCAAGGAAGAATCAAAGAACCTGGATCAACTAATTAGTAATTCAGTTGCAAAGGGATTGGATGTAATTCTTCGTAGAGCTACCACTAACAACAAGGATGCAGCACAACTAACCCAACAACTCGCTGAAACCATCGAAGCAATCAATGAAGAAAAGCTGTTCAGTGAACTACGGCCTGAATCTTTGATCCGTAAGGCAGAGACTGCTGTTTCTGATATGACGGAGAAGCTAGGAGATGCTGCGCTACAACAGGCTCAAGAACTGAATGAGTCTGGTAAGCAGTACCTGGGAAGCATCGTGGCATCCGTGGCAGCATTGGGTAGCAAGACTGCTGCCAAGGCGATTGGATCAAGCCTGCTGGAGAGTGCCAGTGCATTCCATGATGCTATCGGTCGAGTATTCATGGACCTTGTGGGAAGCACTGAAGAAAACTTTGACTTGTATGCGACCCATAAGCGCATGAAGAAAGCGTTGGATGATGTACGCCAAGGATTACGTGTAGGTGTCCCCAAGGAAGTACGTTCCTGGTTCACTCGTGAACTGACCAAGGAAGATAACAAGGCAATGCTAGAGGGAATCCTCAATGCAGACCTGGGAGTCTTTAACGACACAGATGCCTTACGTGCAATCAGCTCTCAATCCAATCTCAACAACATGATTGATGTTCGTGAGAGTGGGCTAAGAGGTGTACTTGGTGAACGTACAACAGAAGTTCTCAAAGCTGCCAAGAAGCTAGCTAAATTTATCCAAAAGGGAGAAGGAAGTACCCATTGGAGAAATGCTGGAGCAATTGCTAATTTCGTAGCAAATGATTCCAAGACAGAAAAGATGATTAATGAATTGGTAACTCTGTATGCATTGGATGAAATGTCAAATGAATCCAAAGCAGCTCTAAGAGAACTGACTAAAGAAGAAGAAAAAGGAATAAAAGGAGTTCTGTCTTTCCAAAGAGAACTAACCAATAGTGAATTAACTAAGAAGAATTCAGGAAACAGTTACAACATTTGGAAGGGATACTCTTTCAAAGACAGTAACCCAAACAAGCTCATTGTCTTGGCCCCACAGTCGCAACAGATGGAGATGGAGCGCCTAGGCTATCGCCATGTAGAAGACTACGTAGCATCTCCAGAGGATGAAACTGTTCCCTTGGCTTACTACGCCAGTACAACGGCTGCCAAGCCTGCCTTCAACTTGGGTGTCATCCCTGCTACCAATCTCACTGTAGGGGGCGTGGATGAGGTTACAGGACGCTCTAACACGCCTTACACAGGGACACTCATCACCTATGGTCCAACGGTCAAGAAGCTCACTGCATTGCTGGATCAAGGTGCCCTAAGTGACAAGCTGATTCCTGTCTTTACAAAAGATGGAATGAAGATCAAAGCCTTTGAACGTGTTATGGACAGAGACTTAGTTGATGCACATATAGAACAAGATGGGGATGTATCACGCGTTCTTGGCCAATGGTTGGCACGGCAGCATGAGGAAACAATTGCTTATACCCTATTGGATAAGAATATCGAAAGACTAAAGGAATTCAACGAAAAGAATCCAAAGCAAGTATTTGTAGATGTAACTAAGGACACTGACCCAGTCGTACAAGATACTTGGGAACACTTACCTTATTACGTCAAAGAAAGACTACTAGACGCATTTCGTGAGAATCCAAGACAAAAAGACAAGGATGTAGAAGTCTTGGTTCCCAAGCTCTACCTTGCCGAGACACTAGGTATCCGTAATGCATCCATTACCGATATCTACACGGGTACCTCACGCCTCTCAAAGGAATCCAGGCAAGCCCTGGAAGCCATTGCAGAGGGCATCCTAGGAAAGAATGGATACCGTTACCTACAGACGGCAGAACGTGGTGTGCAAGAGGTTGTACGCTTCGCCAGAACCAACATCATTGTCAAGAGTCTTGGATTCATTCTAGGTAATGCTGCCTCTTCTTATATGCAGTTCACTCGATATGGGATTAGCTATACCCAAGGAGCAAAACGATATGTAGAAAAGCACAAGGAACTTATTTCTTATCACGACAATCGAAATAAGATTACCAAACTGATTGCACAACAGAAGGCCAATCCAAGCCAGGAAAAACAACTACAAATGAGAATTAACATTCTCAGGGATGCCAATAAGAAGCTCTCTATCTGGAAGCTGATTGAGGCAGGTGAGTACATTTCTGGTGCGGAAGGCATTGATGAATCAGCAGACTTTTCCATCTTTTCCAACCCAATGAACTGGATTAAGGAAAAGGCTGACAAGGCTCCCAAGGTAGTCAAGGAACTATTCCGACAGGGAATCGTAACGGAAGATACGGCGCTCTATCAGGGACTGCAGAGGCTAGTCCAGGCAGGAGACTTCACTGCCAAGGCAGTTGTATTCGATCACCTGATGGAAACAGGAATGTCAGAAAGAGATGCACTCAAATCCATCCAAGATGAGTTTGTGAACTACACCACCTATGCAGGCCGTAACAGACAGTTACTAGAGTCCTACGGAATCCTGAATTTCTACAACTTCAAGATTCGTAGCCTGAAAGGAATCTATCGTGGACTGCGAGACAACCCACTTGCATTCCTAAGGTACATGGTGACTGCAAATGCACTTGGCGTGGATTCATTGCTTGATAGTGCAATTCCCTTGGATTCATTAGGTTACTCAATTGGACCTGAAATGACGGGAGATGCATTAGCAAGTAATTTCTGGAAGGAACTGTTTCAGTAATAAAAAAGAGGCCCTACTTAATGTAGGGCCTCTTAGTGTCAGCTCAGTTAGGTGGAGGAGTCGAACATGTAAACCCTATCAAGGATAGTAGCCTAACTACTGACTGCCATGGATATAAAGGCTCTCATGGCTTACCTATGTAGATTTACAGTCTCCAGCTTTCTTCTGTGTATTCTCTTGTAACTGTAGGTACTGCATCAGGTATATGAGTATTAACCAGACTAGGTTCCTGAAGTGTCACAGTGGCCGTTGCACGATTATTGCCCTTACGGCCAACAGAGATATCTAAACGTTCAATATCACGGCCAACATAACGGCTAATAGCAGTAACCAGTTCTTCATGGGATAGAATGATATTCATTAGAATGCAAACTTTTGAGTTGAGTTAGAGGAAGTATTTACAGCGGGTGGTTCCCCATTGGTTACAGCGTTTGGATTGTGCTTGAAGGTGTTCTTGGTCTTTCCACCAAACTTATTTTGCCATTCCTTCAAGAAAGTACCTTCAGTTGTACCATCTGCAACTTCTGCTGATGTAAGGCCCTTGCTATTCGCAAACTTCTTGATCTCATAGGATACGGCTTCATCATTCGTATCCTGATAAGAATCCCCTACCTTCACCTGCTTATTCTTGACTTGCCTTTCAAGTGCAACATAGACAGTTGCTGCACTTAAGCTACGAAACACTTGGTCATTACGTTGCAAGGTGAACTTCTTTTCTTCCTTGTTCCACGCTTTAATCATTCCTTCACCGACATCAGCAGAGTCTAGGCCACCGCCTGTCACTGCTTGTACCAGTTCCTTGAGACGGGTAAACCCGGCCTTCTCAGTACGCTTGCCATCGTACTCATTGAAGGTTTGGCCCATCTTGTTGGCAATGAACAAGGTCGTGGATAGCTCCTTGTCCTCAATGCGGAGAGTCACGTTGACAGCACGGGTGCCACTGTCAAAGGCGACACCATAGACCTGTACCACTTCAGCCAGATAGACTCCAGTTGGGCCATCAAAGCCGCCTGTGCCACCAAGGCTATCCTTAGGAGTGGACTGCACATTACCTGTATCGAGATTTGAAAAGATACTCATTTTATTCGCTCTTAAAGAAGTTATTTTGAATGTTGATTAGGGTTTGTATGTTGTTATCCATGTAAAGGTCATTAGACCCAAACATGCCAATCGGAGAACGAATACGATCTCCTTCGTGGCCATCATGCGGCAAAGTCACGTAAACATGCTTTGCTTTGTTACGAACTTCCTGTTCTGTGACATTGAGATATTTAGCATCTTCACGATACTTCTCAATGTACTTCATAGGAACTAGCTTGGCATAGACAACAGTTGTAAAGAAAGCCTCTAAGCCAATAACCTTTCCTACACTTCCTTTAACACCTGACCTAGAAGTGACAATCATAGTGTCTGTATCTTCTGTACTTACAATATGACTAAGCATCACGACTTGGATGGGTACCTCACGATCATCTGCAGTAAATAAACTCTGCTTATGAAGTAATGAGGTTAGATAGTCTCCATACTGTCCCCAAGCCTGTTGAGTATTCTTTGCAGTCTTGATGTACTTATTTTCATACAGTTGCATGAGCATCGTAATTGTATCAATTACAACCGTATGAATTGGTACTTCATCTCCTGACCTTGGATTCTTAATGGTCCCTACTGCCAGTAGCTTGTCAAACATTGCAGGAACCATATCAGGATCGGAAATACGATACTCAACAAAGCGATGCCTAAAGGGTAAAGGTTTTGGTTCACAGTTCAGGTAGAGCACTCCTTCTTGATTGTCCAAGAACATCATGGAAGCACTCTTACCGTTTGCTGCAGACCCGTTCACAAGAATGGGGTAACTCATGCTGCTCTCCGAGCTAAGGTTCTAAAGATTGTTTGGTTCACTTCGGCTTCGGACAGTGGCTCATCCAAAGTGTGATTCACTGCAAGGACTCTCTCTTGAACCTGTGCCAAATCCATGCCTTGATCTGCAAGTACCAAAGAAAGCCTCAATAACAAATTATTGCGATTGCCTTCTGATGCTCGCATGGCAAACCAACGTTCCAACTGGGGAAGGTTCTTCAACTGCTTTGGGATGTTCCTCAAGGCATCTTGACGTAGCGTGTTAGGAATGAACTGGGTTGCATCCAGCAATGTACCTTCATGGACACGTACCTCTGCAGTGCAATAGGTCGTCCACATCCTGCAACGATCCTTGGTTGCAGTGTCTACCTCAAAGGGCAGCCAAGAGTACACATTGTCCATGAAACGGGTGTACTCATCCTTGTCTAGGTCCAGCTTGTGACTTAACGGTAGGATGATTCTAAACCTGTTTTCGTTAACACTGTGTCGCTTAGTCGTGTACAAATGGTAGTTGTAGTCTTGAAGGATTGTCTCGACAACACTGATAGATGCAGTGCCATCTACATCCAAGACCAACAGGTTGAAACCTCCCATGACACTGGTCTCGCTACGGTGTCCATTGACAGTGTGGTGGTTGCAGAACCGATGCATTTCCTGCGTATAGAGCCTTGGTAGCTCTTCCCACTTGACTTCCTCATTCACGTAACCATAGGCCATGTCATGACTATGTGACAAGACTAGCTTGGCAAGGTCAGTCTTTTCAAGAGACTTACCACTGATGAACTCAACGCCATCCTTGTAAGACCTTTGGATCACTCCATCATTCTTGTAGGCCCATGCAGTAGCAAGGTTGAGTAGGTCATTCCGTTGGCTCTGCGAGACATTGAAGAAGGTCAATGCACTCATAATATCTGCTTGGGTGGAGATGTCCCTTTGCTCTAGGATGAACTTGGCAAGACGGACGTAATTGTGCTCCCTTGCCATGATTCCTCGAAAGGCTACTGCGGACTCCTCTGCAAGGTCGATGGCGTATTGCAGGTGCTTCTCTAGGACCTCTGTGGTGCCATCCAGCAGGGCAAACACAGGCGCAATCTTGAGCGTCTTGGAGGGCCTGTGGAGAGCCTCTGTCCGCAAGATATCTGCGAACTCAGGAAGGCGATTGAATTCCTCTTCGCATTCCTTTCGATACTGCGTCAAGAGAGCATTGGTTCCTGTCGCAAACTTGAAGTCCAGACGGACTGCTGCTTTAGGGATATTGCTGAGGAACTTGAGCCAAGGAGATTCACGAAGCTTGTTGAGTGCTGCTGCTACTTGTTCTGGATAGTTGTTGTCTAGTGTCTCTTTATCAATGGTTATTCTCTTAGGCTGCCATGAAAAGAAACAACGCCTAGCGAAGCCAGTATTTAGATGCTCAATGAATAGCTTTTCAGTAGAAGCGCCATCAAAGATTTTGATAGGAGTACCAAACAACAACATATTGGCAGGAGTGAAATCTCGTGTACCTCTAATGCGAATAGCATCCTTACTGTTCTTAGTTAGCTTGTCTTTCACTTGGCCCATGTCAAACAATTCAAGATAGGTCTTGAGACCTTCTTCAATGGTTCCCATGTTTGAACCAAACTCATCTACCTGTAGATTTAGAGCACCATAGCGAAGTGCTTGAATCTTATGCCTTAACTGTTTGATAGCAGGAGCACTACCACTATCAAAGGTATCTGTATATGGGCCAAGGCTATTTAGGAATTTTTCTGCATGAGTGCCATCACCAAGTTCTACGGTATAGCGATCAATTGCCCTAGCTTCCTTTTGATCTACAGTTTTATCTAGTTCTTCGTAGTAATTGCTAAAAATACCGTGTTCCAAGGTACTCATTGCATGACCTTTGCCTGCTCCAGAAGGAGCCATGCAAATGGCATACATGTTGACAGGCATCTTGGATTCCCAAGCTGTAGTGACTGTCGCTTGCTGTGTGGAAAGTGCTTTGACCAAATGCCATGTCGTCATGATACGAAACATGGTTTTATCTGGATTACCTGTTTTAAGGCTTAAAGCTTCACTTACCATTTCAATAAAAGGGTGCTGCTTATTCATTCATCATCCTCGTGTACTGATTACAAATGGATTGTGCAAGACAGTATCCACATGCCTTTGGAAGTCCCTTCCTTTCTTCGATAATCCCTTTACCTTTCAACATGAGATGACTATCTGCTTCTTGTTTGGTTTGAAACTTTTTAGTACACCTGCCTTGCACAACACCATTGGAGTAATATGCCCAACTAGGGGCATCTCTCCACAATTCCTCATCAGTACACTCAGGAATATCATCTTGTGGACTGTTGAGGTATTTCTCAATCAGAGATATCTTTTCCGTTAACCACTGTTCGGTGAATACTGGTTCCTGGAGCGGTAAACGTACTTCTGTCCAAGCCATTCTTGGGTAAGACGGATCAGACAATGCGCTATTGCGGTTCCAATCGACAGCAATAGCTTCAATAACCATGTAGGCATCTTGAATAATCTCTGGAAAGAGCCACTTATAAATAGCTCCCTGCAGTTGCCACTTATCCTCATTTAACTTGTTTTGAATTCCAAATGCACGGGTTAACTTGATGTCACGTAGCTGATAATTAAATACAACATCAAACTGTCCTGTAATAATCCAACCAGCTAATTCCTTTTCTCTACGCTGTTCAAGATAAACAGGTACTTGTCCTTCAAGCACTACTTCAGGATTGACGACATACTTGTCAGCAGGCAAACGTAACTTCTTCAGAATCTGTGGAAGATTCTCTGACTTCCATGTTTGTTCAATTGCCAAGTGTGCTGCTGTCCCTATACGGGAAGCTACTAACGAGTTGAGGTCAGTGACGGAATCCTCAACACGACGGGATAGCACAATTTGCCTTACAGACTTCAGTAAGGTAGTTGCACTAATCGTTCTTTCGCCTTGTGGGGCTGAATACAGATCATTGGCCAGCCAAGCACCAATAAAGGGATGAATCCCTATGGGTAACATGAGTGTTCCTGTTTAAGAGATAGCAGGGGAAATGGAGACTACGGCCTTCTAGAGGAATCCTCAAGCAATTTCTCTAACCCTCTAGAAGCGTCTGTATGGTCGTTAGAGAGGCGTCTTTGGGAACCGTGTGTCCCCGTGCCCAAGAGAACCGAAACAGCTCTAGGGAGCCTTTTAGACCGATCTGTGGATGCTGGATTTCTTCAAGCTCCTGCCATGCCATCTCTTCAGGAAGAACTTGATTAAGCCACTGCACCTCTTGTGGAGTTCTCTTCACAATGTAGTACTGCGCATCATGAATCTGTGCAGCAAGATAGATCGGTCTGTTCTGTTTTCTGGCTTGGTTCATGACAGCAGTTGCTGCACGGTTGTTCAATAACCCATAAGACTGTCCACCAATTGCATTCCCTACTGTCCTTCCTTCTGCTTGTCCTCTTGGATTAGAAAGACCGTACTTGGCAAGCATGGGAGTACGGATGCGCAACCCAAAGGCACCTGTGACATAGCCATCCTTAGATGCTTGAATGAGTTTGTCTTGCATCCACTTATCACTCATTTCATACATTTGATGATAGTTAGCTTCAATTTTCATTGCTTCTTCTTTAGAAAATCCACAATTCTTCATCAAGGTCAAATAAGTACCAGAGAACTGTAATGCAAAAGTAGGAGTCTTACTTGCTTGTCTAAGGCTTGGATATTTGTCTTTGATGCTATTAATGGATTCCACTGTATCCACAATATCCGGCATCTTGTCCTTCCAGTAATAGAACGCCCGGAATGAATGTCCATCATATCCCTGTGTATACACCGCTTCCTTATTCTTGTCCTTAGTAAGCAAAGTATTGATGCGTTCTTCCAAACTAGCGAAGTCAGCACCACATAAGATGTAACCAGGAGGCGCACAAAAGATGTACTTCCATAACTTTGCATACGTTGCACCAGTAGAAGGCATCTGTTGCATATTTGGATTAGAGCTACTCATCCGCCCACTAACCGTACCACCCAACTTGTAACTTCCTCTCACATAATGCCAACCATCCTTGGAAGGGAGAGTATTCAATAGAGCAGGAAAGAAAGTAGATAGGATTTTAGAACTATCCCTGTAGTCCAGGATTCCTTGGATCAAGGAGAGGGTTACAGGATCGTCTGTATGGTTCTTTAGGGCAGTCAGGGTATCTCCGTCGCACGAGGGTAGCCCTGTGTCTGTCCTGTTGATGACAGGCAGTCTTGCGAGCGTATAAAGGCAGATGGAGAGCTGTGCATCTGAGTTGATATTGAAAGGGTTTTTGAAATCCTCTACAGAAACCCTTTTCTTTTTGAGAACACTATTGCGTTCTTCTACCCAATACTTTGCTCTAATCTTTTGGGCCTCAATTACCAATGGATTGGATTCAATCTGTTTCCTGGCACGATCCGAATGAGCAGTCAAATAGCGGTAGGCTCGTTTAGCACGCTGCATTGAGAAGGGAAGCCCCGTAAGCTGCATTTGGATAACATCTACAAGAGAAGGCTTTAGAACATTCTCGTAGATGTCTTGCTGCTTATCCTCGATAACCTTTGGCATGTACTTCTTGTATAGCCAAACGGTAGCTGCAGCATCCATCCCGTTATAAACCAACAACTCTTGTAAGGGTACTTTAGTAATGTCCTTAATATCTTCTACAGACCACTTACCAAGATATTCTTGTGCTTGGTCCTTTAGGGACAAAGAATTCCCTTGAGCGTTATTGGTTGCAAGGTAAGTAATGATTTGAGTGCATTCAATGTTCCTAGTAAAAAAAGGTAAAGCAGCATTGACTTGAGTAATGTCATGAATTCCCTTCATCCATAATTGATGGATAAGAATATGTACATCAAAGGAAGCATTGTGATAAAGCGTCTGTGCATTCCTTCTCTGGAACCAGGAAAGCAACAAGTCTCTGACTTGGGTTGAATGCTTTCCTAGGTCCACGGGAAAGGCCACAGCACTCGTTTCATCTGTACTGAAGGCAATGGTGCCAATGCCTGCATGATCTGCATGAAGGCTGAAGGTTTCAATGTCACAGGCGCATGGCTGATCCAGGATAGATTCCAGGTACCGTTCAATCTCCTTTGGATCAAAAAGTGTCTTGACCTTTACTGGATTGGTAGGCTCTGCATAGCTTCCATGAATCCAAGAACTTGCAATCTTGAGAGCTTCTCTGAATTGATCCAAGGTATTGATGGTAGGCGGTTCTGCATAAATGACCTGGAACCTTTGGTTCTTTTCTGGAACGACATACCGACGGTAGTGCTGAGGATTCTTTAATCCAGTAAGGCTAGTCCATAGTTGCTTTTTAGTTACTACAACAACTTTAGGATTTAACTGGAACAATTGTTTCTTGAAATTCTTTTCCAAATGTACTGCTATTAGATGATCCTTAATACTATCTTCAAGAGAAATATAATCGGTGTTTTCAAGAACTTGGGCTATTACAACAATGTCGTAAGAAACACCTTTACCTGGGATCAAATAAGCCATTTCAACTCACAATATAAAGAGTACCTGTGCAACGAGTGTAGGCGACATAAAGCAATCGCCTCAATAAACTTTTATTCCGACAAGATTCCATATTAGATAGCATCACAATGACATCTCCATAAGTAGACCCTTGGGACTTATGTCCTGTAATTGCATGTGTGAATCGCATATCCGCTAACTTATTCTTAATTGCAAAGAATTTAGGCCATCTCTTTGCTTTGGAATAATGTTGCATAAGTTGATGTCGTAGAGATGCATCAAAGGACATTACAAAAGTACGTCCATCCTCTGTAAGGATTTCATAGCACTTTATTTCTTCATCTGCAATAAGTTTAGTTACTGTCTTATTTCCTTTAACAACAACTTCTTCACTAATGTAATTTAGTAATTTACCGTTCTCTTCATAGGTATCTTCCAAAGAGAGAACATCTCCTTCGACTGGAGTCAAAGACAATCCAAATGCATTCCTGGCAGATAGATTGCATAAATTAACATGTGCATTGGTGTACCCAATGAGCTTTGTCGTAGGTGTGATGATGTTAGCTACTTCAGCCATCTTAATGTACTTAACATTTTCAGATGGTGGTGGAACATAGATACCCTTGTCATTGACGACCGTATTCCTGGCTTCTTCGTAGACCTTCTCTAAGTCTGGTTTACGTGTACGCATGATCTGAGTTAACAGAGAGACCTTAGCCCCAAGCGTCATCATGGGTGAGATATTGGCCCCTACAGGAGGAAGCTGATAGATGTCCCCTACCAACAGGAACTTGCACTGGACTGTCCGATTGACCATGTACTCCAGGAGCTGCTGAGAGGCCATAGAAGCCTCATCCACCACAACGAGCATGTAGGATGGCGGTCCGTTCTTGAAAGGCCGTGGAAGAATCTTTTGACGGCCTGTGGACCAATCATCTTGAACATTCAAACCAAGGAAAGAAAAGATCGTACAAGGGTCAGTAACCCGTTCAGCAAGAACTGCAACAGCCTTGTTGGTCGTTGCAGTGATCTTGTTTTGGATCGACTCTTGCCTACAGTATTCCTGGATTACCTTGATGAGATGTGTCTTACCTGTTCCTGCTTGACCTGACAGGATATGAAATTGATTCTTCGACTTAAGCCACTTCTTGATTTCCTTCAGTGCCTTCTCCTGTTGGGGATTGAGTGTATTTGTCAATGTCTCCAATGGCACAGTAGTCATTTTCATTTAGCTTATATAGGAACATATCAGCCGTCTCGTGATCTACCCAATAACCAGTAGAACGGTTATAGGCAGTAAAAGACTTGTGCTGTACGTGAGAGTGGGAAAGGAGTGAACTAGCTAGAACAAGATGATGCGGAGAACATGTAGTACAGAAAATGCGTTTACCTGCAACATCCTTGATTCTAAAAGATTCTTCAGCAACTTCTTCTAAATTATTCACAGTTTGAATAACAGTACCGCATCCATGACATACCACGTCATATACTTTAAGGATGTTATTTGGATTATTAGGAATACAGCCGAAGGTATTTTTACCGAGATAACCTAATCGTGCATTCGCTGGATAATCTTCATCCAAATAAGGCACCTTGGCGAAATGACCAATGAGGTATGTTTCTTCAGTGTCATATTCTAGTTTTTCAAATATTTCTCTCTCTTCTCCATTAAAGATTGCTCCTGTATAAAAAGCACGAGTTGCAGGAGAGTATCCTTTAGCCTGTAAGTAATCAGTCATAATCTCATACCAACTTACTCCAAGAATCGGAGCTGCATCAATATATGCTTTTGAATACTCTTTAAGAGTTTCATTTACGATACACCTAGCAATAGGTGTACTTTCATTATAGATTACGAAAATAGATAAACTACTTTCAGGATTGATATACCCTTCAATTAAAGGGCTTCCTTGCATACAGGAAGGAATGTTTGCGTATGCCTCAATAAAAACATCCTTGTCTTTGGAAATAACAGCTCTGATATCCATAGCAGGATTACCCATCAAGTATTCAAACAAACATCCGAATACTTTGTTCTTACTGATGAATACAACTAAAGGACTCGATTTCTCTACAATCTTATTTACTTTTACAAGTACATAATTAACTGTATGTCGTTGTTCTCCAGCACCAAGTAGCATTCCTTTCAGAAGTGCAGTCCGCTTGATTCCATCTGTTGGAATCGTATGAATAGGAACACGCTTAGCAGCAATCTCTTCATACTGTGTACGAAGTTCCTCATTCAAGAGAGCCAAACAATCTTCAAAAGTTACTTCTGGATTCTCTGCTACTGCCTTGAGATACAGAGTTGCCAGATTCATTCCTCCATTCCAATCATTCAATAGGGACTTGGGTACCTTGGAGATAATGTCTTGATTTGTTGTGGATGATGTATTTGTGTCCATGAGCACTTGTTCGGATGAGTCTTGCGGAACTTCCGTTGATGTAGGCATAGTCTGGATTTGTCTTAGAGATAGAGATAGTAGAATTACTTTGAGGTTTGAATGCCTTTACTACAACATTCAATAACCTATTGAGAAAATTCAAATCAAGAATTTCTTTAGGAGTATGTTCTCCATAGTATCCAACAGATATATTGGTACAGTTAGGAATAAACTTCCTATACTCATAGGTATCTGTATAAACCCCCTTTGCTTCTTTAAACTCTAATCCATCAATACTTAACTTTTTAACTAGGTATTTGGCAAATGTTTTGGAACATGTTCGTTTACTTCCAAATCCTTGGTGGGTAATGATGTCGTGCTGTCCCCTACGATCAAAGGCAATCGCTGCATCAAATTTATTGAGCCAATAAGGGTAGTGTTTAACAATTCTTTTACTGCCCCATCCCATGATTTCTTCACCACGGTGGAATATATAGGTACCTTCTACTCCAGCCTCAATCATGCCAATCATGAGAACAATGCCTGCTGCATCATCGGCACCCAAGACACAATCGTCATTGTAGGTAAAAAGGAAGCCTTCTGAGGTCTCTCCAATGAGCTTGGTTCCATCTCCTCTATCCAGAGAATCTGTATGACAAGACCAAAGAACCTTTGAATCCTTGCCTACCTCTACAACAATTGCCAAAGGAATATCTGTATAAGGAATGTAAAGGTAATATGGAGAATATCTCTTTAGATACTGATAAATCTTTGTATTGATTCTATTCTCACCATGTGAACCAAACTCACGGCGTTGCTTCAGAATTTCCAGTAGAAATTCTTTGTTAATTGTTGGCATGACAATTCCAATGAAATGGGATTCCTGGATGGAGTTGCACCACCATTTCCTGTGGGAGACACAGGTGTCCTACTTTTAGACGACAGGAATGTTAATCTTACTTGTCTAGCTTTTTGTGCAGTTCCTCTGCGAAATTAATACAGATAGAACTAAGCTCAGTTATGAACTCACTAAGTGGATCAACTTCTTGAACAGGATGTGGTTTAGGAATATCTACTTCCTTAATCCTGTAATCAGTTTCTTTCCAGTTAAATAGAGGATTTTTAACTACCTTCCATTTAAGAGATTTCTTGTTGAAATACTCAATAGGTTTTCCATCAACATAGGCTTCTAATACCTTTTGACGGTATTCCAGAATTAAATCAGATTCTTCTAAAAGTTTTTGGTAAATTTGATGTGCATAATCTAGTCGTTCTTGATACGGCTGATCTTGCTTATCCAAATCATGTTCTTGATTGGAATTATATTCTTCGGTAGACATTTCAAATCCTAAGTTAGAAAGATTGCTTTTGTTGGTTTATTGCCTTGGTTCTGATATTGCTCTAGCAATTCAGCTGCTTTTCTTAATAGTCGAGGTGAATCGGTGAAAGCACCCAAACCACGATTGCAATGTTTACAAAGTAACCAGCGAACCTTACCAGAGGTATGGCAATGATCTAAATCTGTTGGATATGGGGTTTCACAAATTGCACATTGGTTATTTTGTTTGATTCTGATTGCATCGATCTCTTGTGGTGTTAGTCCAGCACCACCAGCTCGTTTACGGGCTTGAATCTTTTCGTACTTGATTGGATCCTGCCGAGCTTTAGCAGCAGAAGCTCTAGCACGCTTTCTGCTGATATCAAGATTGTTGTGATAGTGTTTTTTAGTTCTATTTGTTGCTTGTGTTCTAACTTTTTCTGGGTTAATGGCTAAACGTTTTTGATGACTAATCCTATTGTCTTCATTAACACAAGATTTGCAACGAGGAGTAAGTCCAAACTTACCTCCCGCATTTTTATAAAAGAATTCCACATTTGCAGGAAATGTGTTTTTACATTTTCTACATTCTTTATTCAAATCTTGCAGGTTCTGGGGCACTTGATTGATCCTGATATTTTCCACTATAGGATGCCTTTTGTGAGAGTTGGTGAAACACGACTTGAGCAATCCCTGCGCCCGCTGGAATTATTAGCTCTGTTTGCCCATGATAAACCAACTCAAGTGTAAGACCTCCCCGGAATCCTGGTTCAAGTACTGTGTTGAATACAGAGAGTCCCTGCCTTGCCCACGTAGACTTGTCATGCACAATACCCAACAAGTCCGTAGGCATCTCAAAGTATTCCATTGAGGAAGCCAAGGTAAAATTCCCTAAAGTAGCACTATGATTTTCATCGTCTTGCCACACACGAACGATCCTGTTGTTCCTTTCGTAAGTGAACTCTACTTCTTGCAAGATTCTTATATCGTATCCCCCTTCTCCTAGACCATAGGTCACACCACCAGAACGCTGTTTTCCATCAAGCATATCTTTGATAGGAGCTGCCTCTAGCAAGCTCTTGCCATTGCGAATCATGAGTAATCCTTAGTGAAGATGTTTAGAAGAAGTTTCTTCCGATTCATTAAACAATTCATATGGATCGGGAAGTGTGATCCTAAGTGGATATGCCTTTCCGACAAGTTTACGAGATAGCATTTTTACTAATTCCCAAATACTAAAGTTAAATACAATCACAATCTCATTCATTTAAAGATTTCCCATAGTGTGCAATCAATAACGCTTCTGCACGGTTGTGGTCCTTCTTTCGTTTAAGAGAAGGAGAGGCATCAGGATAGAGAGAGCGAGCCAATTCAATGGAGGCTTCCTTGGGCTGCTTGAGAAGCCCTAGAGCACGCTTCCATACCTGTGGTAGTACGAGGGTAGCGTCTTGCGCAGAAATGGCTACACAAGCCCGTATAGCGCCATAGCAGGTCATGAACTTCGCCAAGGAACTGCGACCATCAGTGGGTCTGGAAGCAACCTGTTCCAAGAAGATATGTCCTGGATTCTTTAACAACATGCTAAGTTCAACACAGTCTACAAAGTCTTTATTGTAGTTAAGAGGCATATCCCAGATAGAAACCAATCCATTTGGATGGATGGCTGCAATGGCACCTGTGTTTCCTGGATCAATCCCAAGGTACATCAAGGATTGCGACCATCTTCGACAGCATCCTGAACATAGTGATCCCATTCCTTTGTACACACAGGGCAGTACGTCTCAATGAAATCCGCTTCTGGATAGTGAGTCCATCCAAGAAACTTAGCTTTCTTTTTATCGACTCGTTCACCACAATGGGCACAAACAAATTCATCGTACCTCTTAATGAGAACTTCTGGGATCTTCTCTAAGTACATTTACGCTACCTCCGCCTTGACACACAGATTCATCTCTTTCATTTGATAAATAACCGCATCTTCAATATCTTCAATCTTGATAGAACGATTGAAAGTACCAATGATGAATCCAGCTTCTGGATCATTCTTACCACTATCTACGCCCAAATCACGACAACGGATCGTTCCATCTGGAGCCACGAAAGCCATGACACGATCACACCTCCATCGCTTCATTCTCCAATAAATCATCTGAGCGATTTCTTCGTAGGAGTTGTAGTAGATGTTTGCAGTGCTATAACTTTGAAATTTCACTTAGTTTCCTTGACCATATCGAAAGAAATTGTAATTCGACCTACTTCCCCATAATTCTTATGGTAAGTAATCACCTTGGCATCTCTGCCAGAAACCCAACCACCTCTTGCACCATACGCATCTGTTGCAGCAAGTGTCCTGTGTTGTTCAACAATCATCAGATTGTTCTCTTTAATGTCCACATGGTGCAAGTGACCCATATGAGCATAAGCGTACTTGGTTCGTCCATAGATTTCTCTGAAATTTGCAGCAAACACTTCAGAAACATTGGAAACCTTACGTTTGTGTCCGTGGTGAAAGAACAAAGCAGTATTGCCAAATTCATAGCAGTTGTAAGGAGAGGGACTCGTGTCCACTAACACTCTTGGATCATCCTCGTAATGAATTGACATCCATTCACGTAACCAAACTTGTGAGACAGGATCATGGTTGGCATCTGCCATGATGATATGAACCTGTTCATGAGATTCCAATAACATCTGGATGATTTGTCTTAGTACCTTGATGGCTGTACGTACAAGTTTGGGGAAACGTGTATCTGCATCTAATAGATGTTTACTAGTAGGAGTTACCGCATCAAAACCATCCCAGTGTAGGAAGTCAGATAACTGAGCCAATAAAGCAACCTTTGCCTTTGGTGCTTGGTCAATAGCCTGTTTGAACCATTCAATCAAGGTTGCTTCTGCTAGGTTCAAATCCCAGTCTGCACCTGTCTCTGGTTCCCAACTCAATGCACCCATATGGTAGTCAGTGATTACAAAGCAATTGAGGAGATTCTCATTGACTGACTTGGTAACTTCTGGACTCTTTTGTGCCCTTGGAAGTGTCTCAAGCATTCCATCCAAAGTGGCTTGGAAAATTTCCTGTTGACGTTTGGAGTCTTGGGTCATCTTGATCCAGATAGGGAGACCTTCCTCTGTCTTTGCCATCGTAGAAGCCCCTGAGAGCTTCATACCATCAAAGACGTACTGACCTATTCCCTTCTCTGGCTGGACCGCAGGTGTGCCCTGAGGCGTGTTGTAGTGCTGATTACGATAGCGACGTTTGTTCTCATTCCTGCATTCCACACATTCTCGTTTCGCTACAGTCCGTTTACTGAGATGTCCCCTAGAACATGGAATTCCTGTGTAGTAGTAGCGAGACTTAGCTGCAATAGCTTCTGGCAAGGTGACAATAGTTTCAGACACAAAAAACCCCTGGTTTTGTTAGATAGCACAACTCTAACAAAAGAAGGGGAAAAGAAATACAACAAGTATTTTTAAGTAGGTAAGAAATTACTTTGTTTAAGCATATTTAAGGCATTTGGATTCAACTCAAATACCTCTACTTCGTTGTATTTAATATCTGATACAACAGCCATAAATTCAATAGCAAGTTCCATACTACTAAACAAAGCTATTACCATGTATTCACTACCACTTCCAGCGTTAACTGCATAAATTTTCTGCATATTAATCCCATTCACCATTAGCAATCATGAATAGCCTGTGCTCATTCACAATCTTAATAGCGTGTTCAGCATTCTTTGCCCATACGGTTGAAATAAGGACATCAGAAGTTCCTTTAAATGCTTTTGAGCGTTTCCAAATATGATACCCCTCATTTTCAAAATTTTCTGGTTCAGTAGAAATTTGTTCTATCTTCTCTGTATCACCATTACGTAACATGTAAACGTTCCATAAGCCATAACCTTGACTAACCATGTCTGCAGCTTTTGGATTTAATTCAAATATTTCTACTTCATTGTATTCGTTATAGTCTTTTCCTGGTACAGCAGTCATAAATTCTTTAGCAAGGTCCATACTGTCAAAAACAGCTATTACCCTCTTATCACTGTAGTGTCCAACACTAACTAGATAAACCTTTTTAGTAAGATCATTCATTTCTATGTTCCTGGCATTCGTGATATAGCATTTGTTGCACATATGCCAATAGACCCATCATGCCGCTATAGGTCAACGTATCACCACAGAGAGTACGGCCAATGGTCTGCCTATAGCGATCTTGGAACACAATAATTGCTGTATGTGCAGATTGATTTCCTGCATCAATTTCATCTGCCAGCTTACGCAGGTCTGTTGCAACAGTGCTGGATGCAGGGATTAAAGTAGTAAGGTTAGCCATGTTATTTTCCTAGATGGTAGCTCAGGAGGGACTCGAACCCTCAAGCCCAAAAGGCAATAGATTTTGAATCTATCGTGTATACCATTCCACCACTGAGCCAATTATTTAAAAAAGTTAGGTTTGCTCGATATATTGACGTAGTTGTTTGAATCCGACAAAGTTACCAAACTTGCCTTCACCCAGTGCTATAGCAGGATGTTCTAGAGGACTTAGATGAGGTGGTTTATTACCAGCTAGCTTGTAAAATAATCCAAGGTCTTTCTCTACATTAGTGACAGTTCCATCAAATAGCTTATAAGACACTCTTGCACAACGTGCTGAAGATGCCATAGCCAATGTAGTAGTTGGATACTTTTCTAATTCTTCTTCAAGAATATAAGGAAGATGCCAGTCACCTAGAACAAGTTCTCTAGGAATACTGGAGTCGTATTCTTTACGCATTGTCCTAGCAAGTTCTTGGATTTCTGGCTGAGCATCTGGATGATCCCTCAATGCAAACCAATTACTAAAATCAGTAGCAGACAGAACAACATCAATATATTGGAAAGGTTCCAATACTCGATTGACAACTTGCTTGTGTAGTCCCATGTCAGCCAAGATTTCTGCATGGTTTGCTGCTGAGTTGGCAGCTTCCTTCCATAGTGCCTTGGCAGCCTCAATCTCTCCTGAAGAGAGTTCCTCTGTAGCCTGCATACCAGCCCTGTTGAGGCCCCAATGAATAGGTCCTGCAGGGTTGGTACGGACTTGTTCAATCATGCCTTTAGCGGGCCTTGCACGGCTACTACCAGCATTGCGCGAATTGGCCCTATGCGTAAGAACCTCTGCATGGATCGCTCTCCAGTATTGAAGCTGGAAAGTAGTAAGTCTATGTCCATTGCAAATACTATCTGCAATGATTTGTACAGAACAAGTCATAGATCACTACTCCCTGCTATTTTTTGTAGGATATACCATCCAGCTTTACCATCAGACTTGGATGAAGTGAGGTATACAATCCTTCCTGCACGCTTCAATGCCTTTAGGCGACCATCAACTACACGTCCAATATAACGTTCAGGTGTCGCTTCTAATGCGATGCGTCGTGCTTCTTCAAACACGTCTGGGTTCCCTAGTGGCGAGCTTTGCGACATCGTGATTGCAGAGATAATCAATTCATCAAGTTTCTCGTACATTTTAGTTATGCTCCTTGGTATGAACAGGACAATCAGAATTAATCCAAAACAATGGATCACCATTCTTATCTACTTGTCCACTGCCTTTGCCATGTCCATTATCTAGAACAGGGCAAGTACAACCAGCCTGGATAGCTTCATCGCTACCTGGATTAAGATTTGACACGATAGTCATATTAGTCCTTAAGACAAGTAGTTTTGCCTGATTCAAGCCAATTAACTACAAGGGTGGCATAGCCTGCAATATCAGTCCATGAGTCAACATAGTCAGGATCGCCATTGAGAATGCGTGCAATCTTGTCTGCAATGACTCTAAGGGCTTGGGTCTGCACACTGCTTAGGTTATCCCAGCTATCGTTTACGGCCATTGCATCCACGATTGATAGAGCAATAGCTGCATGGTTTGCGTAGTCACCATAACGGCTTCCACGCTCTTTCAGAATACTTTTGAGTTCCATTTATGATACCTGTTCTAGTGGGTCTTTGGGACTCATCCCAAGGCGAGTACGAAGCTGCGCACACATGATGCGTAGCCTACGAATGTCTACACCGTAATCAATGCCAGTTGTACGGAAATACTTTCCATCCCAAACAAGTTTGATAGGCATACCATAATAACGCTTATAGAGCTTCTCAAACTCTCCAATAAATTTACTTCTAGGTTCTTTCATTTTCACTTCTTAATACACCTGTTGATTGTTTTTATAATTGTTATTGTAATTATTCATGGTTTAATCTTTGCTAAAAATGAAAAAGGAATATACGGTTTCATCATATTCCGGTAAATCCATAAGCAGTTTTTGTTTGCCTTTTTGCGCACGATTTACAGCAGCAACGGCCGCACGATATGTGGCTTTATCATGATTTTGCAGCTTGACCGCAATGTCGTCGTTTCCTTCAATTGCGCCTTGACTTAGTTTGGAAATAATCTCTTTCCTTAGTTCAGTTGCCGTGATACCACGATAAACTGGAATCTGGACATGTGCTTTATGATCCCAGACCCAATCTTTGTAAAGGCAGGTGGCAGCACAGTAGGAGTATAGTTTCATTATTTATTCTCTAGCGATTTAGTTCTTTCATTTTCACTTCTTAATGCGCCTATTACCAAAACTTACTAATGAAATGCCATGCAATCCATGTAATACCGCCAATTACTGAAAGAGTAATGATCGTATTAATTAGAAAGAAAACCCAAAACACTTTCCTAGCACGAGTCATACGTTTATCAAAATCTTTGAAATCATTATTATTAAACATAGTTTTTCCTATTAGTGATTATATTTACAAGATTACTGCGTCAATAAAAGGTTCCCGATATCCATTGACTGGAACTTTACGAATAAACTCGGGACATACTAACTTGTCGTAGTAAATGCAGGGCAGATATCACCATGCTCCAATCTTCAGATTTCACGGCTCATTCTCCTGCTGCTGTGTTCGTCAGGCCTCGAGGGCCTTGATGCGGGGGATAATGAGAGTTAGGTGCTTACCGGCGGTTCGGGCAACGACATCCAAAAATCAGGCGCGGCCCAATCGTCATACTCGTTGTCCGCTTCGCTGGCGTCATACCAATGCTTGGCTTTCGGGTTGTACGCAGTAATGCCGTAGTTCATTCCTCTTATGGTCTGATGCGCGCCTTTGCTTGGCAGCCACAATCCGAGAATCGCGGTTCCGTCCCTCGGTGCTGTTTTGATAGACTTCCACTCACTCATGTTTTAATCCTCGCTTGGGTGCAGGACGTACCTAACAATTCATCCAAGCCGAACACCCTTCAGGTGTCGGCTGTGTCAGGCGTATGTTGCTATTCGTTCATGTTTCTTAACTCATCTACTCCATGGCTCAAAGCTAGTTTATAGTCTTCTAGCATTTGTCCAAACATTCTATCCGATGGTGCGGCCGTCTTTCCCCCTCTTTCTAGTAAAGAGATTGCGGCCTCTAACGCACACACAACTTGAATAAGCGTTTCCTTGTTCACATAATCGGATCGCAGTGAATCTCGAACATCACGGATAGATTTCACAGCCATACCATCAACTTCTGCTTTCATGTGATCTAGTGCAATAGCTGCACTTGGAAACTCTGCAAACCATCTTCGATGTTCTTCCCACTGTACCTGCCAGCGTTCAAGCTCCGCCAACTCATTTCCAGCAATCAGTCTTTTCAACATTTTGTTCTCCGTATTGATGCTTTCCAGCTAACTATTCATTCAACCCGAACAGCCTTCGGCTGTCGGCTTAATTCAGGTGTTAGCGCCGTTCATCGCGGCGTCAATTGCGGCGTCCAGATTCATCCTGTGCAACGCCAGGTCGGCAGCCTTCTCACGGTTACGCTGGTCGCGCATCCACCTGTATCGCGCAGCGTCCCGTTCCAGTGCAGCCAGTCGGGCTTCCTCGCGCTGTTCGGCCCTGCTTGCAACCAGTCCTCCCCACCCTCGTTCTGTGATTTTCATTAGCTACTCCTTTCTGTCGTCGGTAAGCAAGTTTGCTGATCTAAGGTGTTGTAGCATTTCGTTAAGCTCATCAAGCATCCATTCTTCTAAATCCGGCCTACTGGCTAACTCTGTAAGTAATGCCCGTACAGCTAGTTTCATGTAGCTTGGTGTGTACTCAGGACTAAAAGTATAGAGTTTGATTTCTCCTACTCGCATTGAAGATTGAACAGTGTTATTCCAAATCATACGAGTTGTATAAAATAGATGAGATGTTTCCATATCACAAGGTGAGATTTTAGCCCCACCTTTTTTGCGCCATTGGAAACTACTAACTAAAGCATTACGGTCTGGAATTTTAAGAGAGTGCACTGTCTGATTGCCGGTTAGTAATACAAGAACGGAACCTGTTCTCGGTCATACAGTTGTTGCCAACTTTTGACCCAAGGCACCTCAAAGTCCATGCGGGCAACGGTGTTATCAGGAAAGACATACCACCAAGTATTCCAGAGCGTGTAGCAAGTAATGCGAGGCTTCATTTTGAATCTCCTGTTGGGGTTATTGAATCAATCAGAAGAGGTTATTTCTCCTGAGATATTTGAGCTAAAACAAACTCAAAAGACTTTTTCAGTTGTTCAATTTCATACACAACATCCAGATATAAAACCCATGCACCACCATCATCAGACATGACTTCTGCATTCTGAGTGTTTTGATCAAAGCCAGTTACAGTAAATCTTGGGATGTTCATACTTTTCTCCTAGCGAATATATTGGATAGCTAATCCAATCCATGTTCCGTTGGACATGAAGGAATGAAGAACAGAATCATCAAAGAATGCCCAATTATAAGGAAGCATTCTTTCTGATTCATTCCCAACCATGAGGAATGACTTGTCTTTGGTTGTATCAGACAGGAGCCAGAACAGGCTCCTGTAATCCTTATACGCCCCACAACCCGTATACGGGTCTGTATGTGGTTCAACGAATCCAGTCAACTTGATTCCAGTTGCTGTCTCTATTCTGGGTTTCCATCCTTTGATTTTAGGAAGGTCATTGATGTTTACTTGAACTAAAGTATCAAATGTATCGTTTGATTTCTCTTTAAGTTCTTTCTGAAGTTTAAGGGGAAATCCATCAAAACCAAGAAGAATAGTCATTCGATCTTCTCCAGAGTTTCAATGATGAAATCTAGAAATTTAAGACGCTGATCCCTATTCACGGTCCATATATCGGATCGTTTTTCTTCACGTCCAGCTATAGGATAGATGATGTCTCTGTTATGGGTTTCGGGCCAGAGATACGCCATGATTTTTGTTATCTTGTAAGGATTTGTAGTGTCCTCCTTAAGTTTCGTAGATCGCAGATAAACATCTGCATTGTGGCAAATGCCATTCTCAGGACTGATAAGTTTATTCTCCTTAGCTCGATCACTAACAACCTTATAGGCTGGTAAGAGTTTCTTCATGGCTGATTTGTATTCATCGAAATCTCTGATTCCAACGATATGCAAGATTGCGTCGTTGAGTTCCATTAGCCATTCTCCAATGACTTAGCCAGTTCCAGTGCAGGTTTGATGTCATCTTCCAGATGAACACTGTAGTCAGCGATGACATCCCAGCCATCATTTCCAAAGACGAGAATGACGGCTCCTTCACGCTTAAAAGCATCCTCATGACTAAAGACTCGGATGCTGCACTCTTCCAAATCCTCGGTTGCAGCACAGATGAGGTCCTCGTTGTAGCCAACTTCCAATGTTGTGAATTCATCTACAACGGACAACATATATCCCTTGTCCAGCAGACACTTGACCAAGGTCTTGACGATTTCTTTTTCAATATCCTGCGTTGATTTCACTGGTTCTCTCCGGGCTATTTTTGTTTAGGGTATCTATAGTCAAATTCTCAAGAATTGACTGAAATACCGTTTAGGAGCAGAGCTGCTATCTGAACTATCTAATCCAATTAAAAACCTCTCTACCCTTTCGGATAGAGAGGTTCTGGATCAGGGTTACTTACCCTGCAAGGCACCAAATAACTGCTTCATCAGCGGGTTGGTTTCAGGAGTACCAACCTGATCAGGCTTTGCTACCCGATACAGTTCAACGCTCAACTGAGGCATCAGTTGCCTCTTGCCATGCGGCGGCCTCGGCCTCTGGATCATCCGATACCGCAGCAGCAACGCGCGCGACATGCTCGATGTACGGGCGCCCGGCCTTGTCCACCTGTCCAGCATGGGCGCGGTGGGCCAGATCCTTTGCCTTCTGAACTAGATCACTCATCGCACACCACCAGCTTCACGCGCTTGCCGATCAGTGCGTAGTGTTCGCGCACTGAGAACAGGATGACCTGAGCATCACCTTCATAATCTTCGGACGCCAACGCCTCCGGCGCATCCTCCACAGCCTTGACGGCCGCATACGCATCTCGCAGCACGGCGCATAGCGTAGAAGTCTTTGGCCAGCAGCCAATCTCTGCCTCGATCCTATCGCTCAGTTTCTCAGTCGCTGCCATCACTCCTCCTTCGCCGCTGGGCCTTTGCGCGTGTTCCAGTTCTCGGCGGCGACTTCACGTAGCCACG